>Ga0066709_100002833_pt1 | contig 12933 bp, 6 predicted proteins | sample GraSoiAngelo_158_FD_79665 | JGI IMG/M metagenome (GOLD analysis project Ga0066709, IMG submission 79665) | Grasslands soil microbial communities from the Angelo Coastal Reserve, California, USA - 14_1009_16_30cm | ecosystem: Environmental > Terrestrial > Soil > Grasslands | place: USA... | reverse complement strand
GTCGTCCCCCGCCGCGCGAGCTCGCGCTCGTGATCCGGCACACCGGGATCGAGGTACCGCGAGGGACGGCGAAGCACCACAGGCATCCGGACGCGGCGTCCGGCGCGCCAGTCCGTCACCTGTGTCGAGGCAAGCCATCCGACGAGGGTGACGAGAATGCCCCCGCTCGCCTGAAAGGCTCGCGCTCCATCGGTACTGTAGGGCGAGGCTTTCAGCCGAGCCGGATCGGGCGGCTGCGAGGTTTCGCTCGCTTGAAAGGCTGCTAGGTCGACACCAACGCGGAGAGAAACGCCCGCGGCGGTCCGTACTGCGTCGCTCCGAACGACGCCTTCGAGGACCATGAACGCTTCGTCGCGATCGGCGATCTGCTCGAATGCGATCCGAAGCGGCGGACGCCACGCGTGCCGCCATGCATCGCCGCCGAGCAGCGCGCCGCCGCTGAAAAACAACGCCGCGATCGCGAAGGCGAACCACCGCGTGCGGTCGAGCATCCACGCGAACATGACCGCCACGAACGACGCGGAGAGCGTGACGTAGAAGAACACGTCATGTGGATCAGAGAGGATGAGACCAGACACGGCGCCGGCGAGCAGACCGGTCGCCGGAACCGCGGCGATGGTGCGCACGCGCGGCCGCCGTGCAATCGGTCAGCCACGGCTCGTCACGAAGCGCACGAAAACACGAAACCGTCGAAACCCGCTTCTTACAAAGAGGTTTTCGTGTGTTCAGTGTTTTGGGTGTCGTGGCGGCGCGTGGACGGGTTGTGGATGTTGAAATTCTTGCCCGCGGCTAGGGTCGCGCCGCGGCAATTCCTGTGTAGTAGTCCTGCAGCGCGCGGACGCCGAGTCCTTCCTGCCGCAGCGCGCGAATCGCCTGGACCGCGGCGGCGGCGCCCGTCAGCGTGGTGATGCAGGGGACTTCGTGCATCATCGCGGCGCGGCGGACGGTGCGATCGTCGAAGAAGGACTCGCGGCCGAGCGGAGTATTAATAATGATGTCGACCTTGCGGTTGACGATCTCGTCCGCGACGTTCGGCCGTCCCTCGTTCACCTTGTACACGACGTCGACCTGGAGGCCGTAGGCGCGGAGATACGCCGCCGTGCCGCGCGTCGCAACGAGCCGGAAGCCCAGCTCCGACAGGTCGCGGGCGATCGGCACCAGGTTCGCCTTGTCGTCGTTGTTCACGCTCACGAACGCCGTCCCGTTCTCGGGCAGCCGCTGACCGACCGACAGCTGCGCCTTCGCGAACGCGACGCCGAAGTTCGTCGAGCCGCCCATCACCTCGCCCGTCGACTTCATCTCGGGTCCGAGAATCGTGTCGACGCCGGGGAACCGCACGAACGGGAACACGGGGCTCTTGACGAACACGCCCGCCACCTGCACGTCCTCGACGAGGCCGAGCTCGGCGAGCGTGCGTCCCGCCATCACCTTCGCGGCGATCTTGGCGAGCGACACGCCCGCGGCCTTCGACAGATACGGCACCGTGCGCGACGCCCGCGGATTCACTTCGAGGACGTAGACGACGTTGTCCTTGATCGCGTACTGCACGTTCATCAACCCGACCACTTTCAGCGCGCGCGCGATGCGCCGCGTGTAGTCGCGGATCGTCTGGAGGTGACGCTCCGGGCAGATGAAGGGCGGCACGACGCAGGAGCTGTCACCGGAATGGATGCCGGCTTCCTCGATGTGCTCCATGATGCCGCCGATGACGACGGCGCCGGTCGCGTCGGCGATGGCGTCGACGTCGAACTCGAACGCGTCCTCGAGGAACTTGTCGACGAGGATCGGATGCTCCGGCGACGCGTCGACGGCGTGCGTCATGTAGCGATCGAGCGCGGTGACGTCGTACACGATCGCCATCGCGCGTCCGCCGAGCACGTACGACGGGCGCACGACGACGGGGAATCCGATCGTGGCGGCGGCGGCCTGCGCTTCCTGGCGCGACGTCGCCGTGCCGCTGGCCGGCTGCGTGATGTCGAGATCGGCGAGCAGCTTCGCGAAGCGCTTCCGGTCCTCGGCAAGGTCGATCGAATCGGGCGACGTGCCGAGAATCTTCACGCCCGCCGCCTGCAGCGCGAGCGCGAGCTTGAGCGGCGTCTGTCCGCCGAATTGCACGAGGCACGAGACGTCGCCGCCGGCCGACCGCTCAGTCTCGATCACCGCCATGACGTCTTCGAACGTGAGCGGCTGAAAGTAGAGGCGATCGGCGGTGTCGTAGTCGGTCGACACCGTCTCCGGATTGCAGTTGATCATGATCGTCTCGAGGCCTTCCTCTTTCAGGGCAAAGGCCGCGTGACAGCAGCAGTAATCGAACTCGATCCCCTGACCGATGCGGTTCGGTCCGCTTCCGAGGATGACGACCTTCGGCCTGGCGGTCGGGTTCGATTCATCGCCCAATCCGGGGGTTCCTGCCCCCCGGTCCGTCGTCTCGTAGGAGCTGTAGAGATACGGCGTGAACGACTCGAACTCGGCCGCGCACGTGTCGACGCGCTTGTAGACCGGATTCAAGCCCTGCTCGACGCGCCGCTCGCGAACCGACGCCTCGCTCGTTTTCAGCGCGAGCGCGAGCTCCTGATCGCCGAAGCCCGCGCGTTTGAGCCGCCGCATCTGATCGGTCGAAATCGTCGCGATCCCCGATTCTGCGGCTTCACGGCGCATCGCGCCGATCTCCGCGAACTGCTGCAGGAACCATGGATCGATGTTCGTGATTTCGTGCAGCTGGTCGACGCTCCACCCGCGTTCGATGGCTCGAAACAAGTGCCAGATCCGGCGATCGCTCGGAATCGCGAGCCTCTTGCGCAAGGCCGCATCGTCCTCGGCTTCGATCCCTTGAGCGCCCCCCTCCCCCCGATCCATCTCGACGGCGGCGAACAGCAGGCCGCTCCGTCCCAGCTCGAGCGACCGCATGCCCTTCATGAACGCTTCCTTGAACGTGCGGCCGATGGCCATGACCTCGCCGACCGACTTCATCTGCGTCGTCAGCGTGCGATCGGCCTGCGGGAACTTTTCGAAGTTCCATCGCGGGATCTTGACGACGACGTAGTCGATCGTCGGCTCGAACGAGGCGGGCGTCAGCCGCGTGATGTCGTTCGGGATCTCGTCGAGGTGGTAGCCGAGCGCGAGCTTCGCGGCGATCTTCGCAATCGGGAAGCCGGTGGCCTTGGGTGCGAGGGCCGACGACCTTGACGCGCGCGGGTTCATCTCGATGACGACCATGCGGCCGTCCTTCGGGTTCACCGCGAACTGGATGTTCGACCCGCCCGTTTCGACGCCGACGCGGCTGATGATGCGGCGCGCGGCGTCGCGCATCCGCTGGTACTCCTTGTCGGTCAGCGTGAGGATCGGCGCGACGGTGATGCTGTCGCCCGTGTGCACGCCCATCGGATCGACGTTCTCGATCGAGCAGATGACGACGAAGTTGTCGGCGGCGTCGCGCATCACCTCGAGCTCGAACTCCTTCCAGCCGATGACCGATTCCTCGACGAGGATCTCGTGCACCGGGCTCAACTCGAGGCCGCGCTCCGCCAGGTCGCGGAACTCTTCGATGTTGTAGGCGATGCCGCCGCCGACGCCGCCGAGCGTGAACGAAGGGCGGATGACGAGCGGGAATCCGAGGGTCCGCGCGAGGTCGACGGCTTCGGCGAGCGAGCGCGCGAGGCCGCTCTGCGGCACGTCGAGGCCGATCTCCCGCATGGCGTCCTTGAACAGCTGCCGATTCTCGGCGACCTTGATCGCCTGAATCGACGCGCCGATCAGCTTGACGTCGTACGTGTCGAGGACGCCCGCCTTCTCGAGATCGACGGCGAGGTTGAGGCCGGTCTGGCCGCCGACTGTCGGCAGCAGCGCGTCGGGGCGTTCGCGTTCGATGATGTGCGCGACCACTTCGGGCGTCAGCGGCTCGACGTAGGTACGATCCGCCAGCTCGGGGTCGGTCATGATCGTCGCCGGGTTGCTGTTGACGAGGATGACTTCGAGCCCCTCCGCGCGCAGCGCCTTGCACGCCTGGCTGCCGGAATAATCGAACTCGCACGCCTGGCCGATGACGATCGGGCCGGAACCGATGATCAGGACGCGTTTGAGATCTGTGCGGCGCGGCATCGTCTAACGGTCCTCGATCATCCGAAGAAAATCGTCAAAGAGGTAATCCGCGTCGTGCGGACCCGGTGAGGCTTCGGGATGATACTGCACGCAGAACACCGGACGCGTGCGATGGCGGAGGCCCTCGACGGTTCCGTCGTACAGATTGAGATGCGTCACCTCGACGTCCTCGGGCAGCGTCGTCGGGTCGACGGCGAAGCCGTGGTTCTGCGAAGTGATTTCGACCTTCCCGGTCTCGAGCTTCTTCACCGGATGATTCGCGCCGCGATGACCGAATTTCAGCTTGAACGTCTTGCCCCCCATCGCGAGGCCGAGGATCTGATGACCGAGGCAGATGCCGAAGACCGGGACGTCGGACCCGACGAGCCGTCTTGCGTTGTCGATCGCGTACGGCAGGGCGGCAGGATCGCCCGGCCCGTTGCTCAGGAACACACCGTCGGGTTTCGTCGCGAGCAGTTCCGCTGCCGGCGTTCCGGCAGGATAGACGCGCACGTCGCAGCCGTGCGCGCTCAGCCGGCGCAGGATGTTCCACTTCATGCCGAAATCGTAGGCGGCGATCTTCAGCCGCTGCTTCGCGCGGCGTGCCGGCGTGATGCCGAACTGGTCGGGATCCTCCTGCGGCCAGTCGAAGGCTCTGTCCGATGTGACGCCGGTGACGAGATCCGATCCTTCCATCTGCGGGATCGATCTGGCGCGCTCCACGAGCGCCGCCGGGTCGAGCCCGCTGCCGGTTGCGACGACGCCGCGCATCACCCCGCCCGATCGCAGCCGGCGCGTGAGCGCGCGCGTGTCGATGTCGGAGATCGCGACGATGTCGTTGGCGATGAGGTACTCGCGGAGCGTGCCGCTCGCGCGCCAGTTGCTCGCGACCGGCGATTCGTCGCGGATGATGAATCCCGCCACCTGCGGCTTGCGCGACTCGACGTCTTCAGACGACACGCCGTAGTTGCCGATCTCCGGACACGTCATCGTGACGATCTGTCCGGCATACGACGGATCGGTGAGCACCTCCTGATACCCGGTCATGCTCGTGTTGAACACGACTTCGCCGGACGTCTCGCCTTGCGCGCCGGCTGCTACGCCTTCGAACCAGGTGCCGTCTTCCAGAGCCAGGATGGCTTGCATGTCGAAGTCTCTGTCCTTATTTCGTAGCGCGGCCCTGTCGGGCTGCCGGTCGGCCGCAGGCCTGACGGCTGCACTACGAAAAGGCCGCCGCTCTACCGTCGGGGCGCAACAGAAACGATCATCGTTCGAGTGACGCGGTCACGCGGTTCGCTTCGTTCGCAACCACACGCACCACGGACGACCATCGACGGTAGCCGTCGTACTCCAGGCGCACGGCGTGCTCACCGGCGCGGACGGCGGGAAACGACAGCGGCGTCATGCCGATCAACTTGCCGTCGAGAAACACTTTCGCGCCGGTTGGGCGCGACTGCACCGTCAGATCGCCGACGAACCGGCCGTTGGTCGCCACGGCGGGCGACAGCGGGACGGTGATCGAGACGGCCTCCCGCCGCGGCGCGATGACAATGCGCCGTTCTTCGGCGATGTAGCCGTCGCGGGTCACGCGCACGCTATGCGAGCCGCGCGCGAGATCGCGGACCACTGCGGGCGTCACGCCGGCGTCGCGGCCGTCGATCGAAACGCGGGCGCCCGCCGGCGTCGATCGCACGAGCAGGCGGCCCGGTGTAGCCGTATTGGCGGCATCCGGCTTTGGCCGGATTTCTGAGGCAGATTTCCCGTTCTCCGCCTGAAGGCGGACGCCACTGTTTGCGGCCGGCGCCGCAACACCACTGTTTGCGGCAGGCGCAGCCGCGCTCGTACCTGTACCCGCACCCGCAGCCGTACCCGCACCCGCAGCCGTACTCGCACCCGCAGTCGTACCCGCATCCGTACCTGCACCGGCAGCCGTACTCGTGGTCGCACCAGTGACGTCCGGCTTGAGCCGGACTTCAGGGATCGTGCTTTCCGTGAACTCACGGCCCGCCGGCGGCGCAGGCGCGGCCGCCGCGGACGACGATCGATCATGCATGCCGAGGCCGTATCCGCCCGCAAATCCCATCGCGAGACCGATCCCGAGCGCCGCGACGAGCGGCCACATGGCTGATCGTGCTCGATCGGACCGATCGGCGATCAGAACCGGAGCCGGCGGCTCGGAGCTGCGGCGTTCGTCGAGCCCCAGGCTCCGCGCCGCGAGCTGCGAGCGATCCATCGCTCCGCCGACGATCGCCGGCGCGATTTCTACGTCGCGATACCTCTCCTGCTCCGCTTCGGCGATCTCGGCAAACCGCCGTTCAGTGGCGTCCGCGACGTCGCTGGCAACCGGCTTCAATTGGATGTCAGCGACTTCGGGCTCTGGTCGGATAATCGGATCGATCGCGTCACGACGAGATGTACCTTCCGGTTCGGCCAGCGGCACCATCGCCTCGCGCTCGACGCGCGTCGCCGATGTCGCGGTGGACGGTTGCCCGAACGCCGTCTCCAATGCGTCGACGAACGAAAGCGCGGTCTGGTATCGATCGGCCGGATTGTCGGCGAGCGCGCGCGCGAACACGAGGCTCAGTGCGTCCGCGTCGGCGCTGGGAATGTCGTCGAGCGACAGCGACGCGTGCGTGCCGGTGCCGCTGATACGGCGGCCCGAGATCAATTCGTAGATCAGCGCCGCAAGGCTGAAGATGTCGGCGCGTCGATCCCAGTCGGCGCCCGCGATGCGTTCCGGCGCACTGTAGGGACGACGCACCGGCGCCACGACGCCGACGTCTTCGAGCGACTGCGCGATTCCGAGACCGGTGACGCCTGTATCGTCTGCCGACAGCAACACATCGCGTGGATGAAGCGCGCCGTGATACACGCCGGCCGCCGCCGCGAAGTCGAGCGCGCCCGCCAACTGCGCGGCGACGCGCAGCGCATCCGACGCCGGTGCCGGACCGTACTCGCGAATCGCCAGATCGAGCGATTCGCCGGCGACGAACTCGTGCGCGAAATACGGGCCGCTGACGCCGGCGGCGAGCGGCGCGGCAATCGAGGGATGCGTCAGGTTCGACGCGATGAGCCGCTCGAATCGACCGACGAGCCGGCGCACGCGGTCGGGTGCGAGCTCGATTGTGAAGAGCTTGATGGCAACGAGCCGCTCGCGTTCCGCGTCATAACCGCGAAACACGGGTCCGAGTGTTCCCGCACCGATCTGATGAAGAACACGGAACGGTCCGAACGCGTCAGGGGGCGCAGTGCCGGCAGCTTCCGTGTGCAGTGAAGGACTCCTGTGGGAAGGCAGTTAAGTTTAACATGGTTGACAGTTTACGCAACGCTTTGAGACAGTAGGTTTCCTGGTGCGCGTCAACTCATCCTCGGTGACAGACGAGTCGTCCGTACGGATTCCGGTCGACGTCCGCCGATTCCCCTGGATTCGCCGGCTCGCGGCGGACTACGCGTACGATTTTGGCGCGGTCGCCCCATTTTTTTCCGGCGATCCATCCGATCGGACCGCGTGGGCGGACGCGATCGCGCGCTCGCAGGCGTACGAACGGCGCCGTGCCGACATCGCCGCGGTGATTGCCGGTCAACAGCAACGCCGCAACGCGCCTCCGCGCGCACGCGAGGCGGGCCGTCTGCTCGCTGATTCGCGCACGGTCGCCATCGTCACCGGTCAGCAGGCCGGTCTGTTCGGCGGTCCGCTGTTCACGCTGCTCAAGGCGCTGACGGCGCTCAAGCTTGCCAGCCAGGTGTCGCGCGATCACAGCGTGCCGGTCGTCGCCATTTTCTGGATCGACGCCGAGGATCACGACTGGGAAGAAATCCGTTCGTGTACGGTGTTCGACGCCGATCTGACGCCGCGGACCGTCTCGCTTCCGCCGCGTCCCGGCGCCGAACCCGCCCCCGTCGCCACCATCAAGCTGGACGACGCCGTCGTCGGCGCGCTCGACGAGACCGAGCGCGTCCTGCCGCCGACAGCATTCCGTGAAGATCTTCTGACGGAGCTGCGCCGCTCCTACGCGCCCGGCACCGGCATGGCCGACGCGTTCGGCCAGTGGCTCGAGCAAGTGCTCGGCGGCCGCGGTCTGGTCGTGTACGACTCGTCTGACGCTCGGTCCAAGCCGCTCGTCAGCAGCGTGTTCGCGCGCGAGCTGTCGATGCCGGGTCAAACCGTCAAGCTGGCGTCGCTGGCCGGTTCCGATCTGATCGCGCGCGGTTATCACGCGCAGGTGCATCCGCAGGACGACAGCGCCGCGCTGTTTCGCATCGAAGGCGGCCGCCGCGCCATCCGTCGCCAGGACGGTCAGTTCATCGTGGGCGACGAGCGGTTTCCGACCGATGCGCTGCTCCGCCAGGCGACGGAGCGGCCGACCGGTTTCAGCCCGAACGTCCTGCTGCGTCCCGTGGTGCAGGACACGATTTTCCCGACCATTTGCTACGTCGCCGGCCCGAACGAGCTCGCGTATCTGGGGCAGCTGCGCGGTGTGTATCAGCACTTCGGCGTGCCGATGCCGCTGATGTATCCGCGCGCCTCGGCGACGCTGCTCGATTCGGCGGCGGTACGTTTTCTCACCAAGTACAAGCTGCCGCTCGAGGCGCTGCAGGCGCAGGACGAAGCGGCGTTGAACGAGCTGCTGCGGGCGCAGATTCCGCCGGTCGTCGAAGAATCGTTCACCGTCGCGTCGCAGACGATCGAACAACAGATGACGCGTCTCGTCGAAGCGATCCCCGCCCTCGATCCGACGCTCGAAGGCGCCGCGCGATCGACGCTCGCCCGCATGCAGCACGATCTCCAGACGCTGCACGGCAAGATGATCCAGGCGGCCAAGCGCCGCGACGAGACGCTGCGGCGCCAGTTCATTCGCGCCCGCGCGCTGGCCTTCCCCGGTGGCCACGCGCAGGAGCGCACGATCGGCTTCGTATCCTTCCTCAATCAGTACGGGCCCGCGCTCGTAGAACGGCTGGACGAGGAGCTCCCCCTCGACCTGGGACGGCATTGGATTGTCACGATATAGAACAAGGGTTCAACGCTTCATTCTTCTCATCAGGATTCTCTGGCGGAAGCGCTGGGTGCGGTACGCCGCGCTCGCCGCTTCGGTTCCGCTCGTCATTCTGTGGTTCATCGCCGGCTACTACTACGTCAGCTTCGCGCGTCTGATCGACGCGCGGCTGCACGGCGAGCGCGACACGGTGTTTCCGCGCGTGTTCGCGCGGCCGCTCGAGCTGCGCCGCGGCCAATCGCTGACCGATCGACAGCTGATCGATCGACTCAATGATCTTGGATACGCACAGCGGCCGCAGCTGGAGAAGCCGGGCGAATTCGCCCTCGGCCAGGGAACCGTCGCGATTTTGCCGCGCGGACCGGAGTTCAAGGGCAAGGCGGTCCGCGTCGTCTTTCAGCGGACGCCGGCTTCGGACGTGCGCAGCGCCGCGCGGCGGACGGCGCCGCCGCGTCCAGCCGATCGCGTGCTGCAGCTCGAGCTCGCCACGCGTCCGAGCGAGCGCCTGACGCTCGACGCGCCGGTGCTCACGGCGCTCGGCGGCGAGCGCGAGAAGCGGCGGCCGGTCGCGCTGTCCGCGATTCCGGAGCGGATGGTCCAGGCGGCGCTGGCCATCGAGGATCATCGCTTCTACGAGCATCCGGGCATCGATCCGATCGGCGTCGTCGGCGCCTTTGCGTCGTACGTCACCGGCCGGCGCGCCTACCTCGCCGGCGGCAGCACGATCACGCAGCAGCTCGTACGCAACGTCTTCCTGCCGAAGTTCGGCATGACGCTGCAGACCGCACGCGAGCGATCGCTGCGGCGCAAGATCCTCGAGATGTGGGTGTCGATCGTGCTCAACGAGCGCGCGTCGAAGGACGCGATCCTCGAGATGTACTTGAACGACATCCCGCTCGGGCAGCGCGGCTCGTTCGCGATCTACGGCATCGCCGAAGCGTCGCGCCTCTTCTTCGGCAAGGACGTCAGCAACGTGACGCTCGCCGAAGCGGCGACGATCGCCGGTGTCATCCAGTCGCCGTCGGCGCTGTCGCCGTTCAACAACCCGGCGCGCTGCCGCGAACGGCGCAACGTCGTCCTCGGCGCGATGGTCGACGCCGGCTACGTCACGGCGGACGTGGCGGAACGCGCCTCGAAGGAGCCGCTGCTCGTCGTGCAGCGCGCGCTCGAAGCCGAGGCGCCGTACTTCGTCGACTACGTCGGTCAGACGCTCGATAGCCAGTATCCCGGTTTGACGACGACGACGAATCAGGCCGTCGACGTGTACACGACGCTGGATCTGCATCTGCAGCGGCTCGCGCAGGATGCGGTCCGCGACGGCCTGACGAAGGTGGATCAGCTGCTGTCGCGCCGCCGCCGCAAGGGCAAGGCGGAAGCGGCGCTGATCGCGGTGGACCCGCGCAACGGCGAGATCCTCGCGTTCGTCGGCGGCCGTTCGTACAACCAGTCGCAGTACGATCGCGCCATCGTCTCGCGCCGGCAGCCGGGGTCGGTGTTCAAGCCGTTCGTATATCTCACCGCCTTCGAGCACGCGCTCGAAGAAGGGCGCACCGATGTGACGCCGGCGTCGATCACCAACGACGAACCGGAAACGTTCGAGTTCGACGATCAGGTGTGGACGCCGGAGAATTACGAGGGGACCTACGACGGCGCGATTACGTTCCGCCGCGCGCTCGCGCACTCGCGCAACCTCGCGACGATTCACGTCGCGCAGCAGGCGGGCTACGATCACATCGCCAGCCTCTGGAAATCGCTCGGCGTCGGCAATCCGCCCAAGCCCTATCCGTCGATTACGCTCGGCGTGTTCGAGGCGACGCCGTACGAGATCGCGACGGCCTACACGCTCTTCCCGAACGGCGGAATCGTGCGGCCGCTGAAGAACGTCCTTCACATTCTCAAAGGCGGCGTGAACGTGACGAAGAAGGCCGTCGGCGAATCGCGGCGCGTTGCGAGACCGGAGACGGCGTTCCTCGTCACCAACATGATGCGCAGCGTGCTGAACGAAGGGACCGCGGCCGGTGCGCGCGCCGCCGGCTTCACGCTCGACGCGGCCGGCAAGACCGGCACGACCAACGACCTTCGCGACGCGTGGTTTGCGGGCTTCACGCCCGAGCTCCTCACCGTGGTGTGGGTGGGCTTCGACGACAATCAGCCCGTTGGCCTGAGCGGCGCGCAGGCGGCGCTGCCGATCTGGACGCAGTTCATGAAGGGCGCGCTCGCCGGCCGGGCCAGCGTCCCGTTCGATGTCCCCGAGAACATCAGCTTCGTCGAGATCTGCGCGGAAAGCGGCAAGCTCGCCGGTCCCGCGTGTCCGAAGACGTTCAGCGAATCGTTCATCGCTGGGACGGAGCCGACCCAGGCGTGCGAGATTCATCGGTAACGCTCGCCCGAAGGCGCACGCTCGATTCAGGGCAGAGGAGCGCGAGGCTTTAGCCGAGCGTCCCACACCGATATAATCCGATCGGAATGAACCGCGAAGTCTTCGCCGCCGTCTCCGACGCGCTCGAACGCGGCGAGCCGGCGGCTCTCGTCACGATCGTTTCAACCACTGGATCGACGCCGCAGCGCGTCGGCGCCAAGATGCTCGTGTACTCGGATGGGCGGATCGTCGGCACCATTGGCGGCGGCTGTTACGAGAACGACGCGTTCTGGAAAGCGCGCGAAGCCATCACGAGCCGGAAGCCGCAGATCGTGCACTACGAGCTGTCGGACGATTTCGCGCAGGAAACCGGATTGATCTGCGGCGGACAAATGGACGTCTACATCGAGCCGATCGAGCCGTCGCCGGAGCTGTACATCGTCGGCGCCGGCCACGTCGGCTTTCATCTGGCCCGCCTCGCGCATGAAGTCGGCTTCCGCGTCCACGTCGTCGACGATCGCGAGAAGTTCGCCAACAGCGAGCGCTTCCCGAACGCGGTCGAGATCGTCGTCGACGACATCCCTGCGTGGATCGGCCGGGCGAGTCTGCAGGCGCATGCCTATGCGGTGATCGTCACGCGCGGCCACACGAACGATCTCGAAGCGCTGCGCGCTCTGGCGCCGCGCGAGCTGCGTTACCTCGGGCTCATCGGCAGCCGCGCCAAGGTCGCGCGCATTTACGACGCGCTCGTCGAAGACCGGATGTCGCCCGACGCGCTCAAGCGCGTGCATGCGCCCATAGGCCTCGACATCGGCGCCGTGACGCCGCAGGAAATCGCCGTCAGCATCCTCGCGGAGCTGATCGCGGTAAAGCACGGCAAAGAACATCCCGGCGCGATGCAGTGGACGCCTCCTCAGCTCGCTAAACCGTAGGGGCCGAGCGTGCTCGGCCCTCTCTGGCCGACGCCGCGCCACGGCTGACGTCGACGCCGCGGCCGACGTCGACCCCGAGCGGAGCAAGCTCGGCCCTGCCGTACGAATGACTTCTCTTCTTATCCGCTCTGGTTTGATCCTGACGATGAACGATCGCTTCGACGTCGTCGAGGGCGACGTCTCGATCAAAGACGGCCGAATCGCTGCCATCGCGCCGCACATCGACGAGCCGCACGACCGCATCGTCGACGCGCGCGGTGGCTACGTGCTTCCCGGGCTCATCCAGACGCACATCCATCTGTGCCAGACGCTCTTCCGCGGCTACGCCGACGACCTGCCGCTGATGGACTGGCTGCGCCGCCGTGTGTGGCCGATGGAAGCGGCGCACACGCCGGAGACGCTCCGCGCGGCGACGCGGCTCGCGGCGACCGAGCTCCTCGCGAGCGGGACGACGGCCGTCCTGACGATGGAGACCGTGCACGACACCGACGCGGTGTTCGAGGCGGTCGCGCAGAGCGGACTGCGCGCGACGATCGGCAAGTGCATGATGGATTCCGACGCGCAGGTGCCG
>Ga0066709_100002832_pt1 | contig 12938 bp, 14 predicted proteins | sample GraSoiAngelo_158_FD_79665 | JGI IMG/M metagenome (GOLD analysis project Ga0066709, IMG submission 79665) | Grasslands soil microbial communities from the Angelo Coastal Reserve, California, USA - 14_1009_16_30cm | ecosystem: Environmental > Terrestrial > Soil > Grasslands | place: USA... | reverse complement strand
CTGATTACACGGTGTGAAGGACCGTCACGCCGCAGTTGAAACCAGCCGGGTCTACGGTTGACGCGTGTGCTCCTGCAGCGATGATCGAGGCTGTAGCGAGGCACGCGGCCAGGATGAGCGCCTTTTTCAAGTGCTCCCCCCTTCCAATCGAGCCCTGCTCCGCACACAGAAGACAAGTTTCGACGGCGGACGGCAAGCGCGCGACGACGAGACGCTTGGGTCGCCGAGCCTACTGTCCGTTTCGGACAGGGCGAACGAGACTCAGCCGCGCTCGACGCGCGAACCGCCGACGATCGCCTCGCGTCCGTCGGCGAAGCGCACCAGCGCCTTGCCCTTGCCGTCGTAGTCGGGAGACCACACGACCAGCGTGGCCGGTTCGCCCCCGACGTGGACCGGCTCGTCGACGCTCGGCTCGACCCCCCGCCAGAAGAGGACGAAGGGGTTGCGCTCCCACTCACGCCCGATGGTCGTCTCCTCGGTATGGCCGGGGAGAACGCGCATCCCGTGCGGGAGCGTCATCAGGCCGTCCATCACGGACGCGCGCACGAGCTGCGGATCTCCGCCGCCGACAGCATCGAGGAAGAGGGTGTCTCCGGTGAAGCACGCCTCGTCACCGACGACGAACGAGACCCCGTCGTCGGAGTGCCCGGGCGTCGGCAACGCACGGATGTCGAGCGAGCCCGTCCGCACCGCGCCGGTCGCCACCTCGACGCCGAACCGCTCGCAGAGGTCGTCCTCGCCGATCACATGATCCGTGTGCCCGTGCGTTCGCAACACGTGCGTGACGGTCAGGTTCTGCTCGTCGACGAACTCCAGGAGCGGCTCCAGCGGGGCTCCGCTGTCGACGAAAACGGCTGTACCACCCGGCTCGTCGCCCAGGACGTAGGCGTTCGAGAGCCACACGTCGTGCATGGAGCGCGCGATCAGCACGGCGCCAGACTACTCACGCACGCCCGGGCGTGTTGGCGCTACGTCCGTCGGGAGGACGTGTTTAGACTGGCGCGATGCGTCGCAGCCTCGTGCCTCTCATCGCCGTCTGCGCCGTGGCCGGGTTCCTCGCGGCCGGCTGTCTGGGCGGCAAGCAGGAGACGGCCACGCCCGACAAGGTCGTCGGCACACTGCCCAAGCCGACCACGACCACGGGGGGCAACGAGAACCTTCCCGCGCTGAAGCTGAAGGGCGACGCCACCGCCGGGAAGGGCGTCTTCACGAGCGCCGGCTGCACCGCCTGTCACACACTGAAGGATGCGAATGCGACTGGGACCGTCGGCCCCAACCTCGACGACCTCAAGCCCCCGTTCCAGCTCGTCGTCGAGCGCGTGACGCTCGGCAAGGGCGTGATGCCGTCGTTCAAGGGCAAGTTGAAGGACAAGCAGATCGCCGACGTGGCGCAGTACGTGTCGACGATAGCGGGCCACTGAGCCAGCCGCCCCTCTCGCTTCCCGCCGGCTTTCCGCCGGACGTCCAGGCATTCGTCTGCGATCTCGACCGGACGCTGATCGCGGGAGACGCCGAGTTCACGCCCCGCACGCTGGGCGCGATCACCGCGGCGCGCAACGCCGGCATTCACGTGCTCGTCGCGACGGGCCGGATGTTCCAGTCGGTGCGGCCGTACCTCCGTCTCGGTGGGCTCTCCGACCCGGTCGTCTGCTACCAGGGAGCGCTCGTCGCCGATTCCGAGACAGGTGAGTACCTCCTGCACGAGCCGATTCAGCTCGACGTCGCCCGCGAGGCGATCGCCGCGCTCGACGCCGCCGGCTTTCCGCCCAACTGCTACGTGGACGACGACCTCGCGGTCGCGAGCCAGACGCCGTACTCGGAGGCGTACGCGGCGTTCCAGCACATCCGGGTCCACGAGGTCGGCGACCTTCTGGCGTGGCTCGATCGACCACCGACAAAGCTCGTCGCCGTGGGGGAGCCACCCGACCTGGCGACACTCCGTGACGACCTCGAGCGGCGATTCGACGGGCGCCTCTACATGACCACCTCGCTTCCCTGGCTGCTCGAGCTCGGACACCTCGGCGTGTCGAAGGCGACGGGCGCGGCGTTCGTCGCCGACCGACTGGGCATCGACCGCGAGAAGATCGTCGCGTTCGGCGACGGTGAGAACGACGTCGAGATGATCGAGTGGGCCGGATTCGGCATCTCCGTCGAGCTCGGCCATCCACGCCTGCGCGAGAGCGCCGACTGGATCTGCCCCGGCCCCGAGGATGACGGCGTCGCCCGGGTGATCGAGTCGTTTCTAAACTGACGGGCGTGATCGACCTCAAAGCGGCGCGCAACGATCCCGACGGCGTTCGCGCCGCGCTCGCGCGCAAGGGCGCCGGCGATGCCTTCGACGCGCTGGTCGCAGCCGATGAACGCTGGCGCGAGCTCGTGCCGAAGGTGGACGAGCTCCGCAGCCGAACCAAGCTCAAGGGAAAACCGACGCCGGAGCAGGTGGCCGAGCTGCAGCAGGTGAAGGAGGATCTGCGCGCCGCCGAGGACGCACTTTCGGGGGCCGAGGCCGAGCGGGAGGAGTTGCTTCTCCGTGTGCCGAACCCGCCGCACGCGACGGTGCCCGACGGCGTGAGCGAGGACGAGGCCGAAGAGATCCGGCGCGTGGGCGAGCCGCCCACGCTGGCCGAGGTGAAGGAGCACACGGAGATCGGTCGGTTCGACATGGAGCGCGCCGCGCGCGTGTCGGGCTCGCGCTTCGGCTACTGGATCGGCGACGTGGCGCTGCTCGCTCTCGCTATGTACCGCCTCGCCATCGACCGCCTGACCGGGAAGGGGTTCGTCCCCGTGCTGCCGCCCGTCCTCGTCCGCGAAGAGGCACTCGTCGGCACGGGCTGGTTCCCGACGGACGACCCGAACGTGTACGAGATCGAGAGCGACCAGCTGTTTCTCGCCGCGACCGCGGAGATCCCGCTCGGAGGACTTCACCTCGGTGAGATCCTCACTGCCGAGGAGCTCCCGCTCCGCTACGCGGGCTTTTCACCCTGCTTTCGCAGCGAGGCGGGAGCCGCCGGACGCGACACGCGAGGCATGTTCCGCGTCCACCAGTTCAACAAGGTTGAGCAGTTCAGCTTCGCGCTGGCCGAGGAGTCGTGGGACGAGCACGAGTTCCTGCTCGCCAACACCGAGGAGATCGTGGCCGAGCTGGGGCTCCCGTACCGCGTCGTCGTCCTCCCGGCAGGCGACATGTCGAAGGCCTCCGCGAAGACCTACGACGTCGAGATCTGGTTCCCGAGCCACGATCGCTATCGCGAGGTGGCGTCGATCTCGAACACGACCGACTACCAGGCGCGGCGACTCAACACCCGGGTCAGGCGCGAGCACGGCCGCGAGCCCGTCCACACGCTCAACGGGACGACGGTCGTAGACCGCATGGTGCTGGCGCTCCTCGAGAACTTCCAGGGCGACGTCCCCGACGCGCTCGCGCCGTACGGCGCCCCGCCTCGCGTCGAATCGTGACCGACAGAGCGCGCGCCGTCGCGTTTCTCTGCGAGACCTACCGCCGGCGCGTCGAGCGCGTCGAGCCGTTTCCGTGGGGCGAGCTCGTGGTAACACCGAGTCTGGCCCGCGTCTACGACGCCAACTTCGCAATCGTGACCCGCTGGGACGGAACGGCCGGCGAGCTGGAGGGCGAGATGGAGCAGATCCAAGCTGCTGCGGGGTTCGCGCACCGCAAGGCGGTCCTCCCGGACGAGGAGGTTGCCGGTCTCCTCTGGGACGCCATCGAGCGGCAGGGCTGGGACTTCGCGAGCCGGTACCGCCTGATGGCGCATCGGCGCTCCGCGGACCGCACGGCGGATCCCGCCGCGGAGGTGGTGGGCGTGGGCGATGTCGACTGGGCGCGGGGGAGAGGGGCGATGCTCGAGCTCGAGGGGCACGGCGCCGACCTCGAGGTCGTGCGGCAGCTCCTCGAGCTCGATCGCAGGCTCTCGCGCGCCATGGACGTGAGGCATCTCGCCGCCGTCGTCGACGGCGAGGTCGTCTCGTATGCGGGCCTCTACCTCGAGGACGGGGTCGCCCAGATCGAGGACGTTGCGACGCTGCCCACGCACCGCAACCGCGGCCTCGCGAGGGCGGTCGTGCTCCACGCCCTCGACGAGGCACGCCGCGCGGGCGCGGAGCTCGTGTTCCTCGTCGCCGACGACGACGATTGGCCGAAGGATCTCTACGAGCGTCTCGGCTTCGACATGATCGGTGTCGAGCACGTGTTCGGCCGATCCGGTCGGCAGCATTCGTCGGCGTGATTCGTCGTGCGGCGACCGCGCTCCTCGTGCTGGCACTGCTCGCCGCCTGCCTCACCGTCGGCGCACGCGCGGCGAACCGGATGTGGGTCGGGTTCACCGACGACCCGAAGCTCCGTTTCGACCACGACCGTTCCGCCGAGCTCGACCTCGTCGCGGCGAGTCACGCGACGGTCGTGCGGACGCTCGTCCAGTGGTGGACGACAGCGCCGACCAGACCGGCGGACCCGACGAACCCCTTCGATCCTGCGTATCGCTTCGACGATCTCGACGAGCTCGTGCGGAACGCGCAGAACCGCGGGATCGAGGTCGAGATGGCGGTCTGGGGGACGCCGTCCTGGGCGAACGACGGCCAGGCGCCGCAGTACGCGCCGACCGACCCGAAGGACTTCCAGAACTTCATGCAGGCGCTCGCGTCGCGCTACTCCGGGCGTTACCCGGGCTATCCGTTCGTGCGCTTCTACGGGATCTGGAACGAGTCGAACCTCGCCACGTTCCTACGGCCGCAGTACGACGCGGCGGGCGCGATCGTGGGGCCGTCGGTGTACGCGCGCCTGGCGGTAGCGGGGCTGCGGGGCGTGAAGGCCGGAAACGCGCAGGCGCTCGTCGCCATCGGCGAGACCTCTTCCAACGGGCGCACCAAGCACGTCGCCGGCCTGACGGACACGGTGGCCCCTGGCACGTTTCTCGAGCTCGTCGCCAAGGCCGCCCCGCGGCTTCGTTTCGACGCGTGGGCGCAGCATCCGTACCCGTTCCCCGTCAGCCAGGCGCCGACGCAGAAGGTGCGCTGGCCCAACATCGGCATGACCTCGCTGTCGACGCTCGAGGCCGCGCTCGACAAGCATTTCCGCAAGGGCATCCCGATCTGGATCACCGAGTACGGCAACGAGACGAAACCGGGCGAGCCGCTCGGCGTCACCGAGGCGCAGCAGGCCACCTACCTTCCGCAGGCGGTCGCGATCGCGCGAAAGGACCCACGGGTGCAGATGTTCATCTGGTTCGTGTTCAGCGACTCGACCGGGAGCACGTGGCAGAGCGGTCTCTATCGCCTCGACGGGACGCCCAAGCCGGCGGCGGCGAACTGGTCGGCCGCCGTCGCCGGTCTCGACGCCCGCAACGGCTTTGCGACGGCGCCCACCGGCACCGTCGATCCGGTCGTGACGGCGTACGTCCGAGAGTTCTGCAACAACAACCCGGTCGGAGCCGCGGTCGGGACCACGTCGCGCGTCTACTCGCGCGGCAAGCTCGTCGGCGTCACGCAGGCGCGGCTCGCGCTCGGGATCGACTGCACCGTTCACGTCGAGCTTCCCGTGACCGTGGCGAAGAAGGGGACGTACGCCGTCGTGATCGACCTCAACGCCGCCGCCGGGAACGAGTTGCGCCGGGTCATCACGCTCACGGCACGCTAAGCCTCTGGGGTCAGACCGTCCAGTCTGACCCGACTGATGAGGCGTCGCAACCGCCGAGGACAGGGTCGGGTCTGGCCGGGGGGCCCAGGCAACTGTTACGGAGCGGGAGGGATTCGAACCCCCGGGCCCGCGTAAAACGGACCGGCTGCTTTCAAGGCAGCTGCAATCAGCCAGACTCTGCCACCGCTCCGAGCTCGTCAGTGTCGCGCAGGGTCACAGATCTTCGCCCTGCGAGACACGCTTTGATCGAGTACTTCCCCTTCGTTCTGTCCAAGACATACAGCCAATCGTATGACCCTCCGATGGTGGGTTTGACAACGTATCCGATCGAATTGGAGTGATGTCGCTTTTCCGCTGCGTGGTGCGCGTCTAACAGTGTCGTCAGTACTGACAACATAGTTTCGGTGGTGGCGCGCGACCAAAGAGGCGGCAAGAAGCGCCCGTGGGTTCGAAATCCCACTCCCAATGCCATACGTGCCGCGTTCGAGAGCCCGCGCGGCGGCTCGCTAGGGTGAAGCCGTGCTGCTGTACCTCATCTGTCAGCGAGCCGACGGCACTGCGTTTCCGACAGAGAAGATCGAGCTCCAGCGCCTCCCGGCCGTGGGCGAGATGCTCCGGCCACCGGATGCACCGCGGGAGTGTTTCGTGACACGCGCCGTCCTGTCCTCGATCGAGGCAACCGGCGATGTGCGCGTGGGCGGCTGGGTGTACGCGGACGCGATCGACGGCCGCTCGTAGCAGCGCTGCTATCGGCCCTGAACGCACGCAACGGTGCGCCGGCGAGCCTGGAGGCTTCGCGTGGGTCATTCGCGGGTAAGGACATGCCACCCGACCCGAGGAGCGCGACGCTATGTCGACACCTACAGCCGATCAACCGCCGAGCTTCGCTGCGGACATCAAGCCGCTCTTCCGCGAGCAGGACCGCTCCGCGATGAGCTTCGCCTTCGACCTCTGGTCGCACGACGACGTCAGCCAGAACGCGGACGCCATTCTCGAGCGGCTTCGCGACGGCAGCATGCCCTGCGACACCACCTGGCCGAAGGAGCGGATCGACACCTTCGAGCGCTGGGTCTCGTCCGGCAAGGCCGCCTAGCCACCCACTATCGTTCGGGTCGTGAGGATTGGCCCCGTGCTCCTCGTCGTCGCGCTCGTGTCGGCGCTCGCGTCTGTAGTGGCGTCGACCGGGCGCTCGGGCCTGCCGTCCGGACCGGTCGGCCGCGTCGTGCTCGTGGCCATCGACGGCAAGGGGGCGGTCAGCAGCAACCCGCACGGCATCGCGTGTCCGAGGACGTGCCGCGCGTTCTTTGTCAAGGACCAGTTCGTGCGTCTGGTCGCCCACCCGGCCGCCGGTTGGAGGCTCGCTCGCTGGAGTGGGTCGTGCGTCGGCCGACGCGCGTGGTGCGCCTTCAACCTCACGACCTCGCATGACTGCTCGGGCGGACTCTGTCGGGTCGGCGCGTTCGGCGTTCGTGTCTCCTTCGTTCGGAGCAGCCTCGACCAGTAGCGGCGGGGAGAGGGGAGTCCGGCGCGACGCGCCGGCACATCACTCGATCTAGGGGTGGCAGCCGACCGGCTGGGCACCGACTCCGGAAGGGGATGCACCTTCGGTGGATCGTCGTCGTCGCGCTGCTCGCCGTCGCCGCCCCGGTGAGCGCCCACGCGTCGCAGCTGATCGACCGGAACGCGTCGCACGTGAGGCTGGAGGTGAATCGCCGCGGGCAGGCGCTTCTCACCTACCGCGCCGACGGCGGCGTACGGCGCGTCCTTGCCTGGAACGCCATGAACGCGCTGCCGCCGTCCGCCGACCGGCCGCAGGCAGCCTTCCGGCTCGACTACTCAGGCGGGTGGCGGACCTATCGCCGGCCGTTCTGGAAGACCTTTCGCAATGCGTGCCGGACATATGCCGGACCGCCGATCGCCTGGTTCCTCACGGGCTGCACCGCGCCAGACGGAAGCCTGTGGGCACTTCAGGCCTGGCAGCGCGCGCTGCCCAACTACGGCGTGCAGCCCACTGCGCAGCAGGCCGTATGGGAGCTTCGCCTCTCGCACTGGACGGGACCGCTGCCGGTGCTGACCATCCACCTCGACTGGGCCTACAGGCGCTACGACCATCTCTTCGGCTCGCTGACGTATCTCGGTGAGCCGGTCTACGGCTTCAAGGCGACTCCGACAGGCTCGCCGCTCGACCCGTTCGGCCGGAACATCTACGTCGACACGCTCGACTCCGCGTACGGCGCGGGCTGGCGGCGTGAGAACAGCTTTCTCTCACATCGCGGCACGGGGACGTTCTGCTACGGCTTCTACCCGCACGGCGACTACCCCGCGGGGAAGGGAAGCGCGTACCGCGCGACGGCGATCGGCCCCGGCGTCCTCCCGGACGTGATGTGGCAGGCCGCCGCCCTCGGCCCGTACGACGCCGCGCTCGACCGTCAGCTCGCCGACGTCATGCGCCAGACCGTAGGCAACGACCCGCTCTGCCGCCCGGTCTGACCTCCCCGCACCGCACGTAGGATCGGCCGCGTGATCGAGGCGGTGATCTTCGACCTGGACGGCGTCATCGTCGACTCCGAGCATGTGTGGGACGAGGTGCGTGAGCAGCTCGCGCACGAGCGCGGCGGGCGCTGGCACGCCCGCGCGCAGGCGGACATGATGGGCATGAGCTCGGTCGAGTGGTCGCGGTACCTGCACGACGAGATCGGGCTCTCGGAGTCGCCCGAGGCAATCAACCACGAGGTCGTCGAGCGGATGCTGGCCCGGTACCGCACGGAGCTGCCGCTCATCGACGGGGCAGTCGCGGCGGTCGAACGGCTCGCGGCGGACTTCCGCCTCGCCGTGGCCTCGTCCTCGAACCGCCCGTTGATCGAGGCCGTGCTCGAGTCGGCCGGGCTACAGGATCTATTCGAGGTGACGGTGTCCTCCGAAGAGGTGGAGCGTGGCAAGCCCGCACCGGACGTCTACCTCGAGGCGGCACGCCGCCTCGGGCTCGAGCCGGTGCTCTGCGCTGCGGTCGAGGACTCCGGCAACGGGCTTCGCTCCGCCCGTGCGGCGGGGATGCGCGTCGTCGCGATTCCGAACCGGCGCTATCCGCCGCCGGCGGACGCGCTGGTGCTGGCCGACGTCACACTTGGCTCGGTGGCGGAGCTGACTGCGAAGGTTGTGTCCGGGCTAGGGGTCAGGTCTTCGACTTGAGCCGCTTTTCACATCGGGTCAGACCAGAGGTCTGACCCCTGGGCCAGACCCCTCAACGCGCCCCAACACCACGCAGGCGTTGTGCCCGCCGAGGCCCATCGCGTTCGAGACGACGACGTCGATCATCGCCTCCCGCGCTTCGTTCGGGACGTAGTCGAGGTCGCACTCCGGGTCGGGTACGCGGTAGTTCGCCGTCGGCGGTAGCACGCCGTGGTAGAGGGCGAGGGCGCACATCGTCGCCTCGATGGCGCCGGCGGCGCCGAAACAGTGGCCGGTCACCGACTTCGTCGACGAGACGGCGAGGCGGTACGCGTGGTCTCCGAAGACCTGCTTGATCGCCCTCGTCTCGGCGGCGTCACCGAGCGGGGTCGACGTACCGTGCGCGTTCACGTAGCCGACCCGCTCGGGCTCGACGCCAGCGGCCTCTAGCGCCGACCGCATCATCGTCGCGACTCCGAGCGCCTCGGGCTCGGGCTGCGCCATGTGGTGCGCGTCGTTGGAGGAGCCGTACGAGAGAACCTCCGCGTAGATCCTCGCGCCGCGCCGCTGAGCGGCCTCGAGCTCCTCGAGCACGAGGACGCACGCTCCCTCACCCATCACGAAGCCGGCGCGGGTCGCGTCGAAGGGCCGTGAAGCCCGTGGAGGATCGTCGTTGTCGTCCGCGAGCCCGCGCATGGCGCAGAAGCCGGCCAGGATCAGCGGGTGTATGCACGCCTCCGTGCCGCCGGCGATCACGACGTCGGCCATGCCGCGCTTGATCGTCTCGGCCCCCTCACCGACTGCGTGCGAGCCCGTCGCGCATGCCGACACCGGCGCGTAGTTGGGCCCGCGCAGACCGAGCGAGATCGCGATCTGCCCGCTCGCCGAGTCGACGAGGACGCTCGGGATGAAGAACGGGGACACGCGGTCGTGTCCACGAGAGCGAAGCACCTCCGCCTGCTCGGCGATGCCGATCAGCCCGCCGATCGCGGAGCCGAGCAGCACGCCGACCCGATCGGACGGATAGGTCCCCTCGAGGCCGGCGTCGCCCCAGGCTTCCTGAGCGGCGCCCAGCGCCAGCAGCACGCACCGCTCCATCCGCCGGGCCTCCTTCGGCGGCGCGACGTTCGCGGGATCGAAGCCCTTCACCTCTGCTGCGATCTGCACGGGAAAGTCGCTCGCATCGAACGCCTGGATCGTGTCGACGCCGCTGCGGCCGGCAACCGCCGCCTCCCACGCGCTGGGGATGTCGTTCCCGATGGGTGTGATCGCGCCGAGCCCGGTGATGACCACGCGTCTCATGAAGAGAGGAGCGTAGTAGTAGGTTGGAGTTGTGGCACGAGGGAGGCGCGCACCCCAGGAACCGCCCGAGCGCCCGGCCGATCTCGATCCGGGGATCCCGTTCCCGCCGATGGAGGCGGAGCTCGCTCGCGAGCTGCCCGACGGGGCCGGTTGGCAGTTCGAGCCCAAGTGGGAAGGCTTCCGGGGACTGCTGGAGAACGCCTCCGGTGAGCCGCGGCTCTGGTCACGGAACGCACGCCCGCTGCTTCGCTACTTCCCGGAGCTGCGTGAGCTCGGAGCGCTTCTCCCGCCACGCTCCGCGCTCGACGGCGAGATCGTGATCGAGCGGAACGGCGCACTCGACTTCGACGCCATGCAGACCAGGCTGCACCCGGCCGAGAGCAGGGTGCGAAAGCTCGCGGCGGAGATCCCAGCCCGCTTCATCGCATTCGACATTCTCCTGTGGAATGGGGAGGAGCTGGCGGGGCTGCCCTTCGCAAAGCGCCGCCGAGAGCTCGAGAAACGCGCCAAGCGGTTTGCACTGTCCCCCGGGACGACCGACCGCGACGAGGCGCTCGGCTGGCTCGACCACTTCGAGGCCGCGGGCCTCGACGGCGTCGTCGGCAAGCTCCTGGACAGCCCCTACCTGGCCGGCTCGCGAGACGCGGTCGTGAAGGTGAAGCCGGAGAAGAGCGCGGACTGCGTGGTCGTGGGCGTGCGCTGGAAGTCGAAGCCCGACCAGATCGCGACTCTGCTGCTAGGCATCTACGGCGACGACGGCGAGCTGGACTACGTGGGGACGGCGGCGGTTGCTCCGAGCCGTCACGCCGACATCGCGGAGCTCCTGTTGCCGCTGCTCGAGTACGCGCCGGAGCGCCGTTTCTCCGAGCCCAACCGCTGGGGCTCGGGTGAGCTCGAGGAGTCGCCGGTCCGGCCGGAGCTCGTCTGCGAGGTGCGCTACGACAAGGTGCAGGGGCATCGCTTCCGCCACGGCACGCGCTTCCTCCGCTGGCGGCCCGACAAGGATCCGGCTGCCTGCACCTGGGAGAGCGTCCTCCCCCGGCCGGGGCCGAGAGGCCGGACGGTCGACGCGCTGCTCGCCGGCGATCGCTGACCTGCTCGCCCGCCCGGCACCGTACGATCGTGGGCGTGGGTGTGAGAACGCGCTCCGCGCTCGCTGCGCCGGCGGTCGCCGCGCTCGTTCTCGCCGCTTCAGCTGCCGCAGGCCCGCCCGGGCAGTGGACGCCGATCTCGAAGGGCTCGCCGCTGAGCTCGGACGAGGTCGGAGTCGCGCGCACGCCCGACGGCGTGCTCCACGTCCTCTGGCAGCGCCGCGCTACGACCGTCACGGCGTTCTGGCGCACGCGGATCGGCGCCGACGGCCGCACCACAGGCGCAGAGCCGATCGCCCCTGGGCTCTCGGACGGCGGCTCGCCCGCGCTGACGACGGGCCCGGACGGCGCACTCCGCGGCTTCTTCTTCATCCGGGCCGCCGACGGCGCCTTGGCCGAGCTTCGGTTCGTCGCTGCGCAGCCCGGCGGTGCCTGGACGGTCGCGTCCAAGCCGCTCGCGCAGGCGGCCGGCTCCGCCCCTCCGACCGTGGGGGCCGCGGCTGCGCGCGACGGGACCCCCGTGGTCGCCTGGGCAACGGGGGGCCAGGTGCGCTACCGCGTCGGCATCGACCCGGGCACGCCGCCGGTCGCCCTCGGGGCCGGCGGCTGCTGCGCCCTCGGTGCGGAGGCTGCCGTCGACCAGATCACGGGGCAGGCCTACATCGCCTGGGCGTCGACGGCCGCCGGGTCGACGGGCATCTTCGTCCAGGCAGTCGACCGTGGCGGCCCGAATCGTCCGAAGGTCTTCGCCTCCGGCTCCGCCAACAAGAAGCGAGACGCCGCCGTGCTCCCGGACGGACGTGTCGCGCTGGCGGCACGAGGAGGTACGACCGGCGTCTACCTCGCCTACACGTCCGGATTCCCGAAGGTGCGGACGGTCGACGTCCTCCGCGTCGGCGCGCGGGCGCTCGTTCTCGTCGTCAAGGCGCCCGGGGCGAGCCACGTCATGCTCGCGCCAGGCCCTCGAGGCCGTCTCTGGCTGGCCTGGGCGCGGGGAGGCGCGATCTACGCCGCGCGCACGAACCGCGGTGCGTCGAAGCTGGGCACGATCCGTCAGATCGCGATCCGCCGCGGCTCGACGGTGGTCTACGAGTTCCAGGGGGACGGCGCCGGCGGCCCGCTCGACATCGTGGCCAATCTGGGGTCACGGGGAGGAAACGCGGCGCTGTGGCATCAGCAGGTGCTTCCGGGGCTGACTCTCGCGATCACGAGCGGCGGCTCGACGGCGGGCACGACCCGCTACGTGTTTCGCGTTACCGACGCCGGCGAGCCGGTCGAGAACGCGACCGTCAATGTCGGCAAGCAGACGCTGACGACCGGCCTCGCCGGAACCGTCGCGCTCTCGACGAGCGACCGTCCGCCGAATGCGACGGCGTCGAAGCTCGGCTATGCGCCCGCGACGACGCGGCTTCCGTAACGCTCAGGTCTTCTTCGCGCGCGAGGGCTGCACGCGGGACGGCTCGCCGGGCATCTTGGGGAAGTTCGGCGGGTAGGGCGCCTCGCCGACACCGGCTCGCTCGTCCCGGTCGACCCACTCGAGCAGCACCCGCAGGTCGCAGACCGCCTCGTCGATGCCCGCCTGCACGTCACCGAGCTTCGCGAACCGGGCGGGCATCGTCGCGAGCGTGAAGTCCTCGGTCTCGACGTCCGGCAGCTCGTCCCAGGTGACGGGGGCCGAGACCGCGGCGTCGCGCCGCGCCCGCGCCGAGTAGGCGGACGCGATCGTCCGG
>Ga0066709_100002831_pt1 | contig 12942 bp, 3 predicted proteins | sample GraSoiAngelo_158_FD_79665 | JGI IMG/M metagenome (GOLD analysis project Ga0066709, IMG submission 79665) | Grasslands soil microbial communities from the Angelo Coastal Reserve, California, USA - 14_1009_16_30cm | ecosystem: Environmental > Terrestrial > Soil > Grasslands | place: USA... | reverse complement strand
ACGCGCTGATCGCGGCGCGGCTGGACGGCGTCACAGCGGAGGAGCGCGGCATCCTCCATAACGGCGCCGTGTTGGGCAAGACGTTCACGAAGGCTGCGCTCGGCGCCCTCTCGGGCGTGCCGGAAGCCGAGCTCGATCCGATTCTGTCCGCCCTCACGCGCAAGGAGGTGCTAGGCGTCCAGGCGGATCCGCGCGCGCCCGAGCATGGCCAGTACGGCTTTCTCCAGGATCTCCTGCGACGGGTTGCGTACGAGACACTGGCGAAGGCCGACCGGAAGGCAAGGCATGTGGCGGCGGCCGGCTACCTGGAGCGAAACTGGGGCGAGCACGAGGTCGTCGAGGTGGTCGCCTCCCACTACCTCGATGCCTACGAGGCGGATCCGAGCGCGGGCGACGCCCACGAGATCCGCGCCAAGGCTGGCCAGCAGCTCGCGCGCGCGGGGGAGCGCGCGGGCTCTCTTGGCGCGAACGAGGAAGCAGAGCGTTACTTCACCCAAGCGGCGGAGCTTGCCGAGGATGCCGTCACTCGCGCCGAGCTCGAGGAACACGCAGGTCGCATGGCCTGGCGAGGTGCACGATCCGCCGACGCTCGAGCACTTCTCGAGGCAGCGGCCGAGGTCTTCGACGCGAATGTGCTCGTGAGGCGGTCCGGGAAGGTCGCCGCGGTGCTCGCAGACATCGATTACCGTGATGGTCATCCTTCCGCGGCTGTCGCACGCCTCGAGGCGACACTTGCAGGGCTCGAGGGCGAGGAGCCCGATGAGGTTGTCGCCGAGGTCTCCGCGCAGCTGGGACGGTTCCTCGTTCTGAACCGGCAATACGAGCCCGCAGCGGATCGGTTGGAGATCGCCCTCGCGCTGGCAGAAGCCCTCGGCCTCCCGGAGGTGTTTGCGCAGGCCCTGACGAGCAAGTCGATCCTCTACACGTACCGGAACCGGCTCGAAGAGGCGGGGATCTTGCTCGAGGGGGCCCTCGAGCGCGCGCTCGAGCACGAACTCCACGCCGCGGCCATGCGAGCATTCAACAATCTCGCGGTGGTCCTCGAGTCCCTCGACCGTTACGAGGAGGCTGTCGAGCTGACGAACAGGGCACTCGAGCTCGCGCGTCGTGTCGGTGACCGGGTGTGGGAGAGCATCTTCATGGGCGGTCCGATCAGCTCGCTCGTGCTGCTGGGCCGCTGGGACGAAGCCGTCACCCGCGAAGCCGACTTCGAGAGCATCGGCGGCCGCAGCATCGACGACGAGCTTGGCGCGCACGTCGTCCAGGTCATGTGCAACCGCGGTGAGGTCGCCCAGGCCCGCGCCTGGTTCGACGATCACAGTACGGGCCTCACCAACGAGGACGTCCAGGTCCTGACCGGTCGCCTTGTGGCCGAGGCGCAGACCCTCCGGGCCGAGGGCAAGCTGCACGAGGCTCTTGCCAGCGCGCAGGCGGCCCTCGAGAACCTGCCCTCTTTGGGAATCACGTTCCTCACCATCAAGCTCGCGCTGGTCGAGGCTCTGGAGGCGGCCTTCGAGCTGCATGACACGGCGAAGGTGGAAGAGCTCCTCCGCGTCGTGGAGTCGCTCCGCCCGGGCGAGAGACCGCCGCTGCTCGAGGCGCAGTCGTACCGCATCCACGGCAAGTCGAGCGGCGACGAGGCCGGCTTCCGGGCCGCCGAGACGTTGTTCCGCGACCTCTCCCTGCAGTTCTGGCTGGCGGTGACGTTGCTGGAGCACGGCGAGTCGCTCGTAGACGACGGGCGCACCGAAGCCGCTGAGCCGCTGTTAACCGAGGCGAGAGGGGTCTTCGATCGGCTGGGTGCCAGGCCCTGGCTGGATCGACTCGATCTGGTCGCCACGCCGAAAGCCGAGGTCCCTGCGTGACCTGCTCGAGCTGCGGCACCGAGAACGTCGCCGGCGCAAAGTTCTGCGTCGAATGCGGTACGGCGCTCGCACGCGCGTGTCCCTCTTGCGGCACCGAGGTGGCGAGCGGTGCCAAGTTCTGCCCCGAGTGCGGGGCTGCGCTTGCTGCGCAAGCGCAGCCTAAGGAGGTAGTTCCCGCGCCACCGGCAGAACGACGGCTCGTGTCCGTCTTGTTCGCCGACCTGGTCGGCTTCACCGCGGCCTCGGAATCACGCGACGCCGAGGAGACGCGCGAGCTGCTCTCTCGCTACTTCGACACCTGCCGGAGGCTGATCGAGCTCTACGGCGGCACGGTCGAGAAGTTCATCGGCGACGCCGTCATGGCCGTCTGGGGCACGCCCACTGCGACCGAGGACGACGCTGAACGCGCTGTTCGCGCCGCGCTCGACCTCGTGGCCTCCGTCTCCTCGCTCGGCGACGAGATCGGGGCCTCAGGGCTCCGGGCGAGGGCCGGCGTGCTCACCGGTGAGGCCGCTGTCACGGTGGGCGCCGAAGGGCAGGGCATGGTGGCCGGCGATCTCGTCAACACCGCCTCTCGCGTGCAGTCGGTGGCCGAGCCCGGGTCGGTGTTCGTGGGCGAGTCGACGCGCAGAGCGACGGAGCACTCGATCGCCTACGACGACGCCGGCACCTTCGAGCTGAAGGGCAAGGATGGCCTGACGCCGCTGTGGCGCGCGCTGCGCGTCGTCTCGGGTGTCCGCGGAACGCTCAAGTCCGCCGGGCTCGAGGCTCCCTTCGTCGGCCGTGACCGCGAGCTGCGTCTGATCAAGGATCTCTTCCACGCGAGCGCGTCCGAGAAGAAGGCGCACCTCGTCTCAGTGACCGGCGTGGCTGGCATCGGCAAGTCGCGGCTGGCGTGGGAGTTCTACAAGTACTTCGACGGCATCGTCGACACGGTCTACTGGCACCGCGGCCGCTGTCTCGCTTACGGCGAGGGCGTCACCTACTGGGCACTCGCGGACATGGTGCGCATGCGCTGCCGCATCATCGAGGACGAGGACGCCACGTCCGCCTGGCGCAAGTTGCGCTCGACGCTCGACGCACACATCCTCGACCAGGAGGAGCGGCGCTATGTCGAGCCGCGACTGGCTCAGCTGCTGGGGCTGGGCGAGCACGAGACACGCGACCGGCAGGACCTCTTCGCGGCCTGGCGGCTCTTCTTCGAGCGCCTGGCGGACCAGTACCCGACCGTGCTCGCCTTCGAGGACATGCAATGGGCGGACAGCGCCCTGCTCGACTTCGTCGAATACCTGCTCGAATGGTCGCGAAACCACCCCCTCTACGTCGTCACGCTGGCGCGCCCCGAGCTGCTCGAGCGGCGCCCTACCTGGGGCGCGGGTCACCGCAACTTCACCTCGCTCTTCCTCGAGCCGCTCTCCGAGCAGGCGATGGAGGAACTGCTCACCGGCCTCGTGCCCGGGCTGCCGGGCGCGCTTCGGAGTCAGATCCTCGCTCGCGCCGAGGGCGTGCCGCTCTACGCGGTCGAGACGGTGCGCATGCTGCTCGACCGCGCACTGCTGGTGCAGGAGGGCGCGGTCTACCGGCCGACGGGCGCGATCGAGGAGCTGGACGTTCCGGAGACGTTGCACGCCCTGATCGCCGCGCGGCTCGATGGGCTCTCGACGGACGAGCGGCGCGTGCTCCAGGACGGCGCTGTTCTCGGCAAGACCTTCACCCGCGCGGCCCTCGCCAACCTGTCCGGCCGGCCGGAAGAGGACATCGAGCCGCTGCTCGTCACGCTGGTGCGCAAGGAGGTCCTGTCGCTGCAGGCAGACCCGCGCTCGCCCGAGCACGGTCAGTACGGCTTCCTGCAGGACCTCGTGCGCCATGTCGCCTACGAGACGCTCTCCCGCCACGAGCGCAAGATCCGCCACCTTGCAGCGGCCGAGCATCTTTCGGCCAGCCTCGCCGAGGACGAGGTCGCCGAGGTCGTGGCCGCGCATCTCGTCGAGGCGTATCGGGCCGTACCCGATGCGCCGGACTCGGGCGAGATCAAGGAACGGGCTCGTCTCGCCTTGCGCCGAGCGGGGGAGCGCGCTTCCTCGCTCGCGGCGGCCGCCGAGAGCCAGCGTTACTTCGAGCAGGCCGCCGACCTGGCCGGAGAACCGGCCGATCAGGCGAGGCTCTTCGACCTCGCCGGCCAGATGGCCCGGCGGGCGAATCTGCCCGAGCAGGCGCGTTCGCTGCTCGACCGCGCGCACGACATCTTCGAGTCACTGGGCGATGCCGGCGCAGCGGCGCGCGTATCGGCACGCCTCGCCGAGATCGACTTCGTCGAGGGTCACCCCCAGGCCGCAGTGGCACGCCTGCGGCCGGCTCTGGCAACGCTGTCGAGCGAAGAGCCGGGCGAGGATGTCGCGGTCGTCGCCGGCCAGCTCGGCCGATTCCTGATCCTCGGTGGTGATCTGGACGAAGCGGTGCCGTATGTCGAGCAGGCGCTCGAGCTCTCCGAGGCACTCGATCTGCCCGACGCGTTCGCCCAGGCGCTGACGAACAAGGCGCTCCGCTACCTGCGCCGCGATCGCCTGCGCGAGGCTCGCATCCTGCTCGAGGGCGCACTCGCGACCGCACTCGAAAACGATCTTCACGCGACGGCGATGCGGGTCTACAACAATCTGACGGTCACGCTCGACGCCTCCGACCGGATCGACGAGTCCTGGGACCTCGGTGAACGCGCGATCGAGTTCGCCCGCCGCGTCGGCGACCGCGGTCAGGAGTCGGTCTGGCTTGGCGGCTCCGTCGGCGCCCTCTTCCTGCTCGGCCGCTGGGACGAGGCGCTCGCTCGGGCGCACGAGGCGAGCGAGCTCGCGACGACGCCAATGGCGCAGAGCAGCATGCTCGACGTCGTCCTTCTGCACTGCGAGCGCGGGGAGCGCGAATCCGCACGAGCGCTGCTCGAGCGCTTCGTGGCCGTCGGCGACTCGGACAATCCCGAGCATCGGATCGCATACCTGCTCTACGAGGCGAGAGCGCTCCGTGCAGAGGGAACGTTGAGAGAGGCTTCCGAGACCGCCCAGCGGGCGCTAGCCGGAAGGGACGAACTGGGGATCAAGTCCTGGATCACCAAGTTCGCCTTTGTCGAAGTCTTCGAAGCGGCGCTCGCACTCGGTGACGTCACGAAAGCCGAGGAGGTGCTCGCGGCCCTCGACGCCCTGCGGCCCGGCGAGCTGACGCCGCTGCTCGCGGGAGCCCGCACACGCCTCAGGGGCCGGCTGGCCGGGATGAGCGGAGCGGGCGACGCAGATCGCTGGTTCGCCGAGGCAGAGGCGGTCTACAGCGAACTGGGCGCGCCGTTCTACCTCGCGGTCACGCAGCTCGAGCACGCCGAGTGGCTGATCGGCCGCGGGGAGGCCGGTGAGGCCGAGCCGTTGCTGCAGCACGCCGACGAGACGTTCGAGCGTCTGCGCGCGAAGCCCTGGCTGGAACGGATCGCTGCGGTCACCGGACGCGCAACCGAGGTTCCGGCGTGACGTGCGCTGACTGCGGCACCGTCAACGCGGCGGGGAAACGGTTCTGCACGTCGTGCGGCGCGGCGCTCGCGATCGCCTGCGGCTCCTGCGGCGCCTCGCTCGAAGGGGGCGAGCGGTTCTGCGGGGATTGTGGGGCTGCGGTCGCCGCTGCACCACCAGCGCAACCTCCGCAGACTGCTGAGCCTCAGGCGGAGCGCCGGCTCGTTTCCGTGCTGTTCGCCGATCTGGTCGGCTTCACCGCCGCATCCGGCTCACGTGACGCCGAGGAGACGCGCGAGCTGCTCTCGCGCTACTTCGACACGTGCCGCCGCCTCATCGAGCTCTACGGCGGCACCGTCGAGAAGTTCATCGGCGACGCCGTGATGGCGGTCTGGGGCACACCCACGGCCACGGAGGACGACGCGGAACGCGCGGTGCGCGCCGCGCTCGACCTCGTCGCCTCCGTCTCCTCGCTCGGCGACGAGGTCGGTGAGCCTGAACTGCGCGCCAGGGCAGGTGTCCTCACCGGGGAGGCCGCAGTCACCCTCGGGGCGGAGGGTCAGGGCATGGTCGCCGGCGACCTGGTCAACACGGCGTCGCGGGTGCAGTCGGTCGCCGAGCCGGGCGCCGTCTACGTCGGCGAGTCGACGCGCAGAGCGACAGAGCAGGCGATCGCCTACGACGATGCGGGCACATTCGAGCTCAAGGGTAAGGAGGGGTTGACCCCGCTTTGGCGGGCATTGCGCGTCGTCTCGGGCGTGCGCGGAACGCTCAAGTCCGCCGGACTCGAGCCGCCCTTCGTCGGGCGTGACCGCGAGCTGCGCCTGATCAAAGAGCTCTTTCATGCGAGCGCGGACGAGAGGAAGGCGCACCTCGTCTCGATCTCGGGCATCGCCGGGATTGGCAAGTCACGCCTCGCCTGGGAGTTCTACAAGTACTTCGACGGCATCGTCGACACGGTCTACTGGCACCGCGGTCGCTGTCTCGCCTACGGCGAGGGTGTCACCTACTGGGCCCTCGCGGACATGGTGCGCATGCGGTGCCGGATCGCCGAGGACGAGGACGCAGTCTCGGCGCTACGCAAGCTGCGCACGACGCTCGACGAGCACATCCTCGACGCGGAGGAGCGACGGTATGTCGAGCCCCGCCTCGCGCAGCTGCTCGGGCTCGGCGACCACGAGTCGCGCGACCGGCAGGACCTGTTCGGAGCGTGGCGGCTCTTCTTCGAGCGTCTCGCCGACCAGTACCCGACCGTGCTCGCCTTCGAGGACATGCAATGGGCGGACAGCGCCCTGCTCGACTTCGTCGAATACCTGCTCGACTGGTCCCGCAATCACCCCCTCTATGTGGTCACGCTGGCGCGGCCGGAGCTCTTCGAGCGGCGCCCGACCTGGGGCGCGGGCCATAGAAGCTTCACGTCGCTGTCGCTGGAGCCGCTGTCGGAGCAGGCGATGGAGGATCTCCTTACCGGTCTCGTACCCGGGCTGCCGGGCGCGCTTCGGAGCCAGATCCTCGCTCGCGCCGAGGGCGTGCCGCTCTACGCCGTCGAGACAGTACGCATGCTGCTCGACCGCGGCCTGCTCGTGCAGGAGGGCGCGGTCTACCGCCCGACCGGAGCGATCGAGGCGCTTGACGTGCCGGAGACGTTGCACGCATTGATCGCAGCCCGCCTGGACGGGCTCTCGACAGACGAGCGGCGCGTGCTCCAGGACGGGGCTGTACTGGGCAAGACGTTCACGCTGAGCGCGCTCGCGACACTGTCGGGCCGCCCCGAGAGCGACATCGAGCCGCTGCTCGTCACCCTGGTGCGCAAGGAAGTCCTGTCGCTGCAGGCCGACCCACGCTCACCCGAGCATGGCCAGTACGGCTTCCTGCAGGACCTCGTACGCCACGTCGCCTACGAGACATTGTCTCGGCACGAGCGCAAGACCAGGCACCTGGCCGCGGCCGAATATCTGGCGGCGAGCGTCGCCGAGGACGAGGTCGCCGAGGTCGTTGCGTCGCACCTCGTCGAGGCCTATCGAGCCGTACCGGAGGCGCCGGACTCGGCCGAAATCAAGGAACGAGCCCGCAACGCTCTGATCAGGGCGGGCGAGCGAGCCGCGGCCCTCGCGGCGGCTGCGGAAGGGCAGCGATATTTCGAGCAGGCCGCCGATCTGACGGACGAGCCGCTGGAGCGAGCCGCCACGCTGGTACGCGCTGGAGATCTCGCCGGGTATGCAGGCGATCCAGACACGGGGCGCCGCCTCATCGAAGAGTCGATCGCGATCTACGATGCCGAGGGCGATACGCACGCTGCCGCGCGCGCCTCGGGACGGCTGGCACGCGTACTCGGCTTCACCGGTCATCGTGACGAGGCGCTCGAGCGCATGGAGCGCGCGTTCGACGTGATTTCCGCAGACGAGCCGGACGAGGACCTCGCGATGCTCGCTGCGCAGCTGTCGCGGACATACTGGTTCAACGGCGACATCGAGCGGGCCGCCGCCCGTGCCGAGCTCGCGCTCGAGATCGCGGAAACGCAGCGGCTCGCCGGGCCGCTCGCTCTGGCCCTCCGGGCGAAAGGAGCCGTCGCGTTCAGCCTCGGCCACGCGGAGGAGTCCGTCGCGCTGATGAAACACGCGCTCGAGTTCTCCCTCGAGCACGACCTGGCCGACGACGCGAACGTCTGCTACTTCATCCTGTCAGACCGCTGCTTTCGCTTCGACCGCTACACCGAGGCACTCGAGTACCTCGACAAGTCTCTCGCCCTTGCGCGCAAGCAGGGCGACCGGCCGGCGGAGTGGGCGGCGCTCTCGGAGCGAACCTACCCGTTCCTGATGCACGGCCGCTGGGACGAGGTGGTGGAGACCACCGACGAGTTCACCCAGGAGCAGGTGGACTCGGGTGGAGTCGTCCTGAGCCTGCTGCAGGCGGGCGTCGAAGTACACATCCAGCGCGGCGAGCTCGACGCGGCCCGACGCATCTACTCGCTGTTCTCGAGGCTCGAAAGCTCGGCCGACGTCCAGGACCGTGACTCACACTTCGCGGCGACGGCAGTCCTCCGCCGTGCCGAAGGGCAGCTGGAGGAAGCAATTTCGGCCGGAGTCGCGACGCTCGAATTCGGCCGGACCCTGGGGTACAACGCCCAGGGCATCAAGAGCGGTGTCGTCGAGGCCATCGAGGCAGCCCTCACGCTCCGTGACCTCGTGAAGGCCGAGGAGCTCCTCGGCTTCATCGAAGGCCTGCGTCCGGGAACGTCGCCGTACCTCGAGGCGCATGCTCGCCGCTGGCGCGCTCGGCTCTCACCCGACGGGTCCGGCTACGCGCAGGCAGCGGACTCGTTCCGTGAGCTCAGGCTCCCGTTCTGGCTCGCGGTGACCCAGCTCGAGCACGCGGAGCGACTCGTCGAGCAGGGCCGCGCCGTCGAAGCGGAGCCGTTGCTGACCGAAGCCCGCGAGACGTTCGCACGGCTGCGCGCAAGGCCGTGGCTCGAGCGGCTCGACGCGCTCGTGCCGTCACCCTCCGAGGTGCCCGTGTGACCTGTGCGGCGTGCGGCGGCGAGAATCCGTCCGGCCACAAGTTCTGCGGCCAATGCGGGACGCCGCTCGCCGCCGTGTGCGCCTCGTGCGGCACGGTCAATGCAGCCGAGCAGAAGTTCTGCGGTGAGTGCGGGGCATCGCTGACGGCTCCGGCACCGGCGCGGCGCCCTCAGGCGCCGGCGACGCAGGCAGAGCGACGGCTGGTCTCGGTGCTTTTTGCAGACCTCGTCGGCTACACCGCCCTCTCGGAGGGGCGGGACTTCGAGGACGTGCGCGATCTTCAGACGCGCTACTTCGAGACGGCCCGCACCGTCGTGGAACGCTACGGCGGGACGGTGGAGAAGTTCATCGGCGACGCGGTGATGGCGGTGTGGGGCGCTCCCGTCGCGCGAGAGGACGACGCGGAGCGAGCAGTCCGGGCGGCGCTCGACCTCGTGGACGGGGTCGTGGCGCTCGCCGAGGAGGTCGGCATCGATGGGCTCGGACTGCGCGTGGGCGTGCAGACCGGCGAGGCCGCGGTGACGCTCGGTGCCGAGGGCCAGGGGATGGTCACCGGCGACCTCGTCAACACCGCATCACGCACGCAGGGCGTCGCTCAGCCCGGCACCGTGCTCGTAGGCGAGACGACGCGCCGCGCGTCCGAGGCGGCAATCGCGTACGCGGACGCCGGCGAGCACGAGCTGAAGGGTAAGTCCGGGCCCGTCCACCTCTGGCGGGCACTCGATGTTCGGGCCCAGCGCGGCGGCGGAGGGCGCGCGACGGGGCTCGAGGCGCCGTTCGTCGGGCGGGCGGCCGAGCTCCGGCTGGTCAAGGACCTGTTCCACGCGAGCGCCGACGAGTCTCGGGCCCGCCTCGTGTCCGTCGTCGGGGTGGCCGGGATCGGAAAATCCCGCCTCTCATGGGAGTTCGAGAAGTACATCGACGGTCTCGCCGCCACTGTCTGGTGGCATCGCGGCCGCTGTCTCTCCTACGGAGAGGGCGTCGCATTCTGGGCCCTCGCGGAGATGGTGCGCGGACGCGCAAAGATCCTCGAGGACGAGGACGCGGAGAGCTCTGCGGCCAAGCTGCGCGCCACTCTCGAGCTCCACGTACCAGACCTCGAGGAGCGGACCTGGATCGAGCCACGGCTGATGCATCTCCTTGGTCTCGCCGAGCGGTCGGCACCCGATCGCGAGGATCTGTTCTCAGCATGGAGGCGCTTCTTCGAACGCCTCGCCGAACAGGCCCCGCTCGTGATGGTGTTCGAGGACATCCACTGGGCCGACGAGGGGCTGGTCGCCTTCGTGCAATACCTGCTCGACTGGGGCAGACATCATCCGATCTTCGTCCTCTCGCTCGCGCGGCCCGAGATCGCAGATCGGCATCCCGGATTCCCGGGCTCGACGCGAAGTGCCACGACGCTGCCGCTCGAGCCCCTCGGCGACGACGCCATGGACGAGCTCCTCAGCGGCCTCGTACCCGGGCTGCCGGATGAGGTTCGGCTGCGACTCCGCGAGGCCGCCGACGGGATTCCGCTGTTCGCCGTCGAGACGGTTCGCATGCTCCGCGACCGCGAACTGCTGGAACAGGTCGGTGACGGGGTTCGCGTCGCAGGCGACCTCAGCTCGCTCGAGGTGCCGGAGACGCTGCACGCGCTGATCGCGTCGCGACTCGACGGCGTCCCCGAGGACGAGCGCAAGCTGCTTCAGGACGCTTCGGTTCTCGGCAAGACGTTCACCCGGAAGGGCCTCGCGGCGATGTCCGGTCTCGACGAGCCGACAGTGCAGCAACTCGTCGACAACCTGATTCGCAAGGAATTGCTTGCGATCGAGATGGACCCGTTCTCGCCCGAGCGCGGCCAGCTCGGCTTTCTGCAGGCGCTCGTCCAGCGCGTGACGTACGAGACGATCGCGCGGCGCGACAGACGGGCGCGCCACGTCGCGGCGGCACGCTTCCTGGCAACCGAGGCCGGGCTCGATCCCGACGAGATCGCCGAGGTGATCGCGTCGCACTATCTTGATGCGCACGCGGCTGACCCGGACGCGGCTGACCGTGACGACGTCCGGGCGGAAGCGCGCCGCTGGTTCACCCGGGCGGCGGAGCGCGCTGCGTCACTGGCCGCGTCACTCGAGGCGCAGCGTGCGTTCGAGCGGGCCGCCGATCTCGCCGGAGAGGAAACGGAGCGGGGTCGGTCGCTCGCACGTGCCGGAGACCTCGCCGTCATGGGCGGCCGGCTCGACGAAGCGGCACACCTGCTCGAGGAGGCGATCAGGATCCTCGTCGCCTCCGGCGACAGGGCCGACGCTGCGCGCGCCGAGGTACGGCTCGGTGAGGTCTTTTTCGCTTCCAGTCGCATCGAGGAGGGTGTAACCGTGCTCGAGCGCGCGCTGACTGCCCATGAGGCGGAGCGCGACGAGAACGCCATCGCCACGGTGTCCGCTCAGCTCGCTCGGTTCCTGTTCTTCGAGGGCCGGGGCGACGAGGCGATGGAGCACGTCGAGCGCGCGATCGAGCTCGGCGAGCGGCTCCGGCTCGCTGACGTCGTCGTGGAGGGCCTGATCAACAAGGGGCTGCTGCTGCAACGCCGCACCAACGAGAGCCTCGGTCTGATGCGCCAGGCGCTCGCACTCGCGGAAGAGGCGGGCGTCGACCGGGGGGCGCTGCGCGCCTGCATGAACCTCAGTTACCTGCTCGCACTCGCGGGGCGCGTGGCGGAAAGCCAGGACGTCGTCGAGCACGGCCTGGCTCTCGCGCGCCGGCGAGGCGACCGCGTCTGGGAGCGGAGCCTGATGACCAACCTGATCAGCGGATACTTCGCGCTTGGCCAGTGGGACGAGGTGGAGCGCGTCTTCGCGGAGATCCCCGAGGAAGGCCGCATCGCCACGAACGCGGTGCAGGCCTCGGCGATTCTGGATCTCGCCCAGATCGCGTTCCATCGCGGGGAAGCCGACCGAGTCGTCGAGCTTGCAGGCGACTACACGGGCTGGGACGACGCCACCCACGTGCAAGTCCGCGGGGTCGGCGTCTGGGCGCGGGTGCTGGTCGCCCAGGCAGAGGGCCGGCATGCCGAAGCTCTAGCGGCGTGCATCGAGGCGCTCCACGACGACAATCATGTGACCAGCCCGGTCGCTCTCGAAGTTCTGTCCGAGCTGGGCTGCGAGTCCGCGACGGCGCTGGCTTCCGCGGATGGACTCGAGGAGCTGCTCGCGCTGGTTGCGGGTGCCCCGATCGAACCGACGCCCGCACTCGCCGCACGGATCGCATTTCAGCAGGCCCGTCTCGCCGCGCTGCACGGCGAGGACGACGCGCCGTTCGAGACCGCGGTGGCCGCTCTGCGCGAGATCAACGAACCCTTCCCGACGGCGTGCGCGCTCCTCGAGCAGGCGGAATGGCTTGCCGGCCAGGGACGGAGCGACGAGCTCGGCCCCCTCCTCGCCGAGGCACGCGAGATCTTCGAGCGGCTGCGGGTCACTCCCCGGCTCGAGCGTGTCGATGCGCTGAATGTGGCCCTGGACGTGCCGACGCCCGCCTAACGCGTCTTGAGACCGAGCGCGTTGACAGCCGGCACCGGGTTCACGAAGCCCTTGAGCGCGATGTCGGGGAGATGCTCGACGTCGATCACGTCTTCGACCTCGGCGCAGGCACGCCGGCTGACGAGAACCTGGCCGCTCGCCGCGGCGTCGCAGAGACGCGCCGCGAGGATGGTCACGGAGCCGAGCGCCGCGTAGTCGAAGCGGCCCTCGAAGCCGATCTGGCCGAGCGTGGCGTAGCCGAGCGCGATGCCGACACCGAAGCCGAGGTCGTACCCGCGACGGTGCCACTCGGGTGTGAGCTCCGCCATCAGCTCCCGGATCGCGAGGCCCATCCTCAGTGCCCTCCCCGCCGGGTCGTCGCACTCGATCGGGTCGTTGAAGAAGACCTCCAGCCCGTCGCCGGCGAGGAAGCCCACCGTCGCCTCGAATCTCTGCACGAGCTCGCCGATCCCCTCGTGGAACTGGCCGAGCACCCGCATCAGCTCCTCGGGCTCGACGCTCTCGGCAAACGCGGTGTAGCCGCGGAGATCGCAGAACAGCACCGCGACCTCCCGGCGGT
>Ga0066709_100002830_pt1 | contig 12943 bp, 9 predicted proteins | sample GraSoiAngelo_158_FD_79665 | JGI IMG/M metagenome (GOLD analysis project Ga0066709, IMG submission 79665) | Grasslands soil microbial communities from the Angelo Coastal Reserve, California, USA - 14_1009_16_30cm | ecosystem: Environmental > Terrestrial > Soil > Grasslands | place: USA... | reverse complement strand
GATCCGGCGTCGGGCGGCCTGATCCCGGACGAGGCCGCCGCGGCTCTCAGGCGGCTTCTCGGCGAGGCGAACGTGATCACGATCCGGGGCGGCAGCCACTCGCCGATGCGCCAGCTGGCCGAGCGCACGGCCCTCGAGCTCCTCCGCGCCCTCGAGCCCGCCTGAGGCGCGGCTCCTCTCCGACCGATCAGGGGCGCCGGATCGCGAGCGCCCGTTCGTAGAGCGAGGCATACCGCGGCGCGGAGCCGCGGTCCCAGTCGAAGTCGACGGCCATGCCCCGTGCGACGAGGCCGTCCCACGCCGCGCCGCCCGCCGCGCGCATCGCGATCGCGGCCTCGCAGGCCTCGGCGAGCGCGGCGGGTGTCGCCTCGTCGAACGCGAAGCCGGTCCCCTCCCCCGGCCGCCGCCGCTCGTCGATCACCGTGTCCGACAGGCCGCCCGTCCGGCGGACGATCGGCGGGGTCCCGTAGCGGAGCGAGATCATCTGGCCGGTGCCGCACGGCTCGAACCGCGACGGCATCAGGAAGAAATCGGCGCCCGCGTAGATCCGGCGGGCCACCGCCCGGTCGAACCGCTCGATCAGCGCGACCCGCTCGGGTCGCGCGTCGGCGAGCGCCCGGAACGGCGCCGCCAGGGCGTGGTCGCCGGAGCCCAGGACGACGATCCTGGCGCCGCCGTCGACCAGGCGCCGGCCGGCGCCGGCGAGCAGGTCGAAGCCCTTCTGCGGGTCCAGCCGACCGATCATCCCGAGCACCGCGCCGTCGTCGGCGGGGTCGAACCCGAGCCGTGTCAGGAGGTCCGCCCGGCAGGCGGCGCGCCCGCGCAGGTCGGCAGCGGAATACGGCGCCGCGAGGTCGGCGTCGGTCGATGGATCCCAGACGACCGTGTCGAGCCCGTTCAGGATCCCGACGAAGCGATCGCCCCTGGCCCGGAGCGCGTCGTCGAGGCCCATCCCGTACTCGGCGGTCAGCGCCTCCCGGGCGAAGCCGGGGCTGACGGTGTTCGCCATCTCGGCCCGGACGATCCCCTCCCGGATGAGGTCGACCCCATTCGCGCCGGCCGGCAGGACGCCGCCGCCCGGGACGAGCCCGAGCTGACGAAGTTCTCCGCGGCCCGTCCAACCGTGGTAGGCGAGGTTGTGCAGCGTGATGACGACCGCCGCCTGGCCGATCACCGGATCGTCGGCCAGCCACGCGTCGCGCTGGATCGCGGCGGGGCCGGCGTGCCAGTCGTGGAGGTGGAGGATGTCGACCGGTCGGTCGCGCTCGTGCCGGAGGGTCTCCAGCGCGGCCCGACAGAACAGCCCGAACCGCCAGGCGTTGTCGGCGAAGTCGCCGCCGCCCGGCGGTCCGTACATCCCGACGCGGTCGTAGGCCGCGGGGTGGTCGACGAGGCGCAGGCGGTAGCCGTTCGCCTCGACGTCGACGATCCGAAGGTCCGTTGCCCCGTCGGGCGCCAGCGGATCCGGGACCCGGACGATCGTGCCGCCCGGCGTTCCGGGCGGTACCGGGACGCTCCGGTAGCGAGGCAGGAAGACGTCGACCGGGCCGGCGATCGAGGCGGGCAGCCGGCCGAGGCTCCGCGCCAGCGCGTCGACGACGTCGCCGAGACCGCCGGTCTTCGCCCATGGCTCGCACTCGGCGGCGATCATCGCGATGCGGAGCGGCGGCATCCCGGCATCCTAGAGGCCGGCCCGGCCCGGCGCTGGCTCGGTCGACCGTCGAGTCTGCCCGCAGAGCCTCGAGCGAAGTCTGTCGGCTCAGTACAGCTCGGGGACGAACGTCTGCTCGTTCAGCGGGGGCCGGATGTAGCCGTCGTCCGGCTGGCGCGGCGGCAGCTCGATCGTCTCCGGCGCGACCTCCTCGTACGGGATGAGGTCGAGGAGGTGCCGGATCACGTTCAGACGGGCCCGCTTCTTGTCGTCCGAGTTGACGACGTACCAGGGTGCCTGCTTCGTATCCGTGTACCGGAAGTTCTCGTCTTTCGCCCGGGAGTATTCGACCCAGCGCGTTCGTGACTCGAGGTCCATCGGGCTCAGCTTCCAGCGCCGCGTCGGGTCCTCGATCCGCTGTCGGAAGCGGCGCTCCTGCTCCTCGTCGCTGACCGAGAACCAGTACTTGATCAGGATGATCCCGGACCGAACCAGCATCCGCTCGAACTCCGGGACGGAGCGCATGAACTCGCGGTACTCGGCCTCGGTGCAGAAGCCCATCACCCGCTCGACGCCGGCGCGGTTGTACCAGCTGCGGTCCATCAGGACCATCTCGCCGGCGGCGGGCAGGTGGGCGACGTAGCGCTGGAAATACCACTGAGTCTTCTCGCGCTCCGTCGGAGCCGGCAAGGCGACGACGCGGGCCACCCGCGGGCTCATCCCTTCGGTGATCCGCTTGATGGCCCCGCCCTTGCCGGCGGCATCACGGCCCTCGAAGATCACGACGATCTTCAGGCCGGTATGGCGGATCCACTCCTGGAGCTTGACCAACTCGATCTGGAGGCGACGCAGCTCGGCCAGGTAGGCCTTGTTGGAGAGTCGCGGCCGAGCCGGCGCCTGGCCCGGCGGGGCCGCCTGCCGCCGCGGGTTCGCGCGAGCCGACGGTCTCTTCCTGGATCGCGTCCCCGAACCGGTCGCCGTCTTCGCCATCGGCCGCCTCCATGCCCGAGCACGACGAAGGATCGCGACTGTATCACGGGACGCCGTGCCTAAACCGGTTCACAACCGGGATTCGGGGCCGCTATGATGCGACCTCAATGCCCTCCCGTGTCTTCGTCCCGACGATCCCGGGTGACTCCTTCCGGTTGCCGCCGGCCCTGGAAGGCCTTCGCGCGCTCGCCTACAACCTGTACTGGGCGTGGCATCCCCGCGTCCGGGTGATCTGGAGCCGGATCGACCGCCGTGCGTGGACCCGCCACCGCAACCCGATCCCGGTCCTCGCCGGCCCGATCGACTGGACCCGGCTCCTCGACGATACGAGCTTCATGGCCGACGTTCGCGAGGTCCTCCGCGACTTCGACCGCTACATGTCGAACGGCGCGGACCGCTGGTTCGAGCGCCATCACGCCGACGCGCTGCCCGGCCCGGTCGCCTACTTCTGCGCGGAGTACGGGCTGACGGAGGCGCTCGGGATCTACTCCGGCGGTCTCGGCGTGCTGGCCGGCGACCACATGAAGACGACGTCGGACATGGCCCTGCCGTTCGTTGGGATCGGCCTCCTCTACCGCCGCGGCTACTTCCACCAGACGATCGACGCCGACGGTCACCAGGAGCACGCCTACCCGGACTACGACCTGCGGGCCTGGCCGGTCGGCCGCGTCCAGGGTCGTGACGGCGAGCCACTGACGGTGACGGTCGCGCTCCCCGACCGCGACCTGCACGTCGCGGTGTGGTCCGTCCAGGTGGGGCGGACGCCGGTCCTCCTGCTCGACACCGACATCCCCGAGAACGACGACGGTGACCGGCCGATCACCCACATCCTGTACGTTCGGGGCCGGGAGATGCGCCTCCACCAGGAGCTCGTTCTCGGCGCGGGGGGCGTCCGTGCCCTGCGTGCGCTCGGCATCGAGCCGGCCGTGTGGCACCTGAACGAGGGACACTCGGCGTTCCTGCTGGCAGAGCGCGCCCGCGAGTACGTCGCCGCGGGCGACGAACTCGACGCGGCCTGGCAGAAGGTCCGCCGCGACAGCGTCTTCACGATCCACACCCCGGTCTCGGCCGGCAACGAGCGGTTCGCCGCCGACCTCGTCCGGAAGATCGCCGGGCCGCTTCTCGAGGGCGACGGCCGGCCGCAGACCGGCGGCGTCCCGGTCGACGCGGTCCTCGAGCTCGGCCTCGGGTCCGACGGCGATCGGTCGGTCTTCGACATGACCGGCTTCTCGCTGCGCCTGACGAACGACGCCAACGCCGTCAGCCAGCTCCACGCCCAGACCGCCGACAGCACCTGGCAGGGCATCTCGCCGAACCGGATCCGCGGGGTGACGAACGGGGTCCACGTCCCGTCCTGGAGCGGCAACGCGGTCGTCGACATGCTCGGTCGGTCGCTCGGCGCCAACCTCGACGACCTCGACGAGGAGAGCGAGGTCGGCGCCTTCTGGGACCGCCTCGCCGACATCCCGACCGCCGAGCTGTGGGATACCCACCAGCGCGAGAAGCTCGAGCTGGCGATCTTCGCGAGGCGCCGGCTGCGGGTCCAGTTCGCCCGCCACGGCGAGGCCCCGGGCGTCCTCGACGCGCTCGAGTCGGCGCTCGATCCAGATATCCTGACGATCGGCTTCGCCCGCCGCTTCGCGACCTACAAGCGGGCCGGCCTCCTCTTCACCGACCTCGACCGGCTGAGCCGGATCTTGTGGAACGCCGACCGGCCGGTCCAGATCGTCTACGCCGGCAAGGCCCATCCGGCCGACCGACCCGGCCAGCAGGTGATCCAGGAGATCTTCGCCCGGTCGCGCTCCGAAAAGCTCCGCGGTCGCGTGTTCATCCTCGAGGACTACGACATGCGGATCGCCCGCTACCTGGTGTCGGGCGTCGATGTCTGGCTGAACAACCCGCGCCGGCCGCTGGAGGCATCGGGCACGAGCGGGATGAAGGCCGGCGTCAACGGCGTCGTCAACGTCAGCGTCCTCGACGGCTGGTGGGACGAGGGCTGGCTCGGCGACAACGGCTGGGCGATCGGTGGCCGGGAGACCAACCCCGACGAGGGCGCCCAGGACTGGGCCGACGCGCAGGATCTCTACCGGCTCCTCGAGGAGGAGATCGTCCCACGCTATTACGACCGGGGCGCGAACGGGCTGCCCGAAGCCTGGGTCGACCTGATGCGCCGGTCGATGGCCTCCACCCTGTGGCGGTTCTCGACGACGCGGATGCTCCACGACTACGTCGAGAAGATGTACCTCCCGGCGGCCGGGACGAGTCAGCCGACCGAGGCCGGCCCGGACGCCGCTCCTGCGCCGAAGCCGGAGCGCCCCAGACGCCCCCGCCGGGCGTCGGTCGCCGCCGCCGGGAGCTGAGCCGGCTCGCCTAACCAGGAGCCGACTGGACGAGGACGACGGCCGACTGCTCGGGGAGCTCCACGACGCGGCCGTCGACGAGCCGTCCGGCCGCGACGACCGGCAGGTCGAGAGCCGTAAGGCCGGCGACCAGCCCGGGGTCGACGTCCAGCCGGACCGGCTCGCGGCCGCTGTTGACCGCCACGAGCGCCCGTTCGCCGTCGGCAGAGCGGGCGAGGGCGACCGCCGGGCCCGACGCCGCCGCGACCTCAACCGTCCCGCGGCGCAGCGCCCGATGATCGCGTCGGGCGCGGATGGCGGCCTGGACGAAGGAGCGGTGGGCGATGGCACCCGCGTCGGGAGCGGTCGGATACGCCCGTCGGCAGGCCGGATCCGGGCCGCCCTCCATCGCCAGCTCGTCGCCGTAGTAGATCGCCGGCGCGCCGGGGAGCGTCAGCAGCAGGAGGGTGGCGAGGCGGAGCGCGGCGACGTCGCCGGCCAGGACCGTCCGGGCCCGGGGCGTGTCGTGGCTGCCGATCAGGTTGTACTGCGCGCCGACGACCGCCGGGTCGTACAGCTCGACCAGCGAGCGGACCCGATTTCCGAAGGCCGGTCCGTCGAGCGCCCGGAGGAACCGCGCGTAGTCGACCTGTCCGGCGATCGCGCCGTGATCGAGGGCGCCGCCGCTGGCGAAGCCGAGGATCGCCAGGCCGAGTGGGTAGTTCATCAGTGCGTCGAACCGGTCGCCGAGGAGCCACTCCGGGGATTCCCGCCAGATCTCGCCGACGAGGTAGGCATCCGGCCGGACGGCCCGGACGCGCTGGCGGAACTCCGGCCAGAACGTCGGGTCGCCGACGTCGGCGGGCACGTCGAGCCGCCAGCCGTCGATCCCGAAGCGGAGCCAGTGCTCCGCCACGCCGAACAGGTACTCGCGGGCGGGCGGGTGCTCGACCCGCAGCTTGGGCATCGACGGCACGTTCCACCACATCGCGTAGCCGGTCAGGTCGAAGCTCGCCTCGCCGCGTGACCTGTGGGCGTCGATCCCGCGGCGGCCGGCGAGGACATCCGGGTGGAGGTAGAACCAGTCGCGGTACGGCGAGGCGATCCCGTTCTCGAGGAGGTGCTGGAACGGGAAGAAGCCGCGGCCGGCGTGGTTGAAGACGCCGTCGAGGATCACCCGCATTCCTCGGTCGTGGGCGCGGTCGAGGAGCGTCCGGAGCGCATCGTCGCCGCCGAGGAGCGGGTCCACGGCGAGGTAATCGGAGGCGTTGTAGCGATGGTTCGAGGCCGCGCGGAAGATGGGGTTCAGGTAGAGGCCATTGATCCCGAGATCGGCGAGGTCGTCGAGTCGGTCGGCGACGCCGTACAGGTCGCCGGCCTTGAAGCCGGTCGTGGTCGGTGGCGCGTCCCACGGCTCCAGCGACCCGGGCGCCGGGACGCGCCCGCTTCGCGCGAGGCGGTCCGGGAACACCTGGTAGAAGACGGTGTCGGCGACCCAGGCCGGCGGGTCGACCGTCACGGGCCGAGCAGGATCACGACGGTCGATTGCGGCTGGAGCGTCGCCACCGGCCGGTAGTCGTGGAAGCCGCCGGCGGCGGTGAGCTCGGGTCCGATCGTGACCGTCTGACCGTAGGCGCCGAAGACTGCGGGCCGGCCACAGAGTGGGCTCGACTCGAGCGACAGCGTCGGGCTGACGGGCTCGGTCGACACGTTCGTCAGGACGAGGGCGGTCTCGGTCGGCGCGACGCGCAGGGCGGCGACGACGCTCGACGAGTCACTCGCGACTGGCGCCCATGTCCCCGACGACAGCGCGGGGTGGAGCTGGCGGAGATGGATCAGGTTCCGGTAGCGGGACAGCAGCGAGGAGTTGCTCGCGGATTCGTCGGCGACGTTCAACGATGGCGGGTCGTCGGACATCGACTCCCACGGAGCGCCGCTGCTGAAGCCGGCCGCCGGCGACGAGGCGTCCCAGCGCATCGGCGTCCGGATCCGCTCGTCCGGCTTGGCGCCGGTCAGCCCGATCTCCTCGCCGTAGTACACGAACGGGACGCCCGGGCCGGTCAGCAGGAGGTCCGCGGCGACGCCGAGCTGTCCCGGGTCCGAGTCGAGCTGGGTCGCGACGCGGTTCATGTCGTGGTTCGAGAGGAAGGCGCCGAACCCGCTCGTTGCCGGGTAGAGCTTCGTGACGTTCGTCATCAGCCGCATCAGCGTCGCCGCGTCGCCCGACTGCGCAGCGCCCACATAGCCGGTGTCGAGCGCGAAATCGAAGGTGAGGTCGAGGTCGTCGGGGACATAGCTCGCGCTGACCTTGGGGAGGTCCCAGACCTCGCCGAGGAGCAGCGTCCGCGGCACCTGCGCGTCGACGGCCGACCGGAAGGTCCGCCACCAGGCGTGAGTCTCCGGCGTGTTCTCCGTCGTGGGCCCGTCCTCCACGAGGTACTTGGCGGCATCGAGACGGAACCCGTCGACGCCGGCGGTCCCGAGCCAGAACTCGGCGTCGGCGGTCACCTCCGCCGTCACGTCCGGGTTCCTCAGGTTCAGGTCGGGCAGGTCGGCGCCGAACGCGGCGTAGTAGAAGCGCGAGCCGTCGGGCTGCCAGCCGTTTCCCTGCGGCGCGTCGGACCAGCGGTACCAATCGGCGTACGGCCCCGTCCCGGTCTTCGATCCGACGAACCACGGATGCTCGTCGGAGGTGTGGTTCAGGGGCAGGTCGAGGATCACGGCGATCCCGCGCCGATGGGCCTCCTTCACGAGCTCGCGGAGATCGTCGAGCGAGCCGTAGTCGGGGTTCACGGCGCGATAGTCGGTCACGTCGTAGCCGTGATAGGACGGCGAGGGGAACGTCGGCATCAGCCACAGCGCGGTGATGCCGAGGTCGGTCTGGCTCGCGACGTTGTTGTCGTTGAAGTAGTCGAGCTTGCCGATCAGCCCCTTGAGGTCGCCGATGCCGTCACCGTCGCCGTCCGCAAAGCTCCGGACGAAGACCTCGTAGAACGTCCGGTCCCGCCACCAGCCCGCCTGGCCGAGCCCGGCGGGAGGGGCGACCGGCGGGATCGGGCCACACGTGGGGGCGGGCCCTGCTCCGGACGCGGTGGCGCTCGTGGCGGGCGCCGTCGCTGAGCTGCCCGGGGTTGGCGAGACCGTCGAGCCGCAGCCGACAACCGCAAGAAGGGCGACCGTCGCGACCGCGACCGTCGCCCGCCGCCGCCACCCGAGAATCAACCCTTGACGCCGCCGACCGTCAGCCCGGACACGATCCACCGCTGGAGGAGCAGGTAGACGACCATGACCGGCAGGGCGAAGAGGATGGCGAATGCCGCGAAGGTCGACCACGGGGTGCTCCCGGCGTACTGACCGACGAGCGCATTCAGCGCAACCGCGAGCGTCCATTGGCTCGGGTCGCCGACGATGAACACCTGGGCTGTGATGAACTCGGTCCAGCCTGCGATGAACCCGAACAGCGCGGTCACCGCCAGGACCGGGGTGGACAGTGGCAGGACGACGTGGCGGAACGCCTGGAACCGACCGGCGCCGTCAACGACCGCCGCCTCCTCGAGCTCCTTCGGGATCGTATCGAGGTAGCCCTTGAGGTTCCAGATCGCGAACGGAAGCTGCGTGGATGTGACGGCGAGAGCGACGCCGAGGAGCGACCCGCCCAGGTTGAAACCGCCGAGGCGGACGCGGTTCAGCGACACGAACAGCGGCCCGATCGTCGCGACCGCCGGCAGCATCAGGACCGCGAGCACGGCGATCATCAGGAACTCGCGCCCGCGGAACTTCATCCGCGAGAACGAATATGCGGCGAGGACGCCGAGACCGACGCTGAGGGCCGAGATGATGAAGGCGAGCGACAGGCTGTTCAGCGCCAGCTGGAAGAACGACACCGGATTGAGGGTCGGCCGAGCCAGGACGCGGGCATAGGCGTCGAGATTTGCACCCGGCGGGATCAGGCTGTCCGGGCGCGCGATGTTCCGGGGATCGAGCGACATGCCGACGATCCAGACGACCGGGAACAGGACCGTCGAGCCGATCAGGAGACAGACCAGCTGAAGCACGACCTGGTTGCCGAGCTTCAGGCGGCGGCCCGATCCCGTGGCCGTTCGAGCGATAGGTTGGATCTCGATTCGCGGAGCGACCGCCGCGGGCGTGGTCATGGCCGGAGCCTTCCCTGCTCGAGCTGAGGTGCTGGACAGAGGCGATCCATGGTGGTCACGAGTCGAACGACGCGGTGGCGCGCGCCAGTCGGTTCGTCGCCAGGGTGATGATGAGGAGGATGAAGAACTGGAAGATCGCGAACGCCGCGGCGACCGCGTAGAGGTGCTGCTCCTGAACGAGTCGGTACGCCGTCGTAACGAGCAGCTCTGTCTGGCCGATAGGACCGCCGCCCGACATGAAGTACGAGAGCGCGAACAAGTTGAACGTGATCACGAAGCCGTAGATCGCGAACGGCAGCATCGCCGGGCGCAGGAACGGCAGGGTCACGGTCTTGAACTTGGACCAGTAGCCGGCCCCGTCCATCTCGGCGGCTTCGTAGAGATCCTTCGGGATCGCCTGGAGTGCGCCGGTCGCGACCACGGAGTTCAGCGGCCAGCCAAGCCAGATGTTCGCCGTGAGGAGGGCGAAGTAGGCCAGCGGCAGGATCAACGGGCCGACCGCGAAGATCGGGTTGGGCTGATTCAGCCAGTCGAGATGGAACGGCGGGAGCTTGAACAGGACGCCGATCGTGCCGTTGATTGCCTGGTTCACGGCGCCGTACTGCGGGTCGAACATGTTCCGCCAGACCGTCGCGACGATGATCGGCGGGATCGCGATCGGCAGGATGTAGATCGCCCGCCAGATCCTCTTGAACCGCAGCCCGTCGACGTTGAGGATCAGGGCGATGATCACGCCGATGACGACGTGGATCACGACGTTCGAGAACGCCCAGAACAGGTTGAACGTCAGAACCCGCACGAAGTCGAAGTTCGGGATGACGATGTTGCTGTCGAGAATGCGGGTGAAGTTGTCGAACCCGACGTAGGCCGGTCCCGGCGAGTTCGGCCGGAGGTTCTTCAGCTGGAAGTCGGTGAAGGCCATCCAGACCTGGAAGACGAGCGGGTAGAACGTGATGATCGCCATCACCAGCAGGGCCGGCAGCAGGAATAGGTAGGCCGTTCGCGAGTTCTGCGTCCGTCGCCAGAACGATGGGCGTTGGAACCCGGCCTGGCTCGCTGCCACGGCGGTCATCGGGCGTTCTCCTCCTCCCCTTCGTCGCGAGCGGACCCGGATCGGGGACCCGGGTCCGCGTCGGGACGATGTCCTGCGAGGTTACTTGCCGTTCGCCTTGTCCATCGCGCTGCAGGCGGTCGCGACGAGCGTCGTCGGGCTGTCGCCCTTGTCGATGGCCGCCGCGAGGGCGTTGCCGAAGTTGCCCCAGTAGTTGTTGAGCTCCTTGGCCGTCGGGCGGGGGAAGCCGCTGGGCATGAGGGCCGCGAACGACTGGGCGATCGGGTCGGTTGGCTTGATGGTCGTGTTCGCCGGCAGGTGACCGGCGTCCGCGAAGACCTGCTCGTTCGCCGGGAGGAGGAACTGCAGGGCGAACTGCTTGGCCAGGTCGACGTTCTGGGACGAGGCGTTGATGTAGAAGCCGTCAGGCGCGGTCATCGGCGCCCATGCGCCACCCGGCCCCGACGGGCCGGCCACGACCGCGAGCTTGTCGCCGAGCGCCTTGGACAGGTCGCCCGACTGCCACGGGCCGTCGATGAACCCGGCGATCTTGCCGGAGATCAGGTCGGCCTTCGCGTCGTTGTCGTTCTGGTAGAAGTGCATCCCGGCGGCCTTCATGTCCTGAAGCCACTTCAGGCCATCCGCCACACCGCTGGTCGCGGTCGCCGCGCACTTGCCGGAGTCGTCGAGGATCTTGCCGCCGAAGCTGGAGTAGAGCCCCCAGAGGTAGTAGGCGCCGCCGCCGTTCGCGCCATAGACCCAACCGAGCTTGCTGGCATTCGCCTTCCAGTCATCGGTGGTCGCCGGCGCCGTTGTCAGCGTGCTCTTGTTGTAGAAGAGCTCGACGGCCTTCATCGACTCCGGGATCTCGTACATCTTCCCGTCGACGGTCGCCGCATTGATCGCGACGTCCGACGTGTTGTACGGCGCGGCCTTGAGCGTGGCTGACAGGTCGGTGACGTCGACGAGCAGTCCTTGCCGAGCCTCGTTGGGGAGGCTGTCATTCGGGGCAATGTACATGTCCGGCCCGGACCCGGTACCGGCCTGCGTCTCGAAGTTCGAGAAGAGGTTGTTGAACGGGACGTCCGTCACGGTCACGTTGAGGCCGGGATTGGCCGTCTTGATGTTCCCGACGATCTTGTCGAAGGCGTCCTTCTCCGCGCTGCCCGACGCGCCGTAGGCCTCCCAGATCGTGAGCGAGCCCGTGAGGGCCGCGGCGCTCGCCGCGGGTGAGGCCCCGCCCGACTCGGCGGGGCTGGATGCGGCCGGCTGGGATGCCGCCCCGCCGGATGACGCCGGGCTGGGCGTCGCGCCGCCGGTGCACGCACCGACGATCATCGCAACCCCGGCGAGGGTGCTGACCATTCGCAACTTCGCGTTCATGGTGCTCTGTGTTCTCCTCCTGCGTGGTTCGTTGGCCGGCCGGGCCGGCCCGTTGCCGCCCTCCGAGGGCGACTCTTCCGTTCGATCGCGTCGGCGACCCACGGTCGGGTCCGCGACTCGTCAGGCTGACTTCGGTTTGCCGGCGGCCACCTCCCGTCTGCTCGCGGGAGCCGGCCCGGTCGACGACCGGACGACCAACCGCGTCTCGAGCCGCTGGTGACCGGGCGCCGCGTTCCGGCCCTCGATCACGGACAGCAGCATGCGGACCGCCGTCTCACCTTTGCCCCGAACGGGCTGGTGGACGGTCGTCAGCGGCGGATCCGTGGAGGCGGCCAGATCGACGTCGTCGAAGCCGACGACGCTGACATCGCCCGGCACGGTCCAGCCTCGTTCATGGATCGCCTGGATGGCACCGATCGCCATCCCGTCGCTCATCGCCAGGACCGCCGTCGGGCGACGGCCAGAGGCCCACAGCCGGCCGAACGCGTCGCGGCCGCCGTCGATGCTGGCCGGGCCGGTCGCGATCTCGCCCGCGGGAAGCTCGATGCCGGCCTCGGCGAGCGTCGAGCGATAGCCACGCAGCCGCCGCCAGACGACCCCGCCCTCTGCCGGGCCCGCCGACCGGGGGCCGTCGATGGCCAGGATCGCGATGTCGCGGTGGCCGAGCTCGAGGAGGTGCCGGGCGGCCAGGCGCGCTCCACCCTCATCGTCGACGTCCACGGATGCGACCTCGCCGGATGTGTTCGAGTCGACGAGCACCATCGGCAGGCCGGCCCGCCGGACCTCGTCGATCTCCGGGTGGTCGTCGGTCAGGCCGATCGCGACGACCCCATCGACCGTCGCCCGGTTGATCGCCCGCGACAGCGAGCCGTGGAGCGGCGAGATGAAGTGGAGACCGTAGCCGTGCTCCTCGGCGACGCCGGCGATCCCCGCGCTGAACGTCCCGAAGAAGGGGTTGGTGAAGATGACCGACAGGTCCTGTGGGGTCAGCACCCCGATCGCCCCGGTCCGCCGCTGGGTCAGCATCCGGGCGACCGGGTCCGGCCGGTAGCCCAGCTCCTGGGCAATGTCCAAGATGCGGCTCGCGGTCGCGGTGTTGAGCCGGTCCGGGCTGTTGAATGCGAACGACACGGCGGTCTTCGACACGCCCGCCTTCTCGGCGACGTCGGCGATCGTGACCCGTCGCGTGCTCTGCTCCACGCCGCTCCTCCTCGGGCCCGGAACCTTCGCCTGCCTCCGCCAAGCCTGCGCGGCCGGTCCCAGACGCCGGTCGCGAGCGTGTATCATGGAGGTAGCAAAACCGGTTTAGCAAACCGGTTTACGGACCCTAACAGGACGCGACCGCGACGTCAACGGTCGGGTCACGCAAATCCCG
>Ga0066709_100002829_pt1 | contig 12943 bp, 11 predicted proteins | sample GraSoiAngelo_158_FD_79665 | JGI IMG/M metagenome (GOLD analysis project Ga0066709, IMG submission 79665) | Grasslands soil microbial communities from the Angelo Coastal Reserve, California, USA - 14_1009_16_30cm | ecosystem: Environmental > Terrestrial > Soil > Grasslands | place: USA... | reverse complement strand
TCGGTCACCCGGGTGACCAGGCGGGCCCGCGTGCCGGACCGGTCCAGCCGCAGCACCGCGAGCATGTTGAGCCGGTTCTGCATGGCGTACAGCATGGTGCCGATGCGCAGCAGGCCGTCGCCGTTGACCAGGGACTCGCCGCCGAGGTCGACCGCGGTCGCGACGCCGGTGGCCGGGTCGACCCGGAACAGCCGGCCGGTGTTGGACTGCACCACCAGCAGCGCCCGGCCGTCCGGCGTGGTGACGATGCCGTTGGCGTTGGTACCCGGCCCGAAGGCGATGTCGCCGGTCAGCGGCAGCCGGGTGGCGGCCGCCGGCAGTTCGCCGTGGCGACCCAGGGTCAGCTTGTACAGCACCGGGTTGGCCGAGTCGGTGAACCAGACGGTCCGGCCGCTGATCACCTCGTCGTTGACGAAGCTGGTGGCGACCAGTGGGTACCGGACGAGGATCCGGCCGGTGCGCACGTCGACGACGCGGGCGTCGCCGCCGGTACCGCCGGCCACGAACAGCCGCCCGCGGTGGTCGAGCTTGAGGCCGAGCGAGGGGGTACCCGGTCCGGCGCTGATGATCTTGCCGGTACCGGTGCGCAGGTCGGCCCGGTAGATCGAGCCGTCCAGCCGGGAACCGAAGTAGGCGACGTGCCCGCCGATCGCGATGCCCTCGGGCGGGAAGCCCGGCGGCAGCGCGATGGTCGTCGGGAAGGTACCGTCGCCGGCCGGTGCCGCGACCGCCGCGCCGGCAGGTACGCCGGCCGGCACCAGGACGGCGGCCAGTGTCGTGAGCAGGGTCAGGATGCGCTTCATCAACTCTGCCTACCGGATACCGGCAGGCAGGACAATGACACTTATCGATCTTCTCGCGGTCTGAAAAGCAGGCAGCTGTCACCGAACTCGTGCCAGAGGTACCGGTTGGTCAGCGCCGCGTCGTAGGCCCGCTGCACCAGTTCGGCGCCGGCCACCGCCTCCAGCAGCAGCAGATGCGAGGCGTGCGGCTCGTGCCAGCCGGTGACCAGCCCGTCGACGACCCGCGCCGGCCGGTCCGGCCCGAGCACCAGGTCGGTCCAGCCCCCGCCCGCGACGACGGTGCCATCCGGCCGTGCCACGGTCTCCAGCGCGCGCGCCACCGTGGTACCCACGGCGACCACCCGGCCACCGGTACGCCGGGCGAGGTTCACCTGCCGCGCGGTGGGCTCGGGCACCGCGAACCGCTCCGGCTGCGGCGGCTCGTCGCCCTCCAGCGAGGAGACGCCGGTGTGCAGCGTGATCGGCGCGATCCCGACCCCGGCCGCGACCAGGCCGGTGACCAGCTCCGCGGTGAACGGCCGACCGGCGCTGGGCAGCTCCGCGCTACCGGCGCCGGGCAGGTCCGCGCTGCCCGGGTCCCGGGCGAACACCGTCTGGTACGCGGCCAGCGGAAAGCGCCCGCGCAGGTACCCGTAGGCGATCGGCCGGCCGTGCCGGGCCAGGTACCCCCGCACCCCACCGGGTACCGTGACCCGCGCCCGCCACAGCCGTCCGGTGGCGCCCAGCAAGGTCAGTGACGCCCCGGCCGGCAGCGTGATCCGCTCGCCGGGTACCGCATCGCCGACCGGCCCGGACTGGTCCGGCCGGCGCAGCTCGACGAGCCACGTGTCCGGTTCGTCCAGCGCGGTCGAGAAGTGCACGACGACACCGTCGGCGTCGACCGCGGCGGGCAGCGTCGCCGAGGTGTTGACGACCACGAGGTCGCCGGGGGACAGGAACCGGCCGAGGTCGGCGAAGCGCGCATGCCACACCGCGGCACCGTCGGCGACCAGCAGCCGCACCTGGTCCCGGCGCAGCCCGCGGCTCTCCGGCGGCTGCCCGGCGGACAGTTCCGCGGGCAGCACGAACCGGGTCCGCGCCGCAGCGATCATGGTGCCTCCCGGTTCGCTGCGCTCATGCGGGCACCGCCAGGTCGGCGACCCGGTACCGGCCGCTGGGCAGGTCGCCGTCGATGAGGCGCAGCAGTGCCGGTACCACCGTCTCCGGCTCCGGCCGGTCCGAGATGTCCTCGCCGGGGAACGCCTGCTGGTGCAGGTCGGTGCGCATGTCGCCGGGGTCGAAGCCGTACACCCGCAGGTCCGGCCGCTCGGCGGCGAGCACCGCGGTGACCTGGTCCAGCGCCGCCTTGGTCGAGCCGTACCCGCCCCAGCCCGGGTACGGCTCGACCGCGGCGTCGGAGCTGACGTTGACGATCCGGCCGCCGGCCTCGGTCAGTGCCGGCAGCAGGAGCTGGGTCAGCCCGAGCGGGGCGACGACGTTGACGTCGTACACCCGGGAGAATTCGTCCAGTGGATAGTCGGCCAGCGCCGGCTGCGGGCTCGGCCCGAGCACGCTGGCGTTGTTGACCAGGAGATCGACGGTGCCGAGGCCGACCGCCGCCGCGGCCAGCGCGGCCCGGTGCTGCGGGTCGGCCACGTCCCCGGCGAGCGCGACGACCCGGGTCCAGCCGGACAGCTCCCGCGCGACCGTGTCCAGGTCGGGCGCGCCCCGGGCGTCGAGCACCAGGGCCCAGTTGCGGGCGGCCAGCGTGCGGGCCAGCGCGCGGCCCAGGCCCCGGGACGCGCCGGTGATGAGTGCGACAGCCATGTACCCGAGTCTGCTAGTTGAAGTTAACTTCAGGTCAAGTCGAACCTGTGCGCCGCGGCGTGACTCCGCTAGCCTGCACGGCTATGGGGATCATGGACCGGTTCATCGGCTCGCCCCGCGACCGCTTCGCGCGCCAGGTGCTGGCGGCGGCGCGGGGCGCCGGTGTCGCGCAGGCCTGGTACGACCGGACGCAGTTCGCCGTCGGGTACCGCCACGAGCAGGGCACCGGCGAGCCGGACGGCTGGCTGTACCTCGGCAACGTCTTCCGGGAGTGCCAGGGCGCCACCCGCGCGCAACGGGCCGGCCGCATCGCCGGGCTGGTCACCAGGGCGGTGCACCACGCCGCCCTGCCGAAGACGTGGGCCGCGGCCCGGCCGCACCTGCGCCCGGTGCTGCGCTCGGGCACCTTCGCGCTCGGCGCACCACGGCGCGGCCGGGCGCCGCTGCGCCGGCCGGCCCTGCCGTACCTGGACGAAATGGTGGTCCTGGACCGGGACACCTCGATGGCGTACGTCTCCGAGGGGCTCGCCGCGACCTGGGGGGTACCGGCGGACGAGGTGTTCGCCGCCGCCCGGGACAACCTCGCCGCGCGCGCGACCCTGCCGCAGCCGTCCGGCCCGCCGCCGACCACGCTGCGCTTCGCCGACGACGGCAACGGGTACTTCGTGTCCCACCTGCTGCTCGATGGCTGGCTCGGCGACCTGGCGCCGCTGGTCGGCGGCCGGCCGGTCGCGTTCGTGCCCGACCACAACACGCTCGTGGTGACCGCCGACGAGCCCGCCGCGCTCGGCCGGCTGTTCCAGACCGCCGAGCAGGAGTACCGCGACGCGGTGCGCCAGGTTTCCCCGCACGCCTACACGCTGGACGCCTACGGCCGGGTGGTGCCGTACCGGGCGCCGGACGGGCATCCGCTGGCGGCCGCGGTACGGCGGGCGGAGGCGGTGCTGGCCTGCGCCGAGTACCAGGCCCAGGGGCAGTGGCTGGACCGGGCGCCCGAGGCCGACGTGGTCGTGGCCACGCTCAGCATGGCGAGCCGGCCGGACGGTACCGTCTTCACGTTCGCCACCTGGGGTGAGCACGAGGACACCCTGTTACCCCGGGCCGACCACGTGGCGTTCGCCCCGGACGGCACCGCGCCGTTCCTCGTCGCGTGGTCGGCCCTGGCCCGAGAGGTCGACCTGGTGCCCGTCGCGGGGCTGCGCCCGGACCGGTACCGGCTGCCGTCCTGGCCACCCGCGCCGGTCATGGAACGGCTACGCGCGGTCGCCACCCCGCCCTAGACCGGTGCCGCCGTCGACGGGTGCCGCCGTAGGACGGTCAGGACGCGGACAGCACGTCGACGACGAACCGCAGCGGCCCGTTGGTCGGCCCGCTACCGTCGCCGTACGCCAGGTCGGACGGGATGTCCAACTGCACCCGGCTGCCCACCTTCACGCCGACCAGCCCCTGGTCCCAGCCCTTGATGACCTGGCCGGCGCCGATGGTCACCGGGAAGGTCTGCGAGTTCTTCCACGACGAGTCGAACTCCGCGCCGGTCTTGTAGTTGACCCCGACGTAGTTCACCACCAGGGACTGGCATGCCTTGGTCGCCGGACCCTTGCCCTCGACCAGGGTGGTCACCTTGAGCGCGGTGAGGTCACCGGTACCGGCCTTGACGTCGGGCTTCTTCTGCAGCGCCCGATCCTCACCGGCCGGTACCCCCGGGAAGGCCGCCGTGTTCGCGGGTGCGGCGGCCGACGACGGGCAGGCGCCCGACGCGGACGGCGCGGCCGACGTCGACGCGGACGCCGTCGGGTTGTGCGACCGCGTGCCGGTGAACAGCCACACCGCACCGCCGAGGACGACGGCGACCGCGAGCGCGCTCAGCCCGGCGATGCGCCACTGCTGGCGGCGTCTGGCGGCGGCCCGGCGGGCCGCGGCGGCCTGCTTGTTCTGGCGCTTCTGCTCGCGGCGTACCTCGGCGGGGGTCGGTCGGCGCGCAGGCGGGTTGGTCACGACGCGCTCTCCTTAGTCAACACAGAACCCGATCACGAGGAGGGAGGATATCCTGGCCGGATCGATGTCCGGTGGTCGGCTCCCAACCGGCTTGCCGGAAACGGTTGATGATGCACCGCACGCCGCACTAGCGTCGCCGTAGAAGGGCGGTGCGCGATGGAGCGGATGAGCACGCTGGATGCCGGGTTCTACTTCCTGGAGAACGAGAACACGCCGATGCACGTCGGCTCGGTCTCGGTGTTCGAAGGACCGGCGCCGAGCTACGGCGACGTCGTGCGGTTGCTGGTCAGCAAGCTGCCCAAGGTGCCCCGGTACCGGCAGCGGGTGCGCGCGGTGCCGCTGCACATCGGCCGGCCCGCGTGGGTCGACGACGAGCACTTCGAGATCCTGTACCACGTCCGGCACACCGCGGTACCCCGGCCGGGCGGCGCGGAACAGCTGCGCAACCTCGCCGGCCGGGTGTTCGCCCAGCGGCTGGACATGGACAAGCCGCTGTGGGAACTCTGGTTTGTCGAGGGCCTCGACGACGACCGCTGGGCGGTCATCTCCAAGGTGCACCACTGCATGATCGACGGGGTGGCCGGCTGGGACCTGGCCGCGCTGCTGCTGGACACCAGCCCGGACGCGGAGCACCCGCCGACGCCGGACGGCTGGTCGCCGCGGCCGGCGCCGTCGACGCCGCGGCTGTGGCTGGAGGGGCTGCGCGACGCGTTCGGTGCGCCGCTGCAGCAGCTGGGCCGGGTACCGGAGCTGGCCCGCAGCGCCCTGAACCCGGGCCGGCTGCTCGCCTTCAGCCGGGGGCTGCCGGGTACCGCCCGGAGCCTGGGCGGGGCGACCGCCCGCTCGCTGAACGGCTCCCGCGGACCGCACCGGCGCTGGGAGTGGACGCAGGCGTCGCTCGACGAGGTCAAGCAGATCCGCACGGCGCTGGGCGGCACCGTGAACGACGTCGTACTGGCGGCGGTCACCCGCGGCTTCCGCGACCTGCTCGCCAGCCGTGGCGAGCTGGCCGAGGGCCAGCTCGTCCGCTCGCTGGTACCCGTCTCGGTGCGCGGCAAGCAGGAGCAGGGCGTGCTGAACAACCGGGTGTCCGCGCTGCTGGTCAACCTGCCGGTCGGCGAGTCGGATCCGCAGCGGCGCCTGGCCCGGCTGCGCGAGCAGATGGACAACCTGAAGGAGACCCGCCAGGCGGTCGGCGCGCAGGCGCTCAGCGAGCTGGCCGGGTTCGCCGCGCCGACCCTGCTGGCGCTGGGTTCCCGGGTGGCGTACCGGGTCCCGCAGCCGGTGACGCAGACGGTCACCACGAACGTGCCCGGCCCGCGCTTCCCGCTGTTCATGCTCGGCCGCCGGATGACCGAGATCCGCCCCTACATCCCGATCGCGGCCAACATCCGCACGGCGGTCGGCATCCTGTCCTACCTCGACCAGCTCAACTTCGGCGTCACCGGGGACTTCGACGCGGTACCCGACGTAGGCGTGCTGGCCGGCGGGATCCGCGCCGGTGTCGACGAGCTGCTCGTGGTCGCCGGGAAGTCCGCGCCGGCGCCCGCCAACGCGGCCGTGGTGAAGGATGCCGTGGTGAAGGATGCCGTGACCAAGAAGGCCGTGGCGAAGAAGGTGGTCGCCAAGAAGGCGGCGCGCAAGACCGCGGTCACGCCGCCAGCGGGGTCCCCGGGTCCGCGGGAGAGCTGAGCGCCGCGGCGCTGGTCCGTAGCGACGTCTCCAGTACCACGCCCCGGCGCACCGGGTTCATCAGGTTCGCGCCCAGCACCGCCAGGTCCTCCGGCCCGGGGGTCAGGACGGTGACCCGGGTACCGGTCGCCTCGACCTTGCGCACCTCCCGGCTGAGGCCGAGCGTGATGATCCGCCGGAACACCCGCTCCAGGCGCAGGGCCGGGTTCCACGGGTTGTCCAGCGTGTAGCTGGCCATCGGGGCGAGCACGTAGACCTCGTCGAGGTCGGCCCGGGACAGCAGGTCCAGCGAGGTGCTGGAGCAGACGCCGCCGTCGACGTAGGCGTGCCCGTCGATCACCTTCGGCTCGTACCAGCCGGGGATCGAGCACGACGCGACGACCGCGGTGGACAGCGATGCCGCCGGGGCGCCCGGCCGGCCGAACGCGATCCGGCGCCCGGAGTGGTAGTCCACCGCCATGATCCAGGTCTCGCCGCGGCCCGGCCAGCGGTCGCCCTGCCCGTCGAGGGCCTGCATGGCCTCGACCAGTACCCCCAGCGAGTTGAGCTGCCCGCGGCCCTGCAGCACCAGCGCGCTGGCCGCCACCCACGGCCGCACCTTGTGGGGGGCGATCGCGGTGCGCGCCAGCAGCCGCGGCGAGCCGATGCGCAGCCGGGGCAGGGACGGCAGCGGACCGGCATCGCGGTCCAGGTCGCTCAGGTGGGGCAGGGCGAGCAGCCGCCCGCCCCGCTGGTGTTCGACGATCTCCTCGACGCCGACCCCGCAGCGCAGTGCCGCCGCCATGATGCTGCCCGCGCTGGTGCCCACGATCAGGTCGGCCTCACCCAGCGGGATCGGCAGCATCCGCTGCAACGCGACGAGTGCGCCGGCGGTCCAGGCCGCGCCCAGGACACCGCCGGCGCCGAGTACGACACCGATGCGCGGTCGCCCTGGTATCACGACACCACCTCCGGGTGTTACGAGCACGTTTCAGGCGCGTGTGATACCCGTAACAGTAGCGTCGTACACCAAAATTTCGCTCACCGTGCAATCGGTGTTGCGGACTTCGTCGCGTCCCGACCCGCATTGTCGAGCCAGTCGAGCACCGTGCGGGCGGTCAGCTCGGGCAGTTCGAGCTGCGGCACGTGGCCGGCGTCGGGCAGCACGACCAGCGACCAGGCGGGGTTGGCGCGGGCCACCGCGCGCGCCGCCGCCACCGGTACCAGCCGGTCCCGCTCGCCGTGCAGCAGCAGTACCGGTGCCTGGATCGTCCGGATTCCCCGCCGGTACGGCAGCCCGCGCAGGTACCCCGCGGTCGCCAGCACCGACCGGGCGGCGGCGACGAGGTCGACCCCGATGTCGGTGTAGGCGGCCCGCCGGCGGGCCAGCTCCACGTGCTCGGCCAGCACATCGGCCGGGATCCGGGTCGGGTCGACGCAGCACAGCGCCAGCGTCGTCGCCACGACCTGCTCGGGGGTCATCCGGGCGCGCCGGCGCATCATCATCCGGGCCACGCCGGGCGTGGCGTAGGCGGCGAACATCGCGGTCACCATCGGATCCGGCCGGGCCGGCACGATCGGCAGGGCCGGGTCGACGAGGATCAGCCCGGCCACCGCGTCCGGTTCGGCGCTGGCCTCCAGCAGCGAGATCATCCCGCCCATCGAGTTGCCCATGAGGATGACCGGGGGACTCGCGACCGCCTCCACGAAGCGGTGCAGCAGGGCGCGGTTGGTCGTCACCCGGGTGCCCCGGCCCAGCGACCGGGTCAGCCCGTGCCCGGCCAGGTCCGGCGCCACCACCCGGCACCGCCCGGTCAGCAGCGGCGCCACGGCCGACCAGTTCACCGCCGAACCGCCCAGCCCGTGTACCGCGACCACCTGCGGACCGTCGGCCGGCCCGCCGAAGTCGAGGTAGTGCACGGGACCGTCCAGATCGATCCAGCGCGATCGCTCGTCCAACGGTTGCGGGATCTCCGGCTCGGTCACGGGACCACGGTACGACATCCGGGCGGCCGGATCCGCAGTCGATCATCTGACCGGTCGGACCGACCAGGCCGATCGGCGGTACGGCGCGGCGATCACCGTGGGGCACCATGGCTGCACCCCTGTGGTGGAGGAGGCGGCGAATGGCGACCGACAGCGAAGGCCCCGGCCGGTACCTCTCCCGCGGCGCGAGCCTGGCGGCGGCGACGGTGGCCGTGCTGTCCCTGGTCTACGCGGTGTTCTACCTGTTCGTCGCACCTTCGGCACAGCGCAAGGGCGACGTGGACGCATTCTTCACCTCGTACCTCGCCCACCCGACCGGACTGCGCGTGGCCTCGCTGTGCCTGTTCGTGTCCGGGTTGCTGACCACCGTCGTGTACGCCGCCCTGCACGCCACGCCCGGTACCCTCGCCCCCAGCCCGCGTACCTGGATCCTCGCGCTGGGCGTGGTCAGCGGGGTGGCGACCACCGTGCACGGCCTAGCCGATCTGGTCGATACCGACAAACTGGCGCACACCTACGGCAGTGGCGACGCGGCGACCAGGGCCGCGGCTGCCGTCGCGCACGCCACGATCTCCCAGGTGGATCCGCGCGGGCTGGCCACCTTCGGCATCGTCGGCCTCGTGGTGTTCGCCTTCTCCCGGCACGTCCGGCAGCGCAGCCGGTTCGTCGGGCTGCTCGGCCAGATACTCGGCGTGGACATGGTGCTACTTTTCGCGTCCAGCGCGTTCGCGGCGACGGTACCCATCCTGATCACCGGCGGTCTGGCCTCGGTGATCCTCGGGCCGGCGTGGTGGCTGTCGGTGGCCCGACTGCTCCACCGCGAGCGCCTGATGGCCCGCTGAGGTTGTCTGCGTGGATCTTCGGGGTTAGCGTGCCTGCGTAGCGGCCGCTCTCCATACCCCAGGGAGTCTGCATGAACAAACCTCAACGACGATGGTTACTCGGGTCGGCCACAAGCGCGACCCTGGTGCTGTCTGCCCTCACCCCGCTGTCGCACGCGGCACCGGTCCGCTCCGTCGCGGTACACCCGACCGTCGCGGAGTACACCCAGCTGACCACGTCGACGGTGCCGCCCACGCAGGCGCAGTGCGCGTCGGCCGGCCGGCGCTGCTTCAGCCCCCAGTCGATCCGGGCGGCGTACAACCTGCAACCGCTCTACAACGCCGGCCTGAACGGCCGCGGCCAGACGATCGCGATCGTCGACTCGTTCGGCAGCGACACCATCGCGCACGACCTGCACGTGTTCAACACCGCGTTCGGTCTGCCGTCGATGTGCGGCGAGGAGGGTGTGACCTGCGCCACAGGCATGCCCACCTTCAACGTGCTGCACCTGCAGGGCGCGCCGGCCACCGTGGCGCCGCCGCCGACCAGCAAGGGTCCCGGCCAGGAGGACCGCAGCGCCTGGGCGCTGGAGGTGTCCCTGGACGTGGAGACCGCGCACGCGATCGCACCGGGGGCCAACATCCTGCTGGTCGCCACGCCCACCGCCGAGACCCTCGGCGTCCAGGGCTTCCCGCAGATGATGGCGGCCGAGCAGTACGTGGTCGACCACCATCTGGCCACCGTCATCTCCCAGTCGTTCGCCTCCGCCGAGGACGCGTTCAGCAGCTTCCAGTCGCTGGAGAACCTGCGATACGCGTTCAAGTCCGCGGCCCAGAACGGCGTCACCGTGCTCGGCTCCTCCGGGGACAGCGGCACCGCCAACTCGCGCAAGAACCCGGTCGGGAAGGGCGGGTCCACCATTCCGTTCCCGACGGTCGAGTGGCCGGCCTCCGACCCGCTGGTGACCGGCGTCGGTGGCACCTACCTGTGCACCGACCCCAACAACACCACCACCCGGGTGGTCGACAGCGTCGATCCGCCGGCCAAGTGCCGGGCGTTCCCGGGTGTGGCCGAGGTGGGCTGGACGTTCTCCGGCGGCGGCTTCAGCCACGTGTTCAGCCGGCCGGCGTACCAGAACACGCTGCCCGCCGGGAGCACCGCGATCGGCGCCATGCGTGGCGTACCGGACGTGGGGTTGCAGGCCAGCGCCGGTACCGGTGCCCTGGTCTTCGTCTCGCTGCCGCCCGACGGGCAGAGCGGGCTGATGTGCGGGTCGACACCGTGCAGCACCGGCTGGTTCGACATCGGCGGCACCTCGCTGAGCTGCCCGCAGTGGGCCGGTCTCGTGGCGATCGCCGACCAGGTCAACGGCGGCGGACTCGGGCTGATCAACCCGGCGCTGTACCGGATCGGCGCCAACCCGGCCCGCTACGCCAGCGATTTCTACGACGTCACCACCGGCAACAACACGACCGACCCGACCGTCGCCGGGTACCCCGCCACCCCCGGCTGGGACCCGGTCACCGGCCTCGGTACCCCGAACGCGGCCCGGCTGATCCCGGACCTCGTTCTGGCCGCCCACGGCGGATAGCCGACACCACACCGGGGCCGGCGGGCATGGTGCCCGCCGGCCCCGGCCCGCTAGGCGGGTGTCGAAGCGCTCGCGCGGATCCGCGGCGCGGCCCCGGTCGTGGTCTTCGTGTTCGTCACCGCGAACCCGCTCACGTGGTCGAACCCGATGTCGTAGGCGCTGCCGCCGCCCCGCGCCAGGGTCACCGTGTCCAGCGTGACGGCCGACCCGTCGGTGGTGATGAACGCCGGCCGCCCGTCGTCGCTGTCGAACCGCACCGAGCAGTTGGTGAACCTGACGCCGGTGACGTGGCGCAGCCACCAGCCGTAGGACGGCCGGGTGCCGTAGATGGCCGGCGCGTGCTTGGTGTTGTTCTCCGGCGGCACGATGGTCGCGTCGGACGCCGGGTGTCCACCGTGGACCGTCAGCTGCACGTTGGTCAGCGTCACGTTCTGCACCCGGTTGGCCGGTGACGCACCGGCGATGGTCGGCGTGAACTCCGCGCTGCTGACCGGCGACACCGCGTTGGTACCGGTGACGTTGCTGATGCTGACGTTGCGGATCGCGCCGACGGCCGGGTGGTTCGGGCAGGAGTGCCGGTCGCCGATCTTCAGGTAGATCGGTACCGCGGTGCGGCTCATCGTGATGTCGGAGTAGCTGATCCCGTCGATGACCGAGCCGTCCATCGACACGATCCCGATGCCGGCCTTGCCGGCGCCGGTGATGGTCAGGTGGTCGAACGTCACCTTGCTGAAGTTGCCGCAGGTCTCCGAGCCGAACTGGGTGGCGTTGTTCTGCGTCGAGCGGATCGTCGAGTCGTGCACGTGGATGTCGTGGCTGGGGAAGGTACGGCCGAGCGCGAAGTCGCTCTTGAGTACCACCGCGTCGTCCAGGCTCTCGATGTCCGAGCCGCCGATGTCGACGTTCCAGCTGTTGACGACGTTGATGCCGTCCCGGTCGGCGGTGGTGAGGACCTTGATGTTGCGCAACGTCAGGTCGTGGCAGCCGTTGAACAGCACCGCGAAGTGGCCGGCCCGGCGGAAGGTGACCCCGCTGACGTGGATGCCCGAGCACAGCTTCAGCGACAGCGCCTTGTCGCCGACCCCCTTGGGTACCGTGTTGCTCGTCGTCAGGCCGGCGCCGTCGATGGTGCCGGTGCCGGTGATGGCGAAGTTCGAGATGCCGTCGCCCCACATCAGCGCGTCGTGGAAGTGGCTGTGCCCGAAGTCCTGCCACTGGCCGAACGGGTTCGCCTCCGGCGCGTCCAGGCCGCTGGACGCCGCCCTGATAGTGGCGCCGCCCGCGAGTTGGAAGGTGATGTTGCTGGCGAGGTGGATCGAGCGGGACAGGTAGGTACCGTTCGGGAAGATCACGGTACCGCCGCCGGCCGCGGTGGCTGCCGCGATCGCCTTGTTGATCGCGGGGGAGTCAACCGTCGTCCCGTTGCCCTTGGCGCCGAAGTCCTTGACGTTGAAGGTTCCCGCCGCCATCGCCGTCGACCCGAGGCCGACCAGGCCCACGCCGAGCACCAATGCCGCTACACCGGTCAGCACCTTGCGCATGCTGGCATCGGACGATCCGCGGAGGCCACCGGTCAAGGGGAAGATCCGCCGAACAGAAACGTGGGTACACTCCGGTCGTGGCGTTCCGTGGCTGGCCGACCGAGGCTCTGGAGTTCTACGAGGGCCTGGAGGCGGACAACTCCAAGACGTACTGGCTGGACCACAAGCAGGTGTACGACGAGCAGGTGTACGCGCCGATGGCGGCGCTGCTGGCCGAGCTTGAGCCGGAGTTCGGCCCGGGCCGCATCTTCCGGCCGTACCGCGACGTGCGGTTCAGCGCCGACAAGTCGCCGTACAAGACGTCGATCGCGGCCACCCTGGACCAGGGCGGGTACCTTCAGCTGACCGCGAACGGGCTGGGGGCCGGCGCCGGCATGTACCACATGGCCGGCGACCAGCTGGACCGGTACCGGCGGGCGGTGGCCGACGACGGCACCGGCACCGACCTGACGAAGCTGATCGCCGGGTACACCCGGCAGGGCATCGAGATCGCCGCGCACGACAGCCTGAAGAGCGCGCCGCGCGGGTACCCGAAGGACCATCCGCGCGCCGACCTGTTGCGCCAGAAGGGCCTGATCGCCTGGCGGTCGTGGCCGGTCGCCGCCTGGCTGGGCACCGCCGGGGCGAAGAAGCGGGTGGTCGAGTTCCTGCACGCGGTACGGCCGTTGCAGGACTGGCTGGACCGGCACGTCGGGCCGAGCGAGCTGCCCGAGTCGGGGCGCCGTTAG
>Ga0066709_100002826_pt1 | contig 12945 bp, 9 predicted proteins | sample GraSoiAngelo_158_FD_79665 | JGI IMG/M metagenome (GOLD analysis project Ga0066709, IMG submission 79665) | Grasslands soil microbial communities from the Angelo Coastal Reserve, California, USA - 14_1009_16_30cm | ecosystem: Environmental > Terrestrial > Soil > Grasslands | place: USA... | reverse complement strand
GGCGGGATTCGATCGAATGGGATGAAATGTTCACGCCATGGCGGGCGTAGGCTGCGGCGATCGCGACGTGATAGAGCAACGTCCAGCAGGCCCGCGACCCTTCCTCGGCCGCCGACTGCGCGCCGCGTTTGATGAGCTCCTTGGCGTGGCGAATGGAATCAAGTCCGGTTGCCGGCCACAGGAGATCGGCCAACACGCTCTCACCGTCACGGCCATCCTCGATATGAAGGATCGCCAGCCGGGACAGCATGTCGGGGATACGGGTGACGAGCTCAGGCAGGGAGGAGTGGGAACGTGCCGCGTCCTCCGCCAGTTCGAGAAGCGCCGCGAGTTGCCCGCGGGTCAGATGATCGAGGGACACGTCGTCACTATGGACCATGAGCTCACCGCCCGATCGAGAGAAGAGTCGCGATCTCCTGACGCGCCGCTTCGGGTGACTCCATTTCGTTCGACAGGGCTTCATACGGGAGATCGCGAAAGTGGCGGACTGCGGTTTCGGCGCGCGAACGCGCCGACCTCTCGTCGAGCCCGCAGACCTGGCCGATATCGGCCCAGGACGGCACGGCGCCCGTCTCGTCCAGGTAACGCCGACGAAATACCTCGAAATGCGTCTGCTGCCCGCGTTCCTCGCAACGCTGGCGCACGCGCCGGATCACGTCACGCAACAGCATGCGCACCCATTCGCGATGGAACACGGCCTCGGGATTCTCGCCACCCGTTTGCGCTACGTTTTCGATCCCTTCCGTGCCGACCGGCCGCGCGGCCCCGCCCCGCTTGAGCGAGGCATGCCGCCTCGCCTCGTCGACGAAGAAGTTGCGCACGGCCCGCTTCAGATACGGTCGGAAGGCTCCGCGCTGGGCATCCGCCTTATCGATCAACTTGCCGGCGAGCACCCGGTCCGCGAAAAAATCCTGGGCAAGGTCGCGGGCCCATTCGGCCTGTCCGCAAAGCGCGGCCAGGTAGGCCTGAACGGGGCCCAGATAGCGCGAAGCGAACTCGGCTCTCGCCCGCTCGCCCTCGGCACCGGTACGCCGGGCGGACTCGAGGAGGCTCCACGAAGTGGAAGGAAGATCCTGTGACCCTGTTGCCCTCACATCGAGCTCTCTGGGATCCAGCTTCTCGCGGACGAGCGCCTGCGCGATCTGGGGCCGGCCGAGGGCCGCGCCCCAGACGAAGGAGCCGCAATGGTCCTGCGCCGGATCATTTGAGAAGGATCGCCCGCTGCGTCTGCTGGCGGCCCCCGAGCTCCAATCGGTAGAAGTAAACACCTGGTGCGCTTCGCTGGCCGTCGTCACCTCGGCCATCCCAACGTGCCACGTGCTCCCCTGCCTCAAGCGGGGTGTTGCTCAGGAGCGTCCGCGCTACGCGGCCCGCTACGTCGTAGATCAGCAGACTGGCGTTGGATTTTTCAGGGACCGCGAATTGAATCGTCGTCGCCTCCGTGAAAGGATTCGGCGTATTCGCTCTCAGCCCGAGCTCCTGCGCTCCACCAGGAGAGCTGACGGAGACGAGCGCGCGGGGAAGTACGAGCACTGTCATCGCACCGCTGTTGTCCGCCAAGACGTTGTCGTTGATCTGCAACCGGAGATTACCGGACCAAGCGGCATTGACCACGAACCGGATGCCATTGCCGACGAAGAACGGCGGATTGTCTCCTATGCGGCCGAGTAATGCCCCGTGGTTGGCATTGATGGGGCAGCCGCCACCACATGGCTCTGCCCGTCCCACTGCCCCCAACGAAGGTAGTGCAGGATCAGGTTTCCAAGCTCCTGCTGCGTGCAGTGATACGACGTCGCCAGCCGCATAAGCGATTCCGCTGTCTACCCAGGTCTGGTTTCCCGGTACTGTCACGGTGTGCCCACTACAGTCTCCCGAGAGACACTGCAATGAGATACCGTATTTTCCAGTCTCAGGACTGGAACAGCTACTGGAACCACCGTCCCACTTATCCGTCACGAGGACAGAATACATACCAAACGACGGCAGGACCTGGTCTATCTGGTTCGTAACCGCGCAGGCACAGGCGTCGACGTTTGTCCCAGGACCACTCAACTTGATGCACGGTTGGATTCCACTGATCTGTGAGATCTGAATAAAGACCCTGTCATTTGCATGTCCCACGAACCAGTAAAGGTCTGTTTCTCCTTTCACGTCGATGCTGTCCAGATGACTTGTCCCATACGGAATAGACGTTGCGCTTGGTGAAGGAGGAAATAGGCGCTCCAGCGCAAGGATGAAGTCTCCTGCCTGAGGCGTCTCACAGGCACTGGAACCAAAGTCCGACTTATCTGTTACCACCACGGTATATGTCCCAGCGAGGGACAGTGTAGTACCAATCTGATTGGTGTTAGCACAGTTACAGGCAGAAGCGTCGATGCTTGGGCCAATGAGTCTAATGCAGGGTTGTATAACACTCATCTGAGTGGCTTGAAGAAAGACTTGGTCGCCTGGGTCGCCGTGGAAGCTAAAGGTCTTACTGTCTCCCGGAATTGTTAGGGTACACGTGATGCAATCGCCGTACTGCATGGGCGTGGGGTTACCGGTGCACGTTGTGCATCCCTGAGCGGCCGTATGCGCGGGGGAGCAGAGAGGAACGATGTGGGTGAGCACGAAGGTGAGTGTGAGACGAAGTGGCGTACGCATGTCAAGCTCCTCTATCGGCGGGTGTCGCCGGCTGTATCGATTCGGCGGTCGATCGCGCCGCCAAGGGCGATCGGGTTTTCTGTTGGCTGGGGCCGGTACCGGGGACCCTCGGACGCGCGCAGTATTTCCCCGGAGCGCGGCGATGGTCGGACGGCGCGAAGAAGCCGACTGCGAGGTCGGTAAACATCGTGCGTCCTCCCGGGCGGTGGCTCGAACGCGGCCGGGGCTCGTCCTCCGAGGCGGTGAGCCTTGCCTCCCGGTGCCCATACGTACTTTCAGTGGAAATCCCGGAACCACGCCCCCGCGCGGGGGCAAGCCGGCGGACCCGACGTTCTGCGTGGCGGCGGATTCCGTTCACGAAATTTCTGGGTTCCTGGCCATCGCCCCACGGAATAGGCCCGAAGCGGCCGTTGACGAGCCGCGCCGTCGTGCCTACCATCATTTGGCGCGCTATGATTTGGGCCGGGCCATTCACAAGCCCGCCCTCCGGAACTGCGCAAAGTGTTTTGGGCCGCAACGAGTGCCGCCGCCCCCACGGGACCTGCGCTAGCGATCGCGGCTCATGCGTGCCAGGCCAAGGATCCCATTTCCAGCCAGGCGGCTTCTCGTATGGCAGCCTCTCAGACCTCGTCGATCGAGCTTCTATCGACCCGATACCGGGTCGTCGCAAGGATCGGATCGGGTGGAGCCGGAGAGGTGTATCTGGCTCGCGATACCAAGCTGGACCGCGATGTCGCCGTCAAGGTCTTAAGCGACGCCTTCGCCAACGATCCGGAACGCCTGCAGCGATTCTGGCGCGAGGCGAAGCTGCTCGCCGCGGTGCGCCATCACGGAATCGCAGCGATCTACGATCTCGAAGAGACCCCCCGCGCCACCTTCCTCATCCTCGAACACGTCCCGGGGATGACCCTTGCCGCTAGGCTGCAGGAAGGGCCCATGGGGGTCCGCGACGCGCTTCGCCTGTTTGTCGGTCTCGCGGAGGCGATCGAGGCAGCGCATCAACAGGGCGTCATCCATCGCGATCTCAAGCCGGGCAACGTAATGATCACCCCCGAGGGCGGCGTGAAGGTTCTCGACTTCGGCTTGGCGAGATCGCTGCAATCGTCCCCGCGCGGCGCCTGGGAGATATCGAGCCTGAACGCCGGACCCACAGCGGACGGCGTGATTCTCGGCACGCTGGGGTACATGAGTCCCGAACAGGCGCGCGGCCGGACGGTGGACCGACGCACCGATATCTGGGCCTTCGGCTGCATGCTCTACGAGGCGCTCACCGGCCAGCGGGCGTTTGATGGTGGGTCGGCTCCCGACACGTTGGCGCGCATTCTTCGCGAGGAGCCCGACTGGGCCGCCATACCCGCCGGAGTGCCGGAGCGCGTTCTCCTCCTGATCCAGCGCTGCCTGGATAAGGATTCTCGGCGGAGGCTGCGGGACATCGGCGACGCTTGGGTCGAGTTGGACCAGGCGCTGCGCAATACCATGACGCCCGTTCGGCCCTGGAAATTCCCGGCCGCACTTCCTCGCACTCGGCGCTTTGTCTTCGGGCTCGTGGGACTCGCGGGCCTCGGAGTCGCGGCGTGGGCGGCGATTGCCTGGATGGGTCGGGCGAACGGCTTCATCCCGAAGCCGGAATCTCTCGGTCCTGCCCGATTCTTCATTTCGTTGCCCGAGAGCTGTTTGCTCGAAGGCGTCCAAATGCCGGCCATCGCCATCTCGCGCGACGGCGCACTCATCGCGTATACGGGCGAGGGAGCCGTCGTCCATCGCAGGATCGACGATCTCCGCTTCTCGATCGTTCCTTTACCCGGCCAGCCCTTGGGCGTGTTCTTCTCGCCCGACGGTAGGCGCATCGGTTTCGGGAGCGACGAAGGAACTGCGCGAGAGCTGTCGCTCGACGATGGGACCTGTCGGACCCTGCCCGGCCTGACCATCTCCCGTGGCGCGACCTGGATCGGAGCAGACTCGATTCTCTACGCGCCCAGCATGGGGTCGGGACTCCGGATTGGGGGCCGCGACGGCCGGGCCAGCCGCGCGGTGACGACGCTCGATTCGACGCGCGGTGAAATGACGCATCGTTGGCCCCACGAGATCCGTGGCACGCGCCATGCGCTTTTCGTCTCCCGATCTCTGGATCAGCGGAGCTTCGACGAGGCGGAGATCATAGCCCTCGATCTCGATACCGGCGAGCGCCGCCTGGTGTTGCGGGGCGGGTCGTGCCCGAGCTACCTGCCACCCGACATTCTGGTGTTTGCGCGGGGAGACGAGCTGTACGGGATCAGCTTCGACGAGGTACACATGCGGGTTCGAGGCGCTCCGGTGAAACTCCTGAAGAGCGTGTCTTATAACGCCCCGACCGGCGCTTCGCAGTATGCGGTCAGCGCCACGGGGACCCTGGCGTATGTCCCTTTGTCCGATGAAGACAAGCCCGCCGCCCTCCTGACGTTGGATCGGTCGGGACGCGATATCAGCGCGATCGGAACCAACGATTACCTGGAAGACCCGCGGATCGCGCCGGAAGGCAAGCGCGTGGCGTTCACCTGGGTAGGCGCCCAGGACGAGATCGGGATTTCGGAGCTGGATCGGCCCTCGTTACGACGGCTCACCTTCTCCCCCGAGGAAGAACACTATCCTCTATGGACGCGCGACGGCCGAAACATCGTGTTCGCCTCCATCCGGAAGGGGAAATCGGTGCTGTGCCGCAAGCGAGCCGACGGCACGGGCCTCGAAGAGTTGGTGTGGTCGGAGGGGGAACCCAACCGACCGACCTCGTGGTCGGCCGATGGGGAGGTTCTGCTCTACGACGACCAGAATCCTGCGAGCGGTAGCGACGTGCGGGTGCTCGAAATGGGCCCGCCACGACGCTCGCGAGCCCTGATTGCGACTCCATTCGAGGAACGCGGTGCGGTCTTCTCTCCCAATGGGCGCTGGATCGCCTATGAGTCGAACGAGACCGGCCGGTATGAGATCTATGTCCAATCGTTCCCGCGGCCGGAAACCCATTGGCAGATTTCGCGAGGAGGGGCCCGATGCCCCCGCTGGAGCAGGGACGGACGCGAACTCCTGTACTGTGACCACGACAACCACATCGTCGGGATCGGGTTCAATCCCGTGAGCGGCCCCCGGTCCGCCCGGCCCGCGATGATCATCGCCCGTGAGATCTCGATGTTCGATGTTACGCCCGGCGGGAATCGCTTGGTCGTCCGCACCCTCACGGGACGGCTCCGCAGCATCGTCGTGGTCATGGGATGGAAACGCGAGGTGATGGACGCGCTCCGTTCGAGAGCCGCGGACTAATCGCAACGCGATCCACCGGATGCCCTGCTCCCCGGCACGCCCGTGACGCGAAGCGCTGCTACGCCATCTCCGTCGCCACGGCTGCTACGGAGCGTGTCATATGACTGAGCGGCCTTTCGGCGGTCCTCTGGTTTGCCGATCAGCCTAGCCCAAGTCTCCGGCGTGTAACTGAACCTCGATAGATAGAGCAGTTGTCGCATCTCGCCGTCCGGGCACGCCGTTCCCGCCTTGGTCGCCGCAGAACTGCTGTTCCTGACGGGGATTCACCCAACGGAAGGCTTGCTGCCCATGGCGACCAGGACAGGCGGCGGGTCGTGCGAATAAGGCAAATGCCCGAGTCGCCTTTCAGGTAAACGCCTCGCCGCTCCAGGCATCGGAATTGTGAACAGCTTCGTCCACCAACGGATGGGAGATCGGCCTCCTGGGCCTCGTGTCCCGCGGGCGCGACCACGCCACGCGGTGTCATTGGCTCTCGCGAGCCGCCAACGGTCCGAGCCGTACTGATCGCTTTGTGGGACAGGTCGCAGGCCGCCTTCACGAACACGGCTTTTGACGCGCCACAGCGGCAAAGAGCCGAGCGAAGCGTCATCCTCGGTGAGGCAGTGATGGCAGCAGTCCCGTTGGCAAGTCCGTTCGGAGCCATCCCGCTTGGAGCCATCCCGCTCGGAGCCATTCCGCTCGGAGCCCACCTTCCTCCACTCGTTGTCCTGCTCGTTCTTTCTCTGCTCGCGTGCTCGCCCGCGGCGGCGGATGAACTTCGGCTTCTCATACCGCGCGTCGCTGGTCCACCCAATCTTCCGCCCGCTCTCGACAGTCTAGCGACCCCCGCCGCCGGAATCGTCCGGGAGTTCCGGCAGCGCGATCCAGGCGACGGCATCTCGTGCACTCTCGAGACAATGGCATCAGTTTCCTACGACGAGGAGAACCTGTACGTGGTGTTCGTCGCGTGGGACGATCCCGCGAAAATCCGGGCACACCTGGCGAAGCGCGAGGACATCCTGGCAGACGACCGGGTCGTGGTCTACCTGGACACGTTCCGCGACGGCCACCGCGCCTACCTGTTCGCCTGCAATCCTCTGGGCGTTCAGCTGGATGGCACGCTCACCGAGGGGCAGGACGAGGACGACACCTTCGACACCCTCTGGTTCGCCGAGGGGAAGCTCACGCATGGCGGCTACACCGTGCGGATGACCATCCCCTTCCGCAGCCTCCGGTTCGCGAATACACCGGCGCAAACCTGGGGAATCGCGCTGGGCCGGATCATCCCGCGCCGGAACGAGGAATCCTACTGGCCATACATCACGAAGCGGCTCCAGGGCTTCATTCCGCAGTTCGCCGCCGCCGAGGGCCTCGAGGGGATCTCGCCGGGACAGAACGTCCAGCTGATCCCCTACGGTTTGTCCACCCGCGCCCAGTTCTTCGACATGGAGTCGGAGCTGCCGGCCTTCAGAAGGCGAGACGAGCTCCGGGGCGGCCTGGATTCGAAGTTTGTGCTCCGCGACGAATTCGCCTTCGATGTCGCGCTCAATCCCGATTTCAGCCAGGTCGAGTCCGACGAGCCCCAGGTGACGATCAATCAGCGGTACGAGGTCGTCTTCCCCGAGCGCCGACCCTTCTTCATCGAGAACGCGAGTTTCTTCCAGACGCCGACCGATCTCTTCTTCTCCCGCCGGATCGCCGACCCGCAGTACGGCTTGCGCCTGACCGGCAAGGCAGGGCCGTGGACGGTCGGCGGGTTGGCGATGGACGATCGCGCGCCGGGGCTCAAGGTCCCGGCCGGCGACGCGCTGCGGGGCGATCGCGCGATCAACGGAGTGGTCGGGATTCAACGCGACATCGGCAAGCAGTCGAGCGCGGGGTTCCTGGCCACCAGCCGGGACTTCGGCGCGGGCTTCAACCGCGTGGTTTCGCTTCACTCGCGACTGCAGCTCGATCCCACCTGGTCTCTGTCGGCGCAGGCGATGCGGTCCTTCACCCAGCCCTCCGGCGGCCGGCGCGTGGACGCGCCCGGCTATCTCGCGGACCTGACCCGCGACGGCAGACACTTCGGCTACGAAGCGAGCTACACCGACCTGGGCGCGGACTTCGCCACCCAGCTCGGGCACGTGAAGCGTGTCGACATCCGCAAGTTCAAGCAGGAAATGAAGTATTACTGGCGGCCGGACCAGAGCCGGCTGGTGAAATTCGGCCCCAAGGTCACGACCGTCCGTACCAGCAATCACGGCGGTCAGGTCCTGGACTGGAGCGTCGAGGGCCAGCTCGAGCTTCGTTTCACCGGACACACCGATTTGACGCTCGGCCGCACCGAAGGCTTCGAGCTGTATAAGGGGCTCGGGTTCAACAAGCACGCGACCGCGCTGGAGTTCAGCACCGAGTGGCTCAAGTGGCTGGCGATAGCCGCCACTGTCAGCATGGGCACCGAGATCAACTTCGATCCGGCCCCGGGGCTCGAGGCCTTCCTGGCCGACGCCCAGGAGGCCGACCTCACGATGACGGTTCGGCCCTCGCCGCAGCTGCGCTTCGACCAGACCTTCATCTACAACCGCCTCAGTACGCGTCCGGGATCGTTCCCGCAGCTCGATTCCACTTCGGCCCGCATCTTCGAGAACCCGCTGGTGCGCTGGAAGCTCAACTACCAGATCAGCCGCGCGCTGTCGATGCGTGCGATTCTGGACTACGAGGCGGTGTGGCCAAACCGCTCGTTCGTGAAACTGGAGCGAGAGCAGCGGCTCACGGGCGACGTGCTTGCCACCTACCTGCTCAATCCCGGCACTGCGCTCTACGTCGGCTACACCGATCGGCGCGAGAACCTCGCCCTCGAACCGACCACTCCGCCGATTCTCCGGCGCACCGACTCCCCGGGCCTGGTCGCCGGCCGGCAAGTCTTCCTCAAGGCGAGCTACTTGATTCGCCGCTAGGGGTCGCTAGGTGTGGGTACTGGAGGGATCGTAATGATCGATGCCACGGAGGCCGCGAGGACCGCGAGCACGAAACGGCGCCCCGACAGGGCCGTACGGCAAGGCGCGAACACCATCCAGGCCGGCGAGTCAGCGGCGCCCCTCCAACCCTTCGCCGGGGTTGACGGAACAGCCCGCAAGCATTCGCACTGAGGTGTCCAAATGCCCTCGAGACGGATACCGAGACTTCCATTGCGCAGCATCATGTCCGCCGCCGAGAGGCCGCCCCACGTTGCCATGTACTCCCCGGGGATGGTTGGGTTCGGCCACATTCGCCGCAATGCGTCGATCGCGGGCGCCCTTCGCGGCTCCGCTGTCGCGCCCGTGATCGTGATGGTCGCCGAGGCGTGGCAAGCGGGCGCGGTCCCGATGCCGGCGGGAGTGGACTGCGTGACCCTTCCGGGACTCCGGAAGGAGGCCGACGGGTGCTGCAGGGCGCGCTCCCTGGACGTCTCGGAGCAAGAGGTCATCGCACTGCGCGCCGAGGTGATCCGGAGCGCGATGGAAGCCTTCGATCCCGACGTTCTGATCGTGGATCACTTGCCCCTGGGGGCCGCCCACGAGCTCACGCGAACGCTCGAGCGCCTGCACAAGCGCGCCAAGGCCCGCTGCGTGCTCGGGCTGCGCGACGTGCTGCAAGACGCCGAGACGGTGCGCAGTGCCTGGGCCGAGCCGGCAACTCTGGAGGCGATGAAGGACTATTACCATGCCATCTGGATATACGGTGATCCGGCGGTGATGGACCCGGTTCGAGAGTATGGTGTTTTCGATCAGGTGGCGGAACGGGTGCGCTTCACCGGTTATATCGACCAGCGCCCGCGTCTCGAGTTCGCGAATGGCAATGCCGGCCCGCTGCTGGCGAGCCTCCCTCCGGGAAAGCTCGCGCTCTGTCTCGTGGGAGGTGGGATCGATGGAGGCGCACTGGCAATGGCGTTTGCCAAGGCCGCCTTTCCACGAGGCACCACGGGCGTGATCGTGACCGGGCCGTACATGCCGGAGGACACACTGAAGATCCTGCGCCGGTGCACACAGCGACGTCCGCACCTGGAGGTGCTCGAATTCGTCCCTGACCCTACCCCCCTGATCACCCGCGCCGACCGCGTGATCGCCATGGGAGGGTACAACACCCTGTGCGAAGTGCTCTCGTTCGAGAAGCACGCGCTGATCGTGCCGCGCGTGAAGCCCAAACCCGAGCAATGGATCCGCGCTCGACGCCTCCGAGAGCTAGGACTGGTCGATGTGCTTCATCCTGACCAGCTCAATCCCCAGGCCCTGACGCGATGGCTCGAACTGGACCTCGGTCCGCCTCCTGCGAGTCGCAATCTCATCGATGTCGGTGGCCTCACTCGCATCCCCACCCTGCTCGCCGAGCTGCTGGGCATTGCCGTCCCCACCTCCGCGCCAGGCTCACTCAACGGGACCTGCATCCATGCACATCCGCACCATCCTGCTCTACGCGCAGGATAGCCGAGGGCTGGGCCACATCACCCGTTCGCTGACCGTCGCCCGGCGAGTCCTGGCGAGGTATCCGGATCTGGTCGCCTATATCGCGACCAAGTCTCCGATCGCCGAGAACTTCGCTCTGCCGGAGCGCTGCGACTACATCAAGCTGCCCACCCGTCTGACCCCGGACACGATCCAGCAGACCGCGCTCGAAGAAGATGCGGCGATCCGACGATTCCGGAAGATCCGCGGTCAGCTCTTGCGGGAGGCCGCGCTGGGCCTGGCCCCCGAGCTGGTGTTGGTCGACCATGAGCCGCTCGGCTCTGCCGGCGAGTTTCGCGAGGGTCTGTGCGCGCTCAAGTCGCAGTCTCCCGGCACCCGCTTCGTCTTCGGCATGCGCGACATCATGGACGATCCCGCTGGCATTCGAGCTCTGTGGCGCGAGCTGGGGGTCTACGACGCGCTCGAACACCTCTACGACGGCATCGCGGTCTACGGCTCGCCCAAGGTCTACGACGTAGCCGAAGCCTACGCCCTCCCTGAGTCGGTCCGGGCCAAGCTTCACTACTGCGGCTACGTGGTCCGCGATCCCCCCGCGGTCGAGTCCGGCCGCGTACGCGAGCAGCTCGGTTTGCCGCGGGACGGGCCGCTGGTGCTGGCGACCGTCGGGAGCGGCTGCGACGGGTTCCCGGTGCTGGAGGCGGCACGGGCAGCGGTCGCGTGCCTCGAGGCCAAGCTCCCGGATCTGCACGCGGTCCTCGTGACGGGGCCGTACATGCCGGCCGAACATCAGGCGGTGTTGCGGGAGCGCGTCACGCCCACGTGTCGCGTCTGCACGCGCGCCGACACGTTCGAGCTCATGGCCTCCGCCGATGCGATCGTGAGCATGGGGGGTTACAACAGCGTGTGCGAGGCGTTGCTCCTCGCTCGACCCCTGGTGATCGTGCCGCGCACCACCCACAAGATCGAGCAGCGGATCAGAGCCGAGGCCCTGGCGGCACAGGGTCTGGCCCAGTGGGTGCACCCGAAGGATTTGAGCGGCAACCGTCTGACCGAAGCCCTGGAGTGGGCCCTGCGTTGTGACCGCCGGGCCCACGCGCGACGGGTACGCGAGGTCATCCCGTCGTTCGACGGAGCCGCTCGCCTCAACGCCTATCTTTCGCGATGGCTGGGCACGGAGCCGTCCGTCTCACCGCCCATGTCTCGCGATGGCCCGGCGGTGATGAGTGTAGGAACCTGAGGACCCCTGGTGATGCGAATCCGTTTCAAGCCCACTCCCGAGCAACGCTCAGCCCTGCGCGCGCAGTTGACGCGGGTGCAGCAACCGGCGACGGCCTTGAGAATCCTCCGCCCGACGCTGCCGGCCGAGTTCACGCCGGCCCGCGCCGTCTGCACCGTGCAAAGCGTCCATTCGGACCGTTTCGTCGTGCGGGTTGAGCTCTGCTCGAACGCCGGGGAGGAGCGCGCGTATGCGTTGAAGGCCTACTCGGATGACTTTGGCGAGAAGGTATGGGCGCACGCTCGAGCCCTCGCCGAGCACTACCCACCGAATCACAACGGCCTCTGCTTGCCGAATCACTACGTCCCGCGCGAGCGCCTGCTGGTTTTCCCGTGGGTCGATGGCGTGTTCTTGTCCGAGATCGTGGACGAGCGAAAGCTGGAGCTGGTGCGAGAGGCCGCCGGAGTGGCGGCGCGGCTGCATCGGCTGGACATCGTCCCCGACAACCTCACTACGGCCCAGATGTTCGTGGACGAGGCGCGCGCCTGGTGCGATCGCCTGCGCTACCGCTGGCCCGAGACCGGGCCTACCGTCGAGCGGCTGTTGATCGAGTTGGAGCGGGCGTTGCCCTCCCTGGATCCCGCCGACCCGGCGCCGATCCACGGCGACCTGGCGCAGGGGCAGTTCTTGTGGACCGGGAACCGTCTGGTGCTTCTTGATCTGGACATGTTCGGATACGCCGACCCCGCCTATGACGCCGGCCACTTTCTGGCCCAACTGGAGCGGCGCCGCATTTGGGACCGAGACCTGCCGGCGCACGCCTGCCGGTGGCCGGCTTGCTTCCGTGACGCCTATCTCGCCGCGATGCCGCGAGTGTCCCCGCGCAACGTGTCCTTCTACTGCGGGCTCACGCTGATGCGGAAGATGTACACGGTCTGTCGCCGCGATCCCGCCGAGGGCCCGAAGCTGGTTCCACGGCTCGCGGCCTGCGCACGGGCGGCGCTGCGGGAAGCGATGACCGCGGGGGCAATCCTGTCATGAATGCGGTGCAGGTCATGCTGAGCCCGGAAGAGACGCAGGCCGTGCTGAGCGCCGGTCTGCGCGAGACTCACGGCGCCGACGCGCGGCTCGAGGACTGGACCGCCTATCCGCTCACGAAGCGCGGAAAGCGGCGCGCCGTTCACTACCAGCTCCGCGCCCGCGTGGACGGCACGGCTCGCGTCCAATGTCACGATTGGGTGGGCAAGTTCTACGATCGCGATGAGGATGCCCGCCGGGTCGCCACGATCCTGCGTGAGTTGGCCGCTGCCGGCTTGAGCGGCCGTGGGGCCGTTGTGATTCCCGGCTTCATCGCCCATGACTCGACTCACCGCGTCGTGCTGTCGAGGTACG
>Ga0066709_100002825_pt1 | contig 12947 bp, 13 predicted proteins | sample GraSoiAngelo_158_FD_79665 | JGI IMG/M metagenome (GOLD analysis project Ga0066709, IMG submission 79665) | Grasslands soil microbial communities from the Angelo Coastal Reserve, California, USA - 14_1009_16_30cm | ecosystem: Environmental > Terrestrial > Soil > Grasslands | place: USA... | reverse complement strand
GCCCAACAAGGACCCCATCCAGCAAGGACAGGTGAGCTTCAGCCTGCGGCCGTACGATGCGAACGGCCGCCCCAACGAGGAGGGCGGCGGCGACTGGAAGATCGACGTTATCGAGGCGGAGTAAGACGTTCCGCCTCTCCCTTTGGGAGAGGCCGCGCGCAGCGCGGGTGAGGGTGGCTTAGCAGCGGAAGCGTTCGTGCTCGTACAGCACCCTCACCCCCGCCCTCTCCCAGAGGGAGAGGGAGTTTTTAAATCTGCGAGCGCCGCGGGCAGCTCGTCGAACAGGTCGCTGGCCAGCAATGTCCGCCACTTGCGCATGTGGACTACACGTTCGGCGGCGAGGCCGTGAATGCCGACGCCGAGCCGCGCGGCGTCCCATGCGGAGAGGCCCTGCGCGAGTAAGCCGCCGATCGCTCCGGCCAGAACGTCGCCCGTGCCGCCTGTCGCCAGGGCGGCGTTGGCCCGCGGCCAGACGTCTACGCGACCATCTGGCGCGGCCACACAGGTGAACGGTCCCTTGGCCACCAGCACGCAGCCCCAGCGCTGGGCCAGCGCGCCGACCTGCATCCAGATCGGCTCGGCCGGGTCGAGCTCGCGACCAAGCAGTCGTTCGAGCTCGCCCGAGTGCGGCGTCAACACCGCGTTCGGGCCGAGCAGCGCGGGCCAGTCTGGAAGCTGTGACAGGGCAAAAAGTCCGTCCGCGTCCACCACCAGCTGGTGTTCCTTCGGGCGCAGCCGCAGCACTTCGCCGACAAATGCGGTGATGGCGTCACCGCGTCCGAGTCCTGGCCCAAGTACCAGCGAGGTGTGCGAGGTCAGGTAGCGCTCGAGCGGTCGCGCAGCCTGCGTGCCTTGCGATGCGGAGACGTCATCCTCAGCGAAGGTCACTTCGGGCAGATGTGCCGCGACGTTGCGACGCACGTCGCGCGTGGCGGCTACGGTGATCAGGCCGGCGCCCACCCGCGCCGCCGCGCCGCTGCACAACACGGGCGCGCCCAGGAAGTGATCCGATCCGGCCAGCACCAGCACACGCCCAAAGCGGTACTTGTGCGCGTTCAGCGGGCGTGGCGGAACGAGGCTCCCGAGCATGGGCTGGTCGAGCAGGGTGTACGGCAGATCCGCCTGGGCTGAGTCTGGGATGCCAATGTCGCGTGGGATGAGGCGGCCGACGTGCTCCGCCGCGGGAAAGCGCAGCAGGCCTTGCTTGACCGCCCCCAGTGTGACGGTCGAATCGGCCCAGACCGCGTCACCTGGTACGTCGCCGGAGTCGGCATCGACGCCGCTGGGCAGGTCGAGCGCCAGCACGTGGACGGCGTCCCGCGCCGCGTTCAGCTGTCTCGCCAGAGACGCGAGCGGCTCGCGGAGCGCGCCTCTGGCGCCGATGCCCGCCAGCGCGTCCACCGCGATCAGTGCGCCGCGCAGGGCGCCGCCGACTGCGCTGTTGTCCTCGGATGAGATGACCGAGCCGCCCAGCGCCTGCAGTCGCGCTAGCTCCTCGGGCTTGACGGCGTGCCGCGGCGCGACAATCAAATCGACAGGCGCGCCGTGGCGGAGCAACCACTCCGCGGCGACGGCGCCGTCACGTCCGTTGTTGCCGTGGCCGACGAGCACTACGACGCGCTTGGCCGGCTGCCACAGGCGGAACACTTCCTCCGCGACAGCCTGCCCCGCGCGCTGCTGCAGCGCCGATTCGCTGATGCCCGCCGCGAACCCCGCCGCCTCCAGCGCCCGCATCTGGGCGACGGAGACGATCTTCACGCTCTAGGGCCGCGGCCGAAAACCATGGTGCCCGTCACGTTTGGCGGCCGCGTCCCTAGACCAGTCTGTCAAAAGAAGTTCGGCCGACTGCGACCTGGGCCAAAGAGCGGCTTGTCGGCCGAACTTCTAGGCGGGTGCGGGCGTTGGCACGGCGGGCTGTTGGGCCGGCGGCGGAGCCACTTGGGGGCGTGGCCGAGGGCGGCGATAGTGCGCCCGGACGGCGTCGCCGATCTTGCGCGGATCGGTGCTCTTGGCCTCCTTGATGGCCTCGACCACGATGTGCGGCGGTGGCAGCGCGCCAGTCTCCTCGGCGAGTCCGCGGCTGAAGGTCTCCATGAACTGGTCGTCGATCTCGCGGCCGCCGCTGAATTCAGCCAGCAGGCGCCGCATCTCGGCGATGTCCTCATCGTCTCGTCGCCGCTGCTCGGCGCGCTGCTGAAGCATGGACGTGCGGCTCGGCGGTCGACCAGGGCCGCCCGACGGCGGACCACCCGGGCGCGGGGCGCCCATGCCTGGTCGAGGCGGTCGCGGACCAAGAGGGCCGCCAGGACGCGGTCCCCGTGGGGCACCCGCCGGCCGTTCGACCGGCAGCCCGCCCGCCGCTGGCGCCGCGAACTCGGGCTCCATCTCGCGCGGGCCACGCCCGCGGCCACGCGGACCTGGACCGCCAGGCCGACGGCGTTCTCGGCCGACCTCTTCACCGCGGTGTTCGCGGCGGGGTGGTCTTCGGCGATCGCGCTCGAACTGGCCGTTGCCTTCCAGTTCGTCAGCTTCCAGATATCGATCGACGCTCTCGCGGCGGGCGCGTGTGGCGCGGCCCCTGGGGGCGGATTCGACCACCACCAGCGGAGCCTCCTCCTCCTGAGGAACCTCCGTCGGCGCGAGCCCGGCCTCTTGTAACGCGGCGTACTGGCCGAGCAGCGCTTCCTTCAGCGATCTTCCCACACACTCTCCCTGAGTTCGGTCAAAGTTCCTGGCCTTTCGGCTCAGTGCAGCATAGCGGCGGCACCGCCACGGGCAAAGCCCGTCACATTCAACGTCATCGTTCCGCCGTAGCTGGGCAGTCCTGCAACGTAACCGGAGTGCGTCGTCAACTCTACTGCTGGAGGCAACGCGCGCGTCCGCTCATGCGGGCGGCGCGGCATGCGCAGCAGTCTAACAGATGGGTCCAGACCAGACCAGCGCCTCAAGATGGCCGAATGCTTCCGCACGGCGGTCCCGACCGGATTTGAACCGGCGATCTCGTCCTTGACAGGGACGCATGTTAGGCCGCTACACCACGGGACCAGGCGAAGCGATCGAAATTGTACCGGCTCGCAGGAGCGCTCGCCAATGTAGGCTTCACTTTGCCCCAACCGATCCTTCCGCCGCGCGGAGCGCCGCCACCAGCGCCTCCTGCCGGAGGGCCAGAGTGAGGTCGCCGCGAGTCTTCTCGACGATGCCGCGTGTGTTGTCGGTGGTGCGCCGCAAGCCGCCCGTCAACGCGTCGGGGTAGTCCAGTGTGACCAGGAGCGCATAGATGTCGTCCATCGCGCCGAGCAGGAGCTCGCAGCCGTCCACTTCCCCACGCCGGAGCAGATCGAGCAGATAGCGCCGCAGCTCACCCACCGCCTCGCCCAGCCCGTTCAGGAACGGCCCGGGCGCCACGCCGAGCGCGGCTGGATCGGGCAACGCGTCACGCTTGACCATCGCGAGCGTGCAGGACGCTTCTACGAGCTCCTTCTGGGCATCCTGGACGTAGCCAGCCCAGTACAGATCGCCCATATCCGCCAGCTCCGAACACAGGCGGGCGTTCAGCGCGTGCGCTTGCGCCAACAGCTCCTCGGCGGACGAATACTCGTGGCGGTGGATCGCGCGGATCGAGGTCGCGCAGGTGCGCACCAGCTCGCGTGACCAGCGCAAGGCTTGCTCACGCGCGGCGTTTTTGCGATCGAGCTCGGCCCGCGCCCAGCTGCCGATCGGCTCGAGGTCCGCGTCGGTCATTCGAGCATGATCTCGAGCCGCTTGTTGCCCTTGCCTTTGTTCTCCGAACCCACGATGCGGACGCGGCCGACCTCGCTCGTGTTGGCCACGTGTGTTCCACCGTCAGCCTGCTGGTCGATACCTTCGATGTTGACCACGCGGATCTCCTGGATCCCCTCGGGAATCAGATTCACCTTCGTTCGGATCAGATCAGGCATGGCGAAGGCTTGATCGCGCGAAAGGAAGCTGATGGATACCCCATGCCCTTCGACCAGCAGCTCGTTGGTGCGCTCCTCGATGCGCTTCAAACGCTCCTGAGACAGGTCTGGCAGCAGGAAGTCCATGCGTGCCCGGTCTGGATACATCTGGCCCCCCGTGACCGTCGAGCCGAAGAGTTGGTAAATGACGCCGCTCATCGAATGCAGCGCCGTGTGGTGGCGCATCAAGGCGTAGCGACGCTCCCAGTCGATCGTGCCGTGGACGTTGCTGCCAGCGGGCGGCGGGGCAGCATCGAGGCGGTGAACGACCTGCGCGCTTGTCTTGCGTACCTCGACGACCTTGGCCGAGCCTCCGTCCCAGCTGAGCGTGCCCAGATCGTGCGGTTGTCCGCCGCCGGTTGGGTAGAACGCGGTTCGGTCCAGAACGACCCCGCCATCCGCGGTGATCTCCTCGACGCGGGCCTCGAACGACCGCAGATAGGCATCGGTCGCGTACAACAGCTCGGTGTCCGCCACGCCGAGATGGTAGCCGCGCGCAGCGACCCGTAGCACAGCCGTAGCGCGGCCACATGTTGCAGGCGGTCTGCTGGACGACCTAGCATCGCGGCCCACCGGTCGAACGATGCTGCGGCTTTGTGTCCTCCTGTCCGGCTGCCTTGCGTTTGTTGGGCTTGCCTTTGTTGCCGCCGGTCCGTTGGCGGCGACGCCACCTCGACCCACCCCCACGCCGACAGAGCGCCCCACGCCAGCGCCAGTGGTGAGTTTCAGGACGTTCGTGCCGACGCCGGTCGCTTCGGCCACTTCCACCGCATTCGTACCACTTGTCGCGACACCGACCGCCGTGTCGCCAACGCTCGCGGCTACCCCCGAGGCGCTCGATCCACCCGAGCTGCGCGCGGTGTGGGTGGACGCGTTTCACGACGGCTTCAAGACGCCCGCGCAGGTCGACGATCTGGTTGCCTGGGCGCGCGCGGCGAACCTGAACGCCCTGTTCGTGCAGGTTCGTCGTCGCGGCGATGCCTACTACCTCAAGTCGATCGAGCCGCGCTCCGAAGACCCTGGCCTGGCGCCCGGCTTCGACGCACTGCAGTATCTGATCGACAGAGCCCACCAGGGACCGCGGCGCCTCCAGGTGCACGCCTGGCTCGCGACGCTGCCGATCTGGGGCGAGCGTGACATGCCGCCGACCTCGCCGGGCCACGCCTTCAATCTGCGCGGCCCGACTGCCGATCTCGCCCTCACGTGGCTGATGTACCGCGACGATGGGGAGGCGTGGGCAGGCACCGAGAGCTCAGGCATCTACTATCTCGATCCCGGCAACCCCGAGGCGCGTGACTTCACGACCGAGGTCTACCTGAACCTGCTGCGCAACTATGACGTGGATGGCATCCACATGGACCAGGTGCGCTATTACGAAGGCGATGCTCTGCGGTGGGGCTACAACCCGACCAGCGTCGCGATCTTCAACGGCACGTTCGGGCGCGATCCCGAGAGTGTGCCTGCGCCGGCCGACCCGCAATGGGTCGCGTGGCGGCGCGATCAGGTGACGGCTCTGGTGCGCAGCATCTACACGCGGGCGAAGTCTCTCAAACCGAACGTCGCCGTTACCGCTGCCGTGGTGACGTGGGGCAAGGGGCCGCGCACCGCGGATGATTGGGAATCTCAGCCTGCGTACGCGTCCGTTTTGCAGGATTGGCGCAGCTGGTTGCGACAGGGCATCGTCGATTACCTGCTGCCCATGGACTACTACCGCGAAGCGGGACTGCAAGCTGGCTGGTTCGACACCTGGACGCGCTGGGAAGTCACCAACGCCGGCAACCGCGGCGTGGTCCTCGGCCTGGGGACGTATCTGAACTCGGCCGATGGCGCGCTTGCACAGCTCGGGCGAGCGCGGGCCCTCGGCGCCCTTGGCGTCGCCTTCTATTCGTACGCCGTGCCCACCGCGGATCTCGAGAACGCCAGCGCCGACGAGCGCCAGGCTTTTGCCGCTCAGCTGCGCTCGGTTTTTGCCAGGCCGGCACCGGTGCCCGATCTTCCCACGACACTGGTGGTGGCGACGCCGTCGCCGTGATGATCGGCGCCTCGGCCGTCATGCGCTCGGTTGTCTTTGGCTTCGCGCTCGCGTTCGTGGCCGCTGGCTGCGGACCGCTAGCCCAGCCGGCGCTCGGCCGTGTCGATGCGCTGCCGCCACAACCGTCGCCTGATATGCGCGACCAGCGCAACCGGCTCGACGTGTACTACCACCTCAATGCGCCGGCGAGCGTTTCGAGCCGCATCGTCTCGGCCGACGGCGGGCAGTGGCCGATTGCGAGCGATTCACCGCGACCCGTGGCAGGCGACTACGTGCTCGAGTTCGACGGGACGGTAGCCGGGCCGGGGCTGAGCGAACGCCGCGTGCTGCCGGATGGTGACTACCAGGTGGTGCTCGAGGTCGACAGTGGCGGCCAGCACCAGCAGGCACAGGTGCCGCTCCACGTACGCGACGCCGATTCGCGGATCCCCGACATCGCCGATCTGGCACTGCTGCCCGATCGCATCTCGCCCAATTTCGACGCGCGCGACGATGTGACCCACCTCACGTACCGTCTGGGCAAGGACGCGCAGATCTCGGCGTTCCTCGACGTGGCGTCTGTGTCGGGCGCGCTCCGCCGAGTGTGGATGGGGGAGGAGGTCCAGACCACGGCTGGCGAGCGCAGCCTGACCTGGGACGGCACGGCCAACGGGCAACCCGTGCCGAGCGGCAACTATCTGCTCGGGATACGTGCGCGGGATCGGGCAGGCAATGTGGTCGAGAGCAGCCGCCCGCTCGTGGTCGAGGACTCGGGGGTGCCCGAGGCGTCGATGGTGGTTGCACACATTGGCCCGCTGCAGATCATTCGTGGCGATGAGGTGTGTCTGGACGCCATCGTGCGTAACACGGGCCAGACCGTCTTGCGCACCGAGGGGCCGGACCCGGGCTACGTCTATAACTCACTGGACACCTTTGCCTCGATCGAGGAGCACCGCTTCGCCGAACACGCGGGCTACTGGCGCGTCGGGCTCAACTGGTCCGGCAGCACCGATCTCAATGGGGCGACCTACCCGTACCGCTGGGGCTTCGGTCGCGACCTGGAGCCTGGCGAGGAGGCCAGCGTGCACGGCTGCGTCAGGGTGCTCAACGAGCAGGACAAGCTCGTCTTCTTTGCCGCCCTGGTCCAGGAGAACGTCGCCATCCGCAGCCCCGGCGCCGGCCTCGTCCGCGTTCAAATCTCCTCCTGAGTCGGCGATGTGCGTCAGCAGTGCTGCTACCGTGCGTCGCGCCGCGAAGCGAGGTGGAGGGTGAACCAATGGTCGTGTCGCGCTGGGCAGCCCGCCTGTGGCACTCGCGAGCCTTTGGGACCCCACTGGGGAACTGCCCGTCTGGCCCTCGGCCGCGAACGAGCGAAGCCAAGGGGTGAGGCGACAACCGCGCCGACCGACAGCGCCGCCGCTACCGTGCGTCGCGCCGCGAAGCGAGGCGGATGGTGAAACGCTGCGCGGCGTGACCCTGATACCAAGGATTTCGGTGCTGATCGTCTCCTACAACACCCGAGAGCTGCTGCTGGAGGCGATCGGGTCTGTGATCGATGAGGCTGGGGTGGAGGTGATCGTCGCCGACAATGGCTCGAGCGACGGGAGCGCCGAGGCGGTGGCGTCGCGGTTCCCGTCGGTCCGTCTGGTCCGCTCGGCGATCAACCTGGGCTTCGCCGGCGGTGTCAATCGCGCGGCGGAGTGCGCGCGAGGCCGCGCGCTGTTGGTGCTCAACCCGGACGCCAGACTCGAGCCAGGCGCCCTCGACGCCCTCCTGGAGCTGTTGGACAGGATGCCGAAGGCTGCCATGGTCGCACCCGCGCTGCGCTACACCGACGGCCGTCCCCAGCCAGCCGCCTTCAAATTCCCTGGACTTGCGCAGCTCGCAATGGATCTCTTTCCCGTTGACCGTCTGGCAGACTCAAAGCTCAACGGTCGCATCCAAGCGAAGGCCCCGGCCAGCATCGACCACCCGCTGGGCGCCTGCATGCTGATCCGTCGCAGCGCCTGGGAAGCCGTCGGTCCGCTCGACGAGGGCTACTTCATGTACCTGGAGGAGGTCGACTGGTGCCGCCGCGCCCGCCTCAAGGGCTGGCAGATCTGGCACCACCCGGGCGCCGTTGCCGTGCACCATGGCGGATCGTCGACCCGCCAGCACGCCGACGCAATGTTCGTGCAGCTGTGGCGCAGTCGCCTGCGCTATTACACCCGCTTTCATGGGCTGTTCTACAACCGCGTGGTCCACGCGCTCGTCAGGGTGGGCTTGCGCCGTCGCGGAGCGGATCCGGCGCTCGACGCGGTGCGTCGGCTGGCGTCGTGAGCCTTACCGCCGCCGTGATCGCGCGCGACGAGGAGGACAGCCTGCCTGACTGCCTTGAGTCGGTGGCCTTCGCCGACGAGCGACTGGTGCTGGTCGATGCCGCGACTCACGATCGAACACGCGAGGTCGCCGCGCACTCCGGAGCCCGCGTCGAGGAGCGCGCATTCGACAACTTCGCTGCCCAACGCGAAGCAGCCTTGAACATGTCAAGCGGCGAATGGGTGCTCTTCGTGGACGCCGACGAGCGGGTCACGCCCGCGCTGCGTCGCGAAGTGCTGGCGCGCATCGCCGACCCGGGCGGCACACGCGCGTTCTGGATCCCGCGCCACAACTACCTGATGGGACGCCTGGTCCGCCACGCCGGCTGGTATCCGGACTATCAGCTTCGGCTCCTCGCGCGAGCCGCGGCGCGGTTCGATGCGCACCGCGTCGTACACGAGCTCGCCGTCGTCGACGGTGAGATGGGTTACCTGCGCGAACCGCTTGTCCACTTCAACTACGGCAGCCTGGGCGAGTTCATCGAGAAACAGGAGCGCTACTGTCCATTCGAAGCCCGGCGCTGGCTGGCGACATTCGGTCGGCCGCGGCCGCGGGCACTCCTCGGCCAGCCCGCCCGAGAGTTCTGGCGGCGCTACGTCGAGTTGCAGGGCTTCCGCGAGGGCGTGCTCGGTCTGGTGCTCAGCTCGTTGCTCGCGTACTACGCTGGCAAGGCGATCTACCTTGCGCGCCGTGCGTCAGCCGACCGTCCGACGTAGCTGGTCCAGCGTGGTGACCTGGCGCACGCGGAAGACAAAATCGCCCAGCGACGGGCTCTGATCGCGCAGCCTGTGCAGCAACATCGGGATCGGATTGGCTGGTGAGGCGGCGAAGCCCTCACCATAGCTGCCGTACAGCGCGAAGTACGCCTGATTCAACTTGCGAATGACGTAGCCGTGCTGCTGCAGCTCGTCGCGGCGCGCTCGCATGTAGGCTTCTGCCGCGTCCACCTCGCCAGCCGCGAGGAGTTGCTCGGTTTGCTGTCGGGTTTCGCGCATGAACGCGCGAAAGTCGAACGCCGGACGTGACGCCGAGCGTGGCGCGGCGGCCGTGCCGACGCCGAAGCCGACGGACCTGGCGAGCCCGCTGCCGATTTCCTGCCCGACCAGGTCGGCGGTGGTCTCGTTGATCTCGCGCGTTTCCTGGCTGTTCCAGTACGCCGCACCGAGCGGGTAAAAGACCAGGTACTGGTGCAGCCATTCGTGCGCCACCGAAGACAGCACGCGGTCCGCGGCCTCTTCTTCCAGCACCATGGATGGATAGGTGGCCAGTCCGCCGATAGGCGCTACCAGCGAGGCAACGCCGGTGCTGTCGACCAGGGCCTCGAGCCGCTCCTGCGCGGGCACCTCAATAGCCTGAAGGACTGAAGACTCGAGCACGCGTAGCTCCGTGCGAGGTGAGACGACCAGGACATTCGGAGGCGGCGTGAGGGCTACCAGCACTGGCGGAAACAGTCCGCCGACCGACACGGGCATCGAGCGGCCGAGGCCCGCGTCTCTGTACGCGTCGGAGACCAGGTGCTCCATCGCCGCCTCGGCCGCGCTGCGCAGCTCGCCCCGCCGGGATTTTTCTCCGAAGTATTCCCGTACGGTGTCGGCGTCGTCGGAGCGCGATGCCTCCGCCCCACCCGAGAGCGCTGTCCAGATTCGGCCAGCCCGCTCGCCGAGGTGGATCGTCTCCCAGTCCAGCAAATGGAACGCCGCCGGTGCGGCCAGGTCTCGGATCCGTTCCGAGCTCGACGGCACGCTCGGCCCCACCAGCCACAGCAGCAGCAACACGAGACTGGGTATCCACCGCAGCGCGCCCATCGCGAGCTACACCCTACCCCAATGGCGCGGACTTCGGCGCGCCAGTGGGTAGGATGCTGCTGTGGCGCCCGAAGCGGGCACGCTCGAGATCACGCTGAGGGCCGCTCAGCGTGGCGACGTTGCCGCCTTCAACCTTCTGGTGCTGGAGTACCAGCGCCAGCTCTTCAACGTGTGCTACCGCACACTGGGCAACGTCGAAGACGCCGCTGACGCCACGCAAGACGCGCTACTCAGCGCTTTTCGCGGCCTCAAGACGTTCAACGGTCCAGCGACGGGTCTACGCGCATGGATGCTGCGCATCGCGGTGAACACGTGCTACGACCAGCTGCGTCGTCGCCAGCGGCGGCCCAGCGAGAGCCTGGATGCGCTGGGCACCGCCGATCCTGACCAGGACAGCAGCGCCGCCGAACGGGTCGCCGACCCGAGCCTGGGGCCCGAGCAGCACAGTCTGAGCGCCGAGACCGCGCGGCACATCCAGGAGGCAATCGATCACTTGCCACATGACCAGCGTCTGACGGTCATTCTGTGCGACGTGCAGGGGCTCAGCTACGACGAGGCCGCGCAGGTCATGTCGATCGAGCTCGGCACGGTCAAGAGCCGCCTGAGCCGCGCGCGGGCCCAGCTGCGCGATCTCCTGGCTGCAAAAGGGGAACTGCCTGCAAGCGCTCAGCGTCTACAGGAGAGGAACCCGTGATGTATCCAGGCCGGCACCTCCTCGACGAGAGTCTCTCGGCGCTTCTCGATGAGCAGTTGAGCGCAGAGGACGCGCGCAGCGTTCGCGCGCACCTGGAGGCGTGCCCTGCGTGTCAGGTTCGCCTGGATGCGCTGCGCTCGGTTGTCGCGTTGCTGCGGGCCCTGCCTGAAGTGGAGCCACCGCGCGAATTCCGCCTTGGTCCGCGGGCCATCGCCGATCCGCCGAATGTGGTGCGACTGCGGCGCTGGTACACCGCCACCAGAGCCGCCGCGGCGTCGCTTGCAGCGGTGTTCGTGTTCCTGTCCGTCGGCGCGCTGTACCTCGACTCGCAACCGGCGGCCAGCCCCACCACGCTTGTAGCCAAACCGCAGCTGGCGTCTGCGCCCACGGCCGCGAGCCAGAGCGCGCCAACGCCCGCCGTCAAGGCGGCCGCACCCGCGCCTGCCGCGGCGGCTCGCCCGGCGCCGGCCGGCGCGGCGGGAGCTGAGTCCGATCAGGTTGCCGCGGCTACCACCGTCCGACCGTTGCCGACACCTGTTCCGACCCCCTCGCCAACGCCGCTGCCACTGCCGCCGATCCAGCCGGTCACCTCGACCGAGCTCGACACGGCGGCCCCGCTGCGCAGCGCGGCCGTCATCGTCGGCGTGCTTGCGGCCCTGACGCTACTGGCAACCGTCCTGGTGCGCCATCGTCTCCAGGCCGCGTCCGCGCACTCTCTCTGACGGAGTACTCATCGTGATCCCACGCTTGTTCACCGCTCTTGGCCTTGCCATCGCGTTCGCGGCGCTGATCGCCATTGCGCCGACCGGATTGGCGCAGCAGCCTGTCCCCGTGCAGCCACAGCCAAGCACCGGCATCAGCGTCGTCGGCGAAGGCATCGTCCTGGCTCAGCCCAACATCGCACGCATCACGTTGGGCGCCGACGTCTTCGATCAGTCGCTTGCGAACGCACAGGCGGAAGCCGCCCGTCGCATGGACGCCGTCGTCGCCAAGCTCAAGGCCGACGGCATCGCCGATACCGACATCCGCACCGTCAGCTTCAACGTCACTCCGCAGTACGACCAGCGCGGCGACCCGAATCAGCCGGTGCTGCGCGGCTATCAGGTACAGAACATGATCGAGGTCAGATCGACCAACGTCGCGGGCCTCGGTCCACTACTGGACGACGCCGTGGCCGCGGGCGCGACGCGCATCTTCGGTATCAGCTTCGAGGCTGACAATATGGAGGCGCTGAAGAACCAGGCTCGCGACCAGGCCATGCAGAACGCCACAAACAAGGCACAGCAGCTTGCGCGCGACGCGGGGGTCTCCGTCGGCCGGCCGACGTCGATCGACGAGGCCGATACTGGCGGCGTCACTCCGGTGCGGTTGAGTGTCGCGCCGCAAGCCGCCGCGCCCGCCGCAACCACGCCGATTCAGCCCGGTGAGCTCCGCGTCACAACCACCGTCCGCGTGATCTGGAGCATCCAGTAGGGCAACCGGTCATGTCGGCAGCTCGCTGGGCGGACCCCACGCACACGGGCCCTCGGGGTTGCCGACAATGACGTGCAGCGCGTCCGGCAGTACCTGGAAGTGCGCGGGCGTGGCGCCAACCACCTCGCCATCGGCGTGTACGGGTAGTGGTCGCCGCCGCCGCCGCAGGCTCACGTCAACCGACTGCGCCCGCACCAGTTGCACACCCGGCGGTGGCGGCAGTCGACGTCCGCCAGCGACGAGCGCCGTGTGTACCAGGATGCGCATTACGCTCATGCCGCGGAAGATCACCACGTCGAGCAAGCCGTCATCGACGCGCGCTTCGGGCGCCAGAACATACGCCGCGCCGACGTATGGCCCGTTCGAGACCGTCACCTGTGGCGCGCGAACGTCAAAGCGCTGGCTGTCGGCGATGATCACCAGTCGCGGATTGCGCAGGCTGCGCACGAAGCGCAGCATCGCGCCCAGAACAACTTGTGGGTGCCTGGTACCGCGATCCAGCCGATTGAAATAACCGAACAGGCCCGCGGTCAGCCCCACGCCGCCAGCCTCCAGAAACAGCTTGTCGTTGACAGTGCCCGCGTCCATGGCGAGGACCTGGCCTTCGGCGATGGTTCGGGCAGCGCCGT
>Ga0066709_100002824_pt1 | contig 12948 bp, 8 predicted proteins | sample GraSoiAngelo_158_FD_79665 | JGI IMG/M metagenome (GOLD analysis project Ga0066709, IMG submission 79665) | Grasslands soil microbial communities from the Angelo Coastal Reserve, California, USA - 14_1009_16_30cm | ecosystem: Environmental > Terrestrial > Soil > Grasslands | place: USA... | reverse complement strand
CGGGCGTGTCAACGAAGACGATCTGCGCCGCCGGAGTCGTGACTACGCCCTGAATTGTGGTGCGCGTGGTCTGCGGTTTCTCGGCGACGATCGCGACCTTCGCGCCCACCAGCGCGTTGAGCAGCGTCGATTTGCCGGCGTTCGGCCTGCCCAGAATCGAGACGAATCCGGAGTGGAAGCCGGGCGACGTCGCGCCCATCGGCGTGGCTTCACTCATGCGCCACGGCCTGCGTTCTGCGCATGCGCACCTGCTCCACGCGCAGCTCGTCGCTCGCCAGGACATCGATGTGCAGGCCATCGCGCTCCACTGATTCGCCGGCCCGCGGCACCCGCCCCAGCCACTCGGTCACCAGGCCGCCCACGGTAGTCGATTCGATATCTTCCTGCGGGCGGAATTCGAACAGGTCGGCCAGCCGCGCCACATCGAAATTGCCGGAGACAATGTAGCCGCCCGAGCCGTCTTCCTTCACATCCGAATCCGGCTCATGCTCGTCGCGGATTTCGCCCAGGATCACTTCCACCAGGTCTTCCATGGTCGCCAGGCCGGCGGTGTTGCCGTACTCGTCCACCACGATGACCATGTGCGTGTTGTCCTGCTGCATCTCGCGCATCAGATCGTTCACCGGCTTGCTCTCGGGGACGAAGCGGATGGGCCGCATCAACTCGCGCACCGTGCGCCGCCTACGCTCGTCCTCTCCCAGTTCGAACATGTCGCGCACGTGGACAAAGCCGATGATCTGGTCAATCGTGCCCTCGTAGACCGGAATGCGCGAATACTGTTCGTTGATCACGATCTGACGGAGTTCTTCCAGCGTCGCATCCACCGGGATGGCGACGATGTTGGGGCGCGGCGTCATCACCTCACGCACCACTTTGTCGCCGAATTCCACGACGGACTGGATCAGCTTGCGGTCTTCCTCGTGAATCAGGCCCTCTTCCGTGCCGGCCTCGATCAACGCTTCGATGTTCTCCGCCGGCGTGGCCGCTTCCTCGGTTCCCTGCTTCTCGTCCGCGATGTCCATCAACGAATAGAAAAAGAGAAACACCGCGGTCGCCGGCTTCATGGCAAGCGCCAGCGCACGCAACAACGGGACGATGGGGACCAGCCATCTGCCGCTCGAGCGCCGGTAGAAAATCTGCGGAATGCCGTATCCCGCCACCAGCGTCAGCAGCACCGACATGAAACAGGCTTCCATGAAAACCAGCACGGTCAGCGGACGTGTCAGGAAATCCGCCAGCACCAGCACTCCCAGTACGGCGAGCGTCGCGTGCTTGAGCAGGGAGAACGAGAGCGCGCCTTGCTCGGTCTCGAGCCCGATTTTCTCCTCGACCATGGCTTTGAAGAACGCGAGCGACGCCAAGTCGCGCGTGCGCAGCCGCTGGCTCTCCAGATACAGCAGTTGTACGGAGCTGGCCAGTGCCAACGCGAGCGTGGCCAGGATGGTGACCGCCAGCAGTGCCCAGCTCATGCTCCCACCACCCGCTCGATCAATGCGGACGGCAGCCGGAGCTTCCGGCGCCATTCCGTCTCGGCGCGTGCCATGGCGCCCCCGTCGCGCTCGTGGTCCATGCCCATCAGATGCAGCACGCCGTGCAACATCAGAATGCAGATTTCGTCATCCACCGTGTGCCCGAACTCCCGCGCCTGTGCGCGCGCCCGGTCGACAGAAATCGCAATGTCACCCAGTGAAAGCTGGATAGGCGTTCCCGCCCGTCCCTTTCTCTTGTGGGCTCGTGGCCCCGACGGAAAAGACAGCACATCTGTCGGATAGTCTTTCCGCCGAAACTCCCGGTTCAGCCTCTGCATTTCGGCGTCGCCGGTGATCAGACACTGAAACTCGCGCCCGCAAGTCACGTGGCGCCGCAGCCCACGCGCGAACTGCTCCAGCCGTGGGGGGCGCAGGCCGGAGGAAGCGCGACGCATCAGGACCAGTGGTTCGTGAACAGGCATAGGACGCCCTTAGGCGTTGGGTGCGCCAGGCGCGCTCGCAGGCTGGTTTATCGGTGATGCCATCGTCGATGCCACCGGCGATGCCATGCTTTCGAGCGGTGCCACTGGGCCAGCTGACGGCGCGGTGTCCGGTGGCGCGGCCGCTGCATCCGGCGTGACCTCGGGCGCGCTCTCGGCCAGGCGCAGCGTGAGCTGCCGGCCCGCGCCCACCTGCTCGTTATATTTCTCGTACGCTCTTACGATGCGCTGTACCAGGTTGTGCCGCACCACGTCACGATCGTCGAAGTTGACGAAACTGATGCCCTCCACGCCGCGCAATACGTCCAACGCGTCCAATAATCCGCTGCGCCTTCCCGGCGGCAGATCGATCTGGGTGATGTCGCCGTTCACCACCATCTTGGAACCGAAACCCTGGCGCGTGAGCACCATCTTCATCTGCTCGGGAGTGGAGTTCTGCGCCTCGTCCAGGATGATAAAGCTGTCGTTAAGCGTGCGCCCGCGCATGAACGCGATCGGCGCCACTTCGATGATCGCCCGCTCCAGCAGTTTCTCCACCTTCTCGGGCTCCAGCATGTCGTGGAGCGCGTCGTAGAGCGGCCGCAGATAAGGATCCACCTTTTCCTGCAAAGTTCCGGGCAGGAACCCGAGACGTTCCCCCGCTTCCACCGCTGGACGCGTCAGGATAATGCGGGTGACGCGTTTCGCCATCAGCGCCGAGATCGCCATGGCGACCGCCAGGTACGTTTTGCCTGTGCCCGCTGGGCCGACGCCAATCACCAGATCGTTGCGCTCGATGGCTTCAATATAGCGCCGCTGGTTTACCGTCTTGGGGGCCAGCACTTTCTTGCCGAACGTCCGCTGCCTCCCGCTCGACACCAGCGCACGCAAGCTGACCTCGGGATCTTCGGTGCAGACCCGCAGGTAGCTGTTCAGGTCCCCGTTATTAAAGACGTGGCCTTCCCGCACCAGCGCCACATAGTCTTCGAGAATGTTTTCCGCGCGCGCCACGTTGGCCGGCTCGCCTTCGATTTCGAGCGAGTCGTTGATCAGCTGCGTGCTGACTTTTAGTCCGGATTCGAGGAGGCGGATGTTTTCGTCGCGGGTACCGAACAGACTTTCAATTCCACGGACGATGGGCACGCTGGTTTTCATTTACGGGTAACTGGCTACCTCCGATTAGGCATGGATGGTCGCGCAGATCGGGCACAAATACCGGAGTGTGCGCGAAAAAGGCGAAAGAACAGCGGAAAAAGACAGGGAACGATACCCGCGCTTGCGGGCTGAATTCCATACCATCTAACGCTTATTATATCAAAGGGGTTTGGGAAGGCTCAAACGGGGGCTCGGCCGGATAGCTCCGGCTCGATTACTATACTGAATCTGCGGGAGTTGCGCGTGCGAGCCATCGGTCGGGTTGAGAGGATTCTGATTCCTGATCTGGGCCACCAGCAGGTTGAGAAACACATTTTTTTCAATGTCACGGGCTCGCTGCCCACTGGGGCCAACCTTAACGGCCAGGTGCAGACGGTTCCGAAAACGGCTTGTGGTACGACGGTGTGGCAGGCGGTGCCCACAAGCACAACCGCGCTCACCGCGACCACATTCGACCCACATCTACATGACGGCGACGCTTTTCCTATTGCTCACGGCGGCCGGAATTCTCGGCCTCATGTAGGCGCAGTTGCAGCAATCCGGCGGCCCCGGCAGCACGGTGACGGCGAACCCGGGCGGGACGTGGAACCTCACGAACATCTCGGGAACCGTGTCGCTGCTCACCGGCGCTTCGACCGCGGCCAAGCAGCGCGCTTGTCGCGCTCGCGATGGTTACCGGACTGCCCTGCCCGTCAGTAATGGTCACGGTTTGGGCCGACCCGTTGGTGTTGGTGATGATGATGGCCACTACGCCGCGCTCCCCACCGCACTGTTATGCGCACCAGCCGCGATCGGGCAGCTGAATGTCTCGGGCAATGTTCCCGTATCCACGCTGGATACCGCTCCGGCGTCCCAATCCATCACGGCGCTCAACGGCACCGCGCAGGTGGCACTCGTGGGACAGGGGGGAGCGGCGTGACCTTGTCCGGGGCGTGGACGGCCACCGTCACTCCAGAAATCTCTTTCGACGGCGGGACGACATGGACCGCCACTTTTTCAAAATTCCCGCGAGCCAGCAGTCTGTGGCGACGGTTGCGGCGAATGGCGCGTATGCAATGGTGTGCGCCACCGGAGCGTCGCACGTGCGGGTGCGGGCCAGCGCTTTCACCAGCGGAACGATTACTGTGGCGCTGCGTGCGGGCCAGGCACGCGAGGTGCCTTCGCTTTATGCTGGGTCTGCGGGAAGCGCCGTGCCGCCGGTGAGCGCGCTGGTTGGCGGATCGGACGGCGCCAACCTGCGAACATTCGCGACCGACACATCGGGACGGCTGGGGCTTGTGGGATCTTCCGGAACCAATATCACGACCGCAACCACGACGGCGGTGAAGGCCACGGCGGGGATACTGCGTCGCGTCGTCGTGGGAACGGGCGTGGCCAGCGCGACAGAGAAGCTGGTCAACGTGGCGTCGGCATCGTGCACGGGCACGCCGGGTTCGGGCGCCATGGGCGTGATCACGCTCCCATCGACGCTGACAAATCCCTTCAGCATCGAACTCAACCAGACCTGCAGCGCGGGGATATGCGTGGTCACGACGGGCGCGACGAACGTCATCATGATCTTTGATTAGCCGATGCAGCCGACTTTCCTGGGCAAAATAACGGTGGCCACGCCGGTTCCTCTGAGTACGAACGCGACGGTGCGCGTCTGCGAGATCCTGGTGGCAACGATTCCAGGGCTGACGGGCAATATCTATTTCGGTGGCGCGGCCATGAACGAGGGCACGCTGGGCGGCGTCATGATCAAATTCAATGCGCCGGCTGTGCCCGGGCAGCCGGATAATTTCATTCTGCAAACGCAGTACGGGCGCAATTCGCTGCGCGTATCGGATTACTTCATCGATGCGTCGGTGAGCGGCGAGGGCGCGCTGATCACGTATTTCCAGACGTAGGGCGAAGCATCATGCGTGCCTAGCGTGGGCCGCTTTGGTAAAATCTTGGCGTGATTGCAAACTGGCCTGCCGCGTTGATGCTGGCGGCGGGTTGCGCTCTCGCTGCTTCCAACTCCACTTCCAACGAAACTATCTTCCGCGAACAGATTCTGCCGGTGGTCGAGGCAAACTGCGTGAAGTGCCATGCGGGGACGAATCCCGCGAGCGAGCTTTCGCTGGGGACGTGGGATGGAGCGATACGCGGAGGCCAGCACGGGGCGGCGATCGCCCCGGGAAAATCCAATGACAGCCTGCTGATCCAGTATGTGCGCGGGGAGAAAGCTCCACGCATGCCCGTGGGCAGCGCCCTGCCTGAAGCCACCATCGCGGCGATGGCGGCGGCCATCGATCACATGCAACCCACAGGGCACGTCGCGCCGCGCGATGCATACGCGGAGTGGCTGCTGCACGCTCCTAAGACGCCGCCAATTCCAACGGTCAAAAACAAAGACTGGGTGAAGAACCCGATCGATGCGTTCATCCTTGCAAAGCTGGAAGAAAAAGGTCTGACGCCGGCGCCGGCAGCGGACCGCCGCACTCTGATTCGCCGCGTGACCTTCGACTTGATCGGGTTGCCGCCGACGCCGGAAGAGGTGGATGCCTTCCTGAGCGACAGATCGCCGGATGCGTATCAAAAAATCGTTGACAAATTATTGGCCGATAGCCGTTATGGCGAGCGCTGGGCGCGCCACTGGCTGGACCTGGCACGCTTTGCCGAGAGCGACGGATTCGCCATCGACTCCGAGCGGCCCACCGCGTGGCGATATCGCGATTACGTGATTCGCGGATTCAACGCGGACAAACCGTACGACCTGTTTATCAAGGAACAACTGGCGGGTGACGAACTGGAAGACAAGCGCGCCAAAGGCGAGGAACGGTCCGAGCGTCTGGTCGCGCTGGGCTTTCTGCGCATGGGCACCTGGGAAGCCGACGCGAATTTCAGGACCCAGCTTCGCCAGGATTTTCTGAACGAGATCACCACTACCACAGGCAATGTTTTTCTCGGCCTGACCGTTGGGTGCGCGCGCTGCCACAATCACAAATACGATCCCATCCCTCAGCGCGATTTTTATCGCATGCAAGCTTTTTTTGCGGCGACGCGCATCGATGATCGGGCGGCGGCGTTCCTCCCCGTGGAGCATCCCGATCTGATGCAGCGGATGCGGCACGAGTATGAAGACGAGGCCGCCACCGCCAATGAGGCCCTGAAGCAACTGGAAGGAAAGCTCAAACAGAAATACATCGAGGCCAAGCATCTAAAGCCCGACGACAAAGAAGCCGGGGATTTTCAGAAGGCCCTGAAAGACGCCAATGACCCGATCTACACGGCGGAGGAGCGCAAGGTGCACGAAAATGCCAGGGATCGCGCGCGGAAAGTGAGCGAAGCTGCGCCGCGTTATCAGCCGGTGGCGTATTCGGTGGCGGACCTGGTCCCGCCGGATGTACCGGCCGTCGCCGATACTTACGTGCTGGCGGGCGGCGAGCTGGCGAGTAAAGGTGAGAAAGTCGAGCCGGGCTATCTGCAATGCGTCACCGGAAAAGCCGATGCGGCGAAGATTCCGTATTCGGGTGAGAGCGCGGGGCGGCGAGGGGTACTTGCGGAGTGGATCGCGAGCGCGGAGAATCCGCTGACGGCGCGCGTGATGGTGAACCGCATCTGGCAGCACCATTTCGGCGAGGGCATTATCCGCACTCCAAGCGATTTCGGCATGAACGGCGACCGGCCCTCGCATCCGGAATTGCTCGACTGGCTGGCCGCGCAGTTCATCGAGAAGAAGTGGAGCATCAAGGCCATGCACCGGCTGATGCTGACGTCGAATGCGTATCAGCAGGCGGCGGAATCGCCGGAAGCGAAGCGTTTTACGGAGATCGATCCGAACAATCGCCTGCTGTGGCGGATGAACTGGCAGCGCCTGGAATCGGAAGTGGTGCGCGATTCGATCCTGGCGCTGAGCGGGCGGCTTAAAAAAACGGACGGCGGGCCGGGCGTGTTTCTCAACATCCCGGCGGATGTGGCGGAGGGTTTCGAATTCTTCAAATGGTTTCCGTCGGACGAGAAAGACCAGCTCCGCCGCACGATTTACACGTTCCAGCGCCGCAGCGTGGTGATGACCATGATGGAAGTATTCGATGGCGCCAACATGAGCGAATCGTGCGCACGGCGCAATGTGACGACGGTAGCGCCACAGGCGTTCACGCTGCTGAATAGCGATTTCACGAACGCGGAAGCCAGGCACTTCGCCGCGCGGGTGATCGAACTGGCGGGACCCGACGCCGAGCGGCAGATCGACCGGGCGTTCCGCATGGCGCTGAGCCGGCCGCCGTCGCGCGACGAAATAGAGCGCGCCCGGGCCGCGATGGCGGGCATGGAATCGCGCAAGGCGCTGGCGCGGCTGAGCCTGGTGCTGTTCAACCTGAACGAATTTATGTATCTGGAGTGATGCCATGAGCGATCCAGTAGCGCGCAGGCACTTTCTGTACCGGAGTTTGACGGGCGTGGGCGGGATTGCCCTGCTCGACCTGCTGAACCGCGACTTGCGGGCGGGACCTGCCGTCGTTGGCAATCCGCTGTCGCCGCGGAAGCCGTATCACACTCCCAAGGCGAAGTCATGCATTTTTCTGACGATGCTGGGGGGCGTGAGCCAGATGGACACGTTCGACCCCAAGCCGGCGCTGGACAAATTCGACAACACGGTGATGGACTGGAGCAAAGAGAAGAATACCGACCAGCCATCGCTGTTTGCCAAGCCGCGGCTGGTTTTGAAGAGCGCGTTCAAATTTCAGAAATACGGGCAGTGCGGCATGGACGTCTCGGAACTGTTTCCGCGAGTGGCGACGTGCGTGGACGACATAGCGTTCGTGCGTTCAGTCCAGGCCGAGCGCGGCAATCATCCGGCCGCGGCGTTTCAACTGGACACCGGGTTCGTGATGCCGGGACATCCTTCGATGGGCGCGTGGGTGACTTACGGCCTGGGTACGGAGAACCAGAATCTGCCGGCGTTTGTTGTGCTGCCCGATTTCCGGTCGCTGCCGTTCAGCGGCTCGCAGCAGTGGGGTAGCGGATTTCTGCCGGCGAGTTATCAGGGGACGGTGCTCCGGTGGAAGGGCGAAGCCATCCGGGATCTGAAGCCCCCGAGCGAAGTCACTCCACAGTTACAAGAGAAAGAGATGGAGTTACTGCGCACTTACAACCACCAGTATCTGGAAAAGCATTTCACAAACCCCGACTTACAGGGCCGGATGGACGCCTATGAGCTGGCTTACCGGATGCAGTCGGAAGTGCCGGGCGTTCTGGATATTGAGAAGGAAAGCGCGGCCACGCGAGAGATGTACGGGTTGAACGATGCGACGACGGAATCATTCGGCAAGCGCTGTTTAATGGCCCGGCGCCTGGTGGAGCACGGGGTGCGGTTCGTGCAGCTCTACACGCCCAGCCAGTCGTGGGACGGCCATACCGAGGTGGCGAAGAATCATGCCAAGAACGCCAAGGAGACCGATCAGCCGATCGCGGCGCTGATCCAGGACCTAAAGCAGCGGGGTCTTTTTGACAGCACGCTGCTGGTGTGGATGGGCGAATTCGGGCGCACGCCGGATTGTCCGGCGGAAAACCGGGAGCATGCCGGGCGCGATCACAACACCAAGGCCATGACGATCTGGTTCGCGGGCGGCGGCATCAAAGGCGGCACGCTCGTTGGTGCGACGGATGACCTCGGGTTCAAGGCGGTAAAGGATCCATTCCGGATTCGCGATGTGCACGCTACCATTTTGCACTTGATGGGGCTGAGCGATCTGCAACTGACTTACTATAACGCCGGACGGAATATGAGGTTAACGGATACGGGCGGGCGAGTGATGGAGCAGGTTGTAGGGTAGGCGGAGTTGAGCGTAAAGGGGCGCCCCAAACTGCTCGCACTTGCGACTTTGGTGGCTGCTCTACAGCTTTCTGGCACTGATTTTCCCGGTAGATTGCGATTGGTCGATACCGATCCGTTCACAACACCGGTCGAATATCCGGAAGTGGCTCTGTGCTCACTCGACCGCTCTGCCTTCGTAAGGGCCCGGCCTGATCGCACCGGGCGGTTCAATCTCACCGGTATGGTTCCAAGCCGACATGCGTTTGTTCTGTCCTTCCCCGGGCACTTCGTGTCTGTAGCGATCGGCGGCAGGCTCATGGCGCTCCCGGAATTCGAACTGAAACGCGAGGACCGTGGCCCAGTAGATATCGCCGTGAGCCTGAAAACTTCAGAGCTGTCGGTGGAAGTGCGTGGGGCGCCTCGCCAAAATGGACAAGTCGTCGCCCCTCTGGCTCCAGCGGACTCCGCTCTGACGTCCATTATTCTTGCTATCTGAATCGCCTTTCCGGTTCGCACACTGAGTTCCGCTTCGTGCCACCGGGCACATATTGGCTGTCTATCGTCGATGACGCCTCGAAGAGCGATGTTTCGGAATACGCGCCGCGTTTCCCAGACTTCCTGAAGTAACAGGCGCCTGTGTTTGTCATAGCTGCGGATGGCGGAACCAAGGTCACGGCCACCTACATAGACGCGATCACCGTTCAGGAAGCTGTGAAGCGTTCAGGCCCTTTGCAGCCGTAACCGATGACGTGAACACAACGGTTTGCGCGCGTCCAACCTGCAAAACCTCCGGCAGTGCCCGCATCCAACCTGACAGCTTCCTAAACCGCCAACTCGCCGGCGGCAATCAGCGAAGCCACGTCGGCGACGTCCTCCATGGCGCGATCACGATCGAGAAAATCCGACACGTGGCGGCCTATGCCGGGTTTCTACTCACCGCCGGGACTGCTGGCGGCATCTGTCTACATGCTGGTTCGTCCGCGCGCCTCGAAGGACATCGTAGCCTTATGGGCCAGTCGCGGAGACGCGGGCAATATTTCTTAGAACCGCAGCCCAAGGCCGAGGTTCGCACTGAGCCAGCGATCGTGTGCATATCCGCGGTCTGCGTTGACGAAGAACAAGTGTGGTGATGCTCCTAACCAGAAATGCCGTCGCCCATCCAGCGCGACGGCCGCGCCCACAGACGCATAGCCGCCAACCGTTGCGGGGTCCGAAGAGGGAGTCGGATGCCGAATATTTCTCGTATGTGCCCTGCGCCAAGAGAAATCTCCACGCGGTCGCGCCGCAATGGCAACACTCCCCTCAAGCCGAACGGCACCCAGATGAAACGATCGTTTGCCTTGATGTCGTAGTTGGCTCCTCTGGCTTCCGACCCAAGCGATAGCGCCGTATCAATACCGGCTTCCACGTCCATAGGCGGAAGCAGACGATACGCGTACGTCACGCCGACGCTCGGGGCCGAGTCCCCCGCAGCAAGTGGCGCCAACATTGTGCGCCAAGCCTTCGCTGAGCGTAACAGTATTTCGCATTTCTGTTTGCCCGTCCGCACACACCGCCAAGCCAAGTAAAAAAAGAACGCTCGCATGCTGAATCTCCTGGGTGATCTTGCAAACGCGTCGATTGTGCAGAGAACGCCAACCGTCGAAAGCACGAGAAGCCTCAGGTGGTGCCACTCGCTGGAAGGCCGGGATACTGGCCGGTTCCTTTCGTCCGAAGTTGGACGTGAAGTACAGGATCGTTGCCGTTTGGTGGGAGGTTCTAAAAACGCCGGTTGGCGCCACAGCGCCGCGGAGGAAGAAAGCCGGAAACGGTACGCACATAGATTGGCATAGCACGACGATCTCCAGCCGAATGGTGCGTCAACTCAGAGAGTATTGGCTCCGAAATTGTGGCGATCTGCCACACCGCGTGTCGGCATCTATGAAGAGGGGAACCCGGAGCCACCAGCATCGCGTTCTCCTAAACCGCCAGCTTGCCGGCGGCAATCAGCGAAGCCACGTCCGCTACGTCCTGCTCCATGGCGCGATCACGATCGAGAAAATCCGACATGTGGCGAATGGCGTTGTGGACGCGGCGATTGCGCGTGCCGAGGCTGACCGTGGCAGTACGCAGATCGACGGCTTGCGCGGCGGCGAGCAGCACCATGGCGGTCTCATTGCGCAGGCATTCGAGCGCATCGAGCGCGGTAACGGCGGCGTGCATGCCGAGGCTCACGACGTCCTGGTTATACGATTCGGTGGGCAGGGAGTGAATGGAACTGGGGCCCGCGATCTGGCGAACCGCGCATGCGAGGCTGGTCACGCTCAACTGCATGCCTTTGAACCCCGAGTTGACGCCTGGTTCAGGCACGAGGCCCGCGGGTAGGCCGTTGTTGAATCTGTCGTCGACCAGCACAGCCATCAGCGCGTTGGCCCAGTTGGCCATCACGGCGAAATCGATTTTCCACCCGTCGAGCAGGCGCGCGATGTGGCCGCCGTAGAAATTGCCCGCACGGTAAAGCGCGCCGGTCACCGGATCCACGAGCGGGTTGTCGTTGGCGGAATTGATTTCGCGCTCGATGATCGGCCGCGCCTGGTCGAGCGCTTCCCATACCGGGCCGAGCCCTTGCGGCGGGCAGCGAAGCGAGTAGCAGCTCTGCCGTCCGGAATCGCCGGCCATCTTGCTGCCCAGAAGATACTCGCGAATGTGCGCGGCCACCGCTGACTGGCCGGGATGGCCCTTCATGTCCTGCACCCAGGCTTCGAACGGTTCGACGCCCGCTTCGAGTGCTTCCACGGATAACGAAATCGCGGAAAGCAACGCGCGCAGCACATGCCATGCGTCCACCCACAGGAGCGCGGCCACGGCGGTCATCATGGTGGTGCCGTTGATGAGCGCGAGCCCCTCTTTCGGCGCGAAACGCATGGGCTCGAGATCGGCCAGCTTCAGCGCTTCGAGCGCGGACATTGTCCGGCCCTGATATTCCACTCCACCCATACCGATTAGCGCGCGGGCGACATAGGCCGACGGCATAAGATCGCCGCTCGCGCCGACCGAGCCATAGCGCGGGACTATGGGCGTGATGCCGCGATTCATCAAATCGATCAGCGCCTGCACCAGTCCAGGACGAACGGCCGAAGTGCCGGTCGAAAAAGTCGCCACGCGCAGCAGCATCGCCGCGCGCACCACGTCACTCGGCAGCGGCTGCCCGGTGGCGCAGGAAAGATGCCGCATGATGTTGTGTTGGAGCAGCTCGGACTGATCGGCGGTCAGCTCGAATTTGATATTGCCGCCGACGCCGGTGTTGACACCGTAGATGCGCTCGCCCTCCTCGAGCCGCTCTTCAAGCGCGACACGCCCTTTGCGGATCAGGGCGCGCGAGTGCACAGCCAGTTCGACCACGCGGCCCCGGCGCGCGGTCTGTTCAACGTCTTCGATGGAGAGCGGAGTTGCGCCTACAAGAAGAGGGCTGGCGGGAACAGGCATGACTGCCTATTCTACTTTGAACATGCCTTTGGCTTCGCAGGTCTGATTGCCGGCGTGATCGCGGACCGTAATCGCTATGGCGTATTGCCCGGGACGAATGCTGCTTTGCAGGTTCAGGTTCATGGAGCCGGGCACGTAAGGCTTGGGATAAAACGAATAGCTCTTTTCCTCGGCGGCGTTTTCCTGAGCGAAAAGTACCTTGCCGCTGGGCGCCAGCACCGCGATCCCGTAGTCCACATCCACGCTATTGTGCTCGCCGAATCTGTAGCCGACGATGTCGAATCGCGCCCAGAGTGTGTCGCCAGGCTTGTAAGCGGCCGTGGCCAGCGGCTCGCGATCTTCCTCACCGCGGTAGAAGTGGAAGTTGCGGACAGCTAGCTCGCTGCTCGGTTCCACATCGCGCCCGCGCACTTCGAATTTCAGTTCCTGCGACGCGGTGGCGGTTTTGTTCAGGTCGTCGGTCACCTGGATGGCGATCTTGTACATGCCCGACGGCGCCAGCGGCGGAATCAGAATCTGTTGCCGCATTTTCGGCTTCCAGTTTTTGTCTTCTTCGGCAAGCGTGGTATCCAGCACGTTGGCGTCGGTCTCCATCAGG
>Ga0066709_100002823_pt1 | contig 12950 bp, 11 predicted proteins | sample GraSoiAngelo_158_FD_79665 | JGI IMG/M metagenome (GOLD analysis project Ga0066709, IMG submission 79665) | Grasslands soil microbial communities from the Angelo Coastal Reserve, California, USA - 14_1009_16_30cm | ecosystem: Environmental > Terrestrial > Soil > Grasslands | place: USA... | reverse complement strand
GTGGCTCTTAAGAACACGCGGCCGCTGGCGAAGAACTCGATCGGGCAAAACATAGATTGAGGGCACCAAGTCGTCCAGGTTTGCAAATGTGATGGCCTTGTCCTGATAAATGTAGTTGCCGAACATAAATTGGGACCAGGTACTCCCTGAGCGAAAATACCCAACCAGAAAAACATCGTCGGGAAATATCGTGAGACCACGTCCCGCAGGTTTTCTGCCCAGCACGGTCTCGAGGTAGCCCCTAAGACGTTTGTTCACCTGGCTTCGTCCTCCCCAAGGTTTTCATTACCAGCGGATATCGGGAAGCGGGCGACTTCAATGACCTCTATCTCTTTTCCCAATCCCTTTTGCTCCTGATAGGTTTCGATCAGCGGGACAACACCTTCTCCACTGCCGTCTTTGTTGTAAAGGCCCCGTATTTGCCAAAGTCTATGGGTTCGAAGTGCCCACAGAAGTCCCATCCCATAGACGGCCGAGCAAATCAGAATCTGACTGGCCAACTGAACATAGGTGTGAGCGCCGAAACGATCTCGCACAAACAACAACACCGCAACCAAAGGGACGCAGAGTCCCAGGGGTAATAGAAAGGCCTCGCGCAGGTAGGTCCATACACGAACCCCCAGTACGCGACAAATGTGCCTGGGTAGAAAGAACAAAGTCGTGCAAAGCAATGGAATGGCGGTGCCCGCCGCGTCTCCTAGGATGCCGAACCGCCTTACAAGGAAGATACTCAGGATCAGATTTGCGATCCCTTCGAGCAAGATTGCCATTGCCAGCGTTCTGTGTTTCGCCATTCCAAACAGAACTCGGCCGCAAGCGGATTGAGCCAGCATTGTTGCGGTAGGGATCAGCAGTATCAGCAAGACGGGATAGCTAGTAGCAATATACCGCGCCCCAACCCAAATCTCGATCACTGACTTTCCCAAGATGATGAGGGACGCCGTAATGGGAAAGACAATCAGAGCGCAAGCGCGGTTCCCAGCAATAAAGATTCTTTTCAATTGCTCGGAGTCTCCCATGGCATCGGACCGGCTGGACATTGGAATAAAGATCTGGGCCAGGCTGCTCACCACTTCACCCACGTAATCCACCAGGCGTGAACCAATTGCAAAATATGTGATGGCAACAGAGGAGACAAAGGTACCGATGACCATTGCATCTGTCTTAAAACGCAAGCGGGACGCCACGATGATCATGAAAGTGGGGCCACTGTAGCTCGCAATCCGCCGGAGGCTTCCGCGATTGAGATACTTGGGGTGAAAATGCAGCGGAAGGATGCAGAAGACGATAGCGGCATTGATCAAACCTGCCAGCAGTGGCAGCGTAACCGTAATCAGAGCGACTGTGAGAAGGCCCGAACCGTGCCGAAGTGCGATGACGATGAGCAGGGCGCGAAGCAGAGTCGAACAGACGTTCGTAAAATTTAGTAGATAGAAACGCTGAAGGCCTTCTAGTATGCCTCCGAAAACCCCGAGGGGAAAACCCAGCGATACAGCCGACCCTGCCATTATCAATAGGAGATGTGCGGTTGCGCGGAAATTCAGCGGGATGCGGAAGATAGAATCGACATAGGAGCTGGCGACGAATGTGAGCAGCATCGTAACGGAGCCAATTGCGCTGTAACTGAACAGGGCGGTGTTCACTAGCCGGTTTAACTCGTCATGTTCATCGTTGGCGGAGTACTTAGCAACGTAACGAATGATTGATGAGCGAATTCCCAAGTCAAACAGACCATAGTATCCCGTGATCGAGAAGACCAGCACCCAAAGGCCGAAAGCTGCGTCACCGAGGCGGTGCAGGATATATGGGGAAAGGAAAATGCCGACCAAAATACTGAGACCCAAGGCCAACCAGCTACTTCCGACGTTTTTGAAGATCTCGACCTTGTCAAACTTCGTCATAGAATTCTTGATCGTCCCCGGCGTCTCAGCAAACTCCGCGCGCTTGAAATCCTCTACTTCCCTCCACAGCAAGTCTTAAGCAGCGATCACGAGCACGCTCCTGAAACGTGCTCTAGCCGCGCCTCGGTAGAAATCGGATTTCGGATAAAAGTCTCTAGCCCGCTCTTCCGCCCGGTGTCCCCGGGACCGGTGCGCTCGAATTTTCCTTGCGCCTCGATTGAATTGGCCTTCGCCGACTGACCCGCTCAATGCACGCTGTCAGTTCTTCTCCCAGAGTCCGAACGTGCGGCTCGCGGAGCACTTCGTCGTGATCAAAAGGGATCTGGTGAATCTCAACTCGTGCTTCACTGCGCGCACCCCATCCCATTTCCGGATCTTTGACGTAGTAGAAGGGTTGTTTCGGACGCTTGAACAGAGCGACAGGAGCGCGGAAGCGTTTGGGAACAAAATGTTTCGGCCAATAGGCTTGTGGCCATTCATTCTTGGCCTGGACGTTCCCGGCCAATCTCCGGACTTTGTTTGCCGCGGCACGTGTGAACCTCTCAATCTGTTTGGCAAGATCGCCACTTCCAATTTGCTGCACGCGCTGCTGGTAGTAATGCAGGCGCCACAGCCAGGGGTCTTGGGTGTTTTGCAGGGGCCAGGTGTCGAAAATCGCAAATAATCCGACCTCTCGGTCTTGCGCTTCGAGGTCCAGGATTATCCGTTCCGCGATGTGCGTACCATCGCACATCCCCCCTAGGCAATAAGGGCCTTCGGACTGTACGGCGAGGATGGCGGCTGCGTACTCATGAGACATTGCCTGCATCTCTTGTTCCGTATATGGTCGGTTTCGAACCACAGGCGTGTGAGCTTGGACCTTATAAACGCTCTGCCCCGAGCCCATATGGCGCGCCAGGATCGCGTATCCCAGAGCTTCCTCGGCGGGAGGAACGATGGCGAAAAACGGCAGCCGCCTCGGATCTCCCCTCTGGATTTCCATGACTACGGGATCAATAATCTCCGTTTCCCGCTGGATCAGTTGAGCCAAGGATTTGACCGTTGGACCGCGAAACAGCGCTGAGAGAGGGATCTGCCGTCCCATGAGCTTCTGCACCTGAGCAACAAGGCGCGCTGCCAACAACGAATTCCCGCCCAAGTCGAAAAAGTTGTCGGTTACGCCGACAGAGGGCAGGCCCAGGATACTAGCGAAAATGGAGACGAGTCTTGATTCCAGTTCGTTTCCGGGTGCGACGGCTGCGACAGAACCTTCCCACTCAGGTGGCGGGGCGGGCAATGCCTTGCGGTCAACCTTGCCGCTCGTAGTCATGGGAAACGCTTCCAAAGCTACGAATTTGGATGGGACCATGTACTCGGGCAGCTTTTCCTTTAGCTCTCTTCGGAGCCGATCGATGTGCAAGCTCCCGCCGGCTCCGGCGAGCAGGTATGCAACCAGTCGTTTGTCGCCTGCTACGTCCTCGCGTACCACCACCACCGCTTGGCGAACACCGCTGCTTTGTTCGAGAACGGCTTCGATCTCTCCGAGTTCGATGCGAAAGCCGCGCAGTTTTACCTGATTGTCAATGCGGCCCAGGTATTCAATGTTGCCGTCCGGCAGAAAGCGCGCCAGGTCTCCAGTCTTGTACAGCCGCGCACCGGGGTTGTTGGCGAACGGATCCGGGATGAACTTCTCCGCCGTAAGCTCTGGTCGGTTTAAGTACCCACGAGCTAATCCGATTCCGCCGATGTGCAACTCTCCCGCCACTCCAATGGGCAGTGGTTGGAGATTCGAGTCCAAAATATAAGTTTGCGTGTTAGCGATGGGGCGGCCTATTGGAACGATTGTCTGATCACCGTCTCGTCGACAATGCCAATAGGTTACGTCGACAGCGGCTTCTGTGGGGCCGTACAAATTATGCAACTCAGCGCCGAACCGTTCGAAGAAACGCTGCTGCAATTCGAAAGTTAGAGCCTCGCCGCTCGCAAAAACCTGCCTCAGTGTGCGGCAGCGTTGTAGATCAGGGGCTTCGAGAAAAATGTTGAGCATCGACGGTACAAAATGAAGCGTGGTGATGCCTTTTTCTGCGGTGAGACTAACGAGGTAGTTGGGGTCACGGTGACCTTCCGGCCGCGCTACCACAAGCGTTGCGCCTGCTAGGAGAGGCCAAAAAAACTCCCACACGGAGACATCGAAGCTGAAAGGTGTTTTCTGCAGTACGCGGTCTTCAGTTGTTAACTTGTACGTGTCCTGCATCCAAAGCAGCCGATTGACAATGCCCTCGTGCACATTAGGCACGCCCTTTGGTTTGCCTGTGGATCCGGACGTGTAGATCGCATAGGCAAGATTTCTACCACTGAGTGCGGTGCTCAGATTGTTTGAGCTTTCCTCTTGTATGCTTCCCCAGTCGCGATCGAGGCAGATCACGTGCTTTGCCCCATTTGGTATACGGTCGAGTAGATGTTCCTGCGTGAGCAAAACCGGGGAGTTTGCGTCTTGCCGCATGGTTTGCAGGCGTTCCCGTGGGTATTCGGGATCTAACGGGACGTAGGCGCCGCCCGCCTTGAGAATGCCCAAGAGCGCGAGCACCAGCTCTACGGAGCGCTCGGCGCAAACGGCAACCAAGACGTCGGGTCCAACACCCAGCTTCCTTAGCCTGTGTGCCAGCTGGTTAGCGCGAGAGTTCAACTCCCGATAGGTCAACTGCCTGGACTCGTAGATCAACGCAGTCGCGGCAGGTGTCCGCTCCACCTGTTCTTCAATGAACTGGTGCAAGGGGATGTTCCTGGGATAATCCACGCTGGTGTTATTCCATTGCACCAATAACTGCTGACGCTCGGCCTCAGTCAACAGAGGGAGTACAGAAATCTTTTGTTCCGGGTTGTCGGCCACAGATTCTAGCAATACCCGGAAGTGACCCAACATGCGGACAATCGTAGGGGAATCAAAGAGATCGGTGTTGTAGCTGAATGTCACCTCCAGCCTGTCTGACTTCGCCAACAAGCGCACTGAGAGATCTAACCTCTCCCATCCGGTCTGCACTCGGAAGGGTCTTGCCGTCAACCTGTACATCCGTTGGTCATTCTTCTCTAGGTCTTCCTCCAGGTCAAACATGATCTGGAACAGAGGATTCCGGCTCATGTCCCGCTCTACGTGGAGTTCTTCGACAAGAAGCTCGAACGGCACATTCTGGTGGGCGAAGGTTTCGCCGGTAGATTCGTTGACCCGACGCAGCAGCTCCAGGAAGCTGGGATCTCCTGACGTATCCGCGCGAATTACCAGCGTGTTTTCCACTGGTCCTATCAGTGTTCGTAATCCAGGAAGGTCGCGTCCAGACGCAGATGTACCTATAACGATGTCATCTTGCCTGCTGTAGCGGGATAACAACACGGTGAATGCGGCCAGCAAGCTCACGTAGAGCGTGACGTTCTGGGATTTGCTAAGCTCCTCCAGACGCTCGACCGTCCGCTGTTCGATCACCATTTCGCGGCTCGCACCACGAAAAGTCTGGATTGAGGGACGTGGTCGATCGGTTGGCAAGTCCACATTCGCAGCTGCTCCCGACAGCACCTTCTTGCGGTGACCAAGTTGCCTTGCCAATTCCTTATCCAGCGCGTCGCGTTGCCCGGCGCCGAAATCGCGGTATTGGGGCGGCTGGGACGGCAGGAGCGATTCGCCGCGAATCACGGCGTTGTAGGCTACCGCTAGTTCCTCGAGCAATATCTCTGCTGATCGTCTATCGCAGACGATACGGTGAGCGGTGATCAGCAATACAGATTCAGCGCTGCCAAGCTGCAAGAGCAAAGCTCGCACCAGCGCGCCTCGGTCGAGATCAAATGGATTCTCTGATTCCTCGGCAGCGCTTCGCGCAGCATTTATTTCTCCCTCTGACTGCGGATTTCCGCTCAAATCTACTACCTTCAGTGGAATCCCAGCCCTTGGCAGCAGCAGCTGCTTTGGCTCCCCCCCTTCCATGCGGAACGCGGATCGAAGAATCTCGTGTCGTGAAGCAACTTCTGACAGCGCTTTCTCCAATGCATCGATGTCGAGCGAACCCGTCAGGCGGATGCCCGTGGTGATATTTTGGGCGCAGTTCGGATGCAGCCGATCCAGCACCCAAAGTCGCTGCTGCGCAAACGAAAGAGGACTGGCGAGAGTTGGCTCAACTTGGTCTAGCACGATCTCAGTTCCCTGGTCCATGTCGGCGATTGCCAATGCTTTAGTTGCCGTCCCTCCGGGAAACGGCTAAGGCTGCGGAGACCCGCAGGCTGGCCGGAGTCTCGCAAAGCGATGAAAGTTCGCGCTGCGAGCGTTTCGGCCGTGCGAATAGGCGATCTTGCCCCCGACGTCATTTGGGCCTATGCCCCGCCCGCCCAGGGCCGAGGCCAGACGGGTCTGTGTACGGACCATCCAACAATGAGCGTTGCATACTTCGCGGGGACTTGTCTAGATCAGCTCTGGCCGGGCAATGTAGCCACAACCATCATTCTCCGCTTCGATGAAGAGACACGCGAGATCCAGACAAGAGACTCGCAATTGAATGCGGGCGTCGAAGCGACGGTGACGGATGGCCCGTTGGCATCACTGCCGACGAAGCGGGTAGTAACCCATAGATAACCAGACTGTTCTGCGTACCAACGAAAATTTTTCCATCAGCGGCGATGGGCGTAGCGAAATGAGCCAGAGGTGGCATAGTATCTCGGCCGCTCGCAGCCTGGTCGCTGGTGTAAAGTGTTTGCAACGTAACTGCATCCATTGCCCACAGGGGTCCTCCTCCATTGATGAACCAGAGTATGCCGTTGGAATTTCCATTTGCCGTAATGATAGCGTGACGTCCGCCACCCACTTGGATGGACTGTACGGAGGGTGGAACCACCAACATACCATTGCTAAGGGTGTAGGCATTCACTGGGCTGGCAGCAGCGGAGAAATAGACAGTGTTGTTCCAATACACAGGGGTAGCGCTGTGTTTACCAGTGCCCTGCTGTATTTCCTGCACGATTTGTGTGTCACTTGAGGTGCAGCTCGAACAAAACTGGCCCATATTATCCCGGTTCAATACATAGATCGTGCCTTCCTTGCCTTCCGCGATCGCTTCATGTGGATATACGCCGGGCTGATCAGGCAAAATTAACACTCCGTTGTTAAGATCCCAGTCGATGTCGGAAAGATACTGCCGATTGTACGGGGTAAACCAGTCGTCCAGTGCGAGAGTGGCGCCAGTCTGGCTGAGCTTCACCACGCTGATCGCCAGGTTTGTGCCCTCCGCGTAGAAACGTTCTGATGTTTCTGCGTAGATATTCCCACTACTATCAGCGGAAATGCCAGCCCCCTGTTGCCATATGGAGCCAAGGGTCTGGCCAGGCTCGACGGTCCATGCGCCTTCCGGCTGCAAGGTGGCACTATTGTAAGAAAGCAGCCATCCCTGGCTGTAATCATTGCAGCAGTTCGAGCCCCAGCCGATGTAGATGTGGCCGTTGGCCAGCAGCAGGCCTGGCCGATTGATCTGGTACAAGTCTGCAAATGTGGTTGTGATCCCGTTCAAAGTGTACTTTGCGGCTATTGTAGCGGGCCCCCCGAGCTTTTCCTGCCCAGTGGTGACGTCAAGTGCATGCAGTCGATGGACTACGTTGCCGTTCTCGTACGTTTCAGCGACAAGATAAAGCGTACCGCTCGCAGGATCGATCACTGGAGTCGAGATGACGCCAACCTCGCTCCATCCTATTCCGGTTTCTTTTTTCACCGTCGCTGGCACGGGAGTGGCTCCCCTGGGGCTGGAGTCAAGAATACTGGTCATCCACAACGGAGTGGGATCGGCGTTGTCGGCATCGAACGCGTAAACACTGTCATGCATCGTAGCGACGTATACGACGTTATGCACACCCTGGCCCGGAATATCCAGGGATGGAAGATAGAGCGGGTGTCCGATGATGAAACCGTCTACCGGTTTGGTGAACACCTTCCCAAAGCTGGCACTGTTTACGTTGGACGGAGTAAGCACAGTCTCCCAGGTATTCGCTCCACTACGCGCATTGTTGTAGCGCCAGGTTGTGACTTGTATCTGCCCGAGGATCGTTAGGAGTAGCTGTTCAGAGTGCGTCAGCGAACCCGACGTTCCGCTTGCCATCACATTGAAGTCCCCAGCTAATGTCGTCGACGTGACGGAGACCGCCACAGTTTGGCTGCTGCCCGCGGCTACGGTGAACGGAGAGGAAGGAGACGTCGTCACTCCTGCGGGCAAGCCAGAAAGCGTAACGGTTACCGGATCGGAGAACCCATTTTGGCCAGTGATCGACACGGCAAAGCTTGAATTCGAACTGCCTGCATTGGCGGTGACCGTGGCAGGAGTGACTGCGACGCTGAACTCCGGCGGAGGATTAACTGTCAACGATAAAAGTGCAGCATGGGTCAATGCACCAGAGGTCCCGGTTGCCGTCACGGAATAGTTGCCCGTCGGCGCTGTCGCTGGGATGGACAGGATCACGGTTTGGCTGCCGCCCGCGGCTACGGTGAAGGGAGAACTGGGAGACGTCGTCACTCCTGCGGGCAATCCAGAAAGGGTAACGGTCACCGAGCCGGAGAAACCATTTTGGCCAGTGATCGACACTGCAAAGCTTGAGTTGGAACTGCCCGCAGTGGCAGTGAGAGTGGCCGGAGAAATGGAAATGCTGAAGTCCGGCGCGGGATTGATCGTCAACGACAGTGGTGCAGTATGGGTCAGTGCGCCAGACGTTCCGCTCGCCGTCACGGTATAGCTGCCAGCCGGCGCCGTCGTTGGGATCGACAGCGTCACAGTTTGGCTACTGCCCGCTGCCAAGGTGAACGGAGAGGTGGGAGACGTCGTCACTCCTGTGGGCAATCCAGAGAGCGCAACGCTTACTGCGCCGGAGAAGCCATTGAGACTGCTGATCGACACGGCAAAGCTTGAATTGGAACTGCCGGCAGTGGCAATGAGAGTGGCCGGAGAGAGGGAGAGGTTGAAGTCCGGTAGAGGAGTGACCGTCAACGGTAGAGGCGCAGAGTGCGTCAGCGCACCCGACGTTCCGCTTACCGTCAGCGCAAAGGTGCCAGCCGGCACCGTCGCCGGGACCGTCAGCGTCACGACTTGACTGCTACCGGCAGACAATTGAAAGGGACAGGCGGGAGACGTCGTCGTCCCGGCGGGCAGGGAAGACACTGCAATCGCTATCGGGTCGGAGAAACCATTCTGACCGCTGGTGGATACCGTGAAGCTGGAGGTAGAACTTCCTGGATTGGCTGTGATCGCGGATGGAGACAAAGCGAGGGTGAAATCCTTGTCTTGAGGCGGAGTCGCCATTACCCCCCTGCAGCCAACAAAACTCAAAGACCACGCCAAGATGAAAAAAATGAGGAAAGAACTGGTCAAATTCCCCGCATGTAGGCCTAAGCGCATTTCCGCAAACCGCATCGAACCCCTTCCCTGAACAGTACAGTATCAGGACCGGGGACATCCTAGCGGGCACACACATGCATCCCGCGAAGTTCCCCAAGGGGCAAGAAGGTTGCACCCCAAGTGCCAGGGGGCCGCCCGCTGATTCTGTTCTCGATATTGATGTAAACATCACATTAAAAAGAAGATATTGTTATCAGGGCTTCCCGGGGAGTAGAGGCGAATCTCCAGTCACGTAGGAAAAGGTTGAAATAATTTACGTCCATTGACACACAGCTTTCGTTACGAGTGCCGTCGACGCTACATCAGCGAAAGAGGAGGGAAGTGACGGCGATGGTTCCGGCGGGGATTCGCACAGGCTGTGAGTTTCCCGGTGCAAAAGATTAGTACGACAGCGCACAAAACTTGGCGGAATCTGTCGAAAAGTCGCGGTCCAAAAATTGCCTTCACTTCTCCGCCTGCTTCCGCTTCGCCGCCCGGATAGTAATGACGAGCGCGTCCTCGGTCTCGTAAGTGCGAACCCAGAGCATCTTGCGCTTCTCGGCTCGCTTGCGCGCAGCCGTTTTCATCTTGCGCTTCCTCGCCTTGCGCTCCTCGTCCGTCAAAATACCTCATCTAGCGGAGCGCGAAAAAGAGCGAAGACGCCCTTCGGGGCCAGGATGTACTCGTCCCAGCAACTGATGCAGAGTGCGTACCAGCTGCCCCACTTCGCCCAGATTTGAAAGCACGTGCTCCCCCATCGCAGGCACTCCACCAGTGGTGGATCATCTTCGTTGATCGCTTCGTCGCCCACTAGGAAGCCTCTTTACGCTTGCGCCGGTGGGCGCGCTCCTTGCGTTCCAGCGCTTTGGTGCCTTCTGTGATCTCGCCGACGAGATCCTTGAGTTCTTCCTTTTGTTTCGCCCATCGGGCCTCGACCGCTTTCCGTGCGGCTTCGGAGCGCTGCTGTGCGCTCATGTTATCCGCGCGGGCTTTCCCGCCTCGTCGGCCTAGGGCCACGGCGGCAGCGTTTTTCGGTGACATGACGGTATTTCTACCACGAGGCGTCTAACTATCATACGTAGCGCTTTGTAACAACATGAAAACAGGGCAAATATAGTTCTTAACAATACGTAGCGCTATGTATAGAGTTGCGGCATGACGATTGATGAACGCATCGACCGATTGACTGAGCGGCACGAAGCTCTCACCCAAAGCGTCGAAATGCTCACGAAAGACGTGCGCGACCTGGCGGTTTTGGTGAAGGACATCGCGTCGAGATCACCAAAGCCCAGAACCTTTTGCAGGGAGCGGTGCTCGACTACCAGCTCGCCGACTCCAGGATCACCGAATTCCACCTGAACGCAGTCCGCAAAAATCCCGCAGCCGACAAGGAAAACACCAATGGCAACCGCTCAGCAGCCGCTTAGTCCGGAAGTGCATCACCTCACCCGCAAACCGCTCGAACTCGACGCCCAGCCGATACCGGCTACAGAGGCCGCCCTGGTGCTTTCCGGTCCGGCTCATCTCGCCCTGCAACGCGCTCCCGAAGTCGTGCTCCAGGAAGCCGCGAAGGCCGCGCAAGCGCTGCGTGAAGTGATCGAGCAGAAGCCGAACAAATGCGTCATCAACGTCAAGACGTCCCTCCAGTTCGAGGATTGGCAGACCTTGGGCCGCTTCTGCGGTGTCACCGCCGCCGCCCGCACGACGAAGCGATCCGCGCCGATGGCCAGGTCATCTCCGCTGCTAACCCCAAGCCACGCCAATGCGCAACAAGCAAGCGCAGTGATCGAGTTCGTCCGGAACTGGTTTGCCGATCCTGAACGGGTGGTAGTCTTGACAAAGCAAGAAAACCGAGGACGGGTGAGTACAGTAATGCTACTACGAAGGGTGGGTAGGTGTAATCCCTGAGGGGCCTGAGTCCAAGTGACTGGGCAGCAACTTCGTTGTTACGTGACTGGGTTCAAAACTTCGTCGCACCGAACAATCCATAAGTGACCAAGTTAGACTGCGCACCAAGAAAGACTTTTCCGTCAGCGGCGATTGGTGTCACAAAATGAGCCACGCCCGACACAACGTCTCGTCCGTTCGCCGCCTGGCTTGCGTTGTAAAGGGTCTTTAGCGTGATCGCGTCCAGAGCATACACCGTCTTTCCGTTGATTACCCACAAGATCCCGTTGGAATTTCCGTTGGCTGTCAGAAACGCGTGTCCACCGCCAGCCATGAGCCCGGATCGCGCCGACGCTGGGGTCACCAGCGTGCCGTTCTGCAGTGTATAGGCGCACACGGAGCTATGAGCGCCGGTGAAATAGACGGTCTTGTTCCAATAAACGGGTGTGCCGCTGCTCTTGGCAGCCTGCGGTAACTCCTGCACAATCTGCGTGTCCCCCGTGGTGCAGGTGGAACAAAACTGGCCCATATTATCCCGATTCAACACATAGATCGTCCCTTCCTTGCCCCCTGTGATCGCCTCATGGGGATATGGGCCCGGCTGCCAAGGCAGTATCAGAACGCCATCGTCCAGATCCAAATCGTTGGTTGACAGGTATTGCTGGTTATAGGGAGTGAACCAGTCCGCCAGCGTGAGAGTAGTACCAATTTGGCTGAGCTTCAACACACTGCTCGACAAGTTCGTGCCTGCCGCGTAGTAGCCTTCTCCCGTTTCCGCATAGATATTGCCACTGCTGTCGGCGGAAAGGCCCGCGCCTCGTTGCCATATGGAAGCCAGAGTGTTGCCAGGTTCGGCTGTATATGCACCTTCCTGCTGCAACGTGCCCGCATTGTAAGAAAGCACCCATCCCTGGCTATAGTTATTATTGCCGTTGGAACCCCACGCGATATAGATGTGGCCGTTGGCCAGGAGCAGGCCCGGCCGATTCATCTGGTAGAGATCCGCAAACGTGCTTGTGCTCCCGTTTAGCGTATACGTCGCGGCTATAGTCGCGGGCCCACCGAACTTTTCCAGCCCACTGGTGACGTCGAGCGCATGCAAGCGATGCACAACCTTCGCGCTCTCATAGGTCTCGGCAACCAGATAAAGAGTCCCCGTGACCGCATTAATGACCGGAGTCGAGACGATGCCAAGCTCGCTCCATCCTGTGGTTCCGCCATTCTTTTTTACGGTCGCGGGCACGGAAGTGGCTCCCACAGGGCTGTAACTGAGAATGCTGGTCATCCACAGCGGCGAGGTGCTCGTGCTGTCGGCATCGAACGCGTAAACGCTGTCATGCATGGTGGCCACATATACGACATTGTGTACGCCCTGGCCAGAGACGTTCACGCCCGGAAGATACAGCGGATGTCCCACGAGAAAGCCGTCCACTGGTTTTGTGGACAATTTCCCGAAGGTGGTCTTGTTTACATTCGATGGAGTTAAGGTAGTCTCAGTGGTGTTCGCACTGTGCCGGGAATTGTCGTAGTGCCAGGTTGTGACCGACGTCTGGGCCCATACTCGGGCAGGGGAGAGAAAGAATCCGGATACCAGGAAGAGCAGCACCCCGTAGAAGAAGGATCTCATCTTAGAGTTAATGCTACAACGGCTTGTCAACAACTTAAGGCACTCCCTGGTTGCAATTCCGTGTGCTGCTGCTTTCTACGCTCTTCGCAAAGCCAGTCCAAAACCTCCACTCCAGCCTTCACAGATGAATCAATGGATCATACACCTCCAGCTGGCGCCGATTCC
>Ga0066709_100002822_pt1 | contig 12951 bp, 8 predicted proteins | sample GraSoiAngelo_158_FD_79665 | JGI IMG/M metagenome (GOLD analysis project Ga0066709, IMG submission 79665) | Grasslands soil microbial communities from the Angelo Coastal Reserve, California, USA - 14_1009_16_30cm | ecosystem: Environmental > Terrestrial > Soil > Grasslands | place: USA... | reverse complement strand
GACGGGACGTTCGAGGTCAATCGCGATCGGATCAAGGAAGGTGTAGCCGCCCTGACGCGCGACATCATGACGATTCAGGCGGAGGGCGATTACGCCAAAGCCAAAGAGCTCGGCGAGCGGCTCGGCGTCGTGCGACCCGAGGTGCAAACGGCGCTCGCCAAGCTCGCGGCCATTCCCGTGGACATCGAGCCGCGCTTCACCGCCGCCGAGCGCCTGCTGTCGGCGCGCTAGATGGCTGTCGATCCCGTCTGCGGAATGACCGTCGATCCCGCGCGCGCCGCAGGTTCATTCGAGTACGGCGGCACGACCCACTACTTCTGCTCGAACGGCTGCCTCGCGAAATTTTCCGCCGATCCACAACGATTTCTTGCCGGCGCCCGCGAGCCGACGATGCAGCACGCCCCGATCGTGCAGATCGGCGGACTCAAACGTGGCGGGGCCGAGCCTGCCCGGCGCCCCTCGTCGCAGTCTTCGTCAGCGTCGCCACCGGCGTCCTCCTTGCCCTCTCCGTCCGCGCTGCCAGCGCCGTCCTCGTTGCCGCGGGCGGAGCAGGCTCCGCCCCCGCGGGTGTCGGAGACGACTTATACATGTCCAATGCATCCTGAGATCGTCTCAGACAAGCCTGGTGCCTGTCCGAAATGCGGGATGGCGCTCGAACCGCGCACCGCGGATCTTGCGGACGCGCCGAACCCCGAGCTCGTCGACATGACGCGACGGTTCTGGATCGGCGTGGCGCTCGGCTCGCCGGTGTTCCTGCTGTCGATGGGCGACATGCTTTCGGGCGGCGCGGTTGGACGACGCATCTCCGTCGCGTCGATCAACTGGATAGGGCTGGTTCTTGCGACGCCGGTCGTGCTCTGGTGCGGTTCGCCGTTCTTCGAACGGATGTGGCAGTCGCTCGCGAATGCGAGCCCCAACATGTTCACGTTGATCGGCATCGGCGTCGGCGCTGCGTACGCTTACAGCGCGATCGCGACGGCCGCGCCGAATCTCTTCCCCGAAGGCTTCCGCATGCACGGGACGGTCGACACGTACTTCGATACGGCGATCGTCATCACCGTGCTCGTCCTGCTCGGGCAGATGCTGGAGCTGCGCGCGCGCCATCGGACCGGCGCTGCGATTCGGCAGCTGCTCGGTCTCGCGCCGAAGACCGCGCGTGTCGTGCGGCACGGCCGGGAGATCGACCTGCCGCTCGAGCACGTGCGCCCCGGCGATGTCGTGCGCGTGCGACCCGGCGAAAAGATTCCGGTGGACGGCGCCGTGATCGATGGCGCTGCGGCCGTCGACGAATCGATGGTGACAGGCGAATCGATTCCCGTGGACAAACAGGCGCGCGATCGCGTCATCGGCGCGACCATCGTCGTGAACGGCACGTTCACGATGCGTGCGGAGCGCGTCGGCCGCGAAACGCTCCTCGCACAGATCGTCCGCATGGTGGCCGAAGCGCAGCGGACGCGCGCACCGATTCAGCGCCTCGCCGATCGCGTCGCGGAGTACTTCGTTCCGGCGGTCGTCGTGAGCGCGATCGCCACCTTCGTCGCGTGGTCCATCTGGGGACCCGATCCGCGTCTCGCGCACGGACTCGTCAACGCCGTCGCCGTCCTGATCATCGCGTGTCCCTGCGCGCTCGGCCTCGCGACGCCGATGGCGATCATGGTCGGCGCCGGTCAGGGCGCGAAGGCGGGCGTGCTCATCAAGAACGCCGAGGCGCTCGAACTGCTGGCGCGCGTCGACACGCTCGTTCTCGACAAGACGGGGACGCTGACCGAAGGACGTCCGCAGGTGACGTCCATCGAGCCGGCCGCCGGATCGACCGACGTCGACGTGCTTCGCATTGCGGCTGCCGTGGAGCGGGGCAGCGAGCATCCGCTGGCCGCGGCCATCGTGCGCGCCGCCCAAGCGCGCTCGATTCCGATTCCCGCCGTGTCCGAATTTCGCTCGACGACCGGCTTGGGGGTGTCGGGCCGCGTCGACGGCCACGCCGTCGATCTGGGCAGCATCGATTTCATGGCGTCGCGCGGGATCGAAACCGCGGCGCTCGTGGGTCTCGCCGACGTTCTGCGGCAGGACGGTCAAACGGTGATGTGCGTTGCTGTGGACCGACGGGTCGTCGGAATGATGGCCGTCGCCGATCCCATTCGGGCGACGACTGCGGAAGCAATTGCGCAACTCAAAGCAGACGGCCTGCGGATCGTGATGCTCACCGGCGACAACCAGGTAACGGCGGACGCGATCGCGCGCCGGCTTGGTATTGATGAAGTGCACGCGGATGTCCGACCCGACCGCAAACGCGAAATCGTCGCCGAGCTTCGAAGGGGCGGACATCAGGTCGCGATGGCCGGCGACGGCATCAACGACGCGCCGGCGCTCGCCGCGGCGACAGTCGGCGTCGCGATGGGCACCGGAACCGATGTGGCGATCGAAAGCGCCGGCATCACGCTCGTCAAAGGCGATCTCCGCGGCATCGTGCGCGCGCGGCGGCTCTCGCGCGCCACGCTTCGCAATATCCGCCAGAACTTGTTCCTCGCGTTCGTCTACAACACGCTCGGCGTCCCGATCGCCGCGGGCGTTCTCTATCCGTTCGCCGGACTGCTCATCAGCCCGGTCTGGGCGAGCGCGGCGATGACGATGAGCTCGCTGTCGGTGATCGCGAACGCCCTTCGGCTTCGCCACGTTTCTCTTTTATAGACAATCAGTTACAAGGTAAACGCTTCACGGCGCTCGTCGTATACTTCTACGGTTTTTTCATAATAGTTTTCGTTCATGTCCCTTATGCCTTCACGTCTGCTGACATTGGTTCTCGCGTCGGCGTGCGCCGCCGCGTGCTCGAAAACCGAGACCGCCCAGGCGCGCGGCCGCGACGATGCCCCAAAGCCCGTGAAAGTCGAGCGCGTGCGCGAGGAGGCGGTCCATCGGTCGGTTGACATCGTCGGTACCCTCTCTGCAGTCGATGAGGTGACGGTCTCGTCGGAGGCCGAAGGGCGCGTCAACAAGCTGCTCGCGGACCTCGGCGACCGCGTCCAGGCGGGTCAGGCGCTCCTCGAGCTCGATCGCGAGAAGCTCCAATACGCCGTCGAGCAGCAGCGCGCGGCGCTCGCGCGCGCGCTGGCGAAGTTCGGCGCCGCGGATTCCCAACATCTTCCGCCGTTCGAGAAGACCCCGGACGTGCAGCGAGCTCAGGCCGAGCTCGTGCAGGCGAAGCAAGGCTTCGAGCGCGCCGACCAGCTGCACCGGCGCCAGCTCGTTCCGAAGCAGACGCTCGACGACGCGCAGGCGACGCTGCAGGCCAAGCAGGCGGGCTACGACGCGTCGCTGCAGAACGCGAAGAATCTGCGCGCCGACATCGACGCGTCGGAAGCGACGCTGAAGCTGGCCGAGCGGCAGCTGCGCGACGCGGAGATCCGCGCGCCGTTCGACGGCTACATTCAGAAGCGGCTCGTGTCGCTCGGCGAATACGTCAAAGTGCAGACGCCGGTGATGAGCGTCGTCCGCGTCAATCCGCTGAAAGTCACCGCGGAGATCCCCGAGCGGATGGCGCCGTGGATCAAAATCGGCCAATCGGTGGAGTTGCACGTCGACGCGTATCCGGACAAGACGATCACCGGCAAAGTTTCGCGGATCAGCCCGGCGGTCAATACCGCCACGCGCGCGTTTTCATTCGAGGCGCTCGTACCCAATGACGACGCGCTGCTCAAGCCCGGCACCTTCGCGCGCGTGCACGTGGCGAGCGGAAAAATCGATCAGGTGCTGACGCTGTCCTACAGCGCGCTCCAATACAGGTACGGCGTCAATCGCGTGTTCGTGGTGAACGGCGATCGGCTGACCGCGCGCGAGCTGAAGATCGGCGAACGGCTCGGCGACCGCATCGAGATCGTCGGCGGCGTCAAGGCGGGCGAGACCATTGCGGTCTCCGACGTCGAAAAGCTCGTCGACGGCGCGAAGGTGTCGGTCAAACAAAACGCGGAGTAGCGCGCACGAGTCCTTCTGCGACGTTCTGTTCCGGAAACGCGCGAGCACAGCGCCCGCGGCCCAAGCGAGCGCCAATGCGCGAGTGAGGCGAGCGGGGCTGGGGCCCCACGAGGCGTAAGAAATGCTTTCGGAATTGTGTGTTCGTCGACCTGTCTTCGCCACGATGCTCGTCATGTCGCTCGTGGTGCTCGGACTCTTCTCGTTCCGCGACCTCGGCGTCGATCTGTTCCCGCGCGCCGATCCGGCGACCGTGAACGTATCGCTGGCGTTGCCCGGCGCGAGCCCCGACGAGATCTCCTCATCGGTGATCGAGCCGATGGAGGAGGCGATCAGCGGCGTCTCCGGCATCGACGAGATTTCCGCGCGGATCAGCGAAGGCAAAGGCAACGTCACCGTCCGGTTCGTCCTCGAGCGCGATCTCAACGACGCCGTCAACGACGTCCGCGAGAAGGTGGCCGGCGCGATCAAGAGCGTGCCGCCGGAGCTGTTGCCGCCGGTCATCACGAAGGTCGACCCGGACGCCGCGCCAGTCATGTCGATCATGGTCTCGTCCGACGCGATGAGCCTGCGGACGCTGACGGAGCTCGCGGACAAGCAGATCTCGCGGTCGATTCAGACGGCCAATGGCGTCGGTCAGGTGACGATCGCAGGCACCCGCTCCCGTGAGATTCACATCGTCGTCGACATTGAGAAGCTGAATTCGTACGGATTGTCGCTGACGCAGGTGCGCGACGCGATCGTCGCCGAGAACGTCGAAATCCCGGGCGGTGCGGTAGAGCAGGGCAAAGGCCAGCTCCTGCTGCGGACGCTCGGCCGCATCGACGCCGCCGACGACTTCAACAACGTCGTCGTCGCGACGAAGAACGGCACGCCGATTCGCGTGTCGGACATCGGTTATGCCGAGGACAGCTTCGAGCGACCGACCTCGTCGGTGTGGTTCGGAGACAAGCCGGCGGTCCAACTCGACGTCCGCCGCGCGATGGGCGAGAACACCGTCGCGGTCATCGAGGGCGTCCGCGCGCGGTTGCAATCGATTCAGCGCGCGTTGCCGACATCGGTCAAGGTGACCATCGTCGCCGACGACTCCAAGTTCATTTACGCGTCGATCGCTTCGCTCGAAGAACATCTGATCTTCGGCAGCCTGTTCGCCGCGATCGTCGTGATGTTCTTCATCCGAAACATCCGCGCGGTCATCATCGCGGCGCTGGCGATTCCGGCGTCGATCATCTCGTCGTTCACGCTCATGAGCATCATGGGGTTCACGCTGAACAACATGACGCTGCTCGGCATCACGCTCGCCGTCGGCATCGTCATCGACGATGCGATCGTCGTGCTCGAAAACATCTTCCGGTACATCGAGGAAAAGGACTGCGCGCCGTTCGATGCGGCGATTCAGGGGACTCGTGAGGTCGCGCTCGCCGTCATGGCGACGACGTTGTCGCTCGTCGTCATCTTCCTGCCCATCGCGTTCATGAACGGGTACGCCAAGCGGTTCATCAACCCGTTCGGCTGGACGATGGCGTTCTCGATCGTGGTGTCGATGCTCGTCAGCTTCACGCTGACGCCGATGCTCAGCTCACGCGTCCTCAAGCTGTCGGACGCCGTCGCCGACCACAAAACCAAGGAGAAGGGGTTCTTCCACTGGCTCGATCAGTGGTACTCGCGCCAGGTGAACCGGGCGCTCGATCATCCCGGAGTCATCATCGCGGTGTCGGTCGTCGCGTTTCTGTTCACGTTCCCTTTGAACCGGATGGTGGGCCGCGACTTCGTGCCCAACGAAGACATGGGCGAGTGGACCGTCCACATGGACGCGCCCGAAGGAACCTCGCTCGAAGGCACGCAGGAAATCGCGTTCGAGGTGCTCAAGGAATTCGACGGCATCGACGGGATCGCGCAGATCGAACCGCTCGTCAACCCGAGCGGCAGCGGCGCCGCCGGCGGAGGCGGCGGCAGCAACGTGACGCACGTGCATTTCAACTTTCAGGCGCTTCCGATCGACCAGCGCAAGCACACGCAGAGCGAAATCATCACCGAGATCCGCAAGCGGCTCGCGAGGCACCCCGCGTACAGACCGAGCATCACATCGCGCAACGCGCTGGGCAGCGGCGAGGGTCAGGGCGGTTACGCGATTTCGGCGAACATCCTCGGGCCGGATCTGGCGCAGTTGACCGACTACTCGATGAAAGCCCTCGCAGCCGCGCAGCGTATGCCGAGCCTGGCCGAACCAAAACTCAGCCTGAGCGTGTCGAATCCAGAAATCCACGTCGCCGTCGACCGCCGGCGCGCCGCGGATCTCGGCGTGCGGATGGCGACGATCGGCAACACGCTCCGCCTCGCCGTCGCCGGCGACGATCGAATCTCCTTCTACAAGGAAGGACAGGAGCAGTATCCAATCAAGATTCGCGTGCTCGAGAACCAGCGGCGCGACGCGGCGGAAATCGGGCGGCTGACGGTCCCGTCGCTGAATGGCCCGGTTCGGATCGACAACATCGCGCGCGTCGAACGCGGCCTCGGACCGAGCGCGCTGCAGCGATCGAACCGCCAGTTCACGGTGATGTTGACGTCCGATGTTGCGCCGGGCCATGCCCTCGACGAAGCGTCGGCCGACGTCCGCAAGATGCTCGCCGGTCTGGGCATGCCGCCGACGATGACGTACCGGCTGCAGGGTCAGTCGAAGATCCTCGACGAGACGACGGCGAACCTGATCCTGGCGATCGGCCTCGCGATGATCTTCGTCTACATGGTGCTCGCGTCGCAGTTCGAGAGCTTCGTGCAGCCGATCGTGATCATGCTCGCGCTGCCAATCGCCGTGCCGTTTGCGCTCTTCACGCTCTGGATCACCAATCGCACCCTGAACCTGTGGAGCGCGCTCGGCATGCTGCTGCTGCTCGGGATCGTCAAGAAGAACTCGATCCTGCAGGTCGACTATGCGAACGTGCTGCGGGCGACCGGCATGCCGGTCCGCGAGGCCGTCGTCGAGGCATGCCGCACGCGTCTGCGGCCGATTCTGATGACGACCTCAGCGATCATCGCCGGCCTCGTTCCAACGTCGCTCGGCATCGGGATCGGCGGTACCGGCCGCGCGGCCATCGCGGTGACGATCATCGGCGGCCAGGCGCTGTGTCTCTTCCTGACGCTGCTGCTCGTGCCGGTCGCGTACGTGAAGTTCGACGCGCTCGAACAGACGTTCGTCAGCGATCGATGGAAGCAGTGGATCGGCCGCGTCCACGCGGCGACGTTCGGACGACTGCGACCGTCGGAGAGCCGTTGAAGCCGTGGTCGACATATGACGAAGATCGGCTTTGCGTTCGTTCTCGCGCTTACGTCGTCGATGATGACCGCGCAGGTGGCGAACGACCGCGAAGTTCTCGACAGGATTCGCGTCGAAGGGCTTCAGCATTCCGACGTCGCGCGCGTCTTCGAGACGTTGACCGTCGATATCGGGCCGCGCCTGACCGCCTCGCCCGCGCACAAACGGGCAGTCGAGTTCGTGCGCGGCGACCTCACCGCCATCGGTCTTTCCAATGTGCGGGTCGAGCCGTGGAAGTTCGGCCGCGGCTGGTCACTCGAGAAGCTGACGATCGAGATGGTCGAGCCCCGCTATCTTCCGCTCATCGGCTATGGCGACGCGTGGTCGCCGCCTACGGCAGGCGAGATCATCGCGATGCCCGTCTTCGCGCCGGTGAAGACACCCGACGACGTCGCGGCCCAGAAGGATCGCCTGAAGGGCGCGATCTTCATGTCGCAGCCGATCCTGACGACCTTCGTGCGAAGGGACCGTCCCAATCCGAGCGATCCGCAGTACGAGCCGAATTCGGCCGCCTATGCCACCAGCGTCGGCCAGCGGCCCACGCCCCCCGGCGCCGAAACGCCGCAGCAGCGGACGCAGCGGATGAATCAGGCCATCCACGACGCGGGTGTCGCCGTCGTGCTGAAGCCGAGCATCGGCGAGCACGGCACGGTGTTCGTAACCGGCCGCGACAACCGCGCGACCGCGTTTCCGTCCGTCACGCTGAGCGCCGAGCACTACAACATGATCGCCGGCATGCTGGAGCGGAAGATTCCGGTCAAGCTCCGCGTCGATCTGCGGTCGAAGTTCTACGACGACGACGACGGCAACGCGTACAACGTGACCGCGGAGCTACCCGGAACCGATCCTGCGCTCCGCGACGAAGTCGTGATGATGGGCGGTCATCTGGATTCGTGGCACACCGGCGTCGGCGCGACCGACAATGCCGACGGTTCCGCCACCGTGATCGAGGCGATGCGGATCCTGAAGGCGGTTGGCGCGCGGCCGCGCCGCACGATTCGCGTGGCGCTGTGGGGCGGCGAGGAACAGGGGCTGCTCGGATCGAGGGCGTGGGTCGACCAGCATCTGGCCGGCGACGCGAACAAGGCGGCGCGCGACAAGTTCGACGTCTATTTCAACATCGACAATGGCACCGGAGCGATCTACGGCTGGTACCTGCAGAACAACGAAGAGGTCCGCGGCATCTTCGACAGCTGGCTCGAGCCGCTGAAGAGCCTTCGCGCACGCCGCAACACCATCGAACCGGTCGGCTCGACCGATCACCTCAGCTTCATCGCCGCCGGCGTTCCGGGATTCAATCCGATTCAGGATTACGGGAACTACGACGTCCGCACGCACCACACGAACATGGACACCATCGATCGCGTGGACGAGAAGGACATTCAGCAGGCGGCGATCGTGATGGCGACCTTCGCGTACAACGCCGCCAACCTCGATCGAAAGATCCCGCACAAGCCGCGCTGAGGAGCACGAGGCTTCAGCCGAGCGGCTAATTGATCGAACAGGCGCCCGGCCCTCGCGGATCGCCGCATGACCCGCACGGCGCGGAGGGCGGCGCCATCGTCGACTTGGCCGGTCCGCTCGAATGCGCGGCGAACACCGAGAGCTGCTTCTGCAGCTCGACGCCCTTGCACGCGGGGCACGACGGCGATTGCCCGTCGCGCGTCAGATACTCGAAGTGATGACCGCAGCCGCGGCATTCGTATTCGAAAAGAGGCATACGCAGTATTCTAACGCGGCAATTGCGGATCTCTGATTGCGGATTGCGGATTCACTTCATCGAGTCCGAACCGTAATCCGCACGTCCGAAATCCGCAGTCCAAAATCCGCGATGTCTCCGTCACGTCAGATCGTGCTCCGCGTCGCCGTGTTTGCGCTCGGATTTCGGATCGTCTCGGCAATCCTCGCGCTGCTCGTCAACCTCGTGTTCCCGCTCGACCGCCCGCTGCAGTTCACCGTGTTCGCCGACGCCAGCCCGTTCTGGGACACCTTTGCGCGCTACGACAGCGGATATTTCCAGGGCATCGCGTGGGACGGCTACTCGCCGGCCGCCGGCGGGCGCAGCAACATCGCGTACTTCCCCGTGTACCCGATGCTGATCCGTTTCGTAGGTCGCTTGTTCGGCCGGCATCATGCGACGTACTACATCGCCGCGATTGCGATCGCATGGGTCTCGTTCGTTCTCGCGATGGTGGTGCTGTACTATCTTGCGCGCCTCGACCTGCCGCGACGCCGCGCCGAGCGCGCGGTGCTGATGATCGCGATCTTTCCGTTCGCGTTCTTCTTCGGCGTCGCGTACAGCGAGAGCACGTTTCTCCTGTTCGCGCTGCTCGCGTTTTATCTGTTCCGGATCAAACGGTGGGTGCTCGGCGGACTGTGCGGCGCCGTGGCGACCGCGACGCGCGTGCCCGGCATCATGATGCTGCCGGCGCTCGCGTGGGTCGCCTGGCGCTCTTCGACCGACGCGCGCGATCGCGCGCTCGCCGCGTTCGGCGTCGCGCTCGCCGCGAGCGGATTCGCGGCGTACTGCACCTACATCTATGTCCTGACGGGTCACCCGTTCGAATGGGCGGCGACGCTGCAGCGGTGGGGCTACTACCCGGGCGGTGCGCCATGGCTCGCGCCTGTACGCCTCGTCGGGAACCTCGTCACGCATCCATATCTCTACCTGACCACCGAGCGCATGGCGCCCTACGATACGCTCTACGGCGTCACGGGGCTGCTGTTCGCGGCCGCGACGCCGTTCGTCTGGCGGCGCTTTGGCGCCCACTACGGATTGTTCATGCTCATGAATCTGTGGCTGCCGTTGTCGTCCGGCGTGTTCGAAGGCATGGGCCGCTATTGTTCGGTTCTCTTTCCGTGTTTCATCTGGCTCGCCACGATTCGGTCGCGCTGGATCTACACGGCAATCGTCGTCGTGTTTGCGATGTTCTACACGCTCGGGCTTGCGCTGTTCACAACCGTCCATCCGCTTTTCTGACTTCGGGGTCTAACCGTTCGATGCGCAGCGCCTGTGCCATTGCGATCGTCGTCTCGCTGTCGGCATGTGCGCCGGCCAGACGGCCGCAACTCATGCCCCAGGCTGTTCCGGCGGAGCGGCTTGCAGCCGCCGATGCTCAAATCCGCGCGGGATGCTTCGACTGTCTCCTCTCGGCCTACCACGACTACGACGCGCTGCGGACGATTCCTGCCGCGGCCGACGCCGCCACCGCGGGAGCCGTCCGCGCCGCCGCGCTCCTCGCGCTTCGCCAAAACGAGCTCGGCATGGCCGACGAGGGATACCTGACGATCGCGAAGGGACTCGCCGGCGCGGCGTCGAATATTCCGGGTTGGCTGCCCAGAATCCTCGATATCGTCGACGCGCTGCCGCGCCGCGGTGTCGGCGTGGCGCGCGCGCCCACGAGCGACGTCGACCTCGAAAGGCTGCGTCGATTGCGCGAGAACCGCGACAGCTGGTCGGCGCTGCTCCGCGACGCCGCGCGGTACGATGAGGCGGCGGCGTATACGTGGCTGTCGTTCGCGTGCGATGCCATCGACACCCGCGACATCGCTCGACAGGAGATTTTCGCAGCCGTCGAGACGTTCGCCGGCGCCCCGCTCATCGTCTACCGCGAGTCGCTGTGCCGCGCCACGGAGGTCAGAGCGCTCGCGCCGCTTCTGACCGCTGACGCGCGCTTCGTGGAAATCACGTACTCGCTCGGCGAGAACTTCGTTCGCGCGCGCAAGCTCGACGACGCCGAGCAGATGTTTCAGCGGGCGTACGCGTGGCATCCGCGGTGGCCCACGCTCACCCAAACGATGGCCGGCGTCGCGATGTCGGCGGAGGAATTCGATCGCGCGCTCCAGCTGTACCAAGAGACGCTCGCGCTCGATCCGCGCGCGCCCGACGCGCTCTTAGGGAAGGTTCGCGCCCTGACGTACCTCAAACGGAACGAGGACGCGATTGCCGCTACCGACGAACTGCTCGCCGAGCGGTGGTACCTCGGCGACGCGCGGTACTGGCGCGCGCTGAACGAGACGCAGCTGACGCGGTACGACGCGGCGTGGATCGACGTCGAGGAGGCGGCGAAGACGCTGATCAACGCCGAGGTGCCGAAGCTCGCCGGCATCATCGCCTACCGGCGCCAGCAGCTCGATGTCGCCATCCGCAAGTTCACCGAATCGCGGGAGCGAAACCCGTTCGATTGCGAGACGCGCTTCTATCTCGGTGTGGTCCACGCCGAGCTGCGGCAATGGCCGGAGACGGCCGATGTGCTCACGTCGGCCGCGACGTGCCTCCAGAACGCCGAGCAGGATCTGACGCGTGAGATCGAAGAACTGCGCGCATCGAACGACAAGCCTGAGCGCAAGGCGCGTCAGATTGCGAAGCGTGAGCAGCAGATTGCCGACGGACGGCGGATGATGGCGACCGCGTGGTTCGATACGGCGGTCGCGTACTACGGTCTGGCAAAGAGAGACGAGGCGCGGCAGTACGCCGAGAAGGTGGCCGACGATCAGCAGTTCGGCGAGCGCGCTCGCGAACTGCTGTCCCGGCTGCGATGACAACGGCCGTTAGAGGCCTTGGAGCACGCCGAGGATCTGATTGAGCACTCTCGAGAGCCCGCCCGGACTGTCCAACAGGCCGGCGACGGCACACAACAGGTTGCCGAGCAGATTGCCGGCGCCCTGCACCGCGGTGATGTCGAGCACGACCTCGCTCAAGTTCACGTTCAAACCAAGGAGGTTGAGCGCGATCGGGCCGATATCGAGGTGAAGGATCTGACACGTGGCGGTCGTCGCCGCCGTGTTGATCGGCGCCGTCACCGTCGAGACGACCGATGTCGCGCCCGCTGCCGTCGTCACGACGCCGGTGACGAGAGCGTTGGCGACGGTCTGGCCGTTCTGCACAGCGAACGACGTCAACGTCATCGTGCCGGTAAACGTGCCGCCGGTGGCAACAGTGCCGACGACCGGCACCGTGACCGACGTTGATCCCGGAGGCGCCGCGTGGGTTGTCGCCGGGGCGGCGAGCACCGTCGTAAACGCCACTATGGCGACGGCGGCGATCGTTCTATTCCGGAATTGAGCAAACATACGGACATCACTCCCTTTCGTCTCCAGATCACAGGATAGAGTTCACGACTGCGGCGTCGGCGAATCGAGTGTGGGCGGTTTCGCCTGTTCGTAGGCCGAACCTGCTACTGAGCCGCTCCGTCGCGCCCAGCAGCCGACGGCCGGGCGAGCGGGCGCGGGCGCGGATTTTCCGCGGCGACGCGCCGTGGCGGCGCGCGAAGTCGCGCGCGAAGTGGCTCGGATCGTTGATGCCGACGGCGGCCCTGATCTCCTTGATCGAGAGGGTCGACTCTTCAACGAGGACGCGGGCGCGATCGAGGCGCAGCTCGCGCAGGTAGCGCGCCGGAGAGCGGCCGAGTTCGGTATGGAACAAATGGGCGAAACGTGAGACCGAGAGGTTGACGCGGCGCGCGAGCTCGGCGACCGACAGCGGCCGTTCGAGGTGCCGCTCCATCGCCACGATCGCTTGTGCTACACGCCAGTCCATACTGTCCGTTTGTATGGCAACGCGCGTGCCGAGTGCTAGACGCCCTCAAGCACGCGATCGGCGTTCGGCGCCGACGGCTGAGGCGTCGTGCCGCGTTCGCGAACCGAACTCGGCGCGCAGAAGTTACACTGGT
>Ga0066709_100002821_pt1 | contig 12951 bp, 8 predicted proteins | sample GraSoiAngelo_158_FD_79665 | JGI IMG/M metagenome (GOLD analysis project Ga0066709, IMG submission 79665) | Grasslands soil microbial communities from the Angelo Coastal Reserve, California, USA - 14_1009_16_30cm | ecosystem: Environmental > Terrestrial > Soil > Grasslands | place: USA... | reverse complement strand
TATGCTCGCGGGTCGGCTGCTGCTCACTCGACTGCGGCGACGGCACGGGGTCCGGCTGGGCGGCGCCGCTCGCCTGCGGCGCGGGGGCGTCCCGCTGCGCGGGCGCTGCGTCGAACGGCGCCTGCTGCGCGTTGCGATTGCACGCAGCGGCGCAAACCAGAACCAGCATCGCCAGACGCTTCTTCATCGCGTTTCGATCCCTTCTGCAACGGAGACCCGCACTTTTTCCTTCTGCGACACTTTGCCGTACGAGAGCGTCACCTCGTATTCGCCGGGCCGCACGAATTTCTGTCCTTGCCCTCCGTACGGGTTGAGGACGTCGCTGCCCGGCTTCAGGTCCCACGTGACGCGATTGAATCCAGGAGTGCCGGGCGCGGACAGCGTCGCGACCGGCGTGCCGTCGGGCGACTTGATCGCGAGGCTGACGGCGTCGCCGGTGAATTCCTTCACGTACACGGTGATGATCGCGCCGGCCGGCGCGTTTACTCCCCGAAAAACGCCGATGGTGCCGGACGAATCCACCCATCCGGGGAGGAGTTCATGCGCCGTCGCGGGCGCAATCGGAAACAGATGCGCCGGCTCCTGCGCCACCTGCGGCGTGAGCATCTCGAGCGGACGGATGTCGTCGATGATGGAGAGGCTGCGGCCGTGCGTCGCGATCACGAGATCGTGCTCGCGCGGATGGACGAGGACGTCGTCCACCCGAACCGTCGGAAGATTGCCGAGCGGTTGCCACGACGATCCGCGATCGACGCTGACGAACAGTCCCGCCTCCGTTCCCGCAAACAACAGATCCGGATTGGACGGATCTTCGCGCACCACACGCGCCGGCCAGTCCTTCGAGAGGTTCGACGCGATGGACTGCCACGAGCGGCCGAGGTCCGTCGTGCGATACACGAGCGGCGCGTAATTGCCGGTCTGATACGCGTTGACGACGAGATACGCCGTCTTGTCGTCCTTGTGTCCGGGCTCGATGCGGGCGATCCACTGTCCCTTCGCCTCCACGGGAAGCGCCGGCGTCAGGTCGGTCCATTTGCCGCCGCCGTCCTCCGTCACCCACACCTTGCCGTCGTCGGTCCCCGCCCAGAGCATGCCGGCTTTCACGGGGGATTCCGCCAGCGCGAACACGACGCCGTATGTTTCCGCGCCGCTTCCCACCGTCGCGGTGCGCTCGGGGTTGTTGGTTGAGAGATCCGCGCTGATCGGCTGCCACGATTCGCCGTGATTCGTCAGCTTGAAGACACGGTTGCCCGCAAGGTACATCACGGTCGGATCGTGCGGGCTCTGGATGAACGGCGAATTCCAGTGGAAGCGAAACGCCGTCTGGCCTTCCGCCGGCTGCGGCTGAAGGAACTTGACGGCGCCGCTCTTCAGGTTGAATCGATGGGCCGCGGCCCCCTGCGACTCCGCGTAGACGACGTTGGGGTCTTTTGGATCGAAGATGCAGTAGAAGCCGTCGCCCCCCTGGATGTTGATCCAGTCGGCGTTCACGATGCCGTCTTTGGTATGGGTGGCGCTCGGGCCGACCCAGTTCAGGTTGTCCTGAAGGCCGCCGCAGACGCGGTACGGGTCGCTGTTGTCGGTTGAGATGCGATAGAACTCGCCGAGCGCGATCGTCGCGAGATGATTCCAGTTCGCGCCGCGGTTGTACGACTCGTAGACGCCGCCGTCGGTTCCGAGCAGCAGACGCTCGGGCGTGCGCGGATCGATCGCGAGCGCGTGGCAGTCGGAATGGACGTTCTTGAAGCGGTCCTCGCGCCAGGTCTTCCCGCCGTCCTCGGAGACGTGGAGGATGAAGCCGAGCACGTAGACCTTCTTGTCGTCCTGCGGATCGACGCGGATCTGGCTGAAATAGAACGGGCGCGGGTCGAGGTTGCTCTGGCGCTGCCACGTATCGCCGCCGTCGTCGCTCCTGAACACCCCCCCCGCTTTGCTCGTGACGTCGTCGATATTCGAGGTCCCGCCCGCGGCGCTCTGGACGACGGCATAGACGATGTTCGGATTCTTCGCGAAGACCGCGAGCCCGATGCGTCCCGTCGCGGCTGGAAGGCCGCCCGTCAGCTTTTTCCACGTGGCGCCGCCGTCGGTCGTGCGGAAGACGCCGCCGAGATCCTTGCCTCCTGTCGCGTCGGGTCCGGAGACGAACGACCACGGCGTTCGGCGCCGCGCGTAGAGGACGGCGTACACCGTCTCGGGATTGGATGGATCGATCGCGACGTCGCCGCAGCCGGCCTTGTCCTTGTCGGACTCGGCCTGCAGGACCGCCTTCCACGTCTTGCCGCCGTCGGTCGTCTTGTACAGGCCACGATCCGGGGTCGGCGTCCAGAGATCTCCGGCGACCGCAACGTAAGCGGTGTCGGGATCCTTCGGGTGGACCACGATGCGTGCGATAGAGCGCGATTTCTCCAGGCCGACGGGCGTCCACGATCCGCCCGCGTCGGTGGAGCGATACACGCCGGTGCCCCAGCCGGAGCTGTTGCGATCGTTCGCTTCGCCCGTGCCGAGCCACAGGATCTTGGCGTTCGACGGCGCCACGGCGACGGCGCCGGTGGACGCGATCGCCTCTTTCTCCGTCAGCGACGAGAACGACGCGCCGTTGTCCGTCGTCTTGAGCAGCCCGCCGTGCGCCGCGGCGACGTAGAACGTCCACGGATTCTCGGGGTCATACGCGATTTCCGAGATGCGCCCGCCCATGACCGCGGGCCCGATCGCGCGCGCCGACAGCGTCTTGAGCATCGCGGCCGTGACCGTTGCGGTCGCGGCCTTGTCCGCCGCCGGGGGTGCGGCCTTCGGCTTCTGTTTGTCGGACTGAGCATTCAAGACGAGAGGAAGACAGAGAAAGAGGCGAAGAATCGCTCGGCGCATCTGGATATTCTATCGGGCTTTAGGCTTTGGGCGTTGCGGAGGAAGGCTTGGGCTGGCGCGACGATTGCGTTTGTTCCGGGTCATCTTCGAGGCCCGGTATCTGGTGGACGTGTCGTTTCGCCTGGGCTACCTGCCGGAAAAGCCGCATGGCGATCTGATGCGGCGATACACTCATGTTGCCAAATCGCTCGTTCGCCTGATTGAGTCTCTTGACGTTTCGGAGAGATGACGCGATCGAGAATGAACGCGGGACAGGCCCAAAGCCCAAAGCCCAAAGCCTAAAGCCCGACCCCGAACGCGCGTCGCAATTCCTCGCGCGTCAATTCGCGAAACTCTCCCGGCTGCAGCGATCCGAGTTCAATTGCCCCGAACGCGACGCGCGTCAGGCGTGTGACCTCGTGGCCGATGGCGGAGAACAGCCGGCGGATCTCGCGGTTCTTTCCCTCGTCGAGTTCCACGATCAAATGCGTCTCGCGGCCGGAACGCTTGCGCACGGTGACGCGGCTCGCGCGCAGGTCGTCGATGCCCGCTTCGAGTTGCCGTCGTGCGTCGTCCGACACGGAGCCGCGCGCCGTCACCGCGTAGCGGCGGATCACGCCGTTCGCCGGGTCGGTCAGCCAATCGGCGAGCCGCGTGTCGGTCGTGAGCAGCAGCACGCCGGCGGACGCGAGATCGAGCCGGCCGACGGCGACAAGACCCTGCGCCGCGCTGCCGAGCACGTCGAAGACGGTCTTCCGGCCTTCGGGATCGCGGCGCGTGGTGACGACGCCGCGCGGCTTGTGGAAGACGATCGTCCGCCAGCCGCCGCGCCGCACGTGGACGCCGTCGATCGCGATCGTCGACCGTTCGGGGACGACGGCGGTCAACGGCTGGGTGACGACGGCGCCGTCAACGGTGACGCGGCCGGCGCGCACGAGGCGCTGCGCCTCGGCGCGAGAGGCGGCCCCGAGCTTGGACAGCGCGCGCTCGAGCGCCACGTGGCCGCGCGGGAACTTCACGCGCTGCGGGCGGGCGTCATCGCCGGATCGAGGCCGCCGACGCGGTACCATTTGTATCCGTAAGGCTCCAGCTCGATCACGTGCCGGCCGCTCTCGCCGGCATCTGATTGATCGTTGGACAGCAGGTTCACGAGGCGCTCGCCGCCGGGTCCTTCGACCCGCAGCCGGACGACCGTGGGACGGTCGACGAAGCTGTGTACGATGATCGTGGCGCGATCGTTCCAGTCGTAGCGCATCGCGAGCACGTGCGGCTCCGTCCGCAGGATCTTCCAGTCGCCCCATCCGATCTCGGGACATTCCTTCCGCATCCGGATGATGCGTTCCATCCAGTTGAGCAGCGACTGGGGGTCGCGCCGCTGATCGGCGACGTTCACCTTCTTGTATCCGTAGATCGCGTCGTCGATCACCGGCGTGCACGGACGGCGCCCGCTCGTGAACCCGCCGTGCCGATCGGACGACCACTGCATCGGGGTGCGCGCCCCTTGACGTTCCGGCAGCCTCAGGTCGTCGCCCATGCCGATCTCGTCGCCGTAGCGAAGTACCGGCGTTCCCGGCAGCGTGAACATCAGGCTGTAAGCCAATTCGATTCGCCGCCGATCGTTGTTCAGCATCGGCGCGAGGCGCCGTCTGATGCCGCGGTTGTAGAGTTGCATCGGCTTGTCCGGCCCGAACGCGTCGAACACGATCTGACGCTGGTGTGTGGTGAGGCGTCCGAGATCCAGTTCGTCGTGGCTGCGCAGGAAGTTGCCCCACTGCGCTTCGTACGGACGCTGGTAGGTCGCGGTGAGCGCGTCCTGCAGCGGACGTGTATCGCCCGACGCAAGCGCGTAGAAGATCCGCTGGTTCACCCAGAAGTTCAGCATCATCTGGAGCCGATCGCCGTTGTCGCCGAAGTACTCCATGCTCTCCGTCGGCGGCACGTTGGCTTCCGCGAGCAGGATCGCGTCGCCGCGGCGCCATTGAAGGAAGTGCCGCATCTCGTGGAGCAGCTCGTAATCCTTGATGTGAGAACGGACGCCGGCGCCCTTCCGTGAGACGACGAACGGTACCGCGTCCACCCTGAAGCCGGAGACGCCGAGCTCCAGCCAGAACCCCATGATCCGCATCACCTCTTCTTTGACCGCGGGGTTATGGATGTCGAGGTCGGGTTGGAAGTCGTAGAACCGGTGAAAGTAGTATTCGCCGGCGACGGCGTCGCGCGTCCAGGTGGACTTCTGAACGCCGGGAAACACCATCCCCTTGTTCCAGTCGCGCGGCCGCTTCTTCGACCAGACGTACCAGTTCCGGTACTCCGACTGCGGGTCGCGGCGCGCCGCGCGAAACCACGGATGCTGATCGGACGTGTGGTTCACCACGAGGTCGGCGATCACGCGCAGTCCGAGCTGGCGCGCGCGGTTCATGAACTCGACGAACTCACCGAACGTCCCCGTCTTCCGCTGGACGCTGTAGTAGTCCGAGACGTCGTAGCCGTTGTCGCGGTTCGGCGACGTGTAGAACGGCAGGAGCCACACGCACGTCACGCCGAGCCCCGCGAGATAGTCGAGACGCGCCGTCAGCCCGACGAAGTCGCCGATGCCGTCGCCGTTCGAGTCGAGAAACGTCTCGACGTCGAGGCAGTAGATGACCGCATGTTTGTACCAGAGGTCGTGGATCATCGGAGACTCACGAATTGCATTCAGAATTCAGCATTTTGCAACAGTGAAATGAATTCCCCCAGCACCATCGCCGTCGCGCCCCAGACCTGATGGCCGAGCAGATCGAAATACGGATACTCGACCGCTTCCCCTTCGCGAAGCCGCACGCCGCGTCCGATCCGCGAGGCGTCGGTCAGCAGATCGATCGACACCTCGAGGACGGCATCCACCTCGTCGCTCGCGGGCCGGAACGTCGGCCGCGTGTACGTGACGCCCACAACCGGGTGCAGCGTGAAGCCGCTGACGAGCACGTGGACCGGCGTCAGCTCGCCGAGGACGTGTACGGTGGATGCGTCGATGCCGATCTCCTCGTGCGCCTCGCGCAGCGCCGCGGCGGCAAGCGTTTCGCCGAGGTCGGTCGCGCCACCCGGCAGGCTGACCTGTCCCGCGTGACGCCTCAGGCCGCTTGCCCGCAATGTCAGCGGGATCAGCACGTCATCGTCGCCGGGATACAGAAGGAGGAGCGCGGCCGCGAGGCGGGCGCCGGCGGGCAAATGCCCGGGCACCCAGTTTTCGCGCGGCGGGATGGGCGCGAAGCGCGCCTGCGCGTCGACGCCCGGCAGCGTCCCCGCAAGCCGCGTCCGCAGCGTGGCTTCGACCTGCGCCAGCCGCATCAGCGCAGATGGTCCGACAGCAGCGCGACGCTGAGGCCGTACGCGTGCGCGCAGTTGTAGGCGAGGAGCGCCTCGTAGTTCGGGTACACGAGAAATGCGCGTTTCGCGCCGCGCACGAGCGAGGCGTCGATCCTCGCGGCGGGCAGCGCGCGGCCGTCGCGCGATCTGACGCCGAGCTGCCGCCATCGAGAGAGCGGCAGCGGCATCGTCATCTGCTGCTCCGCCTGACAGCCTTCGGTCTTCAGCGGTGCCACCGCGTTCAGGCGGTCCAGGAACCCGCGCGGAAGCTTCACTTCGCGCCCCCACGTCTGCGACGCGGACCAGCCGTGCGCCTGCAGGTAGTACGCAATCGACGCGAACACGTCGGCCTGCGACCTCCAGATGTCGCGCCGGCCGTCGCCGTCGAAATCCTGCGCGAAACGCAGGAAGCTCGACGGCATGAACTGCGGCTGGCCCATCGCGCCCGCCCACGATCCGCGCAGCGCCGCCGGATCGACGTCGCCGCTGTCGAGGATCTTCAGCGCCGCGAACAGCTCCTCGCGGAACATCTGCGAGCGCCGCGGATCGTAGGCCAGCGTGGCGAGCGCCTGAATCGTCGGCCGGACGCCGCTGAACCGGCCGAAGTTCGACTCGAGTCCCCAGACCGCGATGATCACGCCGCGCGGGACGCCGTACTTCGCCTGGATCTTCCGCAGGAGCGCGGCGTGCTCGCGCGTCAGCCGTGCGGCGGTCTTCACGACCTTGCGCGTGACGTGCTCCTGAATGTAGCGATCGAGCGTGAGCACCAGCTCCGCCTGCGTGCGGTCGCGTTCGATCACGACCGGGAGGGGCTCGAGGCCGTCCAGCGCGTGCGCGACCGTCGCTTCGCTGATGCCGCGGCTCAACGCCTCCGCGCGCAGCGCGACGAGCCAGTCGCTGAACGGCTGCGGCGGCGGCGGAAGCTGGACGACCGGCAGCTGCGCCGGCGCGGTGGGCGGCGTCTGCGCGGCCGTCGCGGCCGCCGCGCAGACGACGAGCAGGACGGCTGCCACGAACGGATTGGACATGTCTAGGACCAAACCACGACAACCTTCACCGGTCAGCGGCGCCGGACGACGAGCACGTCCTGTCTGCCGTGACGCACTCGGCGGACGCCGAGTGCGAACACCGTGGCGACCGTCGTCTCCTGATGGGCGATTGTCTGACAGACGGCGCCGTACGCCACCGGGCCCTCGCTGCTGCCGGGCGCCCACTCCGGGTGAATCTGAATCGCGCCATCGACAGAGAGGCTGGCGCGCTGTTCCGCGTCGAGGAGCGCCTCCTGCTGCTCGCGCCCGAGAAAGGTCACGGCGAGCCAGCCGCCGGGACGCAACACCCGTTCCATCTCCCGCAGCCAGGCGAGCTGGTGCTCGAGCGGGATGTGCGTGAAGACGGAGTGGGCGTAGATGATGTTGATCGACATCGCGGGGAGGCTCGCGATCGGCGGCAGCCGGCTGTGATGATGATATTCGACGCCTGGCAGGTTCGTTCGGCACCACTCCAGCGATTCGACATTCACGTCAGTGGCGACAACACGCGCGAGCGCCGGAGTCGGCGCATGGCGCAAGAGCCGGCCGACACCGCAGCCCAGCTCCATAACCGTCGGACGCGCCGGGAAGGGCAGCGCTTCGCCCTCGGACCGGCTCTCGACCGCGTCCGCGAGTGCGGCCACAATGGCCAGCAGATCGGTAGCGCCCGAATGCAGGAAGACGGACGGAACGGCCTTCTCCGCGGAATTCACCCGCCGGATGTGGTCAGGAGGAGGCTGCGGCCGCGCCCCTTCTGCGCCGACTGGGTCGGTGGCGTCAAATGTCGCCACTTTGACGCGCAGGTCGTGGCGCCATCGGTCGAGGAAGCGTCGAATCATAAGCTCGGCCGTACGGCGACGTGCGACGCGCCGAGTGCCGTTGCAGCGGTCATTCAAACGTACTGGCTTTCGTGCGATCAAGGACGCCGCGGTCAACATCTGATCTCCGCCAGAGCGTCGTGGCCCGGCGGCGTCACAACTCACGTCAGTGACATAGAGCCAATCCGTTTGAGAGAATGCGCTGTTATGGCTTCGGCTGATTTCCCCGCCGTCGATGCGAGGACGATCGCGTCCGTGCTCCAGCTGGTGCGCGGCGCCACGTTCGACGACTTCCTGCTCGCGCCTCAGCACAGCGTGCTGGAGCGCCGCGATCCGTCCGCCATCGATCTGTCCTGCCTCCTCTCGCAACACATCGTGCTGCGCCGGCCGATCGTGTCGGCCAACATGGATACCGTGACGCGCGCCCCGATGGCGATCGTGCAGGCCGAGGAGGGAGGCATCGGCATCATCGATCGCGGGTTCAGGCCGGGCGACATCCGGCCGCAGGTCCGAGAGGTCGAGATCGTCAAACGGACGCAGCACGGCGTCATCGCGGATCCGTATAGCATTGGACCGGACGCGCCGCTCGACGAAGCGGCGGCATTGATGGCGCGGTCGCGCGTCGGCACGCTCGTGGTCGTGGACGATCGCCGGAAGCTGAAGGGCCTGCTGACCGAACGCGATCTGCGCTTCGCGCCCACCTCAGGATCGCGCGTCTCGGATCGAATGACGCCGCGCGACAAGCTCGTCGTTCATCCCGGTCCGCTCGCGCCGGTGGCGGCCGAGCGCCTGATGATGGCGCACAAGGTCAAGAAGCTGCCGCTCGTGGACGAGGCGGATGTGCTGCTCGGTTTGATCACCGCGAAGGACCTGATGCGACAGACGCGCCTGCCCTTCGCGACCCGCGACGAGCAGGGGCGCCTCCGGGTCGGCGCGGCGATCGGCGCGAAAGGGGATTACCTGGAGCGCGCCGCCGAATTGATCAAGGCCGGCGTGGACGTGCTCGTCATCGACATCGCCCACGGCCACTCGATCGTCATGGACCGCGCGATTGCGGAGGTGCGCAAGCGGTTCGGCCCCGTGGAGCTGATCGCCGGCAACGTCGGCACCTCCGAAGGCACGCGGTTCCTGCTCGATCGCGGCGTGAACGGGATCAAGGTGGGCATCGGGCCCGGCGGCGGCTGCACGACGCGGCAGACGACGAGCTTCGGCGTCCCGCAGGTGCAGGCGCTCGTGGAGTGCCGGAAGGAAGCCTCGGGGTCTCGCGTGCCGCTCATCGCCGACGGCGGCGTCCGCCGCCACGGCGCGCTGATCGCGGCGCTGCTGTTCGGCGGCGACTGCACGATGCTCGGGAGCGCGTTCGCGGGGACGACGGAGGCGCCGGGCGAGGTCGTGCACAAGTCGGTGCTGCTGCCGGAATCGCAGAAGACGGTGAAGGTGCCGTTCAAGGTGCTGCGCGGCATGGCGTCGATCGAAGCGATCCGCGATCGGCTCGACGTCGAGGACGCCGACCGCGTGGAGATCGAGGCGCTCGGGGCCGAAGGGACCGAGGTGAGCGTCCCCGCCGTCGGGTCCGCGCGCGCGATCGTCCGCGACATGGTCAAGCACATCTGCTCGTCCATCAGCTACGGCGGCGCCGCCAGCCTCGGCGAGCTGCGCGAGATGTTCTGGCGCGATCCGACGCGGTATCTGATCAAGCTCTCCACGTCAGGCCGGCGGGAGTCCTACGACCGCTAATCCGGCGGAGCCCCAATCAGCCTCGGTAACTCGTGCGGCGAGTCGACGAGCAGTTCGTCGCCGCGCAGATCCGCGGCGTCGAGGCGGTAGCCGAAGCCGTAGCGCGCGAGGCAGACGCGGACGCCGGCGGCGTGCGCCGTGCGGACATCGATCGCGGAATCGCCGACCATGACGGTGTCGTCCGGGGTCGTCTCCGCTCTCCGCATCAGCTCGCGCAGCGCGGCCGGATCGGGTTTTCGCGGGAACGGGCCGTCGCCGCCGACGATCCAGCGGAACGCGCGCGCGATCCCCAGACCCTCGAGGATGCGCTCGGACGGGACGGTGGGCTTGTTCGTGAGGACGGCGAGGTCCGCGCGCGGCTGCAGCGTTGCGAGCGCGCCGGCGATGCCGTCGTACAGCGTCGTGTGATTCAGGAGCCGTTGGTCGTACAGCGCGAGAAAACGTTGGAGCGCTCCTGGCGGCTCGGGGTCGAGGCCGGCGGCCGCGAGCGCGCGGCGCACCAGCAGCGCTGCGCCTTCGCCGACCATCGCCGCAATCCGATCGATCGGCAGCGGCGCGCCGCCGCGCTCGACGAGGAGCGCGTTCGCGGCGTCGGCGAGGTCGCGGCGCGAGTCGACCAGCGTCCCGTCGAGATCGAAGACGATCAGCACGAAGCCTTACTTCGAGCCCTTCGCGTTCTTCGAGTCTTTCGCCGGCGAGGTCGCCCTGGCGACCGAGCCGGTGAAGAGCGCCGCGTTGAACAAAACGCGGAACGTCCCGAACGGCTGGCCGCGCCATTGCGGACGAAATCCGATCAGGATCACGTGTCCCTCGTCCAGTTTCACGTCCAGCGCCGCCGCCATCCCATTGAGGTATGTCTCGCCCAGCAGATAACCCGAGAGCAGTGGTGAGCCGGTCCTCTGGTACCTCGCCAGCACCGTCCCGTTGAATCCTTCGGCCGTCGCGAACACCGGCCCATCGTCGAAGAAGACCGTCGCGCGCGCGGGCATTCCCGCCATCACCGGGTGCGCCTGGTCGATCACGACCTGCAGCAGCGAGCCGCCGACGAAGAACTGCTGCCGCTTCAGCCCGGCGACGACGTTCTTGATCGGCAAGTGCAGGTGCTCGATCGCGAACATGCTGCTGTTGTTCAGGCACACGAGCGTGCCGCCGGCGCGAACGAACTGGTCGAGCGCCCGGATCCCTTCGTCGCCGAGTCCGCCTTCGTACTGCGGCGGCACGGACCCGCGGGCGAACCCCTCGAGGAGCGTGCGCGGGCTTTCGTCGGCGATCGCGATGACGTCGTAGCGGTCGCGGAGCGATCCGGACTGGACGTCCACGTTGTGGAGCGACGTGAACGCGAAGCCGTACTGCTCGAGCACCCAGCGCGTCCAGCCTTCGTCCATGCTCGGCGACCACGGTTGATACAGCGCGAGACGCGGCCGGCGCAGGACGACGCCCGTTCCGGCCGAGACACGCTCGGCGCGCAGCGCGAGAGCTTTCACGTCGTTCTGCACGAATGACGCGGACGCGCCGTCGATGACGTATCGGCCCGCGGCCGCGCGCACGGTCGCGCCGGTGTTCCACGCGTCGTTGATCGCGCGGAACGCGTTGTTCTGCGCGGGGTCGAGCGCGAGCGACGGTCCCGTCCCCGTCACCTGACCCTCCGGCGGCACAATCGCGTGCGCGATCGGGCTGACGTCGAATCCCGGTCCCGGCACGCTGTCGAACGCCGCGCCCTGCGCGTCGCCCGGTTCCTCCGGCTCGCCCAGCGGCTTCATCGCCTTCGTGAATTCGGCGGCGAGCGGGACCCTCGCTTCCGCGACGCGGACGTCCATCTGATACGGCAGCGTCCACCCCGCGACGTCGTACGGCTGCTCCAGCGGCCCGTCGGGCGACTCGCGCAAATCGGGATAGCGCTGCGGCTCGAAAAGCTGCCGCGCGAGCTGCGCGAATTCCTGGTTCATCGGGATCACCCACGTGCCGGCCGGGTACTTGATGCCGTCGTGTGTCGCCGCCGCGGTGAGCTGGGAGACGCGGACGCCGTTGAAGGCGAGACGCCGGAGCAGCTCGACGGCCGCCACGGGATCGCGCTGTTGCTGCGTGACGATGTAGGCGTACGGCGGCTCGCGCTCGTACTTCCGGATCTGATCGCGTCCCGCCTGATAGCGGTTGTAGAGCAGTTCCTCGTGATACTTGGCCGCGTAATCGAGAACCGATCGCGACGCCGTGAGCATGTAGTCGACCGCGTCGCGCAGCCGCCACCACCCGCCTTTCCACGGGCTCGGATACAGCGACTGCGATCGGAAGTCGCGCATCTCGCGGGGAAAATCGCTGAGGGCGTAGAAGTGCGGCGTCGCCATGCGGTACAGGGCCGTCTCCGTCCAGAACGCGTTCACGTTCTGCAGCATCGGCAGGTAATCGATGTAGCCGGGATACCACGCGTCGAAGCCGGTGCCCATGTGGGTCGCGCCCGGCTGCCCGTGCTCCTCGAGCCCCTGCGCGATCGCCATGCCGATCATGTTCACCGTCCGGGACATCAGCGGCGGCACCTCGGTGGCAATCGGCTCGGCAAACGGCGGCAGCCAGATCCGCGTCGGAAACGGCGAGCTCTGATGGTGCACGTAGATGATCTGCGGCTCCCACTCGCGCCACGTGCGGCCGATCTCCCGCGACTCGATCATGTTGAGCATGTACGCGTCGCGATTGTTGTCGTGGCCGACGTACTTCTGGTACAGCTCCGGCGGCGGCGAGATCTCGTACGGCGTGCCGACGTTCGACCGATACCAGTTCGCGACGATGGTCTGACCGTCCGGATTGATCGTGGGCCACAGCATCAGGATGACGCCGTCGAGGATCGCCTTCGTCCTGGGCTCGTCGGCGCGGCTCAGGAGGTCGTACGCGAGTTGGATGGTGTGCTGGGGACCCGCGACCTCCGTCGCGTGGAGGCCGCCGTCGATGTGGACGATCGGTTTGCCCTCCTGCGCGAGCTGACGCGCCTGTTCGTCCGAGAGTCCCTGAGGATGCGCGAGCCGGAGCGCGATCTTGCGGTACTTCTCCAGGTTCTGCAGGTTCTCGCGGCTCGAGATGACCGCGAAGTACCAGTCGTGGCCGTAGGACGTCTGCCCCTCGACCTTCACCAGCTTGATGCGATCGCTCGTCTGTGCGAGCGTCCGAAAGTAGTTCAGCGCCTCGTCGTA
>Ga0066709_100002820_pt1 | contig 12952 bp, 10 predicted proteins | sample GraSoiAngelo_158_FD_79665 | JGI IMG/M metagenome (GOLD analysis project Ga0066709, IMG submission 79665) | Grasslands soil microbial communities from the Angelo Coastal Reserve, California, USA - 14_1009_16_30cm | ecosystem: Environmental > Terrestrial > Soil > Grasslands | place: USA... | reverse complement strand
TAAGTGCCTCCGCAGGGCCTGTACTTCCGTAAGAGAAAGCCCCACGCCAACCCGCCCGACAGTCCCACAAAAACTTCATGGTTCCGCCGACTGCCTCCCGTTCGCCGCCGTTTTAAGCTTCGTGGTGTGGGCGGAGTTCTTGGGTACACCGAATCCGGCCCGCAATGCCGCAACTGCTCTACCCGCCCGATTGGTTGCAGTAGGGAATTATTTGAGGCCATTGGCCGAAGTACGGAAAAGGCCGGCCTCGACATTCCCGTTAATCCAAATCTTTAGACGAAGAGGTTCTTTTTCTGATTTGGCGCGGGCTATCGCTGCTTACGGCGCTCGTTGCACTGGCGCACCGACAAAGCGGCAAGAAGTGCAAGAAGCGGGGCGCCATATTTTGCAACGGCCGCCATACGAGAAAGGTGATTGAATCGGGCCACGACCCAATTATGAGGCTGGGGTCGGCCAACAACAAATCTCAGGCCAGCGCGCTGAAGTCCAAACAGCCCTGGCCTCGGAAGCAAGACCCGGATTAGAGCGGTTTTCCCTGCCCCCAGGCTGGCAGGACAACGCGATAGCTCGCCTAAGAAAGAAAGACAGAGAGACAAGAAAGAAGGATTAGTTTTGTGTTCGACAGAGAGGATAACATTATGAGGGTCAATGACTTAGCAGGGAGACTGGGGTCCGCGACTCGGCCAACGACCGAGAGAGGTTCCCAAGAGATAAAAAACGGATCTCAAGGCTTGAGGACTGAGCATCCTTCTCCAGGGCAAGCGATCCTGGCAAGACGTGTTGTTACCCTTTCGAACAGTCAAGGAACCTGTCCGAGAATGAGCCTTCTCGGCAGTTGTATTGAGAGACACAAAAGAAGTATCTCTTATACGGGTACAGGGGTTTTCCCTGTTAATCAGGTTAGGCCGTTGGTGCCACAGGCCTTATCGGCTTGTAAGAACATGAAACACAGCGTCGCCACATTGTTGAAAATGTCTCTGTTCTTGGCTGCGATGATCCTTGGGCTATTCTTGCCTTCCGCGAATGCCATTACCTATGCAGTTAAGGCTGGGGGTGGGGGAAATTTCGCAACCATTCAGTCATGCGCTACGGCAATGGCGCCGGGGGACACCTGCGCGGTTTTTGCTGGCACGTATAATGAAGTAGTTACAATTCCCGCAGGTGCCGCCGGTCTATACAAGACGCTCCAGGTGAACAACGGTGACACCGTGAACGTCTTTGGCTTCGTCGTCAACTCTCATACGAAGGTCATCGGTTTCAAAATCACAAATCCGTCAAGCCCCTCCAGTGCTGCTTGCATCGCTGTCGCCGGAAACGCAACAGACTGGTTTGTTACCAACAATGTGATGTATGCCTGCGGCGATGGAAGAGCCATGATTGATGAGCCGGTGAACTTTGCGGGCACTGGGCATGCCTACATCCAGGGCAACACAATGTCTTATGGGTGTTCGACGTCGTCTGCTCCCAATGTATGTGAAGGTATGTTTATTAATGGCGACTATCAGCTAATAGAGAACAACGACATGTCGCATATGAGCGATGGAGTGACAAACTTCGGAGTTCACAATGTTTTTCGCAAAAACAACTTCCACGACACTTCCGACACCGATTGCGGAGGGAACTCTTCAAATTGCCACATCGATTTCATCGAGTCTGAGCCTGTCACAAATGGCGGACTGACGAGACCAATGCAATATAATCTTTACGAGGGCAACATCATCAGAAACAACTCGGGAGCAAACGGCCACGCTTTCTTGACACAGGCGGATTCCTGCGGGGGGCAGTGCTTCAATGTGATTATCCGGTTCAACGACATGGCTCATGTTGGAACCTATGGCGTCATCGATGACAACGCAGGCTCTGCGAACCCTGGTTTTTCTAAAGTTAAAGTCTACAACAACAATTTCATCGACTTCAACCAGAGTTCGCAAAACGTCATCATCGGTCATCAGAGCAATTCAACGGGTGCAGCGGAAATCAACAATATTTTTTACTGGCCGAGAACGTCGGGTACTTGGAATCCCTATTATGTTGATTCCAGTTCCGCGAGCGGTTTCACGGCTGGCTCAAACCTCGCCTATTGCAACGGGACCTGTATTTTCCAGAACCGGACGCAATCCGGGTCGTTTATCATCGATGCGCCTGGAAACCTAGTTGCCAACCTTAATTTCGTAAACTATTCGGCGAACGACTTCCATCTCAGTACAGGCTCTCCAGCTATCAGTACAGGCACGTTTTTGACGACGGCGTCCGCCTCAGGTAGCAGCAGTACGTCGTTAACTGTTGCCGATGCTAGCTTCTTTCAAGATGGTGCCGGTATTACGGGAGTACAAGCAGACTGGATTCGCATAGGTCTGACCAATACGGTTCAGATTTCCTCGATCAACTACTCTTCGAACGTTATCACGCTCGCCAATCCGGTGAGCTGGAGCAGCGGCGCGGGAATTTATCTGTATAAGGACTCGCTGGGCAATGTTGTGCTGAACGGCGCAAACCCTGACATTGGAGCACTTCCATTCGGATCATCAACATCGTCGCAACCACCCGCTCCCCCTACGAACCTTACAGTCACGATTCACTAAAGCATTCGTCACTCCGGACGGACCGGCGGGAAACTACATTCAACGTCGGTTTCTCCACGTGAAAAAATCGGAGTCGTTCGACTTACTCTCAATTCGTGCTGCCGGGTTGCATTCGTTGCATCCCCCAAACCCTCACGCTGAAGACGATGCGCGAAGTGTTTCGCAAGCTTGAGCGACTGGCAATATTCGCGCGCCAGAGTTTACGGCGTATTGCACAATGTCCTCAAAGAAATTGGGAGTGCATCCGAACGGGCTGGGGGATTCGCAAACGTCGTGAGTCGCAAGAATAAGCGATCCCCGGGCCTGCCGATTGCGGTCAATCAGGTCCTTCACCACCTCGGGAGCTTGCCTGCTTTTTTCCAGAAAAAAGGCAAAAAGATAATTGAGATCCGCAGTTCCAGCATTGAAAATCTGGCCTCCCCCTCGGCAGCACGCGAAATATCGCCCCGTTCTCCGTTTTATTAACGCCCGCGGAGCGTTTATGGGGTAGGACATTGTTTGGAACCGCGTCCCAGGGAGAAGTTCGTTCAGCGCCCGCCGATTTTCAACAATTGAGGCCTCGAACAAAGCCGGCTTGGTTCTCAAAGCATCACAGTGGCCAAACGTATGGCATCCCAATTCGTGACCCTGCCGTTGCAGCTCCTTTAAGTCTTCAGGCAAGAAGATGCGGCCGACGGGCGCCTGCCGGCCCATCAGGCCAAAGGACGCGTAATAGGTGGCCGCAATTCCAAACGATTTCAGGATGACGCCCCCCGTGAGCAACGCCGAGCGCGGGAAATCATCGAAGGTAAACGAAATGTAAGGAACTTCGTGCTCAATTTTGATGGAGCGTCTAAAGAGAAGTTTCGCCGCAGCCCTTACATAACGTCCTCGAACCCTTCTACCGAGTTGGAGAATATCCATTTCTAGTCACCCTCTGATACTGAAAGGTTGATGATCTGACCATCAGTGGCGACAGTATCCTTGGTCGGCCTGGCCGCCGCGGACCCTTGTGATAACCGACCCCAGGGCAGAGCCTCCTGCAAAAGGCGCGCCACTTGGTAGAGGGGTGAACAACCTCGATGCAGGAGGATGACCGTGCCAAGATAGAGGGTCACGAACATGACGGAAACTACGCCGATGCGGGTGACCGCCCCCACCAAGCCCGGGGCTGCTATAACTAACGGAGCTCTTCGCATGATCAAGGCGGATGCGCAGCCCGCCACGCCTGAGGCAAGAGCATATTTCCAAAGAGCAAAGATCATCGGCACAAGCCCCAATTGGATCGGTTTCCCGGCGTACGAGAGTGCTGGCAAGGTAAGAATCCAGAAAGAGGCGGCCCAAGCCACGGCCACTCCCGCCGGTCCCCAGGGGAGGCCCAAAATGAATAGCAGGAATGTCGCGCAGAACTCAATCACGCCCCAGCGTAGCCAGCGATCTGGCCTTCCAATAGACAAGTGGATCCATGCATGCGTACCGTACAAGAGCATGATTCCAATGCCTGGCCCAAAGAAGGTGAATATCCGTCCCGCCATCTCCCAACCCGGTCCCAAGAGCACGCGAATCAGATCCTTCCCAACCAGGGTGAGATCTGCGCCCAATCCCATACCCACAAACGCCAGGGCAGAGAATGCAGTCAGGAAATAACGTCGATATTGAGCTGGGTCCCGGTTTAGGCGGCTCATGGCCGAGACCGCAACATCCGTGAGAGACGACACCAACAGACCCGCTGGCAGCGCAAATAGGTCATAAGCCTTCTTATAGAAACCCAAAGCCTGGGAGTTGAAGCGCCATCCCACTATGAGATTGTCCGTATTCCGGGCGAAGTAATTCACGGTGAAACGTCCATAAACGTGGAACGCGAATCGGACCACAGCGGCGGTCTTAGCTGCCGGCCTTGGGAGCCTCGGAATCCATCGACACAGACACCATGCCCCTATGCACGTGGACAACGGCTGGGCAATGAGTCCAGCGACTAGGGCCCAGTATCCCCAGCCTGCAAAGGCCAAGATAATGGTCAGGATCACCGAGACAGCCCGCGCAAAGATATCGTTGACGGCGATTGCTGAAAACTGCATAGCTCGCTTCAAAAGCGCCAAGTGTTGTACTGACGCGCTGGTTATTAGGATCGTGAGGGAAATGGCTTCGGCGACCCGCGCCACCAGGGGGTCGTGGTAGAAGCGCGTCAAAAGTGTCCCCGCTCCCGCAAAGGCGATCGTGAGAGCAATGCCAACGCCCAGATTAATCCAAAAAAGGTTGCTGACTAGGTCGTCTTGAATCTCGTTCCACTGGATCACCGCCTCCGTAAAGCCATTTACTCCAAAGTTGACCAGCAGCAGGCTGAAGGTGGTTACCATAGTCACCAGCCCAAAATCCACAGGCGCAAGGAGCCGGGCCAAGACCACGGTGGAAAAGATCTGGATAGCTAGGCCAAGGCCCGAAGAGAACACAGTAACCCCGGCGCCCCGCATTGCTAGGCTACGTAACCCGTTCAAATCTGCAAAGGGTCCAAAGTTGCCGCGCTCATCGAATGGTTTCAAAAGACCTCCGCTGACGATGCGGGACGATAATCACTTAGCGATTCGTACTCAGCCAAATCTTCGATCTGACCGTCGACCTCCGCGTGAAGCTCCTCTAAAGCCAGGGCTCTCGAGGCAGCCACGATGGAAAAGAGAAAGAAGATCCATGTGAGTGAAAGCATCCTGAAACCAGCTTCGGTGAGACTGCTAATAGGTACGGCGAGAAACCACGCCAGATTTAGGTTGCCGGTTTCTGTATTTCTGCGCAAGGCAGCAATCACCTTCTGATAACCCTTCACGAAGACGATCGTCAGCAAGCCTACGCCGATCCATCCTAGGTTCAGGAAAATCTCAAGGTAGCCGTTGTGAGCTTCATTAACATCGAACCCGACCATGGCCCGGAGCTGCTCTAGCCGGTCGCCCAGCCAGAAGCTCTCATAACCCGCGCCAACTGTCCGGCTAAAGGGCATTTTGAGCACGTCGCTCCATATGTATGTCCGGCCAGTGAGCGTCGGATTTCTTCCCAAGTGCTCAACCAAACTGCCAGAAGAGTCAAAAAACAAAGCGAATACTGAGATCCCAAATACTGCGCCAACAAGAACGTGAACCGCGGCGCGGCTCCGGAGAAACATTGGCTGGCTTGCCAGGACCATCGCCGTGCCCGCCATCACAAGGGACGCAAAGGAGGTCATCGAATCCGACATCTGCAAGAGCCATAGGACCATTCCCAAGAGGATCGCGTGAGCTAGAATTCGACGCTTCCGGGTAGGATTCTCGCGGTCGCGATAAAGGGCGCGAATGCGCCACAGGAATCCAAGCCCGAGAAGCAAGCAGAGCCAACCAAGCGTATTTTTTTGCGTCGTGACACCTACGTATGTGTTCATCCAACTCCGGGTCATCAACCGACCTATCGACGGATAATACTTGCAATACAGGACCGAGAGCGGGACCAGCACGAAACCGACCCGCGAGAGCAGGCGCTTGGTCGCTCCCAACGGGTCCAGATCGGTCAGCACGATGAGAACCATCTCGACATCACCAATACCCTTAGCCCAGTGCTTGAAGGTGACGAAGGGGAAGTCCGACCAGAATATGCTCAACGCGGCGAAGCCGAAAAACAACACAATCGGAGAGTTCCGTCGCAGCAGCGGCCAGACCTTCCTGCCTCTGGCGATAAGGATTACTAAGCCCGCAATTACTAGCGCCGTGAAGACGGCGCGGTCGATGGGACTTCCCTCCGTGTAGATGTCGGCTGAAGTGGTGTCTAGCCCCACATCCAATCCGAATGTTTGCAGCCACGCGGACGCCGGTCGCGAAGCATTGAGCAGAACCCACAGCGTCGGTATCCAAAGAGCCTTGGAAGTTCGGAGCTCGCGGTCCCAATCGGCCCAGAAAAGCCCGAAGATCAGAACGGTGAAGATGAAACTGGCGATGATTGGCGGCATGCAATTCCACAGTCCAGAGTGTTGGCCGGTTTCGTGATGAAATCTCTTTTGCGCCGCATCCCGCCGGAAAAGATTCCAGTGACTCACCGATTGTCCGGGCCTCTCCTTTGCGTTATCGCGCATCCAGGAAGGTGCGGTGAAGGAGTTCAAGGGTAAGTACCTTATGGATCTCTGTGGTGTAGTTCCGGTTTCCCTTGAGGTGGCCAAATACCATGTTTTCCAATGCTTTCGGTTGAATGTAGGGGCGAGAAAGTGTCCGCGAGTCTAACAGCATTTCGCGAACGTACTCAGAAAGCTGGTCCCTGTACCACACGCGAAAATGATAGTACTTGTGCCTCCCGAGGAAGAGGCGTTCGAAGCGAAACGCTGAGAACAAGTGATCGACTTGGGCAACCCACTGTGGCATGCCGTAATCGTATGCATACTCCGCCTTGAAGGTGAACTCGAGATATCTTCGGAGTATCGCCGTGGACAGATTGGGTGGCGACCCCAAAGCGCGGTCTGTGCGGAGCTTACGAAGTTCAGGGCTCCCTTCAGCAATCAACCGCACGCAGTCGTCGTTGTCCTCGAAAATGCTGCTCGTCACGATGGAGGAATCGGGAGCCCGAAATGTCGTCCGTACGACGTCGTTGTCAAGGTATGGAGACCGTGGAGCGAGCTGAGCTTGTTCCAGGGCATGAAGACCCCAGTGGTGCCAGGGAACCTGCTTAAACGCCACAAAGGAAAGCCCATGACCTTTAAGGAGCTCAGTGTATGTTACCCTTGCTGCATTAAGTTGCGATATAAAATCCGGATTAAATATTCCTGAGTTGGGAGTCCACGGTTTGAAGGCGACCAGCCGGCGGAGTATCTCGCCTCCGTAGTTTCCCGTCATTCTTACCGGAGCGATTTCTGCAGCTCGCTCGTTCGCGTAAAGAACAGGAGAGCAACTAACGTCGACGCATGCGTCAGTAAGATACACGGTCCGCTCGGCGTACTTCGGAAAACGCGACAGAAATTCCTTTCCCACCGGGATTATGACGTGCGATTGTCCACACAGCTTGGCCACTTTCCTCGCCACCACGGCATCTTGGCAATCGCGGATCATCCCTCCGAAGGTATAACAGGGAAGAGATCCAGGCGCGGGCCTGTGCCAAGCCATAATCATTCGGGTATCCAAGCCCCCGGTTAGCGACATCCCCACTCGCTCCCGACCGTTGAAGTATCGCGGCAAGTTCCGAGTGAACGCTTCACGGAGTTCAAGGTAGTAGGATTCAGGGTCGAGCGGAGCTTGGTTCTCCCATTCCTGGGGCTGGAAGTACGCACGTTCGCACTCGAGTGAACCGTGTCGAAAGACCCAAGCCGAAGCCGCTGGCAGAACCTCAATGCCATCAAAAAGCGTGCGGTTTTCGAGCACGCATCCGCAAGCAACGAACTCGCCCAAGGCTCGAGGGTTTGCTCTCCGCAGCTCTGGACGAACAGCGAGGATCGCTTTGGCTTCCGCGGCGAAGTAGAAGGCCTCTTTTGAACGGTGGTAGTAGATCCGATTCATCCCGTACCGGTCGTTAAACAGGATTGCTACACCGCGCATTCGGTCAGTCAACAGCCCGTGAAACTGTCCGTTCAACCCCGCCGGAAATGTGGAATCCTCTTCCTCATACAGGTGTACGAGATAGCCTGGTCCATCTTTCTCAACCGCGTGTCCTCGCTTCCTAAGACGACAGGCAGTCGCGGGGTCAGGGTACTCCTCTCCGGAAAAAATCAGCGCCGTGTCCTTGCGTTCGTTATAGAGCGGCGCTCCGTCAGAGAACGAACCCTTCCGGGCGGACCAGCCCACGTACACTCCCGTGGGCTCATCCGTCCATGTGCCGGTAACGTAGAAACTCTCGTGGCGAAGGGCCTCGACCATCCGCAGCAACTGCGGTTCGGCCCATTCTCGCGGCATCTTTGTGATTAAACCAACGATTCCTGGCATTGGGTAGATTTCTAGCTGGACATGTCGAGCCACTACGCATCACATGGCGCGTGAACCTGTGGGTCCATCACCGCGTGGCGAGTATCGGGCGGTTAGCGGACTATGGTCTTCGCGGTTCGCAGCGCCAAATCCGCCAGTGCTCGGAAGAGCCGGGCCTCGCGATTAGCTTGTCTTCTTCCACGCGCCAGCCACGCCGCAACATAAAGTTATGAACTACTCTTGTGCAGCACCTTCGACATTGTCCTGTTGCGGTCCAACCAGTACATGCGCTGGGCTTTGATCAAACTTCCAGGCTTCTGGTAGATCGAAACGATTATTTTCCCTCCGTGTTTGATCAGATTGGAGTATTTGTCCAAGAGAGCCAACGGATGGCGGGAGTAAATGCAGCACTTCGTTGAAGACAACACAATCGAGCGGCATTCACCGGCGTCGAAGTCTTCGCCAGTGCAGTTGATAATGCAATCGCGCCCGCATTTCTCGCGCGCCGATTCTCCTGCCTTCGCTGATGGCTCGATGCCGAAATAACTCTTACCCATAGGCAGATACTGCCAAAGGACCGCCTCGCCGCAACCCACATTGAGCACATCGCTTCGCGGGCAGAACTCACTGATCATACCTGCTATCACCTGATATCGTGGAGCCTGCGCGTCCGACGCCAAGTCCTGCCAGTCACCCGACAGGTGGTTCCAAGATTTCACAGCCTTTCCTCTCTCACGCCGAGGCTCTTTCTACTGGGCGTGTGCTTCGGACTGAAACCTGCGGCTATACCAGGCAGCCCGAAGTCTGCGCAACCTGGAGGCCACGGATTCAGGAACGTGATCAGCAAGTTCGTGGTGCAGGCCGAGCCGGAGAGCGAAACGACCCAGACGAGTCAAAGGAACATAGTAGCGCGGGACTTCGATCCGCTGGAACCCATTGACCTCCTTGAAGTGACTTAAGCTGTCCTGCCCCTTTTTGCGATACGAGAAATTCTGATAGACGAGGTATCGAATTCCTCTTTCGGCACAGGCGCGGACCGCTTGTGCGATGAGCCCGTTCGTCGGGGCCTTGTCTTTGTGCTTGATCATGGACACGATGTTCATCAGGTTTGCCTGCGTCCTAGTTTCGTCACAAACCAGTTTAACGAAACCGATCATGTTGTCAGCCACGAACGCGCCAATGAAGATGCTACTATCCAGGAAGGTGGCGTGCGCTTTGTAGACCGTTTCGATGTCCTCTCCAAAGTGGCGAAACGGAGTTCCCTGCCGGATCGGGCACTCGTTGTAGACCTCCCAAATTCCCCGTACTAGCGTATCGTCGAAGGGCATCTCCCGGAAGGTCACTCCCCTTTTCTCAGCTTGTCGCGCCCTATTTCTAGGAAAGGAACGAATTTGATGGTTCCACCAGTTCTCGAACGTTGTTACTGGGAGGGCAGCTAGATTGTCCCACTCCATCGGGTAAGGGTATTTCGGCGACGTGTCCGACAACCTTTGCATGAATGTGAACAGATCGATTCGCTTCCCGCATTTTCGCAGTCCATCCAACAATCCCTCAGGATCGTCCAAGAACTTGTATTTCTCGCCTGCGATACGCGCGATGCGAAGCAGCCGTCCTTGAACCTTGATGCCCGTGCCGCAAACTTCTAGTCTTTGACTCTTTCCGTCCAAAACGATTCCACTGGAGTTGACCTGTTGCCGACCACCCGATTGGGGTGCATGAGGCTCCCGAGTAAGTAGGGAATTCAAAGGACCTCCTTCTTGATGAATTCAAATGTTGGATTAGGAGTGTTGGATGAACTCAGCGCCGGGGTGTGCCAGAACCCTTCGGGGCCCAACATTAAATGCCAGAGCCGAAGAGAATGGAGCGGGAGGCAGGGTTCGAACCTGCGACTTCAACCTTGGAGAGGTTGCACTCTACCAACTGAGTTACTCCCGCGCATTGCACGCCACTTAAAGAAGTCTCGTTCCGCCAATTCGTGTGAGACCGCTGAGAACGAGAACTCTGGAAGTCCACCACGCTTCCATTGGCCGCTCGGAAACTTAGCGCCACTTTAAGCGTCAAGCCGTTCCCAAGTGCTTGATATCACGGTTTCGATGTGCGACATGGCAAAGTAGAGGGCCAGGTTTCTGCTGGCCGAATGCGACGCTGCCGCATTCAAGGATTATCGTGCGAGGCCAGCGCCGCCACGCGAGCCTCGGGGATGGGAGGTCCGTTGCTTCCCTTCTGAGCGTCAAGCTGCGCGAAGATGTTATCCATGATTCTCGCGGTCAGCAGAATTTCACGATAAGGAATCGGCGCTGGAGTGCCTTCTGTGATCGACCGGTAGAATGAGTCGAACAAGCATTTCATACCAGATTTCATGTGGAAGTCGGCGGCCAGAAAGGTCTTAAGATTTGTGGCCACATTGCCAAGATATTGTCCCGCAGTTATCACCGGAGCAATGAAGTGTTCCGCGTAGCTTTTGAACCTGCTGCCGGGAAGCTTGATAAGTGTCTCTTGATCCTGATCAAGAATAAGACCATTTCGCGAGCCGTAAATGCGAAACTGATGGAGCGTGGGGCGCATCTGTGACCAGAAGGTGAAATAGGCCGTTGTGCCTGTCTCTTCGCTAATGATGACCCTCAGTTCATCGACGATTTCACTTTCACCCATCGTCCGGAGTATAGGACTGACAAATCCATGCGCGATGACCTGCGGTGTGTCGCTGGTCAGGAACTCCGCAATCCGCGCGATGCCATGGCTTATGACGTTTTGCAACAATTTGCCAGGCAGCCTGCGAATCCAATGTCGCCTGTCTGAGAGAAGCGCTCCCGCGTATCCAGATCTGGCAAGCTGATAACAGTAATAACTCTCCATGTGCACGGGGCCGCCACCCAGGAAGCCGCTCTGTACAAGACTCCGCATGCGTCGCGCAGCATGTCTGAATTGATCATCATGCCCTGCGGTGATTTTCAGACCTTTGCGGTTAGCGAGTGCGATCAATTCTTGCGCCTCGGCTTCGTAAAGCGTGAACGGTTTCTCCACGTATACATGGCAACCCCGTTCCAAGCAACGCCGCGCAATTTCAAAGTGGCTCTCTGGAGGCGTACAAATGTGAATGATATCGGGTCTGGCCTCACTCAGAAGTTTGGCCAAATCGCTATAATAGGCCTTTACCGGAAACCTCTGGTATAGTTGCTGCGCCATAAGCGGCTCTTTATCGCAAACTCCAACGATCTCGCAGCCATGAATTCTCTGGATCTGCGAAGCGTGGTCATCCGCGATCTTTCCGCATCCGACGAGCGCGACTTTAAGCATATTGTTGGCGGCTCCGGCAGGCTTCAAAATAGCGCCTCAATCCCTCTTCCGTCGACACTTTGGGTGTCCATCCCAGCCGCATTTTCAGTTTTTGGTTGGTGTAAAATGATTTCTTCCATGAGGCGTGCCAGATTTCGCGGTTGAACGCTGGTGGCAACTGACCTTGCGACCAAACGGAATACCACTCCCATATATAGCACAGTGCATAACTTACAGCATGGGGGAGATAGATTGACCTGAAGTGTCTTACGTTCCGTTTGTACTGGCGCAGAAACTGCCTACTAGAGGGCAGATTATCGTCCACTACGTTAAATACTTCACAGCCTACTCCCCTTTTCAACCCCGCTAGAGTGATCGCCTCGGCACAGTTGTCAACGTAGCTGAAAGGTACGGTGTTTGAGCCGCCCAAATGCAGGAACCCACCAAAGGTGCTGATCCCCACCCGGCCCGTAATGGCTTCGTTCCCAGGCCCGTAGACGTAGCCAGGCCTTACGATAACGAATGGGATCCCAAATCTCTCACCGTATTCCCGAACGAGCTCATCCTGCTTCGTCTTGGCGAAGCAGTAAGCGTTGCCTTGGCGCTCGGGACACGCACACATTGGAGAAGTCTCATCCAGTACTTTGCCACCGGGTTTGTGCATGTTGCTGTAGACTGCAAATGAACTGACGTTTACCAATCGCCGCAGGCACCGATGATGGACGCATCCATCAAGCAGATTACGAGTTGTCACAACTGAGTTCAGGAATGCGTCGGCAAAGGACTTCTCGCCTCGGCCCGCAGCGAGGTGAAAGACCACCGCCACGTCCCTGGTCACAGCGACACAGTCTTCGCGCGAAAGAAGATTGCCTCTGACAACCTCAACGTTCGCTATGCTTCGGCAATTAGCGGCGAGCGCTTCAACTCTAGCCACATCGCTGGTGGGCCTAACCAAGCAGCGCAAGTTCCGGAACCCATGATCGAGCAAACTTGCCACGACTCTCGACCCAATGAAGCCGGCGGCCCCGGTAACTAGAACCAGGTCGTCTTTGCCGACTATCAAATCTCCTTCTTCCATTTGGCTCATGTGTCCGTACTAGTGGACTGTAACAGCTGAACTGGGAGTAATGCGACGGGTCGGATCGAAGTAGCGCCACTTTACGGTTTTGGGCACATTGTTGTAGTGCCGGATGTATTTCATAAGCTTTCTCCGCAAGT
>Ga0066709_100002818_pt1 | contig 12954 bp, 9 predicted proteins | sample GraSoiAngelo_158_FD_79665 | JGI IMG/M metagenome (GOLD analysis project Ga0066709, IMG submission 79665) | Grasslands soil microbial communities from the Angelo Coastal Reserve, California, USA - 14_1009_16_30cm | ecosystem: Environmental > Terrestrial > Soil > Grasslands | place: USA... | reverse complement strand
CAGTTTTTGCACATCACGTTGCGGCCACTTTGATAGTAACCCTGGCTGCCGCAAATCCGGCAGGCGTCGAATGCAACGGCGATGGATTGATCTGGCCGCTGGATGGCGATGATGCGGACCGTTGTGCCATCCGATTGAATCGAAAAACGGTGTAGCATGCCGTCGCTCACCGTGCTGACCGGAATGCGGACCACGCCCTCCGTGACCGTGAGTGGCAGGGCTGCCGAAAGCTCGGTCGCGGACTTGGCGTAGATAAACTCAGCCGTGATGGTCAGCATGAACAGGGCGGCCGCGCAGCAGGACGCCACCATCCATATCCGCTCGCGCCGCGCCGACCATTTCGCTTTGCGCAGCGCCGCGCCTTCAAGGTTACCCGCATCCGCCGCGCGGCGGCTACGCCATTCCATCAGCAACATGGTCGCGGCCAGCGCCAGTATCGTGACGAAAAAAAATGCCTCATTGCGAACGATGGGGCCAACCAGAGCCATTTCCCGGGCGCTGCCGGGTAGAATCTGGGCTTCGGACAACTCGTGCAATCCGGTGATCGTCAGCTGCAACACCACTACCATCAGGATCACGGTTGTCATACGGAAAAAACTACGCAGGTCGATTCGAATGGTGCCGCGCACGAAGCTGACGCCAAACAGAATCGCGAGACCGAGGCCCAGCACAGTACCTAAGGTTTGCATAAGCGCATCGGAGTTATCGAAGCGCAGTGCTGAAAGCATGAACACGGTCTCCACGCCCTCGCGGAAAACCATCAGGAAAACGAACAGAAAAATGCCCCAGCGGGAGGCCTGACCTGATGCTCCTTGTTGCAACCGAGTTTCAATTTGACCTTTTAGCCCGCGCGCGTGGTGGTTCATCCAAAGAACCATACTGAAGACGAAAACCGCGCTCGCCAGCAGCAGTGGACCCTCGTACTGTTCCTCGGTCACGTCGAAGCGAGAAAGCAAGGCAGCCACCAGGACGCTTGCAAACACAGCAGCTCCGAAGGCCTTGTAGACGGAAGGCAGGAGGTCGTCTCGTCCAATCTTGCGGAGATATGCGACGGCGATGGCGATCACCAGCGCTGCTTCGACACCCTCGCGCAAGGCAATTACGAGTGTCGCTAGCATACGCAACTCGTTTGCATGTAGACATTGTACTGCATCGATTGAAACGGCGGGAAATCTGCGACTGAAGTTGGAGCGCGGAGCGCCTTCGGCCCGAACGCACGGCCGCACGGGCGGGGGAGTTCATACCGGGCACGAGGCAGTAACCCCAAAATATGCTGCGCGTGAGCACGTCCTCCGAAGCACCCGGGCCGGGCGGCTCCCGCTCCATAAAGATAGTGAATGGTCGGGGCGAATCGTTTCACCAGCCCGGTATCAGCGGTGGGTCGCCAGCAACACGCCGAACCACACGGCCAGGTATCCCAATGCCACGCTGGCCACGATGTTGATTAGGCCGATCCATGGACCGCCATCGCGGATGGCGCTGTAAGTTTCGTATTCGAAAGACGAAAATGTGGTGTAGCCGCCGAGAAAGCCGACCACCAGCAGCAATCGCCAGTTTGGGTGTGGCTGGAAGCGCTCCGTGAACAATGCCATCAGCAGGCCGATGAGAAAAGAGCCTGTGACGTTGATCACCAGGGTGCCCAATGGAAATCGCCCGCCGAAGCGGTTCATTATCGCGCCGCCTGCGACATAACGCACGAGCGAACCTGTCGCGCCGCCCAACATTACAAGAAAATATTTTTCAAGCAAGCGTTGCGCTCCCGACGTTGCAAGAATAGCGAAGTTGCCAGAATAGCATTGCCACAAATCAGAGCTGGTTGACGTCCTTGAGGGAATCACTGCGGAGAGTTACATAGCTTCTACAGCGATTTCCACTGTAGGAGTCATTGGCCGTTAAATCCCGGCGGTTGTGGTGGACTCCACCACCTGCTCAAGCATACGTCAGGAGCCGGGGGCGCGCAATAGAGTTTCAAGCCGTCGTTACAGCCCTCGCTCGCGCAGCAGTAGGAACAACACCGGCGTAATCAGCAGGGAGAGCAGCATCGAAACCGACACGCCGCCGATCACCGCGATGGCCAGCGGCTGGAGCAACTGCGCGCCCGACCCGACGCCCAGCGCGAGGGGAAGCATGCCGAAGATGGTAGCGAGCGCCGTCATCAGAATAGGTCGCAGACGGCGGCGTCCCGCCTGAAAGATGGCCTCGCGCAGAGGATCGCCCCGCTCCGAGAAATATCTTTCGGCGTCGAGCATGAGGATGCCATTCTTGTGCACAATACCCACCACCATGATGGCGCCCATGAATGAGGAAATGTTGAGCGTCGAGCGGGTGAGAAACAAAGCCACGAGCGCGCCAAACCCGCACAGGATAGTTGCCACCAGAATGGCGATGGGATGGGAGAAGGAGCGAAACTCGAACACCAGGATGACAAAGATGAGCAGTATCGACATCAACAGCACCTGGGTCAGGCCGAGGAAGGATTCGCGCTGCACTTGATACAGCCCGCCGAACTCGATCTCGGTACCTGGCGGAACCTCCACTTCTTTGAACAGTCGGTTCTGAATCTCATGGATAGCCGAGCCGAGATCGCGGCCTTCGAGGCGCGCCGTCACCGCCGCCAGGTTGCGCAGATTTTCGCGATGGATCTCGGTTTGCCCCTCTTCCATTTCCACGTGCGCGATGCTCGAGAGCGGCACGGTCTGGCCGGTGGCTGACGTCAGCAGCAAGGACTGCAGTTTTTCGGTCGAAGAGCGGTACGCCGCCGGATAGCGCACGCGGATGCCGATCAACCGGTCGCCGCGAATCATGTCGGAGGCCACTTCGCCCTCGAGAATAGCGGTCTCGATGTTGGCCACGTCCGTGACGCCAAACCCGGCGCGCTGCGCTTTTTCGACATCCACGCGAAAGTTCACCGCGGGGCCAACGACGAAGTTCTGATTCACGATATCGACCACGCCCTTTACCTTGGGCAGCCACTCCTCGATGGCGTGCGATACGCTTTTGTACACGGCGGCGTCCTGATGGTAGACCTTGATTTCGATGGGCTGCGGCGAGTACGCCAGATCGCCGATCAGGTCCTCCAGGATGTGTGGAAATTCGATATCGATGGCCGGTTCCGCCTGCACGATCTTGTGCCGCAGCTCGGTGGTCACCTCTTCGAGTGAGCGGTCGCGCGTGGGCTTGAGCTTCACCAGAAAATCGCCCGTGTTCGGCTCTGCAATGGAAAGACCAAGCTGCGCGCCGGTGCGCCGCGAATAGCCCTCCACTTCAGGCGTCTCGCGCAGGAATTTCTCGATGTCGGTGAGCATGCGGTTGGTTTCCTGAAGCGATGTACCGGCCGGCGTGATGTAGTCCAGCACGAACGCCCCCTCGTCCATTTCCGGCAGGAATCCGCTGCCAAGCTGGTAGTAGATGACCACGGAGCTCACCAGGATCAGCACCACCGCCACTATAATGAATCGCGCGTGTTCGAGCGACCAGTGCAGCGCTCGTTCGTAGGCCATGGTCAACCCGCGCAGAAAGCGGCCCGCTTCGGCCTGCTCGGCCTTCTGCAAGTCAGTCTCCGCCGGACCCCTGTGGGGGCGAAGAAACAGCCGGGCCAGCACCGGTGTGAAAAAGATGGCGAGAAACAGCGAGGCAAACAGCGCCGTGACCAGCGACAGCGCCAGCGCGCGAAAGAACACCGCGGTGACTCCGCCCAAAAAAACCAGTGGAGCGAAAACCATGATGGGGGTGAGGGTCGAGCCGATCAGAGCCGGCGTCAGCTCCGTGATGGCGCTCTTGGCCGCTTCGCCGGGCGTCTGTCCCAGGGAAAGGTGCAGCACGATGTTTTCCACCATCACGATGGCGTCGTCAATCACCACGCCAACCGCCGCCGCAAGGCCGCCCAGCGTCATGAGGTTGAAGCTCATGTTGGACAGCTTCAGAAACACGACGGCGATCAGCATGGCCACGGGAATCACCACCGCCGCCACGATCGTCGTGCGCCAGCGCTTGAGGAAGCCCATCAACACGGCCACCGAAAGCGCCAGGCCGATGAGGATGCTTTCCGTCACGCTGGATATCGAATCGCGGACCAGGATGGACTGGTCGTAGAAAGTCGCAAGCTCGATGTCCGGTGGCAGTGTCTTGCGGATCTCGCGCATCTCGTTGTTGACCGCCTCGGCAATTTGCACGGCGTTACCATCGGGCTGCTGCATCACATTCACCAGCACCGCGGGCCGTCCGTTGGCCGTCACGATGTTGTAGACGGGCTCTTCGCCTGGTTCCACGCTGGCCAGATTTTTCACGAGTACCGGCGTGCCCTTTACCACATCCACCACCGCGTCTTCGATCTGCTGTTTCTCGCGCAGCAAACCGGTAACCGTCGTGAGATAGAGATGGTAATTCTCCTGCATCATGCCGGCGGCGGTAATGGTGTTGCTGTTGCGGATGGCGTCTACGACTTTCGTGAGCGGCAGGCCATAAGCGTTCAGCTTTTCCGGGATGACCAAAATGTGGTATTCCGGCTGGCGACCGCCGACAATGCGCGCCTCCGCTACTCCCGGCAGGCGGTAAAGGCGTGGCGCCAGATCGTAGTATGCCCGCTCCCATAGCTCCGTCAGCGACCGTTTGGGCGAAGTGATGCTAAAACCGATCATCGGAAAAACGGAGAACGTGAGCCGCCGGATGGTGAAGCGCGTCGAGGCCGGCAGCGAAGGTTCGATCTGCGCGATCTGGCCCTGCACCAGGTGCAGCGCGTTGAGGATGTCGACATCCCAGCGGAAGAAAACGTTAATCTCGGTCGAGCCGCGGCCGGTGGTCGAGCGCACGTCGGTGATGCCCGGTACCACGCGGATCGTCTGCTCGAGCGGCCGCGTCACGGTGAGCATCTGGATATCGATCGGCGTGATGCCGTTGTCGGCGCGGATCGAGATACGGGGAAAATCCGTCTGCGGGAAGATCGCAATGGGCAGCCGGAAAATGAAAATGATGCCGGCGAGCGCGAAGCTCAGCGCGATCAGCAGCAGCGCCCGGCCATGCGCCTCGACGAAGTCCGCCAGGCGCCCGGTCATGGCTCCTTCTCCACCTTCTCGCCCTTGCCTGCTTCTTTTTTGCTGGCTTCACCGGTCTTGACCTGGGCTCCGTCCGGCAGGCTATAGCTCCCCTCGGTCACCACCGTTTCACCGGGCTTCACTCCTTCGACAATGCGAACGACATCGCCCATCGTTTCGCCAGCCTGCACATCGCGCTGGTGGGCGATGTTCTTGGCATCCACCACCATCACGGTTCCGGTGCGCGTGCCTTCTTTGAACTGCACCGCGGCCAGCGGTACCACGACAGCAGCGGGAACCTTTCCGGTGATGAATGTCGCCTGGCCGAACACGCCACCGCGCACGGCCGCGGATTGATTTTGGATCTCGCACCAGACTTCAACCGTGCGCCGCGTGGCATCGATGGCTTTGTTGACGACGGTCACGCGGCCCGATCCAGCGGATACGGTAGCATCGGACGACGTAAACGAGCAGGCCTGGCCAATCTTTACTTGTCCAACCTGAGATTCCGGCACTTGCGCCCGCGCGGTGACCACCGATAGGTCCATCACGATGAAGGTCGGGGTGCCGGGCTGCGCCATGTCACCCGGGTATTGGAACTGGTCGGTGACGGTGCCTGGGAAAGGGCTGCGCAAGTCTGTGAACGAGAGCTGCGCGTCGGCTTGCGCCAGGTGCGCTTTCGCCTGCTCGACACGAGCGCGGGCAATGGCGATGTCTCTTTCGCCCGATTGCGTCTTGAGCAGCTCGAGCGATTTCTTGGCAACGTCGTAGTCGGCCTGCGCCTTGGCCAGATCGGTCTGGCTGGTGAGCAGGTCGCGGCCCGGGATCGCGCCCAGTTTGAAGAGCTCGCTGCGACGGTCGTAGATCTTCTGCGCCTGATTGAGCGCGGCTTCGGCCGAAGCCAGTTGCCCGCGCCCGCGTTCAATGTCGGTGGGCAGAGTGCCGGCCGACGTCTTCTGCAAATTGGCCTCGGCATCGGCGAGTGCCGCCGCGGCTTCACCACGCGCGGCGACCACGTCACGGCTCTCGAGCGCGGCAAGCACGTCACCCGCTTTCACACTGTCCCCCTTGTGAACTCTCAGATAGCGGATGGGGCCGGTGATCCGCGCCGCAATGCTGGCCTGCTCTCGCGGGAAGATGGTGGCGGGCGCCGTGCTTGAGATCTGCACATCCTGGGTCTGAACGGGCGCGACCTTTACCGCAACCACCGGCTTCGGCGGCGCTTCCCCAGATTGCGAACAGCCCATCATCACGGCGCAAAGCGGCAGCAGCCACTTTTGCCTCTTGCCCTGTGCCTTTTGCCGATTGCCTTGCACCGTCGTCACCGTCCTGACGCGACTTCCAAATCTGCGCGCGCATTGAGATAGTTCGCACGAGCCGCGTAGTAATTGCTGCGCGCCTGCGCCAATTGAGTTTGCGCGGTCACCACGTCCAGCGCCGTTCCCTCACCGCCCTCATAGCGCACGCGGCTTAGCCGCAGGTTGTCCTCGGAAAGCTTGACCTGCGTCTCGGTCTGGGCGATCTGCGCGTACACCTTCTCTACACGTGCCAGCGCGTCGCGGTAGTCGCGGGAAAACGTCCGCTCAGCCATGCGGCTGTTTACGTCGACCTGCTCAGACTGCACCCGGAACTGCCGTATGGCGCTGCGCGCACGGAACCAGTCCCACAGCGGAATGTCGAGATGAATGATCGAAGCATAGCCGCGATCAGCGAAGGTAAAGCGCGTGGAATCGATACCGTACTGAAACAGCACGCTAGTTTGCGGCAGCAGGTCGGCGCGGGCGCGCTTCGCGTCCGCCACAAATCCGCGCCTCTGCGCATCGAACACACGAAACTCCAGCCGGCCCAGAAATGGCGTACCGCCCGCAACGGTTTCTGGCGGCGCGAGTTTGTCATCGAGCGCATCCACAACTGTGAGGGGCGTGTCGACATCGGTCGTCCAGAAAGAAGCCAGCTCGTGGTTGGCCAGCTTCTCTTCCAGCTCCGCCGCGTTGAGCGCCTGTTCGAGGAAAGCGGCTTCGGCTCCTGCCTTTATCACGTCGGCCTGCGCCACCTCGCCGTGCTCCGCCAGCAGCCGGCTGCGTTTCTCAAAACTCTGCGATTCGGCCAGCACATCGCGATCCACCTGCACCAAGTGGTGCGCCAGCAACAGCCGGTAATATGACGCTGTCACCGTGCGCTTGAGGTCTCGGCCCGCAATCCCCAGACCCGCGCGGGCGGCGTCCTGGTCCGCGCGCGCCCGCTCCAGACCCGCACGCAGCCGCCCGGAGGTATCAATCTGCAGGCCACTCATCAGGAAGGCCTGGTACTCGCGAATTCCATTAAGCGCGACGAAGCTGAAATTGTCGTGGCCAATCGGGCTGTTGTAGGTATATGCGCCACTGAGCGAGGCCGACGGAAAAAACTCGGCGCGCGCCTGCGTGATGCCGAGGCGTGCAATTTCCGTTTGCTGCCTGGCGATCACCACGCTCGAAGGCGCAGCCTGCGCGAGGCGCACGCAATCCTCCAGAGACAGGGGACCGGCTGGCGTCGTCTGGGTTTGTGGAGCAGCGCGCGCCAGCGCCATCATCGCCCACACAACGGCGCCCGCCATGGCTTTCCGGTGTGGCACGGCTGTCAGACGGACAATCATAACCGAGTAGTGTATTGAAAAAGTGATCGAACGATGTTTTAGCGGCGATGGTTACATCTGCAGTTCGAGTAGCTTTTTGAGCCGCACTTTGCAGTGTAACGATTTTGAGATGAACACACCATTAACTATCGCTCGAGCAAAACCGTGAAGGTGGTGCCCGCACCGGGTTGGCTGCTCAGCTCGACCGTACCTCGGTGCGATTCGGCGATCCACTTCACGATCGAGAGCCCCAGGCCGAACCCTCCATTCTGCCGGGAGCGGGCCTGGTCGCCGCGGTAAAAACGCTCGAAAATGTGCGATGCAGCTTCCGGTGGAATGCCTACGCCGGTGTCCGCCACTTGGAGGCGCAGGTTCGCGTTCGACGCCTCCAGCCTAGCTGACACTTTCCCACGGTGCGGCGTATAGCGGATCGCGTTGTCCAGCAGGTTCAACACCAGCCTGCGCATCAGTTCCTGATCGCCCCGATAGGCCACATCTCCCGGACTCTGGCACTCGAGACCGATATTTTTCGCGACGGCGGCGCCTTGAACCGACCGGCAGCATTCAGCCAGCAAATCGTTTAGATAAAACTCTTCGACGCGCAGGTTCACGTGCCCGGCATCCGCGCGCGCGAGATTCAACAGGTCGTCGATCAACCGGGTCAGGCGGCGCGCCTCGTCCTGGATGATGGCGAGCGATTCTTTATACTCCGCTGAGCTGCGATCGTGATCCAGCGCGACGTCGGCTTCGCCGCGGATGACGGCGAGCGGTGTGCGAAGCTCGTGCGACGCATCGGCGACAAATCTCCGCATGGTTTCGAACGATTGGTCTAGCCGCGACAGAAGTTCGTTAAAGGAGTCGGACAGGACGCGTAGTTCTTCGTGGGCGGCACCGATATCGAGCCTGCTGTGCAGGTTCTTGTCCGTGATATTGCGGGCCTGCTCCGCCATCCACTGCAGCGGCGCCAGGCTCTTCGTGGCGAGAAGGAATCCGCCCAGACCGGCCACCAGTAACACCAGCGGCAACGCCAGGTAGAGCACCCGCCGCACTACGCGGAGGTCGCCTTTGATCGCGTGGAGAGATTCAGCCGCGAGCAGGACATACGGGCGCCCGTCGACTACGAGCCGGTCCACTACCACCCGCGATCCCCCCTTCCCGAAGCTCCGAACCGTGGTCAGAATCTGCGGTCTGTCGCCGGTGCTTGCCTGAGCTGCGATTGCGAGCAATTCTGGGCTGTCGAACGGTGCGTTGGACGCGAGCAGCTTGTTGCCATCGAACATGGCGACCAGCACGCCGCGAATGCTCATTTCCGACATGGCCTCCGCTGCGGCACCATGGGCATCGCCGTGAAGCTCCGCTAGTTCACCGCGGAAGAGCCCAACTGCCGTGCTGGCTTCCGACGAGAGCGTGTCGTCCATGCGCTGGTAAAGCGAACGCGACAGCACCCCGTAAAGAAAAACGCTGAATAACAGAAACACCAGCGTGAAGAGCAACAGGTACCAGGCGGTGAGCTGTAGCCGGAAGCTGTTAATCATCGACCGGCACCGGTTCTGCTGTCAGGATGTATCCCGCGCCGCGGCGTGTATGGATCAGCGGGCGCTCGAAGCCGGCGTCGATTTTGGCGCGCAATCGCCGAATATAGACATCGATGATGTTGGAGAACGAGTCGAAGTTCTCGTCCCAGACGTGCTCCGCAATCTGTTCCCGGTTGACGATACGGTTTTGATTCAGGAGCAGGAACTCGAGCAAGGCATATTCCTTGGCGGTGAGGCTGATGGGCTTACCGGCGCGGCCGGCAGTGTGGTTCGCGGTATTCAAAGTCAGATCCAATACGCGGATCACTTCCGGCCGGATCTCCGCTGTGCGGCGCACGAGCGCGCGCAGCCGCGCCAACAGTTCCTTGAAGTCAAACGGCTTCGTCAGGTAGTCGTCGGCTCCGCAGTCCAGGCCTTTGACGCGGTCGTCGACTGCGTCGCGCGCGGTCAGCATCAGGATCGGCGTGCGCAGGCCCGAACCGCGCAACTCGCGGCACACGGCATAACCGTCTTTGACGGGAAGCATCACGTCGAGGATCACCAGGTCGTAGTCGTTGACTCCGGCGGAATATAGGGCCTCGGAGCCGTCGCGCGCCACGTCCACCGCATAAGTCTGCTCACGCAGGCCCTTGGCAATAAATCCCGCGACGCGCGGTTCGTCTTCTACGAGTAAAACTCTCACGGCTCCTTCGCCGGGGAACCGTCCGGCTTTACTGCGATCTCTGACGTCTTCCCCGCCGTCTTGATTTTAGCTTCATAGGCGACAATCGTGTCGTTTTTGCTCACCGATTCGACGACCATGATCTGGCCCGTGGCGGCGCGCTTTTGGATCGCGTCTTGCACCGCCGCAGGAAGGGAATCGAGCGCAACTTCTTCCTCGACCTCCACCACTGCGCCATTGGGATCGATCAGCAAGTCCTTATTGTGACCGTTGATCTTCAATTCGGCCTCGTAAAACGTCTTTCCGTCCTCGATTTCTTTGGAGAAGCCGCGAATCGTGGCTCCCTTGGCTTGCTCCTGGACAGTCTTCCGGACGGCTGGCGGAAGACTTTCTATCTTTACGGGTTTCTCGGTGGCGGAAACACCGCTCGCCACCAGCAGTGCGGGCAGCGCGAGATAGAAAATGTTTGTACTCATGGTCACACTCGTTGGCTCGCCTCCATTGTTACGCGCGGCAGATGAACACACGATGAACCGTCCGGCTAAATTCGCGTCGGAGTCCTACGGAGTCCTACGGCATTTTGCTTCTTCTTTTCATGCGCGCATGCTAAAATTTTCGCGTGCTCGATTCTGCGCCGAAAGAAGCGTATTCGCGTCAGGACGTGCGCCGCATGCTGGGAGTTTCCGAGCAGCTGCTTCGCAGTTGGGAGCGGCACGGTCTTATCCACGAAGTCGCCACATTTTCCTTTTCCGACATTATCGCGCTCAAAGCGCTGCAAAAACTCCGCGAAAACCGCATCCCGCCACGCAAGATTGGCCGCGCGCTGACGGCGTTGAAAAAGAAGCTGTCCCATGTCGAGCGGCCGCTCTCCGAGTTGAAGATCTTCTCCGACGGGCGGACGATCGCCGTGCAGATCGCCGGCCAGAAGATGGAAGCCCTGACCGGCCAGATGCTGTTCAACTTCGACACCTCCGAGCTGGGAGGCCTCAGGTCGTTCGCTCCCAAGCAGGCCCAGGATCGCGGGGGCGCCGAGCGGCAGGCCGAGGCTTACTTCCAACAGGGCTTGGCCCTCGAGGAGACCGGTGCGCCGATCGAGAAAGCCGTCGAGGCTTATAGCCGGGCAGTCGAGCTCAATCCGTCGGCTGCGGGCGCACTGGTGAATCTGGGAACCATTTATTACCGCCAGCGCAAGTACGAAGAAGCGGAACGACATTACGAAAGGGCCATTGCGGTCGATTCCAACTATCCACTGGCTCACTACAACCTGGGCAACCTATACGACGAGCAGGGCGACCTGATACATGCCGAACAGCACTACGCTACCGCGCTTCGCCTCAACCCGAATTATGCCGATGCGCACTTCAATCTGGCGCTGCTGGCGGAGCGGCGCGGCGATTTCCTGAACGCCGTGCGTCACTGGAAGAGTTATCTCAAGCTGGATAATAGTGGCACATGGGCCAACATCGCGCGCCGCCAGCTTGAAAAGCTGCGCGAGGCGACCGTGATCCGGCCACGGCCCAGCGCTTAGACGCACATCGCGCGTGCTCCTGCCATTCCGCCCGCCACGAGCGATAGACTGGTAATTGCCCTGCTGTTCTCGCTCCATGCGCCGTTTTCGATTCGCCATCATCTTCCTGGCGCTCGTCACCATTGGATGTAGGTCGCAAAGTGACCGCGCACCGGCCATCGGCGTGGCGTATGCGGGTCCGGCAACCCTCGCTCTCCGCGAGGAAATCAATCCACGGTCGGCGGCAGTGGGGACGGCGCATCACGGCGAGCGCCTCGAGCTCATCCAGCAGCGCCGCCGTTTCTTCAAGGTTCGCAACGCCAAAGGGGAGGAGGGCTGGACCGACGAGCGCCTGCTGCTGACAACTGAAGAAGTCGAGCGCCTCCAGCACTTCAACCAGCAGGCCCGCACGATGCCTTCTCAGGGCTCGGCCACCACCTATCAGGCGCTGAACATCCACACCGAACCCTCGCGCTTCTCGCCCAGTTTCGTGCAGGTGAAGGCGGGTGAAAAGTTCGACGTGTTGAGCCACGAAGCGGCGCCGCGAAAGGCTCCCCCACGCAAGCCGCTGGTCGCGGCCGCGCCCAAGCCGGTGACACTCAAGAAGCCCCCCAAAGCCCCGAAGATCCCGCCGCCTGCCGCGCCTGCCGCGCCCAAACCGCCGGAAGACTGGCTGGCCCTATCCAAAACCAATCTTCCGCCGGAGGAAGAGAAGGAAATCAAAGAAGCGGAGCCGATGGACGATTGGTCCTTGGTTCGCACTGCCAATGGCCAAAGCGGATGGGTCCTGACGCGTCTCCTGTTCATGGCGATTCCCGATGACGTCGCGCAGTATGCCGAAGGCCGCCGCATCACCTCGTATTTTCCGATGGGCGAAGTGCACGACGGCGACGAAGTGAAGAAAATCTGGTTGTGGACCACGATTGAGCAGTCGCTCCAGCCCTACGATTTCGACAGCTATCGCGTGTTCGTGTGGAGCCTACGCCGTCACCGTTACGAGACGGCTTACATCCAGCGCCGGGTGACAGGTTATTTTCCGGTGCTGGTCGAGCCACCCGGTTTTTCGGTATGCGTAAATGGACCAGGTGGCCGCCGCCTGCGGCGCGTGTACTCGTTGAATGGGATTGCGGTCCGTCCGGCCGGGGAAAAGCCGTGCGAGGCACAGACGATCGAGAAGCTACCAGCTGATGCGCATGCCATGCTCGCCGCCCGGGCACAAGAACCTGAATCGCCGTCGCTTTACGCACGCGTGAAAGGCCGGTTGCGGTCTCTCCGTAAGCGCTGGTTCAACCGCTAGACAAGACATCGCGCGCCGGCGCGGTCAACTGACCCCTCGGGCGCCGGTTACGGGGAACTGCCGGCTGAAATCGACACCGCAAAGTCGCGGTACCTCACGGTGCGCTCCACGCCGCTCAGTGCTTTGCCGTCCGCTTCCGCGTAAGGATATACGAAGTAGTTGAGTGGTTCGCCGGCTTGTGGAGGGTTGAGGACCAAATCGCGGCCGCGCGTAAATTCGACGCGGTTTTCGTCGTGCGCGCCAAAAAAATATTCGCGGCGCGATGGATCCTTGGCCGCCTCGGAGGCGTCGACAGGGATCCACCCGATGCCTT
>Ga0066709_100002815_pt1 | contig 12960 bp, 10 predicted proteins | sample GraSoiAngelo_158_FD_79665 | JGI IMG/M metagenome (GOLD analysis project Ga0066709, IMG submission 79665) | Grasslands soil microbial communities from the Angelo Coastal Reserve, California, USA - 14_1009_16_30cm | ecosystem: Environmental > Terrestrial > Soil > Grasslands | place: USA... | reverse complement strand
GGTCCGGACCGCGCTCTCGTCGCGTCCAGAGCTTTCGCGCGTGGGCGCGCTCGAGCGGGCCGCCCGGTCGGGCCTTTTCGGCGCGAGGGCGGAGCGGCTTCCGAAGGTGGTCGGGGACCTGGCGGTCGATCGCAGCAAGATCACGGACCGCGTGGAAGTCTCGGGCACCGGCGACCTGGATTTCGAGCGGTACGCGACGGAGTGGCAGGGAACCGTGCGTCTCTCGCTTCCGTTCTTCGATGGGTTCGCGCTCGAGGGGGGGATGAAGTCCGCGAAGGGGACGCTCCTCGAGGCCGAGGCCCAGCGCCGCCAGCGTGAAGTGGACGTCGCGGTCGAGGTGCAGCAGGCGTGGCTCTCGGTGCGCGAGGCGGTCCAGCGCATCGACGTCGCCAAGGAAGGGCTCGCCTCCGCCCAGGAGGATTACAGTTTTTCCAAGGGACGCTACGAGCTGGGCGCGGGGACGTTTCTGGACCTGTTAAACGCCCAGGTGAACCTCTCCCAGGCGAAACAGAGCTACGTGGAGGCGCTGGCCGACGCCCACGTGGCGGAGGCGGCGCTGGAACAGGCGGTCGGCTCGCGGCGTTATTAGGAAGCGGGGGCATCGTTCGATGAAGTCCGGCATGAAGCGGGGGCTCCTCATCGGCGGCGGGGGGATCCTGCTCGCCGCGATCGTGGTGGCCAACGTCTCGAAGGGGCAGGGGGGGCGCCTCGGCGTGCAGGTCGAGGACGCGAAGGTGGGGGACCTTTCCTCAACCGTTCGCGCACCCGCCAAGGTGCAACCGGAGACCATGGTCAAGCTGAGCGCCAACGTACCCGGAGAGGTCGTGGAGCTGGCGGTCAAGGAGGGGGACTCCGTCCGGAAGGGGCAGTTCCTCCTTCGGCTCGACGCCGCGCAGTACCAGGCGCAACTGCGGCAGAGTCAGGCCGCCCTCGACGCGGCGAAATCCAGCCTCCGGCTCTCCGAGGTGTCGCTCGAGCAGTCCGAGTCATTGCTCAAACGCAAGGAATCGCTCTTTGAGCGAAAGCTCGTCTCCCCGGAGGAGATCGAGACCGCGCGCACCCAGCGGAACACGGATAAAGCCCGGGTCGACGTGAACCGCGAGGAGGTCGCGCGTTCCGAAGCGGCGGTCCAGAGCGCGCAGGACAACTTGAGGAAGACGGTGTTTCACTCCCCCATCGACGGCACCGTCACCCAGCTCAACGTGGAGCGAGGCGAGATCGTCATGGTGGGCACGATGAACAATCCGGGTACGATAATCCTGAGCGTCGCCGATCTCCGGCGCATGAAGGTGGAGGCGGACGTGGACGAGACGGACGTCGCCTCCATCCGGCTGGGGCAGACCGCCACCGTCAAAGTCGACGCGCTCCCCGACACGACGCTCGCCGGACGGGTTGCCGAAATCGCCAACTCTCCCAAGGTCTCGGAGCTGGGGACGCAGGAGCAGCAGACCAACTTCGTCGTGGACGTCATGATCGATCAGCCGCCGCCGACCCTCCGCCCGGGCATGACGGCGGACGTCGAGATCAAGACCGCCACAAAGAAGAACATCCTCCACGTGCCGATCCAGGCGGTCGTGGTCCGCACGGAGGAAGAGCTCGCGAAGGCGAAAGCCGGAAAGCCGGGGAGGGCCCGCAAGACGGGCTCCGCCACGGCCGCCGAAACGGCCTCCGCGGATCCATCCGGGAAGAAGGGCGAGGAGGTCAAGGGTGTGTTCGTCATGGGGAACGGCGAGGCGCAGTTCCGCAAGGTACGCACCGGCATCGCGAGCGACACCGACCTCGAGGTCTCGGGAGACCTGAAAGCGAACGAGAAGGTCATCGTCGGGCCGAACAAGGTGCTCCGCCAGCTCAAGCCGGGCAGCCGGGTGAAGCTCGAGGAGCCGAAGGCGAAGAAAGGCGAGAAACGGTGAACCAGATAGTGTCCGCGAACGGCGTGCTCATCGCGCTCACCGACATCCACAAGGTGTATCAGATGGGAGCCTCGGAGGTGAACGCGCTCGACGGCGTCTCGCTGCAGATCCAGCGCGGGGAATACGTCGCGGTCATGGGTCCGTCCGGCTCCGGGAAATCCACCCTCATGAACATCGTCGGCTGCCTGGATACGCCCACGAGCGGCTCCTACAAGCTGCGCGGGATCGAGATCCGGGATCGCGACGACGACGAGCTCGCTCGAATCCGAAATCAAGAGGTTGGATTCATTTTCCAGACCTTCAATCTGCTCTCGCGAGCCGACGCGCTCCACAACGTGGAGCTGCCTCTGGTCTACGCGGGACGTCCCAAACGCGATCGCCGGGAGCGCGCCCGCGAGATGCTCAGCCTGGTCGGGCTCGCCGAGCGCATGCACCACCGCCCGAACGAGCTTTCGGGCGGCCAGCGCCAGCGCGTCGCGATTGCGCGCGCGCTCGTCAACGAGCCCTCCATCGTGCTCGCGGACGAGCCTACGGGCAACCTGGACTCGAAGACCGGCCTCGAGATCATGGCCCTCTTGGATCAGGTGCACCAAGGGGGAAACACCGTGATCCTGGTCACCCATGAGGAAGACGTCGCCGCCAACGCGGAGCGCATCGTCCGCCTCCGGGACGGCAAGATCGAAAGCGATCAGGCCACGCGCCGCGCCTCGAGCCGCGCCCCCGCTTCGGCATCCACCACCCGCTCCGCGTCCGCGCCGACTCCCGCTTCATGACGCCGCTCGCGCGGCCCCGGCGCGAGTTCTGGGCCGCCCAGGGCGAAAACTTGAGGATCGCCCTCGACGCCCTCCGCGCCAACAAGCTCCGCTCCGTCCTTACCGTCATCGGAAACGTGGTGGCGGTCATGTCGGTGATCGCGGTGGTCGCGGTGATCGACGGCATGAACACCTATGTAAGCGAGAAGGTGCTCGAGCAGGGGCTCAAGGTGATCTACATCGACAAATTCGGCCTCATCACGAACGAGGATGAGTGGCGCGAAGCGATGAAGCGCCGCGACTTGAGTCTCCTGGACGCGGAGGCCCTGAAGGGACAATCCCGCCTCGCGAGCGAAGTGGTGGCCCAGCTGGAAACGACGAAGCGGGTCCGCGCCGGGCGCATCGAGCTTCAGAACGTGCGGATCCTGGGCACGACGGAAGGGTACGAGGCGGTGGGCACCTACGACATCGATCAGGGCAGGCCGCTCGAAGAAGAGGAAATCGCGAAGCGGCGTCCCGTGTGCCTCCTCGGCTCCGAGCTGGCGCAGCAGCTTTTCCCGGTCGTGGATCCGATCGGTCAGGCGGTTCGGGTCGCCGGGTACGAGCTGCGCGTCGCCGGCACGGTCGCGGCGCGCGGAAACGTGCTCGGGCAGAGCCAGGACAATTTCGTCCTCATTCCGTTCGGCCAGTTCCAGAAGATCTTCGGCCCCCGCGAATCGGTCCTGATTCTCGTGCGGGCGCGCCCGGGGGCCGATCTGGAGCGGGCGCAGGACGAGGCGCGGGTCATCTTGCGCGCGCGGCGCCATGTCCCGCTCGGCAAGCCCGACGACTTCGCCATCACCACCTCCGAGACCTACATGTCGCTCTACGAGAGTCTCACGAAAGGCATCTTCGCGGGCACGATCGGGTTGGTCGCCATTTCACTCCTCGTGGGCGGCATCGTCATCATGAACATCATGCTCGTGGCAGTGACCGAGCGGACCCGCGAGATCGGCATCCGGAAAGCTCTGGGCGCGCGCCAGGGAGACCTCCTCTCGCAGTTCCTGAGCGAGACGGTCGTCCTCTCCTTCTTCGGCGGTCTGATCGGGGTCCTGGTCGGGGTTGCGATCGCGCTCCTGATCCGTCTCGTCACGCCGCTTCCGGCCTCGATCCAGCCCTGGTCGGTCGCGATCAGCTTGATCGTCGCCTCCTCGGTCGGGCTCTTCTTCGGCGTCTATCCCGCGACCCGCGCCGCGAAGCTCGATCCGATCGTGGCGCTGCGACAGGAGTAGCCGGTGGCGGTCGACGTCCGCGAAGGCATCTCGATCGCTCTCCAGGCGATCCGGACCAACAAGCTCCGGTCGTTCCTCACGGTGCTCGGCGTCATCATCGGCGTGACGAGCATCATGGCGATCGTCTCTTTGATCGAAGGGCTGAACCGCAACATGAAGGCCCAGATCGCCTCCATCGGCTCGGACGTGCTCTACATCCGGCCGTTTCGGCCGGGGGCCTTCGTCGGCGGATTTCCCGACAGCCTGAGAAGGCGAAAATGGTTCAAGGTGGAAGATGCCGAGGCGATCCGCCGAACGTGCCCCGCGGTCCTGGCGGTGGCGCCGCTCAATTTTACCAACGCACGCCTTCGCTACCGGGAGACAGAGAGCCGGATGACCAATGTCGTCGGGACCACGCCCGACTTCCTCGTCACGAATACGTGGGCCGTCGCGAATGGGCGCTTCTTCACCGAGACCGAAGTGGAGCACCGCGCCACCGTCTGCGTCCTCGGCAAGGATCACATTGAAGCGCTCTTCCCGCACGTGAACCCGATCGGAAAGACGATCTACATCGGCGGCTATCCCTACACCGTGGTCGGCCAGGTGGAGGAGCGCGGGAAATTCATCGGGATGAGCCTCGACGACATCGTCCTGGTCCCCTACACGACCCTCGACAAAACGCTGGGACCCGACCTCCGCATGGTCCTGAACGCGAAACCCGCCTCGCCGGAGCTGATCGACACCGCCATCGACCAGATGACCGAGACGCTCCGCCGCCAGCGCAAGCTCTCCTACCGCCAGGCGGACAATTTCGCGATTTTCACGGACCAATCGCTGGTGGACATCTACAACAAGATCACGGGAGCGTTTTATCTCGTCATGATGGTCATCTCGTCGATCGGCCTCATGGTGGGAGGAATCGGGGTCATGAACATCATGCTCGTCTCGGTGACCGAGCGGACCCGCGAAATCGGGGTCCGCAAGGCGCTCGGGGCCCGGCGGCGCGACATCCTGTGGCAGTTCCTGGTGGAGGCCATGACCCTCACGGGGACGGGCGGGATTCTGGGGATCGTCGTCGGGATCGGGGTGGGATTCTTGATCCACGTCCTCTCCCATTTCAGCTTCGCCGTTCCGTTGTGGGGAATGTTGCTCGGCTTCTTTTCTTCGACCGTGATCGGGCTTTTTTTCGGGATCTACCCGGCCGTGAAAGCGGCGCAGCTCGATCCCGTCGACTCGCTCCGGTACGAGTAGCCCCTGTCTTGACACGGAGCGTAACCGCGCTTAGCCTGGCCTGTCCCATGCGCCCGGCGATCCCTCTTCTGGCTCTCCTCCTCGGTCTCACGGGCTGCGGCGGCCCCGCCTCGAGTGGGGAGCGGGCTTCCACGCTCGACCGGATCCTCGCCACCAAGGTTCTCCGCGTGGGTTTGAACCCCGGGTACGCGCCATTCGAGATGGTCGATGCGAACGGCACCATGATCGGGTTCGACATCGACGTCGTGCACTACGTGGCCGGACAGCTCGGAAACGGCGTGCGTGTGGAATTTCAGAAGAGCGACTGGGACCCGATCATCGCCAATCTCAACGCCGGCAAGTTCGACCTGATCGTCTCCGGCATGACCCGAACGCCCCAGCGGGCCCTCCGTTGCGACTTCACCGAGCCCTATTTCGAAACGGGGCAGGCGCTCCTCGTGAACCGCGCGAAGCACAAGCCGTCCCCGCGGCTCACCGTGCGCGATTTCGACCGGCGGGGCGTCGTGGTGGCGACGAAGCTGGGGACGACGGGGGAGATCGCGGCGCGAAAGTTCTTTCGGGTGGCTACGATCAAGACCATGGAAACGGAATCGGATGCCGCGCTCGAAGTGGACGCGGGGCGGGCCGACGTCATGGTCTATGACCAGCCCTACGTCGCGATCCGCGCGCAGGAATCGCCGGTTCGGACGTTCGCGATCCTCGAGCCCTTCACGAAAGAGTATCTCGCGATGGCGGTCCGGAAAGGGGACACGGAGTTTCGCGACTGGCTCAATCTGACGATCTTCGAGCTCAAGGCGAGCGGCACGTGGGATTCCCTCTATCAGACGTGGTTCGTGCGGATGCCCTGGCTCGATCGGGTGAAGCGGCCGTCTTCCTGATCCCTCCGTGTATACCTGGCACTGGGAGCAGCTCCCCCAATACGTTCCGCTGATCGGCGCCGCCACCGTCCGCACGCTCCAAATCTCCACCGTCTCGATCCTGTTCGGGAGCGTTCTGGGGGTCGTCGCGGGGCTCCTGCGCGTTCAGCCGCTCAAGCCGTTGCGGTTTCTCGCGGCGGCCTACGTCGAGCTCCTGCGCAATATCCCGCTGATGCTGGTCCTCTATCTCATCTATTTCGGAGCGGGCGCGTTTCTCCCCGTGAGCCCCTTCTGGGCTTCGGTGCTGGGGCTCTCCGTATTCGAAGGGGCCTACGTCGCCGAGATCGTCCGGGCGGGGATCGAATCCATCGACCGCGGACAAATGGAGGCCGCACGCTCCCTCGGCATGAGCTATCTCCAGAGCATGCGCTACGTGGTGGCGCCCCAGGCCGCGCGGCGGTCGCTGCCCCCTTTGACCGGGCAATTCGTCTCGCTCGTGAAGGACAGTTCGCTCGCGTCGCTCGTATCCTACGAGGAGCTGATGCTCGTGGGGAGGCAGATCAATTCAAGAATCTTCTCCCCGTTCGAGGTTTTTCTCACCATCGGCGCCATCTATTTCGTCCTCTGCCTCGTCCTCTCGCTCCTGTCGCGCTGGCAGGAAGCCCGCCTCGCCCGGCCGTGAGCCCGGAGCCGATGGTCCAAATGCGCGGGGTCTCGCGCCGGTTTCCGGGTGGCCACTACGGCGTGCGCGGGGTCACCCTGGAGGTGGAGCGCGGGGAAACTCTGGTGGTTATGGGGCCAAGCGGATCGGGCAAGAGCACTCTCTTGCGGTGCGTGAACGGACTCGAGACCCTTGACGAGGGTGAGATCATCATTGACGGGATGCACGTGAACCATCTGACGACCGACTGGAACAAGGTTCGCGAGGAAGTGGGCATGGTCTTCCAGGGATTTCATCTCTTTCCGAACCGGACGGCTCTCGACAACCTGGTCCTGCCCCAGGTCGTGGTCCGGCGAAGGCCGGTCTCCGAGGCGAGGGCGGCGGCGCTCCGGCTCCTCGAGCGCGTGGGGTTGGGAGGGAAGGAATCCCGCTTTCCGGCGGAGCTGAGCGGGGGGGAGAAGCAGCGGGTCGCGATCGCCCGCTCGCTGGCCATGAGCCCCAAGGTGATGCTCTTCGACGAGCCGACCTCGGCGCTCGATCCCGAGATGATTCTCGAGGTGCTCGACGTGATGCGCAGCCTGGCCCGGGAGGGGATGACGATGCTCGTGGTGACGCACGAGATCGGCTTTGCCCGCGAGGTGGCGCAGCGGGCGGTCTTCCTCGACGAAGGCGTTCTGGTGGAGGCAGGCTTGGCCCGCGACCTGATCGATCGGCCGGAGACCTCCCGGTGCCGCGCGTTCATGCGGCGGATCCTCCGCCGGCCGGAAGGAGGGGATGCCGCATGGACCTGATCCGCATCCGCGGGGCTCGGGAGCATAACTTGAAGAATCTGAGCCTCGATATCCCCAGAAACGCCCTCGTGGTCCTGACCGGGGTCTCGGGATCGGGGAAGTCGTCGCTCGCCTTCGACACGCTCTACGCGGAAGGGCAGAGACGCTACGTCGAATCCCTCTCGGCGTACGCGCGGCAGTTCCTGGGCCAGATGGAGAAGCCCGACGTGGACCAGATCGAGGGGCTCTCCCCGGCGATCTCGATCGAGCAGAGGACCGCGGGACAGAATCCACGTTCGACCGTGGCCACCGTGACCGAGATCTACGACTACCTGAGGCTCCTCTTCGCCCGGGCGGGGGTGCAGCACTGTCTGAGCTGCGGCAGGCCCATTCGCGGGCAGACCGTGCAGGAAATGGTGGATCAGATCCTCGCGACGCACGCCGGAGACCGGGTCCAGGTGCTCGCTCCGGTGGTCCGCGGCCGGAAGGGAGAGTACCGAAAGGAGCTCGCGCAGTACCGAAAGCTCGGGTTCGTGCGTGCCCGCGTGGACGGCGCGTGGCATGAGCTGGAGGAGGAAATCCCGCTCGACAAAAAACGCAAGCACACGATTGAGATCCTGGTCGACCGCTTGACGGCGGAACCCGGGCGAAGGAGCCGTATCCACGAATCGATCGAGACCGCGACCAAGCTCGCATCCGGGCTGGTCCTCGTTCTCCCCTCGAAGGGAGAAGAAACGGTGCTCTCGAGCGCCGCGGCGTGCCCCACGTGCGGGCGTTCCTACGAGCCTCCCGAGCCGCGTTCCTTCAGCTTCAACAGTCCCTACGGCGCGTGCAAGACCTGCGACGGACTCGGCACGACATTCGAGATCGACCCCGACCTCGTGGTTCCGGACCGGACGAAATCGCTGCGCGAAGGCGCGGTCGTGGTTTGGGGGGACGCCGAGGGCACGTGGATCAAGGGTACGATCCAGGCCTTCGCGAAGCGGATGAAGATCTCCATGGACACGCCCTTCGGCAAGCTTCCGGCGGCGGCCCAGAAGGCGCTCCTCTACGGACTCGGAGACGAGAAGCTCCAGTACAAATTCAAATTGAGGAGCGGGACGGTGTGGTCTCACAAGGGACGGTTCCGCGGCGTGATTCCCGAGCTGATGCGCCGCTACCGGGAGACCTCTTCGGACCAGGTGCGTGCGCACATCGAGGAGAGCATGAGCAAGAAGCCCTGCCCCGCCTGCGGCGGCGCGCGCTTGAAGCCCGAGTCGCTCGCCGTGCGCGTCGCGGACCGGTCGATCGCCGACTGGACGCGGATGTCGGTCGCGCGCTCCCTTGGGTTCCTGGACGGCCTCACGCTGGGTTCGCGCGAGAAGGTCATCGCGGCGCCGATCGTCAAGGAGCTTCGCCAGAGGCTCGAATTCTTGGAAAACGTCGGCGTGGGCTATCTCACGCTGGACCGCGCCGCCGCCACCCTGGCGGGAGGGGAGGCCCAGAGGATCCGGCTCGCAACCCAGATCGGGTCCCGCCTCACGGGGGTGCTCTACATCCTCGACGAACCGAGCGTCGGACTTCATCCGCGCGACAACCGAAAGCTCCTGCGCACGCTGCTCGCGTTGCGCGATCTGGGGAACTCGGTCTTGGTGGTCGAGCACGACCGAGAAACGATGGAGGCGGCCGACCATATCGTCGATTTGGGCCCGGGCGCCGGGCGGCGCGGCGGCTACCTCGTGGCGCAGGGCACGATCGAGGACATCCGGGAAGCGCCCGACTCGCTCACCGGCCAGTACCTCTCCGGGGAGCGCGAGGTCGAGATCCCGGAGACGCGGCGCCCCGGAACGAGCGAGTCCATCGTCGTGGTCGGGGCGCGGGAGAACAATCTCAAGAACGTTCGCGTGAAATTCCCGCTCGGAACGCTCGTGTGCGTGACCGGAGTGTCGGGCTCCGGCAAGAGCACGCTCGTCCAGGACATTCTCCACCGCGCTCTCGCCCGCCATTTTTACCAGGCGAAAGACGCCCCCGGCGCCCACGAGCGGATCGAGGGATTGCGGCACATCGACAAAGTCGTCGCGATCGATCAGTCCCCGATCGGGCGGACGCCGCGAAGCAACCCCGCGACCTACACCGGTGTCTTCAGCTTCATCCGCGATCTCTTCGCTGAGCTTCCGGAGGCGAAGGTCCGGGGGTACAAGCCGGGACGCTTCAGTTTCAACGTGAAGGGGGGGCGTTGCGAAGCGTGCGCGGGGGAAGGACTGGTCAGGATCGAGATGCACTTCCTGCCGGACGTCTACGTGACCTGCGACGTGTGCCGCGGCAAGCGCTACAACCGGGAAACCCTCGAGGTGACGTTCAAGGGGAAATCGATCGCCGACGTGCTCGAGCTCACGGTGGACGACGCGCTCGAATTCTTGACGGCGATACCGCCCGTGCGGAGGAAGCTCGAGACCTTGAGCGGTGTCGGCCTCGGCTACATCCACCTGGGCCAGCCGGCGACGACCCTCTCGGGCGGGGAAGCACAGCGCGTCAAGCTCGCGACCGAGCTTTCGCGGGTGGAAACGGGACGGACCCTCTATCTGCTCGACGAGCCCACCACCGGGCTCCACTTCGAGGACGTGCGTGCCCTGCTTCACGTGCTGAACCGCCTCGTCGACAAGGGAAACACGGTGATCGTGATCGAGCACAACCTGGACGTGATCCAATCGGCGGATTGGATCGTGGATCTGGGGCCGGAGGGGGGAGACGGAGGAGGCCGCGTGGTCGCGGAAGGCACGCCGGAGCGCGTGGCCTCGGTCCCGGGGTCGCACACGGGGGAAGCGCTGGGCGCGCTCTTTCAAGCGAGGGGTTCCAAGGGCCGGGCGCGGGAGGCGGTGGTATGAATTCGGGCGGGGATGTGATAGCGTAATCGGTCTCGATTCACCCTAATCCCAGGCGCAAATTGAGGATGCTCGACACCACATCGACGCTCAAACGGACGCCGTTTTACTCCCGCCACGTGGCCCTCGGCGCCAAAATGGTCCCCTTCGCCGGTTACGAGATGCCCGTCCAATATGAGGGCATCGTGGCGGAGCACCGCGCCGTCCGCGGAGGCGTCGGCGTATTTGACGTCTCGCACATGGGGGAGATCCGGCTCCGCGGACCTGGCGCCAAAGCGTACGCGAACCGCCTGGTCACGAACGAGGTCGCCTCGATCCCGGACGGGAAGGCGGTCTACACCCCGATGTGCCTCGAATCGGGCGGCATCGTCGACGATCTCCTGGTGTACGCCTCGGGGAGAGACCGGTTTCTCGTTGTGAACGCGGCCAATTTCGAAAAGGATCTCGCCTGGATTCGCGCCCGCGCTCCCTCCGACGTGACCGTCGAGGACGAGAACGAGGACACGGCCCAGCTCGCGGTGCAGGGGCCGGGGGCGGAAGACGTCCTGGCGCGCCTGTACGGCGACCGCGTGCGGGGCCTCGAGTTCTACACGTTCTTCGAGGAAGGGGCGGGGAAGGACTGGTGCCTCGTCTCCCGTACGGGGTACACCGGCGAAGACGGGTTCGAGGTCTACGTCCGGTCCTCGCGCGCCCTCGAGACGTGGGACCGCATCTTCGAGGCCGGCGCGCCGGCGTTGATCCGCCCGGTCGGTCTCGGCGCGCGCGACACCCTGCGCCTGGAGATGGGCTACTGCCTCTATGGAAACGATATCGACGAGACGACCAACCCGCTCGAGGCGGGGCTCGCCTGGACCGTTCGTTTGGATAAGGAGGATTTTATCGGCAAAGAGCCGCTCGTCGCGGCAAAGCGCCACGGCGTCCGCCGCAAGCTGGTTGGGCTCGTGCTCGACGGGGAGCGGATCCCGCGCCACGGGTTTGAAGTCCTGGCCCAGGGTCGCGCCGTGGGGACGGTCACCAGCGGGTCCATGGGGATCAGCATCGGAAAGCCGGTGGCGATGGCGTACACGGACCAGGAGCACGCGGCCCGGGGATACAAGGTCGAGGTGCGCACGCGCGGGCAGGAAACGCCGGCAACCGTGACAGGGAGGCCCATGTACACGATGGGCAGCGTGCGCGCGCCCAAACCCAGGAGAGCGGAATGAAGGTTCCCAAGGAACTGCGGTACACCAAAGAGCACGAGTGGGTGCGTGTGCGCGGCCAGGAAGCAGAGGTGGGCATCACCGATTTCGCCCAAGGGGAGCTCGGGGACGTCGTGTTCGTGGAGCTGCCGAAGGTCGGCGAGCGCGTAACCCAGATGAAGAGCTTCGGGACGATCGACGCCGTCAAGACCGTGAGCGACCTGTTCGCGCCGGTCTCGGGAGAGGTGGTCGCGATCAACACCGACCTCAAAGACAATCCCGCGCTGATCAATCAATCCCCGTACGAGAAGGGCTGGATGATCCGGATCCGGGTCGCGAGCCCCGCCGAGGTCGATTCGCTCCTGAGCGCGGAGGCCTACGAGAAAGCGCTGGGAGCGCACGCATGAGCTTCGTCGGGCGGAGCGAGGCGGAGCGCCGCGACATGCTGCGTACGATCGGCGCCGAGAGCGCCGAAGCGTTGTGGGCGTCGATTCCGCCCGAGTTCCGGGTCCAGGGCCCGCTGCCGCTCGATCCGCCGCTCGCCGAGTACGAGATCACGCGCCGGTTCGCGCAATGGGCCGAGGCGAACGCGGACGCGAATCATTACGCCTGCTTCCTCGGCGCCGGGATCTACGACCACTTCATCCCGGCCGCGGTCCGTTCCCTCACGTCTCGATCGGAGTTCGCGACAGCCTACACGCCGTACCAGCCGGAGGTTTCCCAGGGAACGCTCCAAACCATCTTCGAGTACCAGTCGATGATCTGTGAGCTGACCGGAATGGAAGTCGCCAATGCCTCCATGTACGACGGCGCGACCGCGTGCGCGGAGGCGGCTCACCTGGCGACCGGCGCGACCGGCCGGCGCGTCGTGCTCGTCTCCCAAGGAGCTCATCCCCATTTCCGCGAGGTGCTTCGAACGTACGCGTCGGCGGGCTCGTTCGACGTGCGCGATCTTCCCCTGGAGCAGGGAGTCACCCCGGGGGCGGCGCTCGAGCGCATGCTCTCGCCGGAAGTCGCGGCGGTGCTCTGGGCGCAGCCGAACTTCGAAGGGATCGTCGAGGACGGAGCCGCGCTCACCCAGGCCGCCCACGCGGCCGGGGCGTATTCGATCGCGGTCGCGGACCCGGTCGCGCTGGCGCTGCTCCAGCCTCCGGGACGCGACGGGGCCGACATCGTCGTCGGAGAGGGCCAGCCGCTCGGCGTTCCCATGGGGTACGGAGGCCCGCTCGTCGGTTTCTTTTCGATCCGAAAGGCGGACGTGCGGCGGCTGCCGGGCCGGCTCGCCGGCGCCACCGTCGACCAGGACGGGCGCCGCGGGTTCGTGCTCACGCTTCAGACCCGCGAGCAACACATCCGCCGCGAGCGCGCTACCTCGAACATCTGCACGAACCAAGGTCTGATGGCGCTCGCCAACACCATCCACCTGGCGCTCCTCGGCGCGCAGGGCATGCGCGACGTCGCGACGCAATC
>Ga0066709_100002813_pt1 | contig 12960 bp, 13 predicted proteins | sample GraSoiAngelo_158_FD_79665 | JGI IMG/M metagenome (GOLD analysis project Ga0066709, IMG submission 79665) | Grasslands soil microbial communities from the Angelo Coastal Reserve, California, USA - 14_1009_16_30cm | ecosystem: Environmental > Terrestrial > Soil > Grasslands | place: USA... | reverse complement strand
CTTTCCGCGCCGGGAGCGGCAGCGGCCGCGCCGCCTGCTGCGGCGCCGCCTGCCGAGGCACCGGCCCCCGCCGCGGTTCGTTAAGCCTAAGCCGTCGCGGTGCCTGTGAACCACGTGACGCTCGAGGCGCGGCTCGCTTCCCGCGGCGATCTGCGCTTCACGCCAGCCGGAATTCCGGCGCTCGATTTTCAGCTCGCGCATGAATCGATGCAGTCCGAAGCCAACGGAGAGCGACGCGTGGCTTGCGAGCTCGCCGCTGTCGTGCTGGGCCCGCTCGCCAAAGATCTGGCAAACGTTGCGGTGGGCGCCCAGGTGCGCTGTCGCGGTTTCCTGGCCCGCCGCTACCGAACCGGCACCAGCGTCGCACTGCACGTGAACGAATTCGAACTGATGGAAGGAAACTGACATGCCCCGCCCGATGGGAAGAAGCTCGAAATTTGCCAAAGGCAAAGGAAAAGGCAAGGACGGCAAGCGCCGCGAACGCGGTAATAACCTGTTCAAGCGCAAGAAGTTCTGCCGCTTCACCGCCGAAGGCGTCAAGCAGATCGACTACAAGGACGTCGACGTGCTGAAGGACTTCGTCCAGGAAAACGGCAAGATCATGCCGGCGCGCATTACCGGTACCAAGGCCCACTACCAGCGCCAGCTATCGACCGCGATCAAGCGCGCGCGCTTCCTCGCGCTGCTGCCGTACACCGATCTGCACTGACCGGGGGGACGATAATGCAAATCATCCTGCTCGAGAAAGTGCAGAACGTCGGTGACCTTGGAGAGGTCGTCAAGGTCAAGCCCGGCTTCGCGCGCAATTACCTGATCCCGCAGGGCAAGGCGAAGCGGGCGACGCCGGAGAACCTGAAGCTCCTCGAGGCGAAACGTGCCGATCTGGAAAAGGTCGCCGCCGAAAAGCTCACCCTCGCGCAGGAGCATGCAACCAAGCTCGAGGGGGTCACCGTGCAGGTCGTGCAGAAAGCCGGGGTGGACGGTCGCCTGTTCGGCTCCGTGACCAACGTCGACATCGTCGAGGCGCTCCAGAAGCTGGGTCATCCGGTGGAGAAGGCAATGATCCGGATGCCGGAAGGGCCGCTCAAGCAGGTTGGAGACTTTCCGCTGACCGTCGTGTTGCATACCGACGTCTCGGCGCACATCACCGTATCCGTTCAGGGCGACACGACAGGTGTTCCTGCCTGACGTAGGGGCCCGATGCCCAACGACTCCCAGATCGATGCACTGAAACTGCCTCCCCATTCGGTGGAGGCAGAGCAATCGGTGCTCGGGGGCCTGTTGCTGGAGAACCCCGCCGCGGATCGAATTGCCGACATCCTCGGCGCTGCGGACTTCTATAGCGACGCCCATCGCGCGCTGTACACCGCGATCATGGGGCTGATCGCGGACAACAAGCCCGCCGACGTGGTGACCGTGGGCGAGGTGCTGTCTTCGCTCCGGAAGCTCGACTACGTCGGTGGGATGGCCTACCTCGGCGCGTTGGTCGACAACGTGCCCACCGCGGCCAACATCCGGCGCTACGCGGAGATCGTGCGCGAGCGCGCGATCCTGCGCCGTCTCGCTGCAGCCGGCGGAGAGATCGCCGACGCTGCCTACAATCCGCTCGGGCGCAGCGTGCGCGAGGTGCTCGACGGCGCCGAGACAAAAATCTTCGAGATCGCCGAGCACGGCGCACGCGGCCAGCAGGGGTTCCAGGAGCTGCGTCCACTGCTAACCGAGGCGGTCGAGCGGATCGAGCTCCTCTTCCGGCGTGACAACCCGTCCGACGTCACGGGCGTTCCGACCGGATTCACGGACCTCGATCGGATGACTTCCGGCCTGCAGGAAGGCGATCTCATCGTTATCGCCGGCAGGCCGAGCATGGGCAAGACGAGCCTCGCCTTGAACATCGGCGAGCACATCGCGCTTTCGGCCAAGCTGCCGGTCGCGGTCTTCAGCATGGAGATGGGCGCGATGCAGCTCGCGATGCGGCTGATCGGTTCGGTCGGCAGGCTCGATCAGCACAAGGTCCGCACCGGCCAACTCACCCCCGACGACTGGGAGCGACTGTCCGACGCGCTGGGCCGGCTCTCCGACGCGGCCATTCACGTCGACGAGACGGGAGCGTTGAACGCGCTGGAGCTGCGCGCGCGCGCGCGCCGGCTCGCGCGGCAGTATGGCGGCAAGCTCGGCGCAATCATCGTCGACTATCTGCAGCTCATGCAGGCGGTCGGCGAAGGCGAGAACCGCGCGACGGAAATCTCCGAGATCTCGCGCTCGCTCAAGGCGCTCGCCAAAGAGCTCAAGGTACCGGTGATCGCGCTCTCCCAGCTCAATCGCAGCCTCGAGCAGCGGCCGAACAAGCGGCCGATCATGTCGGATCTGCGCGAATCGGGCGCGATCGAGCAGGACAGCGACGTGATCCTGTTCATCTACCGCGACGAGGTCTACAACGAGGATTCGCAGGACAAGGGCGTGGCCGAGATCATCATCGGCAAGCAGCGCAACGGCCCCATCGGCACCGTCCGGCTTGCGTTCCTGGGACAGTACACGCGCTTCGAGAATCTGGCGCAGCCGGGTAGATACTAGTATCCGCTAACGCCCAAGTGCGTGGCTAGGCAATGGGAACGACCGCGAGGCTCGAGGAACAGCAAGGTGGTGCGTCTGGCGCGACCGCCGGCGGCTTCGTATCCTACGCGCAGGACTACGAGGACTTGCGCTTGTGGAACGCACTGCAGACTATCGAGGCAGGCACCTATATCGATGTCGGGGCGCAAGACCCTGACGCGCATACCGTCACGCGCGCTTTCTACGAGCGCGGGTGGTCGGGCGTCAACATAGAACCGGTTGCGATCTATCACGAAAAACTCACTCGCGCGCGTCCGCGCGCTGTGAGTCTGCGCGTGGCGCTGGCTGCGAGCGCAGGCCAATGCGACTTTTTCGAGATTGGGGACAGCGGACTCTCGACGCTGCGCCATGACATCGCGCAGCGTCATCTCGCGGCGGGCTTCAAGGTCATCAAGACGCGGGTGAATGTGCGCACGTTGCAGGACCTGTGGACCGAGCTCGTGCGGGGCGAGGTGCATTTTCTCAAGGTCGACGTCGAAGGGGCGGAGAAGGACGTTCTCGCGGGCGCGGACCTCAGGCATCAGCGTCCATGGATCGTGGTGATCGAAGCGACCGTGCCTATGACGGGGATACCGACTCACGACGAATGGGAATCGCTGCTGACCTCGGCCGGTTATCGCTTCGTGCTCTTCGACGACCTCAACCGCTATTATGTTGCCGATGATCACGTCCAACTCGGCGAGGCCCTGAGGAGCGCCCCCATCGGTCCGGCATTCGGCCGGAGTCGTCATCCGGACCTGACCGCTCTGCTGCAGAAACGATCCTGGGGCGACCCGTTCGACCCGGGGCGATCATTATTTCTTGGCTTGAATCACCCGACGCCAACGCTGCAAGACCCCAACTCGCAGCTATGCACCCAGAGCCAGGTGTCCGAGCCGGCGTACCCGGCGTGGTGCGGCGAGCTTCGCGAAGCGCCCGCGCTTTCCTACGAGCAATGGGCGCGTGTGTACATTCTGCAGGCGCTTGCAGTTCGCGGCATGCTCCAGTCGGGGCGGCGGGGCCTGGGCTTCGATTACGATTCGGAACAGCTTGGCGCAGTGATGGTTGGTCATGGTTGCGAGACCGTCGCGGCGGATATCGGGGCGACGGCTGGGGTCGAGCTCGGCGATTTCGACTTCGCTTGGTCGAGCAATGCGGTCGAACGTATGGGGTCGATCCGTCGCGGCCTCGACTTCATCGTCGCGGCGATGCGCGGGCTGAGGCGCGGCGGCGTCGCCGTGCACACGATACCGTTCAACCTGAGCTCGAACTACCAGACCGTCGAGGCGCCCGATCTCGTCGTATTCAGACGTTACGACATGGAGCAGTTGATCGGGACGCTGGAGCGTGCCGGGCACGCGGTAGCACCGCTGAATCTCAATCCGGGGTCCGGGCCCGCCGACTGCTATGTGGATCTCCCGCCCTACCGTGGCGAACAACACTTGCGCGTGCGCAGGGATCGGTATGTTCTGACCCGCGTCGGGCTGATCATCGAGCGAGGCGCCTGATGCGCGGCGTGATGGTCGGGGCGGATCTCGAGCGGGTCGACCGTGGCGTCTCCTTCTGAGCGTGTGCTTGTCACTGGAGCGCGCGGATTCACGGGGCGGTACCTGTGTTCGCGCCTGCGAGCCGACGGCTACCAGGTTGTTGGCCTGACCGAGTCGCTGCCGTCGAGAGCCGGCGACGTGCACGCCAATCTTCTCGACGCAGCAGCCACCGCGCAGGCGGTCGAGTTGGCGCGGCCGGATCGGGTCGTTCATCTGGCGGCGCTGTCCTTCGTCGCGCACGATGACGTCGCAGCGACCTATAAGGTCAATCTGCTCGGCTCTCTCGCCTTGCTGCAGGCCCTCGCTGCGCAGTCCACGCCGATTCGCTCGGTGATCCTGGCGAGCAGCGCGGCTGTCTACGGTAATGTCGAGGCCGGCGCGATCGACGAGACGATGCCCGCAGCGCCGGTCAGCCACTACGGAGCGAGCAAGCTCGCCATGGAGCACATGGCGGCGACGTTTCGCGATCGACTGCCGATCGTGGTCGTGCGGCCCTTCAACTATACCGGCCCGGGGCAGGCGGAGCAGTTCGCGGTGCCGAAGATCGTAGCTCATTTTCGGCGCAAGGCCACGGCTATCGACCTGGGCAACATCGACGTCGAGCGCGAGTTCATGGACGTTCGTAACATTGCCGAAATCTACCGGCGGCTCCTGGACTGCGAGCCGGCGATCGGCCAGACGGTCAACATCTGTACCGGTCGCGGTGTCTCGCTGCGCGAGGTGATCGCTGCGCTCGAGGCGCAGACCGGCCATCATGCGGAGATTCGTGTCGACCCCCGATTCGTCCGCGCGAACGAAGTGCGGCGACTGGTGGGATCGCCGCGGAAACTCCAGTCCCTGATTGGAAGCCTTCCCGAAATCCCGCTGGCGGCGACTCTTGGCGAGATGCTCGCCTCGGGCCAGACCGGAGAAGCGAACCGCTAGAATGCGTCGCGTGTTGCGCGGACTCCCTGGATGCCGAGCGAGGTTTGTCGAGCGATGAACGCGGTCGGACGAAACGCACCGTGTCCGTGCGGCAGCGGCAAGCGCTACAAGGAATGCCACGGCGCAATCGGGACACCTTCCGCGGCTAGCGCAACAGTGTCCCCCGGGCCCGCAGGAGCGTGGTGGGTGCCGCAAGTGATGCGCGAAGCGTTGCGTGCGCAAAGGAGTGGACGGTTGGTCGAGGCCGCAGAGAAGTACCGGCGCGTCCTCACCGCTGATCCGTCTAACTACGACGCCACGCACATGCTCGGTCTGGTCGAATACGAATGCGGGCGCTACGACATCGCGCTGCGGCTGGTCAGGCGGGCGATCGAGCTGCAGCCGAACCTCGGGACGCCGCGTCACAACTTGCGCCTGCTCGAGTCGATGCCGTCGGTCGAAACGGAGGTTTGCCGTGAGGTGCTGCCGCGCCTCGCGCGGCGTGTGGATCTCGCCGTCGATATCGCCGGGCTCGCGGCGGCCGCGGCCGTGCACATCGTGATCGGGGACGCGTTCGGAGAAGCAGAGCAGGGCGCGCTGTCGCATATCGTCGCGGCGTGCGGCGCGGCGCAAGTGACGATCTGGGACGAGGCCGCCGGCAACGGGGCCGCAGAAGACGCGCGCGCTCGCAAGCGATCGGCCACCGAGCATCCCCGCGGGGGATATCTGGTGTTGCTCGCAACGGCGCGCGCGTCGGTGGCGTGGCTTCCGCAGGCGCGAGCGGAGCGCGCGCTTGTCGTGGCGACGCGCGACGAGCCGTGCGCGATCATAGATCGCATCGACGAACTGGCAGCGGCCGGTTACGAGCGGCCAGGGCTGCTGTGCGCGACAGGTGCGCTGGCCGATCGATTGCATCTTCCCCGCGCACCGACGCTTGCGCAGCCCGCAGGCGCCGCGCGCATCGACGCATGAGATCGTCGACGCAGGATCGCGCGGCGTGCGATGTCCGGGTGATCGCCTACTATCGACTGCCGGACGCGCCGCGTCCGGCAGGGTCGGTTGCCGGCGAGGATCTACCCGAGTGGGCCGGCGTCCGGACCTCCAGGGCGCAATTCATGGGACACGAGCAGCCGCGGCTCCCGGGCGAGCTGGGCTACTGCGACGTACGGGATCCCGCGGTGCGCGACGCGCAAGCCGCACTCGCGCACGAACATGGCATCAGCGGGTTCTGCTACGTGTTCCGCTTCTCTGCCGCGGGCGGCTGGCTCGACCCGACGCTTGCCGACATTCTCGCTTCAGGCCGGCCTGACTTCCCATTCTGCGTGTGCTGGGAGACGACGCGTTTGCACCACGGCGCGGGGTTCGGCGCCGACGACTCGGCACAGGAGCGGAAATTCACTCTCGCCGAAGGCGCTCCGATCATCGACGCGCTGGTGCCGGTATTCGCCGACCGTCGCTACCTGCGCATCGGGGGGCGGCCCTTGTTCGTCGTGTCCTCACCCGATCCGATCGCGGACGTGCGCGCGGTCGCGGCGCTCTGGCGCGACGAGTGCGTGCGCGCAGGCGTGGGCGATCCATACCTGGCGTGCTATGGCGGCGCGCACGGGGCGGCCCCGGCGCTGCTCGGCTTCGACGCCATCGTCGAAGCCCCGCCGCTCGGCGGCTTCCCCAGAAGCGAGCGCGATCGGATCGTTGCGCTCGCGCCGGAATTTGCAGCCGACGCGAGAAGCTACCGCAGCTATGTCGGTCAGCTCCTTGTTTCGCAGCGCCCGGAGCACGCGATGTTTCGCTGCGTCATCCCGGGTTGGGACGACACCGCCCGCGAAGCCGACACGGCCAAACTGTTCGTCAACGCCAACGTCGAGACGTTCGGGTTCTGGGCCGAGCGCGCGCTGGACCAGACGCGTCTGCGTTTCGAAGGCGATGCGCGGCTGATGTTCGTTCGCGCATGGAACGAATGGGACGCCGGCTGCCATCTCGAACCGGACGCGCGTCATGGAAGGAGCTACCTCGAGGCGCTGCGCGCGGCGGTGCTGCGCAGGCCGGCCGAAATCCCGGAGCGCCCATCCTGGGACGCAATGAGAGGATGGGCGGCGGACACCGGCGGCTACGCGGGGGCGCGGATCGTGCGCTCGGACCCGCGGGCACCCGCTAGCGGACCGGGGCCGATGGTTTCGGTCGTGATGCCGGCGTACAACCACGAGCAGTACGTGGTCGCGGCGCTCGATTCCGTGGTCGGGCAGAGCCACGCGGAGCTGGAGATCATCGTCGTCGACGACGGCTCGCGCGACGCGACCGGGGCGCTGCTCGACGATTATGCAGCAAGCTGCCGGACGCACGCGCTGACAATCGTGCATCAACCGAACGCCGGTGCGCACGAAGCGATCAACCACGGGCTCTCGCTCGCGCGCGGCGAAGTAGTCGCGCTGATGAACTCCGATGATCTCTACGCTCCGGACCGGCTCGAGCACATGCTCGCCGAAATGGATCGCCGAGCCGCCGCGTTCGCGTTCTCGCGCACACGCTTCATCAACGACGAAGGCAGTGACATCGAAGCGAACGATCCTTATGTCAAGCAACTGCGCAGGGCGATCGCCGAGGCCGCGAACGCTCCCGATCCGCTCTATGTGCTCGTCTACAACAATATCGCGATCTCCACCGGCAACTTCGTCTTCCGGCGCGCATTGCTCGAGCGCATCGGGGGCCTCTGCGCCATGCGCGTGTGCCACGACTGGGACTTTCTGCTGGCCGCGAGCTACGAAACGCCGCTGGCCTTCATCGACGAACCGCTCTATCTCTACCGGCTGCACGGGACCAACACCTTTGCCGGGTCCCGCGTGCTCGCCGCGTTCGAGCTGGAGCAGGTGCTGACCCGGTTTTTCGCGCGACTGCCAGAGCATCCGTTGCTGCGCGACCCGGACCAGGCGGCGCAGTTCCAGGAGTTCCTGCGGCGCATCGGCATGAGCGGCTATCTGCGCTGAACTGGGGCCGCGAGTATCGCGATCATTGACGCCGTTCTATTCTGCGCCATCGTTACGCGAGGTACCATAAGGACCTGCGTCTCCCGTAAGATATGGAATGCTGCAATGGCAACCAAGAGTTTTCATTTCGTCGAGGACTATCGAGAGCTCGTGCGCGATCTGATCGTGCGCTACCCATTGCCGGAAGCGATGTCACGCGCGGTCGGTGGAGACTTCAATGCATTAGGAGAAATAGAAAAACAACTACTGATCGGCTATGGGCTCAAACCAGGGCACACGCTTCTCGACGTTGGTTGCGGCTCGGGCAGGTTGGCCAAGCACCTGGTCCCCTACCTGACGTCGGGGCGCGTATTGGGTACAGACGTCGTTCCCGAGCTCCTTGACTATGCGCGGCTCGGCTGCCCGCAAACTTGGCAGTTTGCGTTGGTCGAGGACATCCGCGTTCCGTTCCCTAATAACGATGCGGACTTCGCGTCCTTCTTTTCCGTCTTCACGCATCTGCTACACGAAGAAACCTACTGATATTTGCGCGAAGCGCGACGCGTAGTCAAGCCGGCCGGACTCATTGTGTTCTCTTTCCTGGAGTTCGAGCACAACTGGAAGGTGTTCGAAGATGCGTGTCGGGGAGTCCGCGATGGGAGACCCAACGTACATTTGAATACGTTCATGGGGCGAGACGCAATCCAGGTGTGGGCACACCACCTCGGGATGACCATCGTCGATATTCGCGCAGGCCCGGAGCGTTTTATCAACCTTGCTGTTCCCGTGGTACACGATAACGGCGAGCGCACCGAAGGCTGCGCTGCGCTCGGCCAATCAATTTGCGTGCTCCGGAATGATAAGGTGCGCGGCGACAAGCGGAAAGCGGTGTCATAAACCACGTGCGACGCATCGGTCTCGGCGGCTACCTGCATGACCAAGGGCAGGCGCTTCTCTAGAGCCGTCGGGACCGCGCCTCGTCGCGCGCGGCCCACCAGGAGGATGCATGGCACGTCCCAGGTTTCATTTTGTCCGCGACTACCGGCGGCTCGTGCGTGATCTGCTGGCGAAATATCCGCTGCAGCAGGCGATGTCGCTCGCGGTCGGCGGCAATTACGACGCGATCGGCGAGGTCGAGAAACAGATCCTGCTCGGACTCGGGCTTCAACCGGGGCACACGCTCATCGACGTCGGGTGCGGGTCGGGCCGCCTGGCCAAGGCGCTGGTGCCGCACCTCGGCCCGGGGCGCTACTTCGGAACCGACATCCTGCAGGAGCTGCTCGACTACGCGCGAGTCGGCTGCCCCGAAAGCTGGCAGTTCGCCTGTGTCGAGGACATCCGGATCCCGTTCCCGGACGATTGCGCGGACTTTGCATCCTTCTTCTCGGTATTCACGCATCTCCTGCACGAGGAGTCGTACTGCTACCTGCTCGAGGCCAGACGCGTGGTGAAAGCCGGCGGCACGATCGTCTTTTCGTTCCTCGAGTACGAAGACAATTGGCCGGTGTTCGAGAACGCCTACACCGCGTTGCTCAACGGCGAGATGACGGTGCATCTGAACATGTTCATCCACCGCGACGTCATCGCGGCATGGGCGCAGCGCCTGGGCATGAGCGTCGTCGATATGCGCGGCGCCAACGAGCCGTTCGTCGAGCTGACCCGCCCGGTCGTGTATGACGACGGACACTGCGCCGAAGGCGTCGCTCCGCTCGGTCAGTCGGTGTGCGTCTTGCGCAACGACAAACCCGCGCCGGACGGGCGCAGCACATTTAGGAGTTACGAGACGAGTTACCGCGTCGTGTAGGCGGTGGTCCGCTGCAGCACGGGTCGCGCCGCCGGATCACGGCGCCGACGGACGGGCGCCCTCGTCGGCGCGCGGGTCGGGGGGTGTGTCCATTTCCCACGGCAGGCTGCGCGTGAGCAGTACATTGAGCAGGTTGTCCTGGAAATTGATGTTGCCGGTGAGCCTGGAGTGATGCTCGCACAGAAAGAACCAGTACGCGATCGGGATCACGCTGTCCTCGTTCTGCGGGGCGCTGGGGTCGAGGGTCTCGCGCGCCAGCAGTGACGGCTTGGTGACGCTGCCGTCGCCAGGCTCGAGCATCAGCTCCGAGTACCGAACCCCGGGCACTGCGGAGCGAATCTGGTCGGGATACAGGCGCGCGGCCGGCGTGTCGCCGACGTCTTCGAGCACGAGTCGGGCCGGCGTGAGCGTGCAGTCGCCGCCGAAGAGCACGTAGCGAATCTGCGTTGGCGGTTCGGGCGTGGACAGCGCCCAAAGGAAACGCCGCGCGCGCTCGAGTCGGTAATCGAAGAAGCGTCGCAGCGCGGCCAGATATGCGTCCGCGTCGGCGCCGCGTGCGGCTACGATGCGCGCCTCGACCCCCGCATCGAATATCGACCAGCGATAGCGGCGCCAGGTCTCGCCGTCGAAGAGGTCGTCGTGCCGCGCGCGGCCGGAGGCGTCGATCAACCACGTCACAAGCGGATGGGGAAAGAGCTGGTAGCCCGACGGGAGTGTGGCCAGCGCTTCCGGCGGGATTCGCCCGAAGCCGATCGCTTCGCCGACGAGGAACGCGTGTAACGACGATGCGGAACCCATGTTCGGCGTGCCGAGGAGCACGAGCTTGCGCACGCGCGTCGAGCCATAGAGCGTGATCTGCGACTCCCGCCCGTCGAGCACGTCCTCGGTCCCGTAGCGCTGGTAGTAGCGCGCGACCAGGCCGCCCATGCTGTGCGCGACGATGTCGACGCGCAGCATGGGATCGCCGTAATCGCGCCGGATCGACTCGATCAGCCTGTCGAGCCCGCGCGCCGACTCGACGTTGTCCTGGCGCCAGTCGTAGGCGTAGATGTAATAGCGGCGCTCGCCGGGCTTCGGGGCGGCTCCGATCGTCCCGCGTACATAGCCGCCGAAGTCGCGCAGGGTCTCGATGAGCTTACGATAGAAATCCTGGCCGAGTGCCGCGTCCGCGATGTCGAACGCTTCCAGGTTGTCGGGACGTACAGCCAGCGTCTTCGGGTCGAAATCGAGCGCAAGACCGCGGTAGTCGTCGAACAGGATCATCCGCGCCGTGCCAGGCCACGCCTCCGCGCCGGTGGCGCGATCGCGCAGCTTCGAACCGAACACACCGGGGATGACGATGACCGGGGTCGTGTCGGCGAACTGCGCGCCGATGCGATAGAGCCGGCCGAGGTCAGGGTGTGTCGTCGTCGTGACGCAACCGGCGAGCGCCAACGCGGCGAGCACCACGCAACGTGCCATGCGTGAAGGAGCAGTCACGCGCGGATTGTACTGCCGGGTCGGGGCCGTAGCCCGGGGTGAGCTATGCTCGCGGGGCGACCGGCGACGCCACGGGCTCGCGCGGTTACAGAATCTCCGCCGCGCGATCGGCGAGCCGCGAGCGCTCGCCGCGCAGCAACGTGACGTGTCCGCTGTGCGACCAGCCTTTGAAGCGGTCGACGACGTAGGTGAGCCCTGAGCTGCCCTCGGTGAGATACGGCGTGTCGATCTGCGCGATGTTGCCCAGGCACACGACCTTGGTTCCCGGCCCCGCACGCGTGATCAACGTCTTCATCTGCTTGGGCGTGAGGTTCTGCGCCTCGTCGATGATCAGATACTTGTTGATGAAGGTCCGGCCGCGCATGAAATTGAGGCTCTTGACCTTGATGCGCGAGCGGATCAGATCGCGCGTCGCGGCGCGGCCCCATTCGCCGGCCTCGTCGTCGGTCTTGTTGAGCACGTCGAGATTGTCCTCGAGCGCGCCCATCCACGGGTTCATCTTTTCCTCCTCGGTACCGGGAAGGAACCCGATGTCCTCGCCGACGGGCACCGTCACGCGCGTCATGATGATCTCGGAGTAGACCTTGAATTCCAGGGTCGTCATGAGGCCCGCCGCGAGCGCGAGCAGCGTCTTGCCGGTGCCGGCCTGGCCGAGGAGCGTCACGAAGTCGACGTCGGGATTCATCAGCAGGTTGAGTGCGAAGTTCTGCTCGCGATTGCGCGCTGTGATGCCCCAGACGTTGTTCTTTTGATGCGAGTAGTCGCGCAGCGTCTGGAGGACGGCGGTGCGCCCGGAAATCTCCTTGACGATCGCATAGAGCGGCGTCTCGCCCGGGCCCTTGTTTTCCTGGTAAACGAACTCGTTCACCAGAAGGCTGTTGCACACAGGCCCGGTAACGCGATAGTAAGTGTGCCCGCCGTGCTGCCAGGATTCCATGCCCTTCCCGTGCCGGTCCCAGAAGTCCGCGGGGAGCTCGCGCGTCCCGCTGTAGAGGAGGTCGGTGTCTTCCAGCACCTTGTCGTTGAAGTAGTCCTCGGCGGCGATCCCCAGCGCATGCGCCTTGATGCGCATGTTGATGTCCTTGGTCACCAGGATCACGCCGCGCTTCGGGTAGGCCGCCTGGAGATGCATCACGACCGCGATGATCTGGTTGTCGGCCTTGCCGCCGGCGAGCGACGGAGGCAACACGGTCGAGATCGCCTCGGTCTGCAGGAATAGCCGACCGCTCGCGGCGCCGCCGCTTGCAGGCTTGAGGGGAATGCCCGCCGAGATATCGCCGGGACTGATCGCGACCGCAGCCGTCACCAGCTCGTCGAGATAGCGGGACGCCTGGCGCGCATTGCGCGCGACTTCGGTGACGCCTTTCTTGTTGTTGTCGAGTTCCTCGAGCGTGAGGATCGGCAGATAGAGGTCGTGCTCTTCGAAGCGATAGAGGCTGGTGGGATCGTGCATCAACACGTTGGTGTCGAGCACGAACAGCTTGGTCACGGCGGCTCTGGCGCTACGCTTGGCGTTCATCAAGTCTCCTGGAGGGTTCAAGGTCATAGCGGGTTAAATCGATTTCACGGCTTCCAGTAGCGCGGTGGCGTGACCGTCGGCTTTGACGCCGCGCCATTCGCGGCGCAGCACGCCCTTGGCATCGATCAGAAAAGTGCTGCGCTCGATGCCGCGTACCTG
>Ga0066709_100002811_pt1 | contig 12961 bp, 13 predicted proteins | sample GraSoiAngelo_158_FD_79665 | JGI IMG/M metagenome (GOLD analysis project Ga0066709, IMG submission 79665) | Grasslands soil microbial communities from the Angelo Coastal Reserve, California, USA - 14_1009_16_30cm | ecosystem: Environmental > Terrestrial > Soil > Grasslands | place: USA... | reverse complement strand
AGGCCGCCGGCAATGAGGTCGTTGCCATCGGCGCCGTACAGCACATCCGGGCCGGAACCGCCACCGATGACGTCGAAGCCGGCACCGCCGCTGATCACATCGGCACCCGCGCCGCCGTAGATCGCGTCAGCACCCGGGCCGCCACGAATCTTGTCGTTGCCCTCCCCGCCGGCGATCCGATCGGCGCCGGCGCCGCCGTAGATCCAGTCGTTGTCGGGACCGCCGGCGATGTCGTCATTGCCCCCGAGGCCCTCGAGGATGTCGTCGCCGGCAAACCCGCGGATCGTGTCGGCCTGGTCCGTGCCCACGAGGTGGTCCGGTCCGGGCGTGCCCTCGAAGTTCGCGGCCAGCGTCGTCGCCGGCAGGGCGAGGGCCGCCACGAGGGCCGCCGCGCCGGCGAGCGAGCGTGGCCCGAGGAATCGGAGCTGTGTCGTCATCGTGCGGTCTCCTGCAGATCGATGCCCCCGAACGGATGGAGCGTTCGAGCTCGACGGCCACCGTACGCGGGGTTCGCGAGCGGCTGCCACGGCGCACCGAGCAGGGCTCGTAAGCGGTCGGTAAGCACGCCGGGCCCCGCTTCCTGGGTCCTCCGCGCGAGTGCCGGCTGAGCATACGGCGTCGCCCCGAAATGCTCGTTCAGCTCGACGCGCGTAGGGTGACGCTGCGCGCAACGGGAGGTCAGCCACGAGGAGCCGGCGAACGGACACCCAAGCTCAACGAGGGTCGAGCGTGCGCTCGACGATGATCCGGCGTGCTGGGCCGCGACGCGTCGCCGAGGCGGTGGCGGTCCTTCTGGTCACCCTGACGGGGTGCGTGACGAGCGTGAGCCCCTCGCCGGCGCCGCTCGCGACGCTCGTCCCAATCCCGGCTAGCCCGTCGCCGACGGGGGCAACCCCGACGCTCGCCCCGGCGTATCCGCGCAACCCGACGCCGATCGTCGAGGGCGCAGCGTATGAGCCGTCGATCGATCCCGCCGACTTCGTGGCGACGGTCGACAATCCCTTCTTTCCACTGACCCCGGGCACCCGGTTCACCTTCGGGGGCGACGAGGACAACAAGGTCACGGTGCTGGCAGAGACGAAGCTGATCCTCGGCGTGACGACAACGGTCGTCCACGACCAGGTCTACGTCGACGGCGCCCTCGAGGAGGACACGCTGGACTACTACGCGCAGGACCGCGACGGCAACGTCTGGTATTTCGGTGAGAAGACGGCCGAGCTCAAGGGCGGCAAGGTCACCTCGACCGCCGGCTCATGGGAGGGCGGTGTCCGCGACGGCCAGCCCGGGATCGTGATGCTCGCCGTCCCGCGCGTCGGCGATTCGTATCGCCAGGAATTCCTCAAGGGCGAGGCCGAGGACCTCGCGCAGGTCACGGCCGTCACGGGCTCGATCACGGTTCCCGCCGGGACCTGGTCCGGTGCCGATGTCCTGGTCACCGAGGAATGGACGCCGCTCGAGCCCGACGTCCGCGAGCAGAAGACCTATGCCCGCGGCATGGGGATCGTCGAGACGCGGGTCCTCAAGGGCGGCCACGAGGTGATCACCCTCGACAAGGTGGAGCACGGCGTGACCGCGATGAGCTCGGCGGGCCACGCGCTGGTCGAGCTGCCCGCCCCCCAGCCGGGCGACCTCCGACATCAGCCGGTGCTGGAGCCGACCCGTCGCTTGTCCTGACCCGGGACGCCCAGGGCAGCAAGCGCGGCGCCGAACCCCTCGAGGTCCTCGACGGTTACGTAGATCGCCGGCGCGTGGAAGAAGAAATACGGAACGGGCTCCCGGAAGTCGACGCGGACGCCGCCGCGCGGCGACCCCGCGAACGTGACGTCCGCGTGGCGGAGGCTTCGCCGCACCCCAAGCGCGGTCAGAGCGAGCCACGGCCCTTCGATCGACCACTGTGCACAGTTCGCGACCGGCGTCGTGATCCGCGACCAGCCGAACCGGGCATCGAGCTCGTCGCCGAGATCGACGAACGCGTTCCCTTCGCTGACCCCGAAGATCCTGAGGATCGCGCGGTAGCGGGGTTCGACCCGGATCGGGAAGCGCCGAGGCGTGTCCTGCGTCATGGCCCGCTCGATGGTCCCACGGTCCCGGCCCCGGTGTACGCTCTCGCCTTCTCACTGGCCGATGCATCGATGGGGCTGAGAGGGCGGAGATGCCGAGGATCGTTCGTGGGGCGCTGCTGCAGGCAAGCTGGACCGGCGACAAGGAGTCGATGATCCAGAAGCACGAAGCGGCGGCGCACGAGGCGGCCAAGCAGGGCGCACAGGTGATGCTCTTCCAGGAGCTCTTCTACGGGCCCTACTTCTGCCAGGTCCAGGACGCGCAGTACTACGCCTACACCGAGCTGATCCCGGACGGCCCGACGACCAAGCGGATGGAGGACCTGGCCAGGAAGACGAGCATGGTCCTCGTCGTGCCGATGTACGAGGAGGACGCCCAGGCCTCCGGCATCTACTACAACACCGCCGCGGTCATCGACGCAGACGGCAAGTACCTCGGCAAGTACCGCAAGACACACATCCCCCACGTCAAGGGGTTCTGGGAGAAGTTCTACTTCCGGCCGGGCAACCTCGGCTACCCGGTGTTCGAGACGGCGGTCGGCAAGGTCGGCGTGTACATCTGCTACGACCGGCACTTCCCGGAGGGCGCCCGGGCGCTGGGCCTGAACGGCGCCGAGATGGTGTTCATCCCGTCGGCCACGTCGCGCGGCCTCAGCGAGTACCTCTGGCGGATCGAACAGGTGAGCCACGCCGTGGCCAATGGCTACTTCGTGGGCACGATCAACCGGGTCGGCATCGAGAAGGACATCGGTGACGACGACTTCTACGGCCAGAGCTACTTCTGCGACCCGCGCGGCCAGTTCATCGGCTCTGTGGGCTCGCCGTACGACGAGGAGCTGATCGTCCGCGACATGGACCTCGACGTCGTGACCCAGGTACGCCAGACGTGGCAGTTCTACCGGGATCGCCGGCCCGACGCCTACGGGGACCTCACCCGGCCGTAGGCGCGGCTTCGACGCTCGCCCGGGAGGCCAATCGATGCAGTTCGGGTTCACGCTCAAGCCGGAGCACTCGATCAAGGCGACGCTCGATCTCGCCCGGCTGGGCGAGTCGGTCGGGTTCGACTATCTGTGGCTCTTCGATTCGCACGTCCTGTGGCGCGAGCCGTATGCGCTCCTGACCCTCATCGCCGAGCACACCGAGAAGCTCCGCCTCGGCACCTGCGTGACCAACCCCGGCACCCGGGAGCCGAGCGTCACCGCCTCCGCACTGGCGACGCTCGACGAGGTCAGCGGCGGGCGGATGGACCTCGGCATCGGGCGCGGCGACTCGGCGCGACGGGTGCTCGGCAAGCCCCCCATCACCCTCGCCCACACCGAGGAGGCGATCCACGTCATCAAGGAGCTGGTCGAGGGGCGGCCGGTCATGTACGAAGGCACCGAGCTCCAGCTCAGCTGGACCGGCAAGTGGAAGCTGCCGGTCTGGGTCGCCGGCTACGGCCCGATGGCGCTGGCCATGACCGGCCGGGTCGCCGACGGAGTCATCCTCCAGCTCGCCGACCCCGACCTGATCCGCTGGTTCGTGGGCCAGGTCCGCGAGGCCGCGGTCGCCGCCGGTCGTGACGCCGAATCCATCGAGGTCCAGGCAGCGGCGCCACTGCACGTCGGCCCGGTCGACGTCGGCCGGGATCGCACGCGGTGGTTCCCGGCGCTCGTCTCGAACCACGTCGTCGACCTGGTCAACAAGTACCCGCGCGAGCAGCTGCCGGATGCGCTGACCGGCTACATCCACGATCGGACCGGCTACGACTACCACCACCACGCCGAGGTTGGCTCGGCGAATGCCGGGTTCGTCGGCGACGAGGTGACCGATCGGTTCTGCGTGCTCGGGGAGGTCCCCGAGGTCGTCGAGAAGCTGGGCGTCCTCGCCGAGGCCGGGGTCACCCAGTTCAACGTTTACCTCATGAACGGCGACGAGCGCGAGCAGCTCGAGCGCATCGGCCGGGAGGTCATCCCGGAGCTTCAGGCAAGTCCGAGTGTCAACGGCGGCTGAGCCCGTGGCTGCACCCTTCGAGGTCGATCGGCACGCGCCGCTCGATGACCCGGCGATCGAGGCCCGAGTCACGGCGATTGCCCGGCAGGTCGTGCGCGAGGAGCTCTCGACGTCGGAAACCGGTCCGCGCCGTGCGGCGGGCGCTCGACAGCGAGTCGATTCCGAGGGCTGAACGGCGGTACGATCTCCCTGGCCCAACCGGCCGGAGATAGAGGAGATTGCCAGTGGACAAGAAGGCAAAGACCCCCAAGAAGCCCAAGCAGAACAAGGCAAAGACCGCCAAGTAACCGCGGCGGCGGCGCGCGTCGCCGCCCGGCGAGGGCACGCCGCGTGCTGCTGGGACGTTCGGTTCCGGCATTTCGGACCGAAGGTCAGTCTTGCGTTCGCCTCGCGGTGGCTGACACTGGGCGATGTCTCCCATCGACCCGCGGTCAGCTGCAGCCGAGGCGTCCCATGCCGACTCTGACCCTCCGTCGCCGTGACCCGTGGTGGGGCCTCGAGGGGCCCGCTGCGCGACGCCGGTACCGCTACCACCGCTTCGTCTCGGCGATGGCGTTCCTCGCCTCGCTCGTCGCGATCGGCGGGGCGGGCATGGCCTGGGCGATCTACCTCGGCTTCGCCGCGCTGCTGGGACTCAACCTGACCATCGCCATCGGCTGACCGGCGGCGGCCGCCGAATTCGGTGATCGCAGTCAGCCGTCAACGTAGTCCGTCGTATCGCGACGTTGGCAAATGACGCCGACACCCTTCCGGTGCGGCTCGCTACGATCTCCTCCTCATCGAAGGAGGAGCGATGCGCACCCTGATCTCGAACGGGACGATCGTCACCGCTGACGGCTCGTACATCGCCGACGTCCTCATCGACGGCGAGAGGATCGCCCAGATCGGTGCGGCCCTCGGCGGCTCGATCACCGCGGACGAGACCATGGACGCGAAGGGGCGCTACGTGATCCCGGGCGGGATCGACGTGCACACGCACATGGAGCTGCCGTTCGGCGGCACGTTCGCAAAGGACACGTTCGAGACCGGGACCCGCGCGGCGGCGTTCGGCGGGACGACCACGATCGTCGACTTCGCGGTCCAGTCACGAGGCAAGAGCCTGCGCGAGGGCCTCGACGCGTGGCACGCCAAGGCCGAGGGCAACGCCTTCACCGACTACGGCTTCCACATGATCATGAGCGACGTCAACGACGACACGCTCAAGGAGATGGACCAGCTTGTCGCCGAGGGGGTACCCGACTTCAAGCTGTTCACCGCCTATCCGGGCGTGTTCTTCAGCGACGACGGGGCGATCTTCCGGGCGATGCAGCAGACCGCGAAGAACGGCGGGCTGATCATGATGCACGCCGAGAACGGGCTTGCGATCGACGTCATCGCCGCCGATACGTTCAACAGCGGCGTCACCGACCCGATCGGCCATGGGCTGGCGCGGTACCCGGTTCTGGAAGGCGAGGCCACCAACCGCGTCATCCGCCTCGCCCAGGCGGCGAAGGTGCCTGTGTACATCGTCCACCTCTCGGCGCGCGAGGCGCTGGATGCCGTGCGGATGGCCCGCGACCAGGGCCTGCCCGCGTTCGCCGAGACGTGCCCCCAGTACCTGTTCCTCTCGCTCGATGACCTCGGCAACGGGTTCGACGGCGCGAAGTTCGTGTGCTCGCCGCCGCTGCGTACGAAGGACCACCAGCCCGAGCTGTGGAGCGGGCTCGTGAAGGACGACCTGCAGGTCGTGTCGACCGACCACTGCCCGTTCGACTTCCACGGCCAGAAGGATCTGGGCAAAGGCGACTTCCGGAAGATCCCCAACGGCCTGCCCGGCGTCGAGGATCGGATGGACCTGCTCCACGATGGTGGCGTCGTGGCCGGCAAGATCACGAAGGAACGCTGGGTCGAGATCACGTCGACGGCGCCGGCGAAGCTGTTCGGGATGTACCCGCGCAAGGGGGCGATCACGGTCGGGGCCGATGCGGACGTCGTGGTCTACGACCCGAAGCGGGAGCACACGATCTCGGCGAAGACCCACCACATGGATGTCGACTACTCGTGCTACGAGGGCCGGTCGGTGCGGGGCGGCGCGGACGTGGTGCTGAGCCGGGGGTCCGTGGTCGTTCGGAACGGCGAGTTCACGGGTCGGAAGGGCGCCGGAAACTTCGTGAAACGGGCCGCCGCCGACTTCGCGCGCATGGCCTAGGCGAGCGTGGCGCGGATCGAGGGAGCCAGGTTCGGGCACGTGAACGTGACGGGCTCCGACTGGCGCCGCCTGGCCGCGTTCTATGGCGACGTGTTCGGGATGGAGGTCGTCCCGCCGGAGCGCGACTACCGCGGACGAGAGCTCGAAGCCGGCACGGGCGTGGCGAATGCGCACGTCCGCGGCGCGCACCTGCGCCTGCCAGGGCCCGGCCCGGCTTCGCCGACGCTCGAGATCTACGAGTACGATACGGTCGAGGAGTCACGGCCGCCACGCGTGGATCGGGCGGGCTGGGGCCACCTCGCCTTCCAGGTGCCGGACGTCGCCGCAGCGCTCGATGCCTTCGTGGACGCCGGTGGCGGCCGATTCGGCGAGATCGTGACGCTGGCGACGAGCGACGGGCGGCGTGTCACCTGGTGCTATGCGACCGATCCCGACGGCAACCTCGTCGAGCTGCAGGGCTGGTCCCAGTGACCACGCCCGCCGAGGGAAAGCGCTCGATCAGCGTCCCCGCCACGGTCGACGAGCTGGCGAAGGTCCGAGCGTTCGTGCGTGATTCGGTGAGCCGATTCGGCGGTTCGAAGCGCGTCGCCGACGACCTCGCTCACGCCGTCGATGAGGCAACGTGCAACGTGATGCTCCACGGCTATCGCGGCAAGGCCGGCGACGTCGAGATCGAGGCCGCGGTCCGGGATCGCAGGATCGAGATCCGGATCCTCGACCGCGGCCCAATCTTCGACCCGACGACCGCGCAGGTCCCGGCGCCCGGTGCGATCCCCGCGCCGACGCGGCCGGGCGGCATGGGCGTCGGCATCCAGCTCCTGCGAACGTTGACCGACGAGGTGCATCATTCAGCCCGACCCGATGGAGGCAACGAGCTCACCCTGGTGCGCTCGATCGACGGTCGACACGAGGAGGACTGAGCGGTGGCGATGACGATCGACGTCGAGCGTCTCGGCGGGACCACGCCGGTGACGGTCATCGCCCTCGCCGGCGAGCTCGACGCGTCGAACTACGAGCAGGTCATCGACGTCGCGCGCAACGCCTACGCGGACGGCTCTCGCGGTCTCGTCCTCGATCTCGAGCACCTGACGTTCATGGCCAGCTCGGGCCTGTTCGCGCTCCACTCGGCGGTGCGCATCATGCGCGGCGAGACGCCGCCCGACGCCGAGGAAGGCTGGGGCGCGCTCCACCAGATGGCGCAGGACCACGACGCGCAGGCTTCGAGCGTGCGCCTCGCCGCGGCCCAGGAGCCGATCGCCCGCGTCCTCGAGCGGACGGGCATGCTCCGGCTGTTCGCGCTCGACGGCACCCGCGCCGAAGCGGTCGCGGCCCTCCAGGGGGCCTGACCCACGCCCGAAGACGCCGGGCTGCTGGAGCGCGAGCTCCGGGTCGCCCAGCGCATCCAGCGCACCCTCGTCCTGCTCTCCGGCGTCGACGCCGAGGGCTGGGAGATCGCCAACGACTATCGTCCGGCTCGCCAGATCGGCGGCGACTTCTTCGACGTCTTCCCGCTGCTCGACCCGGCCCGGCCGCGCCATCTCGGCGTCGTCATCGCCGACGTGTCGGGCAAGGGCATCGCCGCGGCGCTGCTGATGGCCTTCGTCCGGCCGATCATGCGCTCGGCGCTCGATCGCTCGGGCGACCCGGTCACCGCGCTCGAGCGGATGAACCACATCCTGGTCGACGAGCGGCGCACGGGCCTGTTCGTGACCGTGCTGGCCGGAGTGCTCGAGCTCGATACCGGGGTCTTCACCTTCGCCAATGCCGGCCACGAGATGCCGCTGCTCGCCCCCGCCGACGGGGCCGAGCCGCGCTGGGTCGCGGGTGGTGGCCCGCTGCTCGGCGTCTTCGGCGAGCTCGGGTTGACCGCCGAGCGGCTCGAGATCCGGCCCGGCGAGCGGCTCGTGCTGTTCACCGACGGCATCACCGACGCGGCCTCACCGAGCGGCGAGCGCTTCGGCCACGATCGCTTCCTGCAGACCGTCGCCGCGACGTGCCAGGTCGGCACGGCGGTCGACACCTGCCGGGCCGTGATCCAGGGCGTCCTCGGCTTCCAGGCCGACGCGTTGCCAGCGGACGACCTCGCCCTGCTCGTCCTGCGCCGGCTGCCCGGCTGACCCGCGCCGCGCGCTCGCGCCCGGCGGCCCGCCCGCACCTTTAGCCCACGAGCGGCCGGCCCAGCTCCTGCCGCCAGCGCTCGTTGAAGTCGAACAGCAGGCGATCCTTGCGCGGGTACACGCCGCGGAAGGAACGTGACGAGACGCCCAGCTGGGCCCGCTCGCAGACGGTCCAGTCCTGGCGGCTGATCAGGTCCCACAGCTCGACCGTCGGGCTCGGGTCGAAGCCCGGCAGGGCGATCGCCTCGGGCCGGAAGTAGAACTCGGAGACGACCGTCGTCCGGCCCGGGCCGTTCGGGTAGATGAGGTAGGCCATGACCGAGTCCGGGTGCAGGTTGACCATCAGGTTCGGGAACTGGAATACGCCGTAGTACATGCCGTAGTCGGGGTCGAGGAGACCCGGGAACCTGGGCAGGTCGGACACGCCGGTCGCGGTGAACGAGGTCGCGCCCTCGATCATCAGATTGCCGCCGTCGGCCGTCTCGCCGTCCCAGACCTCGCCCTTCCGGAACAGCGGGATGACCTGCACCAGCTCAGGGTGGATCGTGGGGCAGTGCAGGCACTCGTTGTAGTTCTCGACCACGATCTTCCAGTTCGCGGCGACGTCGTAGGTCAGCCGGCGGCCGAGGCGAAGCTCACCCATCCGGTAGCGCTCGAAGTCGGTGATGGTCTCGTTGCTGTTCCGGAGCCACTCGCCGAGGGGCCGCGGATGCTCCGCGAGGCTGACGAACAGGAAGCCCCCGTACTCCCCGACCGCGATCGCGTGCAGCGGGTAGTCGTCGCGTTCGAACTGCTCGTCCTCGTGGACATTCGGCGTCGCCAGCAGGTGCCCGTCGAAGTCGTACGACCACGAGTGGTACGGGCACTTGAGCGCCTTGCCCAGGTGGCCGCACGCGGGCTCGTCGTCGAGCAGCTTCGTGCCGCGGTGGGCGCACACGTTGTAGAACGCCCGAGGCTCGCCATCGCGGTTACGCACGACGAAGACCGATTCGCCGACGACGTCGCGAACAAGGTAGGTGCCGGGCTCGGCGATCTCCTCCGATCGGCCCACGCACAGCCAGCCGCGGAAGAACAGCCGCTCCCGCTCCTCCTCATAGACGACCGCGCTCGTGTAGTCGGCGCCGGTCAGGGTGGGCCGAGGGCGCCAGTCCTCGACGCCGCGGACGCGCGGTCGCTCCTGCGTGACCATGGGCGTCGGATCGCGGTCAGCGGGTCCGCGGGAAGCCGAGGTCGACCTTGGAGGTCCCCGGGTCCGGCCAGCGCGATGTGACGACCTTGCCCCGCGTATAGAACTGGATGCCCTCGGGCCCGTACATGTGCAGGTCGCCGAAGAGCGAGCCCTTCCAGCCGCCGAATGAGTAGTACGCGACTGGGACCGGGATGGGCACGTTGATCCCGACCATGCCGACGTTCACGTCGAACTGGTACTGGCGCGCGGCGCCGCCGTCCCGGGTGAAGATGGCGGTGCCGTTGCCGTACGGGTTCTCGTTGACGAGCTTGAGCGCGTCGTCGTAGGTGCCGACCCGCGTCACGGTCAGGACGGGGCCGAAGATCTCATCGCGATAGCAGTCCATCTCCGGCGTGACCTTGTCGATCAGCGACACGCCGAGGAAGAACCCGTCCGAGCCCTTGAACAGCTCGTGGTTTCGGCCGTCCGCGACGACCTCGGCGCCCTGCGCCACGGCGGAGTCCAGGTACGACACGACCTTGTCCCGATGCTGCCCGGTCACGAGCGGCCCCATCTCGGCGTCTGGATCCGAGCCGGGCCCGATGCTGATCTTGGGCAGCCGCTTGCCGATGGCCTCGACGAGCGGGTCGGCGACCGCGCCGACCGCGACGACCGTGGCCACGGCCATGCACCGCTCGCCGGACGATCCGTACGCCGCCGAGACCGCCGCATCGGCGGCCATGTCGATGTCTGCGTCGGGCAGCACGACCATGTGGTTCTTCGCCCCACCGAGCGCCTGGACTCGCTTGCCGTGGCGCGTCCCGGTCTCGTAGATGTACTTCGCGATCGGCGTCGAGCCGACGAAGCTCACCGCGGCGATGTGCGGGTGCTCGAGGATGCGGTCGACTGCGACCTTGTCGCCGTTGACCACGTTGAACACGCCGTCGGGAACCCCCGCCTCGGCGAGCAGCTCGCCGAGGTAGATCCCGGCCGACGGGTCCTTCTCCGACGGCTTGAGGATGAACGTATTTCCGCATGCGATCGCGTTGGCAAACATCCACATCGGGACCATCGCCGGGAAGTTGAACGGGGTGATGCCGGCGACGACGCCGAGGGGCTGCCGGATCTGGTAGACGTCGACCCCGCCCGAGACCTGCTCCGAATAGCCGCCCTTCAGGAGGTGGGGCACGCCGCAGGCGAACTCGAGGTTCTCCAGCCCTCGGGCGACCTCGCCCAGGGCGTCGGACGGGACCTTGCCGTGCTCCGCGGTCATGTGTGCAGCGATCTCGCGCCGGTGGGCATCAACCAGGTTCCGGATCCGGAACATGATCTCGGTCCGCTTCGACAGCGACGTCGCGCGCCAGGCCGGGAACGCGGCGCTGGCCGCGGCGACCGCGGCGTCGACTTCCTCGACAGAGGCGAAGTCGACCTCGCGGGCGATCGTGCCCCGCGCAGGATCGAACACCGGCCCGCGCCGGCCGGACGTGCCCGCCACCCGCCTGCCCCCGATCCAGTGCGGGACGGTTGCTCCCGTCGCGCCCACGGGGCGGTCGGTGATGGGCTCGGCGACCTGGGTCATCGTGGATTCCTCGCTGCTGTGATCAGGACACGATACCGCGCCCTGCCAGCCCGAGGATCGATCAGGCCGGTCGAGCGTCCATGTCGAGGCGAGGCTCGACGGGCGACTGCATTGGCGCGCGCGACCGTTCGACGAAGCCGACGGCCGCCACCGCCAAGACAGCGAGCGCGAGCACCTGCTCGGCCCGGAGCGGCCCGAGCACCGGCGTATCGCGCCAGGTGAAGACGACGAGGAAGCGGGCGACCGCCCACAGCCCGAGCGCAACGAACATCGCGGCACCGTCGCGCCGGGCGACGACCTCCAGCCGCGGGGCCGCGACGAGCCCGGCGATGGCGAGCGCCACGAGGACCGCCTCGTAGACCTGTGCCGGATGGGACGGGATGTCAGCGCCGAGCGAGCCCCACGGCCCTGGACCGCCGTACGAGGTGGCCCACACCAGGTCTGTCGGATCGCCCTGCCCGGTCCCGCCGAGGACGCCGATCAGCTTGCCCGCGGCGAGCACGAACAGCAGCGGCAGCGCGGTCGCATGGAGCCATCGACCGACGGGGGCGCCGAGAAGGCGGGCGATGAGGGCGCCGGTCAGGATCCCGAACGGGACGGCGAGGGTGAGCGTGAGGCCACCCTGACCCGGATCGACGATCGCGCCCGGGTTCGACTGGTAGTAATCGAGGTGGTCGAGCACGGCGCCAAGGCGGCCGCCGACGATCGCCCCTGGCACCGCGGCGAACACGATGAACACGAGATCGTCGACGCGGAGCCCCGGCGCCGGGACATATGGACCGATGGCCGGCGTCTGGGATCCGATGCGCGCCGCGAGCAGCAGCCCGAGGAAGAGGACGACCGCGAGGCCGATGGTCTCGTAGCGGACCGATGCCGTGTCGCTCAGCCGCAGGACGGGATCAAACGCCAGGTCGATGACCGCGAGCGACACGCCGGGAGTGTACGGGCCCAGCCAGGTTCGATCGGCGAACGTGCCTGGCTGACAGCAGGTGCGAATCTGTCGGCGGTCGCGGGTGGACGACGGCGCTCAGGCCGGCAATTTGTCGACGAGCTCTCGAACCGCCGCGGCGGACTTCTCGAACGCGGCCTGCTCGTCGGCGGTCAGCTTGATCTCGATGACGCGCTGCAGGCCGCCCTTGCCGAGGACGACGGGCACGCCTACGAACAGGCCATCGACGCCGTACTCGCCCTGCAGGTACGTCGCGCAGGGCAGCACGCGGCGCCGGTCGCGCAGGATCGCGTCGACCATCTCGAAGGCCGACACGGCCGGCGCATAGAAGGCGGAGCCGGTCTTGAGCAGCGCCACGATCTCGGCGCCGCCATTGGCCGTCCGATCGACGAGCGCCTTGATTCGGTCCGCTGGTAGGAGGTCGGTGATCGGGATGCCGGCAACCGTGGAGTAGCGCGGTAGCGGGACCATCGTGTCGCCGTGGCCGCCGAGGACGAACGCGCTCGTGTCGGCGACTGACACGCCCAGCTCCTCGGCGATGAACGTGCGGAAGCGCGCCGAGTCGAGCACGCCGGCCATGCCCAGCACGCGCTCCCGTGGGAAGCCCGAGGCGCGCATCGCGACGTGGCACATCGCGTCAAGCGGATTGGTGACGACGATCAGGACGGCATCGGGCGACTGCGAGGCAGACGCCTCGACGACGGCCCTGACGATGCCCGCGTTCTTCGCCAGCAGGTCGTCCCGGCTCATGCCCGGCTGGCGTGCCAGCCCGGAGGTGACGACGATCACGTCGGAGCCGGCGGTCTCGGCATAGTCGTTGGTGCCGACCACCCGCGCGTCGTGGCCGACGACCGGGGCGGCCTCGGCCAGGTCGAGGCCCTTGCCCTGCGGCAGGCCCTCGACGATGT
>Ga0066709_100002810_pt1 | contig 12964 bp, 16 predicted proteins | sample GraSoiAngelo_158_FD_79665 | JGI IMG/M metagenome (GOLD analysis project Ga0066709, IMG submission 79665) | Grasslands soil microbial communities from the Angelo Coastal Reserve, California, USA - 14_1009_16_30cm | ecosystem: Environmental > Terrestrial > Soil > Grasslands | place: USA... | reverse complement strand
TGCTAAAATTCTAGCAGGGAGCCTCTCTCCCGCAGCCCCAAGTTCTTTCGTCTCGCCTGCTAGAATGGGCTGACGTGCCGGGGTAGCTCAGGGGTAGAGCACGCGGCTGAAAACCGCGGTGTCGGCAGTTCGATTCTGCCCCCCGGCACCACAATTTACACACGAAATTCCGCTGTGCGGTAGGGATGACACAGACTCCCGGTCGGTTTGACAGCCAAACTGACAGCCAAATATTCATCTCACCGGGGCCCTTAAGAGCTGATCTAAGCGCTCCGCCGCCTCACGCTGAAGCGTCGGCATCACGTGGCTGTAAACGTCCATCGTGACGGCTATCGTGCTATGCCCAAGCCGCTCCTGGACAACCTTCGGATGCACGCCTTCGGCGAGCAGTAGGGTAGCCGCGCAGTGTCTGAGGTCGTGAAAGCGCATTTGGGGAAGCCCGGCGCATTTTAGCAGCGGGCGGAAGGAGCGCCGCATCAAGTTCTGCTTCTCGACGGGCCTGCCCAGATGGTTTGGGAAGATGAGGTCGTTGTCTTCCCACGTCGCCCCCGCCTTTAGGCGCTCCTCGAGCTGGCATCGCCGGTGTTCGCGGAGTGCAGTGACGGCCATCTGCGACAGCGAAACGGTGCGCCGTCCCTTCGCCGTCTTCGGCTCGCTGTAAATCCACTCGCCACCCAAGCGATAGACCTGCTGCCTGACTGCGAGGACCGCGTCCTCCAGGTTCACGTCCTGCCACCTGAGCCCAAGGAGCTCAGCCTGACGGAGTCCGCATGTGAGGGCGAGGACATAGAGCGCATGGAAGCGGTCGTCTCGCGACGATTCGATCAGGCGGACAGCTTCGTCCGCTGACAGCGTTCGGATCTCCCGCCTTACCACACGCGGCGGGTCTACATGCGTTGCGACGTTGACTCCGACCGCGCCGCGCCGCTCAGCGTCAGACAGGGCGCAGTGAAGCAGAGCATGGACGAGACTGACCGTCTTGGGTGCGAGACCCTTGCCCAACAGGCCCGCATAGAGCTTATCGAGGTCGTCAGCGCCGAGGCGAGCCAAGCGGATGTCCCCTATCATCGGGTCGATGTGCAGACGGATCATGCGCTCATAGCCAACGAATGTCGTTCCACGGACGCTGCGGCGGGCGATGTCGTTGAGCCAGTGCCGTAGGAAGTCCTTGACCTTCTCGCGCTCAGGCGGCGGTCGGCGACCTTGCTGTTGGCTGCGGATAGCAGCCGTCAGCTGCGCAGCCACCTCCGGCCGCGTCCGCCCATAGAATGACTTTCGCTCGCGTCTCCCTCCGCCGTATCCGACGTGGAGGACGCCAACCCAGCGGCCGTCCTTGCGGCGATAAATGCTACCCTCACCGTGTCCGCGCCTTCGGGTGGCCATTGGTCCCTCCTTCCATAGGCTTGTCACCTCGGCTGATACCGCTAATCTTGTTCAACATATCATTCCTGCTTTGTTCGCTTGCGCTCGATGAAAGCCACCAGTGCGTCTGCTGGAAAGCGGCGGCTCCGCCCTACTTTGAAGCTCTCGATCTCCCCGCGCATGGCTAGCTCATATACCATCGTCCTCGACAAGCTCAACCGTCGAGCAGCCTCTTCAACTGTCAGCAGAAGTCGGTCGGTCATAGGTTCGGTCGTCCTGGTGAATCGATCGTCATTAAGTCACCCGTGTTCATGCGTCATTCCACATCGCCCGAACCCGCCCTCTGCCTGTTCCGCTGACTGAACCTGAATGATCTCAGTGTCCAGGCCCGCCCGGACGGCCGGCAGCTCACCCCCCGGACCAGCTCGTGAATGCCGAGCCACTTGGTCCCCCCCAAGCCGCACTCGAATCGTTTCAAGATCGCCCCACTGATAAAGCCGATGCCGGCGTCCGGCGACGTCGGTGTACTCGACGCCGAGATCGCGGGACACTCGCCGAAGGGTCGCATACCGCTTTGGCCGTACCCCAAGAGCTTCCAGAACGTCACCCGAAGACAGTTGACCACCCGTTTGTCGGCACCTTACCTCCTTGACGTAGTCGCACAGTGCACGACCGGGCCGACTGGGGAAACTGTCCATCCGCCGAGCGATCTTGTAACCGAGATATCCCTTGACAATCGTAGGCTGAGCCAGCCGAGGGTCATGTGCGACGAGGTTGGCCATGCGGACGTTCATCCAATCGTTTGCCAGCGCCTCGGTCTGCTGCCAGCCGCGATACGAAGGGCATCGGTCTTCGCACTCACCCCAGCTGGCGATATGGCCGAACTCGTGATAGCACGTCTCCAGGAGCCGCTTCCATATCCTGAAGCCCATCGAGCCCACGCCGCCGTTGACAACCAACTGCCACCAGATGGCATTGAGATTGATGTGAATCTGATCGCCCCAACATGTGGCCAGGCAGCCTGGTGAAACATAGGAAGTGGGCTGATTGTGAAACGCGACTGGTACGTGAAGCTCCCCTGGCACCGTGAGGTATAGCAGGCGGCAAAGCTCGGGCGGGACAAGGTGGTCACGATGGAACGCGATCATCGGTACGCTCTTCGATAGCGGGACGGTTGCCTTTGGCCTCCTTGGCGATACTCATATAGTCGACTGACCCTGCCACCTGCGAAGAAAGCGCAATCGATGAAGGAAGGAGTACCCAGCGGGTCAGAGGGCGCCCGGCCGTTTCCTCGGACACCACCCGAATGCTCTTCCACTTCTCAAGCCTCTGGCGCAGGGCCTCAAGCTGTTGAGCCGTCCTGTGGCGCCCGAAGAGGCTGCTCACCTCAGTCTGACTCATCGCACCGTCGTGGTCTGCGAGCGCCCGAAGAAGGGTATCCGCATCCGGGTCGCCTAGCTGATCGCCGAAGATGCAGTAGGCGCTCTGCTCGCAGTACTGCCAGATGGCGATCGCTGCCAGCAAGTGGTCCGGTGTAACGGCGTCGCGACTATCGAGCACAGCCTCAATCGCTGCTAGCCTGCGCACGTGAGCCTCTGCCCGGGCGATCGCTGCCCCAAAGAGCCCTGGCTTACCATTCGAAAGGGGTTCGTACACGGCGTCCCAAATAGTCCATGCCTCATCCTCCATCCCGATTTCCTCCCGGGCGCGGGCGAACGTCAAGCTTGCGTCGAGCTCGGCACACAGCCCGGACAAGTTCTCCGGTGTGCCGCCACCTCGAGATAAACATTTCGTCCTCCGAACATAGAAGAACAAGAATCGGTTGGCGAAGCCGTTGCCCATCTGAGTGGCGGTGAGATAGCGGCGCAGCTCCTCGGCGGTAATGTGGCCGATGATTGAGATGTGAGCGCCCGTTGCTGTTGCAGGGTCGTTTTTTACGAGCTGCGACAGCCCGCCGGTATCCCAGGCGTCGCGTACCACTGGGGACAAGATATTGCCCTCCCTCCCCATTACTTGGAGAGTGCCCGCGAACTCGGTCTCCAACACAACGAGTCGCTTATCCAGGACACCCGGGTCTTTGCCGGAAGGGTCCCGCAAACCGCAGTGATCAGGCCCTCCCCAGAGGAGAGCCCGCTTACGATTCGATCCTTCACCCATTCGGGGTCACAGGCGCTGAATATGTGCTTAATGCGACCCCATGCCGTACCTTTTCTGGCCTTGCTTGTTTCGCCGACCGCAACGCCGTATTCATTCAGCGCGTGACGGTCCCCTTCAACGATGAAATGAGCAGAGCGGCCAATCGCATTACCGGCGCAGATCAGCAGCTGGAGCAGAAGCGCCGCGGGGTGAGACTCGGTGTGTGGCTCGATTGCTCTCGTTATCCTACCGGGCAGGCCGTAAAACGCCTCCTCCATCAGGGTCGGGAAAGCCACCGGGTTCGGGTGACCGGAAGCGCCAGTAGCGGGTCCGGCGCCGTTCGAACTTAGTTGCCGTGCATCATGGTGAGTGTTACCTTGTTCCATGGAAATCCTTTCTGAGGGCCAGCCGCCACGACTCGATCCGGAGGCTGGCCCTCGAACATGTCCCGGATAGCCCGAGGAGCTAACGGCCCTTTCTATCGGCGGGTGGAGGCGTCTTCTCATACAGGCGCACCCGCATGGTGCGCAAGTCCTCTTCCGACCAGAGCCGCCATCCGTTAACGGGATGCCTTTTTGGCTGGGGGAGGGTGCCGGCACGGCAGTATCGGAGAAGAGTGCTCGCCGAGATGTCCAACTCCTTAGCTACCTCTGACTTCGTCAACATAGCTTTCATAGCCTCAGAGTAACCTCGACGGCGCAAGCGCAACTTAACTCGATAAGCAGTTCACCGACTTAAGCGGCAGTGAGCCGTTGCTACGACTACACCGGTAGTCAGCGAGAGGCGAGTTCAGTCAGGCAGCACATATTCGTCGGCGAGCAGCGGGTGCAGCCTCTTCTCCAGCTGATGCTTGTCTTTTGAGTATGCATGCTCTCCGGCCCCGCCCCAATCAAGACCTATTCCGCCGAACTTTTTGTTCCACTTCGTCGTCGCTTGCAACGCCGTATGTCCGCCCAGCTGCTGCAGGCAGTAACACGTCCAAGCGCGTACAAGGTAACCCGCCTCTTGCTTAGCCTTGCGTTCTTTCCGCACCGCTCGGCCGAGACTCTTCCACATGGGGGCCAGGATCCAGTCCTCCATCAAGAACTGTAACGGGCCACTCCGGCCCGCCACTTGCTTCGCTTGATTCGCCTTCTTCGCGGATGTGGATTGGCCCGGCTCCTGGGGCCATTCTCTTGGGTCATACACCGTAACCCGCAACGCACTGCGCGTTCCGACTGCTACCTCTTCAATCGTGACGTCCGCGAACGACACCTCGCAGCCGGTAAGAAGATGCGCCCAAACGTCTTCCTCTAGGATGAAGTAAGTCGCGGCCAGCGTGTGAATTCGCCAATAATTCTCGGCATCTTTTGATGTAATACGGACTTCGGAGACGCGTTCAGCGGCCTCGTCGGTCAGCTCACCGTCTGTACGCCATGACCCGGGATCAGCAAGCAAAGAGTAGATCTGTTGCCAAGCTCTCTCGTATGGCTTCGGAAGCGGAGGGATTTGTTCGGGGTCAACGCCGCACCGCGGAGGATCCCCTCTATTGAAGAGTTTGTGACGCAGCTGCTCTACCTTGCGACGCCATCTGTACGAGTACACCTCGAAGTAAAACATGCCGTCGATGCGCCTTTCATCCATGAGATCCATACTCGACATATCAATTGCGTTCAGCAATTGCTCGGCTGCTTCGATCGCGTTTTTTACAGAGTCGCGGGCGCACCGCACACAAAGGGCTGTACGTCCCGTCTGACATAATTTCCCGCAGACCGCGCAGCGTCTTTCCTCTGGCATAGACGCCCCGCTAGTGCCAATCTTTGCTACCACGAATCCATCGCTTTCTTCGCCTGTTTCGCAATAGGGTTTCGCCGCCTACCCACCTTTAATCACGCAGTTAGGGTCAGTCCATCGGTCGCTTCACGTCAAACCGCACGAGGTTTGCGCAGGGACCAACACATCCAGCCTCGAGCAATGTGGAGCCCCCAACCCGTTTGATCGCAATAATCTAAGTATTTTCCTGATAATCGCATTTCAGGAAGAGTTTTATACCGAGACTGAGCCGATTGGTGACGTTAAGGGCCTAACGCCTACTGTAAGAGACTGTAAATGGCCCTCATTGTCGGTCTCATGGTAGCAAACGTGAGGCAGTCGACAAGTGCTGGAGCCACTCCATCGTTGGCAGCTGCCATAGAGGGCGCCTAGTGTCCTATATCAAACAGGCAACCCCGCCGTCGAGTCTCGCTGGAGCCTGCCAACTTAGTTAGCGTCTTGCGCTTACTTCGCTACGGCATCCTGCATCCGCCATCCAGCAGGGTGGCACTGCGAGGAAAGCGAACGAAGCGAAACAAGTATCTGGAAGGGCCGCCCGGGATGCTGCACCCTCAGACCGCCCAGGTTGGACTGGCACGTACGCAGCTTTGGTTGATTACTGCTAAATGACGGCCTAAGATTGTTCGCGAGCGCGTGCGCTCGCTCATGCTGTCTGCTCGCCTCCGCTCTCGCTCGCTACGCTCGCTCGGTCGCTTGCGCGACGCCTCGGCCCCCTGCCGGGGCGGGGGCCTCGGCAGCTCCGCTCGCAGTCACCTTCTGAAATCCCCTTGGCAAAGGGTTTGTTGGTGGCTCGCCGACGGGCAGGTCAAGTTGTTTCCCGGCGCATACCTACCTGACTGTCTGGCTGTGTGCGGAGCCCACACCCAATGGCTCATCAGCGGGAGAGGGCAAAGCCAACCTACGCCCGCCAGAACGAAGAGACCGCCGACAGAGACCGTCCGACCAAAGCGACTGGGCCATCGAGGATACTCGAAAGTGGCGGCAGTGGGCGGTCTCTGGTAAACATGGGCAGGCGTGCCTGCGCATGGCTTTCCAGCCGTGCGACTGGCGGTATAATCTCCGCGTCGATAAGCCCCAGACAGGAAAGGAGTAGCCCCCATGCCCAGCCCTGAAGACGTTGCTCGAGAGTACCTAGAGGCCTGGAACCGCCGCGACTGGGACTCGTTCAAAGGAGTGCTGGACAGCCAGTACACCTACACGGGAGGAGACGGACAGACGCAGACTGGCCCGGAAGCGGGGTTGGCCGTTGGTCCGCAGCTCTGAAAGCTTCTTTCAGTGGGACCTTACTGCTCTCCTGTCCTCGATATCGACGCCCACGATCGTCCTTCACGCGAGAAACGATCGCGCTGCACCCATAGAGGGCGGACAGGAGATCGCGGCTGGTATTCCCGGAGCACGCTTCGTTTCGTTCGACGGCCACCACGTCCCCGATCGCAAGCAGATGGCGCAGATGGACGACGCGATCCGCGAGTTCGTCCTCGGCAGCCCGCCACGCCTCGATCAGACCGCTGTGTCCGCCCCCACCCTGCCCTCCGCCATGACCGCCATCCTTTTCGCCGACATCGCCGACTCCACCGCTCTCACCGAGCGCCTCGGCGACGCGGCCTTCCGCGACAAGGCCCGCATCCTCGACGGTACGCTCCGCAAAGTCATCCGTGACCACGCCGGCACTCCCATCGAAGGCAAGCTCCTCGGCGACGGCGTGCTAGCAGTCTTCAGCTCCGCCCGACAGGCCATCGAAGCCGCCACCGCCTGCGGCCGGGCTGGAAACGAGGCAGGCCTCCCCCTTCACCTTGGCCTCCACGCCGGCGATGTCATTCGGGAAGACAACAACGTCTACGGCGGCGCCGTCAACATCGCCTCCCGCATCAGCGGCTTATCAGCTCCGGGAGAAGTGCTGGTGTCGGACACCGTCCGCTCCCTCGCCCGCACCTCTGCTGGCGTGTCGTTCGAGGACCGCGGGGAGCAGTCGCTCAAGGGCGTCGGCGATCCGGTGCGCGTATTCGCCGCGAGCCCGCCGTGATGGAGCGCGAGGTCCGTTACTGCACAACGGACGATGGTGTCCGCATCGCCTACTCTGTCGAGGGCGACGGCCCGCCGCTGCTCGTGTGTTCCATGTGGTTCGACTCCTTTGCGTATACGATTACGGGCTATGACCAGTTCCAATCGAAGCTTGCGAAGGGGCGTCAGCTCTTGCGTTATGACACGCGGGGAATCGGGCTTTCGGATAGGCAGCCGGCTGATGTGAGAGGCCAGGCGTTGGTCCTGGATATTGAGGCTGTGGCGAGATCATGCGATCTCCATCGATTCGCGATCTTCGCCGCCGGACTAGCGGGCCCAAAGGCCATAGCCTTTGCGGCAGCACATCCCGAAGACGTCAGCCACCTAATCTTGTTTGAGACCTATGCAAATCCGCGGGATGTACACAGCCTCGAGTTAGTCGCCAGTTTCGCCCAGCTCGCCCGGACTAACTGGGACATGGCTTCCCAGATGTTCGCCGACGTTTCCCTTCGTGAAACCTTCCCGGACGCGGCGCTTGAAGCGATGCAGTACACGCGCCGCTCGGTGACAGGAGACATGCTAGCTCGGTTTTTCGAGGAAGCCTACCCGACCTCGGACTCAGGTCCGTTCCTGACCAGCGTTAAGGCTAAAACACTCGTGCTTCACCGTGTCGACGATCGGGGGTTTCCGTTCGCTGGAGGACAGAGAATCGCTGCCGAGATCCCGGGCGCGGAGCTCGTGCCGCTGGAAGGGAACGTTAGTTACTGCTTCCTTGGTGAGACCCGCACGAGCCTGAAGGCAATCAACCGATTTCTTGGTGACCCAGGCGTTGGGCGGCGCACGCCCGTCATCATTGATGAAACGAATAAACGGGTATCCACCGTCCTCTTCACCGACCTCGTCGGCCACGCCGAGATGATGTCTCGACTGGGCGACGTCGGCGGCCGCGCCATCCTCCGCGAGCACGAGCGCATCACCCGCAACGTGCTCAAGCAGCACGGCGGCACCGAGGTGAAGACGATGGGCGACGGTTTCATGGCTTCGTTCGGTAGCGTGACCAAAGCCGTCGAGTGCGCAGTTGCCCTCCAGCGGGCCTTCGCTGAGCGTGAAGGCGAGCCGCTCTCCGTCAGAGTCGGCTTGAATGCCGGTGAGCCAATTGAGGAGGACGGCGACCTCTTCGGCGCGACGGTGATCCTGGCGTCGCGGATAGCGGCGAAGGCGGAGGGTGGGGAGATCCTGGTTGCGGACACAGTGCGGGGATTGTGCAGCGGCAAAGGGTTCTTGTTCGCGGACCGCGGCGAGTTCGTCGCCAAGGGGTTCGAGGAGCCGGTGCGAGTGTATGAGGTGCGGTGGCGGGAGTGAGTAGCTCGGATGGTCACGGGGCTCGGCAGGGCTACCTGCTTCTCGCCGATATTTCAGGCTACACGGCGTTTCTCACCGGCACAGAGCTCGAGCACGCGCATGAGATCATTCGTGAACTGACCACTCTTATCCGCGAGCGGCTCGCACCTCCGATGCGGTTCGTAAAGCTCGAAGGCGACGCCGTCTTCTGCTACGCGGACGGCGCGACGTTTCGCGACGGTGAGCGCCTCATCGAGCTGATCGAGTCCTGCTACTTCGACTTCTCGAACCGCCTGCTGGATATGACGCGGGCCGCGACCTGCCGCTGCAACGCCTGCGCAGCGATTGGTTCGCTCGGCCTCAAGTTCATCACGCACTTTGGCAGCTTTGTGATCGAACACGACGAGGGGCGGGAGGACCTCGCAGGACCGGACGTCATCCTGGCGCATCGGCTCCTGAAGAACACCATCAGCGATGGGGGCGGCCCGCAACAGTACGCCTTCCTGACGGAGGCTTGCCTGCAGCGCATGCCGGCGTCCTTCAACCTGCCGGCACATGGCGAAACGTACGAGTCGTTCGGCGAGACGAGAGGAGGCGTGCACGACCTCGATCCGGTGCTGAACGCGATGCGGGAGGAGCGCCGCTTATACATTAGCGCTGCCGATGCCGATCTCGAGACCACAATCGATGTGCCGGCGCCGCCCGCGGCCGCTTGGCAATACGTCGTAGATCCAATCGAGCGACAGCGTTGGGCCTGCCGCCAGTTCGGCAAGCACCCCGACGAAGAGCAGCCAAACGCGCAGGGACGCCTCGGGGCCGGCGCGAAGTCGCATTGCGGTCACGGGCCTGGGCCTGTGATGGCCTTCCGCGAGTTCATCGACTGGCGTCCCTTCACATACTTCACGAGCCGCATGAGAACGACGGCCATCGGAGTTCCCGTTATGGCCCGATCTGTGATCGAAACCGTGGAATTCGTCTCCTTGGGCGAACACAGCACGCGCATCGTGTTTCGGTGGCGGGTGACCAATCGGTCCCGCATCTCAATCCTGGCGCTACGAGCGACGCGGCCGTTCTACGTCGCATTCTGGCGGCGAAGGGCGGCGGCGCTGGTCAGCATCGCGGAGGAAGACGCGGCAGTGAATCCACTGGTGTTAGCCCACGATTGATGCCATAAGTGCTGTTACGAGGCCGCCAGACGCACCAGAAAGGGCGAGAGGCGGCCGTTGGTCCGAAAGCCATCTCCAACACCACTCACGCGCACTGCTCCGAAACCCATGTGTAAAGCCGGACAGGCGTCTTCAGAGGAGCGGCCTCCTGTTGTGTCTACATGCGCTCTGGCCTGATCCGTCTGCGACCGATCGATCGGGGAATGTCAGCCGTCCGCTCGTTCACCGTCTTGAGCACCGCCCGGGCACGAGCCAGAGCTGCTCTCGTTGATCGAAGCCCCCATCTGTATTGAGCGGTTTGCTTCCGCCGTACCTCAAGCGCCTGCTGATACATCGCCACATGCTCGGCGGCCACATACCTCTGTCGCCTTCGGGTGCGTCGGTCAGACCTTCTGCCACGGTGGTCCCGCCAGCAGAGCCGCCAGTAGCTGCCGTGGAATTCTCCGTGACGGCAACGGCAGTCCTTACCGCAGCGAACGTAGCGCTCTTCCAGCCAGGCACCCTTCGGGATGTAGGGTAGACGAGGGGCTTCGTCCATCTCTACGCTGCTTCCAGGGGATGGCCGCAGAAGACGCCCTCGCTCAACGGCGTCCGCTCGTCACTCATTCTTTGCATGGAACGAGCGATTGCGGTCAGGAGGAACATCAGCTGGTCTGCGGAGAGAATAGATGTATAGAGAACCGGAAATCCGCTAAGCCGCAAGGAGAAGGTGATGCTGCGGAGCTGTTCCTCGGACCGGAAGGAGGTGACTTCAAGCGTAATTTCCCAGATGGCTTCGGGCGTCGAAAACAGATGCGTCCAGATCGAGGAGTTGTAGCGGCCGCGGGCAGAGGGGTTCTTGGTCTCCACGAAGGAGCAATTGTCCATGATCTGCTGAAAGTCAGCGAGCGACATGTCGATGCAGCCCGGGGCAGCTGCGCCCATTCGATCAGAGACACTGAGCTGATCCCAGGTCAGCTTCAGCCCGCACCACGGACAGGTAGCCGCTGGCTCCAGCCGATCCTCTATCCACTCTGCCCCACAGCTGCAGTCAATCTGTACGTATCTTTCGGTGTCTGGCATCTTCTTGAATTCAGGGTAGCCGTTCGATCAAGGGGCATGCATGTTTTTGATCGATTGCGCCATCGCCCGTTGTGGACTCCTATCGGTCCATTCCATAGCCTTAGGGTATCCAACCCCCGGCCAGCGGAGACGAACGCGCTGACCAGCTTTCATCCCAGGAGTTTGCAGCCGCAAGGGCGAGCCCTCCCAGGAATCGCCGCGACCCCCATAATTCCGTAACGAACCAGAGGCGCGGTTGAAGGTGTGCCCATGATGGGCACTTGACCCGGCCTCTCATGGGCCCCTAGGATTCCTGCTCGGAGGTAAAGCACATGGGTGAGAAACGCCCCGCAAAGTTCTACATGGACCAGAATGATGCCTTGATGCACGTGGGCGTGACGTCGAAGCAACTACGCCGATGGCGAGAGCAGGGGCTGATCGAGTTGGAGTTTGGCACGCGGCCTGGCCGGGAGCTCAGGTTTACAGAACGTGATCTTGATCTGCTCGAGATCATAAAGCGGCTCCACGGTGAAGGGTACCCGACCGGCACCATCAAGAAGATGCTCTCGGCGACGGACGAGCCTTGGGGTATCGATCTCAACGACTGGTTCTGGAGCTACGAACGGGAGGAATGGATGGACCGATGGGACATAGCCCACGACGCGCTCGCCACGTCACCGGTTCACCTGGCGCTGCCAGATTTACTGGAAATGGCCCTCGTTGCGTTTCTTTGGCGTTCAGCCAGGGCGGGACAATCTCGAGGTGTTCGCCAGACCAAGGTGCGAGACATGTTCGATGCGGTTCTCGAGCGGGACCGCGATCCCGACGAGTCAGGCTCCTGCATCCACTCGGCTCTCGAGAGGACTCCTAAGTTCAGCGAATGCGTGCAGTACATCTTGCAAGTCGAGTCCCAAAGGAAGGTTCGCCGAGACCCAGACGGTCCTCGCGTACTCGCCGAGCTGGGTGACGAGATACATCTAGCGACCGGTCGCTCTCCGCACGAGCGCACCCGCTTGTATAACGTCCAATCGTGCTGGAACTGCCGAAAGAACTTCGTCGAGGAGTATGCCAAGAACGAACAAGGTGGCTTCTGTTCGGAAGGGTGCTGGCAAGTTCATGTGGGATCGACTAACACCGAGATGGTTCGAAGGGAGGAACAATGATGGCATGGAAAGAGGAGTTGTCGCGGGATATAGCCCGGGTGCTCATGGAGCAGTACTCCAGCGTCGCAGACGCGCTGTTCGAACTGGTCGATAACCCTATCGATTTCAGGCGACGGGGCCGCGTCCTTGAAATCACTGTGGAGATCGATAGGGAGCGCGATTTGGTGGTCGTCGAGGATCATGGCGGCGCCGGCATGGACGACAAAGACATCGCCCGCTGGCTCAAGTGGGGAGATCGGTCTGTCCGCCAGATCCGTGCGACTGATATCGGACGATGGCGGGTGGGCGGGAAGGCCGCAGCTGGCTACCTCGCAGACCGGATCGAGATGTATACGAAGGCGGCTGGGCGCACGGAGGTATGGTTCTTTCGAGACGAAGACTGGGCGACGAGGTCGGCGGCCGCGGATTGGGGTGAACCAGCGCCCCTGCCCCGAGATGTGCCGCTGCCTCGGTCGCTGAGCGGCAGGCCTCGAGAGGATGGTTACGTGCGGATCGAGCTCAGTGGCCTGAGGAGCCGCGTCTATAACATCGAGGACCTGCGCTGGCATCTGAGTAACACGTACCGGGTCCTTTTGGAGCGGGGCGATATCACGATCAGTATCAACGGTGATGGAATTGAACCTCTGCAGCTCCCACGCTCGTCAGCGTTCGATGACAAGTCTATCGAACTGCGGACGCCTGCGGGCCGGCGAATCCGTGGGTGGGTGGGCCGCCTGAACCGTGACGCTGTTGTCGGGCCGTCGGCTCGGAGGCGTATCGAGGGTGGCATCCGGTGTCTATATCAGGGGCGGCTGATAGGTCGGGCTTATTACGTCGGACACGCTGGCGAGGAGAAGGGCTCTCTCGCCTCCCTCGCGTGAGAAGTCGAGCTTGGCTACATACAGCCGAATATCATGAAGACGGACTTCGATCGCAGCACGGACGAATGGAGCGATGTGGAAG
>Ga0066709_100002809_pt1 | contig 12965 bp, 8 predicted proteins | sample GraSoiAngelo_158_FD_79665 | JGI IMG/M metagenome (GOLD analysis project Ga0066709, IMG submission 79665) | Grasslands soil microbial communities from the Angelo Coastal Reserve, California, USA - 14_1009_16_30cm | ecosystem: Environmental > Terrestrial > Soil > Grasslands | place: USA... | reverse complement strand
CGCATCAGTCGTCATAAATCAGCGACGGCGAGGCTATGCGGCTCTGCTGTTTGGTGCCCTCGTCCACCCCATCATGGGGACCGTTGGAGCTGTGATCCCGGCGGCCTACATCGCCTATGAGTCCCTTCCGTCGAGAAACGTTGCCCGTATCGCTGAAGCGGGGATGGCGGTGGTCCTGATTGGCGGATTCTCATCGATCCCCGTCCTTAACTCCAATCAAGGCGTTGGCTACATCCCCGGAACATCGGATTCGCTCTATAACCCGCATGCACGCCCTTGGGCAGTAGAGTACCCGTTCGGTTTTTCGGCCCTGCTCAGTGGTGCCATCTACCTCACAACCCTTACTGTCCTGGCGTGGTCGTGGAACAAGCTGTTCCTCGTCACCTTGGCGATGGCTGCAGCGATGTCGGCTGTCCACTTCGCGGCAGTGCTTCTGGCCATTCCGGAACTGGCTACGCCGATTGCAAGCCGGTCCACCATTCTATTCGTCCTGGTGGCGCTTCCTGTCGCGATGGCGCGAGCTGCGACGGCATTCTCGGTCAGCCGGCCCCTCGCCGTCCTTCCGATCGTAGCTCTTCTGTTCCGCGCATCCCCGGTGACATTCATCGCGGGCGCGCTCGCCACTCGCGGCGGGGTGATCGGGGGCATCGCTGGAACTGGGATAGCGGTTGTCGTTCTCGCCGCCCAGGTCCCGGAACTCGCCCCTGCGGTGCAACGAACCTTCATCGATCCAATCCTGGGGGACACTGCACCATGGACATTTGCGATGGCGCAGCGCGGAAACTTTGCGTGGCTCGGCGTAGGAGCCGCCATCGTCTCCGCAGTGCTGGTGTTTGCCGGCAGCCGAGCGGCCGCGGCTTTTGTTCTGATCGCCGCACTTTACGGCTCCGGACTGTCCGGCGCAGAGCGCAGCGGCGCAGAGGAAGTTGCCGCGCCGTATGACGATTACCGGGATGCTCAGCTTTGGGCGCGGGAACACACGCCGCCCGAAACCGAATTCACGCTCACCGAAACCATCCCGCAGTTCTCGTGGCGCGGCCTGTCCGAGCGTCCGGTCGTGGCACCTATTCCAGTCGGAATCGCCTATAGAACCCCCAAAATCGCCGCCGAATACAACCAGCGCCTCGATCGTTTCTATGAGCGGGTCGGCGCGGTAGGGTTACGGAGAGATCAACTCATCGATCTGAAGGAGCAGTTCTGGAAGGAGTTCTCGAAGGACTTCGGAGCGGACTACCTTGTCCGCCCGGCAGCATGGCCGGCCTTGTCCTTTCCGGAGGCATACCGCAATGGCTCGTTCGTGATCTACAGGCTCACTGGTCTCTAGGCTGTTCAGAAACTTGCTCAGTTGCTTGCGCAGCATCCTCCGCCAGCTTCACTCGACGGCCTTCCTCACTCTCGCGCCGCCTGATCCTTCACCCGCTCCCTGGCGTAGAGCTCTGACCGTACCGCGGACCTGCCGGCTCGCGACCGACCCGAGGAAAAGGAAGAGCGCGTGAGAGTGATGTCCATCTTCGGGACGAGGCCCGAAATGATCAAGCTGTGGTCGACGCTGAAGAAGCTCGACGAACTGGGCTTCGATCACATCATGGTGCACACCGGACAGAACTTCACACCTGAGCTGAAGGATTTCTTTTTCGAGGATCTCAAGTTGCGGAAACCGGACTACCAGCTTGATATCGATACATCCAGCTACGGACGCGAAGTTGCTGACGTGATCGCGAAATCCGACGAGTTGTTGGTCAAAATCAAGCCGGATGCTCTGCTTATCTTGGGCGATACGTTCAGCGGGCTGTCGGTGCTACCGGCGGCGCACCGCGGCATAAGGACTTTCCACATGGAGGCGGGGTTACGCGCCTGGGACAAGCGGATGCCGGAGCAGCGCAACCGAATCTTGATCGACCACATGTGTGACATCCTCCTTCCATTCAACCGCTACCATCGCGAGAACCTGCTGCGCGAAGGCATCCACCCCTCGAAGGTCTTCGTCACAGGTAATCCCACGTTCGAGGTGATGAGGGCGTTCCTGCCGCGCATTACGGAGAGCGACGTACTCAAGCGCCTGGGCCTGTCGTCCGGGGAGTATTTCCTAGTGACGGCGCACCGAAGCGAGAATGTCGATCACGCGCACTATCTCGAAGCAGTCATCGACGCGCTTGGCAAACTCCATGAGCGGTACAAGCAGGTAGTTCTCTACCCGATGCATCCGCGCACCCACAGCAAGCTCGACGCCTTGGATATTCCGCAGGGTGTGCGGATCACCGCGCCGTTCGGCTTCTACGACTTCAACAAGTTACTGATGAACTGCCGCTGCATCCTGTCGGATTCAGGGACAGCGCCGGAGGAGTCGTACTTCTACAAAGTGCCGTGCGTAAGCCTACGCATGACCACCGAGCGGCCCGAAACGGTCGAGGGCGGCGCGCACATCGTGGCCGGTCTGGATCCGGTGAACATCGTCGCCGCCGTCGAAACAGCGCTCAACCAGAAATGGGGCGGGCGATACGATCTCGAGGAGGGCTTCACGCCGTCGTCGGTCGTCATCAACTGCATCAGCAGCCACATCACGAACTTCTTCTGACGGCGCGCTCTGCGGTTTTCCTGCCTCGCGGCTAGCTCGTTCTCCCTACTTTCGCCTGCGCGGCGAGTATCGCTTCCAACTGGTCGATAACACGCCGCTTGCCGAAGCGATCGACCACGAACCGACGCCCGCGCTCCCCCATATCGGCGAGGGCCTCCGGCGTCGTTCCTGCCAGCCGCTCGACCGCATCCGCCAACGCAGTGGCGTCGCCCGGGGCTACCGCCACACCAGCGCCCGCCTCCCGGATCAGATCAGCAGTTGCCCCATCCATCGCCGCGATCACCGGCCTTCCAGCGGCAAGATAGGCGAGCGTCTTTGTTGGAAGGAGCAACTGGTTGAGCGGCCCCGGCATGGCATGAACCAGCAGGGCGTCGCTCGCCGCCAACAGAGGCGGCATCGCCCTCGCCGGACGCGGCCCGAGGAAGCCGACGTTGTGAAGGCCGCGTTCTGCGGCAATGCGCTCGAGCCTCGGGCGCTCGACCCCATCCCCGATGAATCGGAAGGCTACGTTTGTTCGGCCGCGCAGTTCCGCTGCTGCGTCGAGGACGGTAGAAAGGCCCTGCAACAAGCCGAGATTGCCGGCGAAGGTCACGACGAACTCACCATCGGCTTCAAGCGCGCGCCGTCCTTCTTCCCTGAGGTGCTGAGGGTCGTGGTCAGAAACCATCTCGCTGGGGTACCAGTGCGGCAACACTGAAACCTTGGTTGGGGACGCACCTTTGGCCACCAGATTTGCCCTGGCGCCATCAGTGACTACCAGCAGGTGGGCGGCTCTCGAATAAACAAAGCGCTCGAGTACTCGGACTAGATCGGCGAGGATGCCGTCGTGCATCAGACCCGAGGCGATCGCCTCATCCGGCCAGATATCCTGAACGTCGCAAACAAAGGGCACCCCTCGGAACAGCTTCAGAACGGTGGCGGAGAGACCGAGCGTCGGTGGTGGCAGGAACACGTAGACGACATCGGGTCGCGGAACAGCGAAGACGCCGATGGCTGCCGCTAAAGTGACCGACACGTAGTTGAACACCCGGCGGACCATCGATCGTCCGTGATAAGGGAGCTCGAAGACTCTGAGGACCGGAATCCCATCGACAACGTCGCGAAGCCATGGACGCAACCTGTACTCGGAGTGGAGCCGACCCGAGGGGTAATTAGGAAAGCCTGTAACGACATGGACCGCATGCCCTCGCGCTCTCATGTCCTCGGCGATTTCGCTCGGCTTGGGGACGGGCTCTGGCTTGTAGTACTGGGAAAGAATCAGAACGTTCACGGCTAGAAGCCGCAAGGCCGGTCGAGCAAAGGGACGATCTTCGAGAGGAGGCAAATCTGCGGGCGTCCCCCGAAGATCGCCATGGATTTAGTCAGGCGGCGCTTCCATCGAGGTTCGAAGGAGCTCTCTAATATCGGATATAGAAAGCGTCGTTTCTCGTGAGGAATATTCGGTCGTGCGTGCGGGGTGGACAGCCTGCCCGCGGGTCAGTTCGGGCAAGATCGGCTTGATCACGTAATACCCGTCGCGCTCGACCGTCCGGAAGATCTCCTCTTCCGACACCATGACCTCATCGATCTTCTCTCCAGGTCGGGCGCCCACAATCTCGATCGCGATGTTGCGATCGTCGATGAGCGCCTTTGCGATATCCATGACGTAGGCGGATGGAAGCTTCGGTATGTACGTATCGCCGGCCGCGCCAGTAGTCGCGGCCGCAAAGATCGTATCGACGGCGTGGTCGAGGCTCAGGAGAAACCGCGTCATTCGCTCGAGCGTCACGGTGACCGGGCCACCTCGATTGATCTGCTCGACGAACAGCGGAACGACCGAGCCACGCGAAGAGATCACGTTGCCGTACCGAACACAGAGGAACTTCGTCTTGGGCTGACCGATGTTCGCATTCACGAAGATCCGCTCCTGGATTGCCTTGGTCATCCCCATCACGTTGACCGGCTTACAAGCCTTGTCCGTCGACACCGCGATCGCCAACGCGACGCGCGAGGATGGGGAGAGGAGCGCGCGAACGAGATTTGCGGCACCAAGGACATTCGTCTTCACGGCTTCTAGCGGGGCGTATTCGCACGAGGGCACTTGCTTGAGCGCAGCCGCGTGAAAGACGACGTCTGCTTCGCCGACGGCGGCAGCGATGGAGTCGAAGTCGCGGACGTCGCCGATTCGAAACTCAAGCACGTTCCGGTAGTCGCGGTAGATGACGTCATCGGTGGCGACTCGGCGGTTCAGCCATTGCATCCGCATCTCATGTTGTTTCGCCTCGTCCCTTGAGAACACGATGACGCGCTCGGGGTTGCCGAGCTCGCCGGTCAGGACCCGCTTCACGACAGCCTTTCCGAGAGAACCGGTCCCTCCGGTGACGAGGACGCGTTTTCCGTCAAGCACTGCGGTTCGCCGCGCTCGTGAAGTGAACCTCCGCGTACGGTGTTTTATCAGCGCGTAACTCTTCGATCATCGAAGGCCAGGACGGCTGGCGCAGCTGCGTGGTCGTCCAGAATCGACTGGAGTCGAGGCTCCGATCGGACCTCATGCGGCCATCAGGGTGGATCCTCGTGCCAGTCGCGAAGGCCTCGTTAAGGAGCACGAGAAGGTCGTGTTTTGAGATGGGCGGCGAAGAGAGATGCCAGAGGCCGTGAAGGTCCGGGCAGGTAGTGATGACGTCGGCGATAACCTCTCCTAGGCAGATTGTCGTGAGACCACTGAACACGACGCGCGAGTATCCATCAACCTCGCTCCCGGCGTGACTTAGAAACCATTCGACCAAACCATGCCGTGTACCGAGCTCACGACCGATTATCGATGTCCTGATCGTTAGAGCGTTGGACGAATTCGTCACCTCGCCGAGCAGCTTCGTGCGTCCATAGAGATCAACCGGGTCCGGTCGGTCGTCCTCCGCGTAGTTCCCACGGTCACCCGAGAAGACGCAGTCCGTTCCTATTTGGATCAAGCGCGCGCCGGCGGAACGGCATATCTGATCGAGCAGGTGAGGAAACAGCGCGTTGATCTGAATGCTCAATAGCGGGACGTTCGCCTCGGGAAGTTGCTTAACAATCCCGATCGCATTGATGACAACATCCGGACGCGTCGTTTGAAGAGCCCCTTCCACCGTCGCGATTTCGAACGCGTCGACGCCGGCGACGGACTGAACCGAAGCAAGAATGCCTCCGGCACCCACGGGCAATGAGCGAAAGGTCGCGAAGGTGTCGAACCGGGGACCAAGGACCTGGCAGAGCTTGTGGCCCAGCATTCCGGCCCCACCCAGAACCAAGACTCTGGTCACCAAATATCCTTCAGATGAAGATCCGAACTACCGACATCGTCACAATTATCTGCGTTCCGGGTGCCCGAAATCGTCGTCGAGTGCACCGAGGGGATTCGCGCGACGCAGGGCGGCATCCTCGAGTCCATGACCCACGATTGGTGAAATCATCCGAGCGATGAGAGCGGCCGCCAGTTCTGTCGGGCGCCAGACGGATGTCGATCTAGGTGCCGTTAGCCCTCGCCTCACGGCCCTTTTTTGCCGCGCAACTCGGGCGATACGCAGCCGGCCTCGCGTGTTCTCGGCCGTGTTGGCCACCGTCCTAATCGTTGCGACCTTCCCTGACATCTTCGTTGCTGGTACGAGCCTTCGGCTCAGCGACCAGCTCTGGGGATCGTACGAAAATCTCGAACTCTATCGAGCTTATCCCCCGATCTCGGCGACTACGCGCTTGCTTAGTGTCCCGAAGGATCAGTGGCTGTTTCCGTACAACGACATCGGGGGGGCCATCTGGCAGTCAGAACCGATGATGGAGTTCATGCGCCGGACCATCGCGGGGCACGATTCGCCTTATTGGAATCCCTATTCTGCGGCGGGTTCGCTTGGACCTGAGACTCTCGTCGACATCAAGTTCTCCCTCTTCACGATCCTCTACGCCATCCTCGGAGGCGGCTCGTCCATTTACAACGCGCTGCTTCTCATCTTCTTCTGGCTTGCGACGTTCTTCGTGATCCGAATCGCACGGGAGAAGCTCGGGCTGACGATCCTCGGCTCGGCGGTCGCGGGGATGATGTATCTCCTAAATGGCTACTCCGCAGGCAACATCGCTTCGAATGTTGCCCTGGCATATCTGTTCGTGCCGGTGTGCCTGTACGCATCGTTCGCGCTCGTCGATCGCTTGACACCCAGAAACATCGGTAACGTCGCCCTGGCCTTCGCGGCGTTCTTTTCATTCACCTTTCTGCCCACGACGATCGTGGGGACGATCGCGATGGTTGGCTGTACCGCGGGTTACGCGATCGCGCGATACGCGGGCAGTCCTCAGTTCTTCGTCGGGACAGCCGTCCGAGCCTTCGTCGCCTACGCCGCCTCGGTCGCTCTAGCGATAGCCATGCTGGCCGTGCTGTACCTCCCGATCGTCGAGAGCCTCTCGGTGACGGGCATCGCCAGCAGCTACGCCCAAAGGATCTTTTACCCAGCCTTCCTGACAGGTGCGCTTTCTCTTTTCAGTCCGTCGCATTTCTTCGTCTCCGCGTGGGGAAACATGGACCCGGAGGCGTCCAAGCTGGCCGGGAACACGATCTACGCGTTCGGCGTCCTTGGACTCGTGTTTGCGGCATCGGCGCTTCAGAACACCCCGCTTCGACGCCAGCCTCTGGCGCTCTTCCTAACCGCCATGGTCCTCCTGACGCTCGCGCGCATCTTCGCAGTCCCGATCATCAGCGACGCGATTGGAATTGTCCCGATCGTACGGAACCTGGGCGCTCAATATTTGTGGATAGCGGTTGCGATTCCTCTCGTTCTCCTCGCCGGGATGGGCGCCGATAACCTGCGCAATGGTCTGGCGCGTCGGCTGCCGGCCGCGATCGCGTTATCGGGTGGCGTAGTCGCGGCGGTCAGCGTCGCTTACCTCTACGGATTACGGGAGCCGGATATCCGGGGGAAAGTCATGTCCCTGATCGCACTTTCGCTACTGGCAACGCTGGCCGCTGCCGCTGTTTGGGTGGTGCCCAAGCTCAGCACTCGAGGACGTGGTCTGGTCCTTTCGGGATTGTCCATCCTCCTCTTCGTCGAACTCGCTATGGATGCGCGATGGGTTCGCTTCGTCGCCGATGATCGATTTACTCATCCAACATCGGAGGTTGGCTTCCTTCAGGCGAACGCCGGGAGCTACCGCACCATGACCCTCGGCGCTTATGCCACGACCATGGAACGTGGAGCCGCCTACGGCCTCCAAGAGATCACGTCCCTGAACGCTGGGACACTGCCTGGGTACTTGGCCTACTTCAACCGAATGATCCGCGCGCTGCCCCAGCAGTATCGATTCGGCGAGTTTCCGTCCCTCGCGTACCCACAAGATGCTTCCAACCTCAACTTCTACGACTGGGGCGCGATCGATCTGCTCGGCGTCAAATACGTGGTCGTGCCAAAGACTTCCGTCCAGTACCTCGCGGCCTTCAAGGAAGCCGGCTTTCCGCGTGTGCATGACTCAGAGTTCACCGTAGTCTTCGAGAATCCCCGGGTGCTGCCTCGAGCGTTCGTCGTAAACAGCGGGGCATCGAACGAGGACGGAGACTTCGACCTCCCCGCCGATCTGCCGAGCCACATCTCCGCCGCGACGATCTCCGAATACCGGAACGCGAATATCGAGATCAGAGGGGCAGTCGATCGTCCATCCTGGCTCGTCCTCACCGATAACTGGCACAGCAACTGGATAGCAACGGTCAATGGCGCGCAGACTCCCATTGCACGCGTGAACGGGACGTTTCGGGGCGTTCGCGTACCGCCGGGCCCTTTCCGGGTAGAGATGTCGTACGAACCGCACACGCTGCGTGTGGCAGTCGCGGTATCAGTCTTCGCAACGCTCGCTGTTCTTGGGCTGATCGTGATCCCGCTTGGGTGGCCCTCGGTCTATGGAGCTAGGCTGCTTCGCGGCCGCGATCCGATCGGCTCTCCGAGGCGGAAAACTGTGGCCAGTTGAGAGCGAAACGGAGGATCAGCGTCCTTCATGTCGCGCCAACGATTGGTTCGGACGACGGCACCTCGCTCGCAGTCATTGCGATGCTCCAGTCGCTGAATTCACTCGGCGTGACCGCGCGCCTTCTGGCGGGCCAACACCGCGGTATCCCGCCCGATCCCGCCCTTTCGCGCGAGCCGAGCCTCGTCCGTACCTTCGAGTTGCGGCATCTGTTTGGCGGAAGGCTTCCGTCGACTATCGCAGGGTTGCAGGAATTCCGACGGCTCTTGGCAACGTTGGCTCGCAGGGCTGACCTTGTGCACGTCCATGGGATGTGGCTGTATCCGACCATTCTCGGCTGCCCAATCCTCCGTCGGCTTCGAGTGCCATACGTCATTAGCCCCCATGGGTCTTTGATGGTTGACGCTCTTCAGCACAGCTACGTGAGGAAATTCGTCTCACTGACGCTGTTCGAACGCAAGAATGTGAGCTCGGCCGCGGCGCTCGTCGTTACCAGCAAACCGGAACAGGATCAGCTGACCTCTATCGGGTTCAGAGGACGGGCGTTCGTCGTCCCTTTGGCGGTTGCCGCTGACGCGCTCGAGTTCTTTTCGGCGGGCCGTTCGGCGGAGGCGTATCTGAGTCGTCGCGTCCGCACCCTGTTTTGCGTAGCCCGGTTCCATCGGCAGAAAAGGCTCGTTGAACTCGTTCGCGTCTTTTCCGAACTCGCCCCGGATCATCTCGAGTGGCGCATGCGGATCGTCGGCCCTGATTTTGAGAGGGGCTACCGCGAGAAAGTGATCGCGGCAGCCGCCGCGTCCGGTGTTGGCGACCGAATCGCCGTGGAGCCGGCCCTACACGGCGAAGCTCTCTGGCGGGCCTACCTTGACGCAGATCTTTTCGTGCTTCCGAGCACCTTCGAAAGCTTTGGCATGGTCGTGGCCGAGGCGCTCGCGTCTGGGATGCCCGTGATCACGACACGGGCCGCGCCCTGGCCGCAACTGAGTGAGGCTCGATGCGGGTGGTGGACCGACACATCTCTTGCGTCGCTTCGGTCGACCATCGCAGGGGCCTTTGTGACTCCTCCCGCTGAGCTGTACGAGATGGGAAGGCGCGGCGCAGCCATCGCCACCAACGAATTCTCGATCGAGGCGCTCGGTCGTCGGCTCACCGACTTATACACGTCGGTTCTGAGGTGATTCACCCGTCGGACTGAGCCACGCCGCCCGCTCCCGCGACGAGGTCAAAAACGTACCGCGCTATTTTGGCGGTCTGCCCCTCCCACGTCTTATGCGTGGAAACGTACGCTCTTGCACGACGCGCCAACTGAGTCCGTTCCTCGGGACTCTGCGACGCGACACGTGAGATCAGATCTGCGAGACCCTGTGGGGACTCGTCGCCAAGGACGTAGGCGAGCCCGACGAACTCGGTCTCTGCGTGAGCGACGCGGGTCGTGATCGTAGGGACGCCCGATCCGAGATACTCAATCAGCTTGCTAGGGAAGAAGTATCGCGTGTCGAGCGCCTTCGTCAGCCGAACGTTCAGGAGGACATCGGCTTGTGCATAGAGATCAGCCACGCCGGCTGAGTCAAGCAGGCCAACGTACTCGATTCGAGGATCTCGTCGTGCCGATTCCTCGACACTCTTTTGAAGTGGGCCCGTCCCCGCGATTCTCAGGAATAGGGTGCGTTCGGGTATGAGCTCGAAGGCCTCGAGAATTAGTGGAATCCCGTTCGCTTCGTTGAGCCAGCCCGCGAACGCGAGGACGAGCCGATCCGTTTGCTTCGTTGGCTCATGGCGGTGCTGAGTCCGGTCGAGGAATGCGCTGTCCACGCCGCCCTCGATGCGGATATACGGTCTTCCGGGGAAGAAATCCGTGGCGATTTGATCTGCGACAACTAGGTAGCCGTCGAATCTTGGCAACAGCCAACGCTGGAGCTGGTAGTCGAAACGAAAAAGAGCAGATCGAGGCACGGTCTGGCCGGGTATGTTTATGTCGTTCACTGAAACGACTGCCTTTGCCCCCCCGAGCCTTGCCGCGACGAGCGTAAATACGCCGGGCGGGACCGAGAGGTTGTAAGTAATGACGACGCGCTTCTGCCTGCGCTTTCGCCACGCCCATGCCACAAGAACGAAGAGCACGTCGAAGCCGAGAACTATCTGCTTCAACGGAGTTAGATTCGGGAACGGAAGCAGCCGTACCGCGATGCTCGGGCCTAGCTGAGTCCGCCCCCGGGAAAACAAGAGCGTCTGACTGTTTGGATACGACGGGACCGGGCGAGCAGAGAAAACCTCAATGTCGAAGAGCCCAGAGCGCGCAAGACCGCGAACCAACTGCGTCTGGAACATGTTTCCGGCGCGATTGAACGCGGCCGAATGGTACGCGGGCGTGTCGGGCACGACCGTGCCGACGAAGGCCAGGGCAATTGCGCGATCCGACTTTCTGTGGGAGGACATCACATTGTTAGAGGTCGCACAGGAAGTGGCGCCGGTTCTGGAAGCCGATGGGTCAAAGACGATCGGTTGCCACACACGCGAAGGTATTCGTAGCTCCGGCTGCTTCTCCTAAGCGCTGCCAAAGCGGCGACTGAGTTGACCAATAGGGCATGAGTCTGACGTTCCTGAACCGAGAGGCGAGAGCGTCCTGTACAACCTTCTGGTCGACCCCCTGTCGCACGACGTGATACTCGACCATGTCGGAAGGGCTCGTCTCGTCGTAGATGCCGCGCGCCCGGCGCCAACGCGTGCCGAGACCGCGACGGTAGTTGCCTTGGCCGAGTCGCCACCAAAAGTAGCTGAGACGGGAGAGGAGGGCATAAGAGCGACGAAGAGTCGGATACCAAAGCGGATCCTGAAAGGTCACGATCGAACCTCCCGGAAGCACGTGAGACGCGGCCGAGTCGATCGCTGCTCGATAGTCAGGTATGTGATGCAGCACGGAGGCAAAGAGAACAAGCCCATAGGCCTGGTTATTGACACTACGGAGCGAACCATCTGGGTCCAGCACAGCCGTGAATCGATCATTGTCGCCGTATCTCGCCCGAAGAACATCGAGCGACGACCTGGACATTTCGGTTGCCGTCACGGCGCAGCCGTAGGCGAGCAAAGGCTCCGTGAATGAGCCATGGCCGGCTCCAACGTCAAGAACCGACCAGGACACACCGTGGACGCGCAATGAATCGAGGATTCCGCGCAGCTCGCTGAGTAAACGTTGGTAGAGATGCCAGTGGGCAAGATGCGGCGATCCGGTTCGATAGTCATGTCCTTCAGGGTGGCCCGACTCTTGGATTTGGCGCACGCTCGCGAACCGGTTATCGCACTCTACGTGCGGCTGCCCTGTAGAGCTGGGTTGGACTCTCGTCGAGGCTCCGTTCGCTGCAGATGGATCGGGATCAGTCCATTCCGCGTGAGCAACCACGCGATCAAGATTGCCCAGAACGCCGTGAACCCCTCGCCGAACTGAGATGTCTGATTGTTAGCGGGAAAGTAAAGGAGCATGACCACGAACTGCGCGACCATCCCGAAAGCGAACGGGTTGCGCCCGGAGAGCGCGTCAAACCAGGCGATCGCGAAGAGTCGCCCGATGAGAAACACGATGACGATCGTCCCTGGGAATGACACATCTGACGCTATCCAAGGGTATATCGACGACCACCTTCCTAAGGCGTCCCAACCATCCTCTTCGATTCGGCTCGGGTACGACATCCGCGCGATGCTCTGATTCCCCGTGATCCGGACCGCCTGTTGGGTGAGGAAGATCGAGTTACCGACACCGAACATCGGCACGAAAGGCTTGTCAAGTGAAAGGTAGAGCGCGTAGTAGCCCTGCGTGAGGTAACTAGTTGCGCCGACGACTCCGGTCCTGAGAGAACTTGGAAGATTTCGGACGATCGGATGGCCGTAATCGACCGAGATCGTATTGACTCCACCGGGATAGGCGCCCCTCGACGATAGCTCTGAGCCCGGCGTCGGAACAGGGGAGCTGCCCCCGCCGAGCGAAGACGCCGTTGCGGGACTGGGCGTCGGTTTAGCGGTGGCCGCTGGCAACGAACCGTATTCCGACGCGCTGCCAGCGCGGGTTGCCTGGGTCGCGCCAAAAAACCATGCGAACAGCCCGACGGCGAGGAGCCAACCTGCGGCGACTGTGGTCCAGCCGGCTTTGGAGAGGCGCAACTTTCCCGAGAAGAAAGCTGTCAATGCTAGAACCGGGAAGAGGCCGAGCATGTCCGCAAGACCTTTGTTTACCCCCATGGCGATGTAGATCGCCGCAACGAAAACGAGGGTAAACGAGCCAACGACGCGCACGCGTTTGGTCAGCTCATTCCAATAGACAACGAGTAGCGGGAGCAGAAGGAAGAGCAGTGGCCCGCAGATGATTCGGACGTAGGAGGCGAAAATGAATGCTCGGATGTCGCGAAGATCGAGCGACGGAGCGTAAGCCTGCCCAGGATTG
>Ga0066709_100002808_pt1 | contig 12965 bp, 9 predicted proteins | sample GraSoiAngelo_158_FD_79665 | JGI IMG/M metagenome (GOLD analysis project Ga0066709, IMG submission 79665) | Grasslands soil microbial communities from the Angelo Coastal Reserve, California, USA - 14_1009_16_30cm | ecosystem: Environmental > Terrestrial > Soil > Grasslands | place: USA... | reverse complement strand
GATCTTCCGGAGCCGCAGGCTGGTATTCTGCGCATTCGACTCTCAACAGCTTGTCGCCGAAAGGGGCATCTACGTATGCGCAGTGATGCGGCCGTTCCGGATCGTCATGGACGTTTGGTCGGAAGAAATTACACGTCACACACATCTGGGATATGGGGATATTGCCCTGCTCCTGCAACGCCCGGATAGTTTTCACCAGCCCGCGAAGAAGCGCTTCCTGCTCAGTGTCTGTAAGCGACCCCACGGCCTCCGCCAGGAAGTCTTGCCACGATGCCGTTCGATCCGCTTCCTTCCGTCCCTTCGGCGTCAGAATGTTCGCGACCACGCGGGCGTCCGTCTTTGACCGGACCTTGCGGATGAGCTGCTTCTTCTCGAGAACGCGTACCGCCTCGCAGCCGGTCGGGTCGGAAATACCCAGGGCATCCGAGATTGTCGAAAGCATGGCCGATTGGTCCGGCTGCTGTCGAAGAAACAGGAGTATCTGTCCCTGCGTCGGCGTGAGTCCGCGGGCGCCTGCTTCCTGCCATGCGTGCGAGCGGAGCGCCATGGCGATCTTGGAGAGGCCTGTGGCGACCCGCTTGGTGATCGGTTCCGTGATTTCATCAAGCAAGTTATTCATAAGCGTTTCCTAAGGTTCATTGGTGTCCAAAAGTAATTCGCGGGTGCCTGGAAGTCAAGACTTTCCCATGGAACTGGCCCTTCCACGTCATGGATTGGAAGATTCGATCTGATAGGTCATCCACGTCTGGAACCACTGATAATCGGTCTGGTACGCATATTCCGTCGGCAGCACGTCGGTGTCCTGGGGTGCTAACAAGGCGTAGGATCTCGGCCATTGTTTCGTCCACCAGGCTTTGAGCTCATCGGGCTGATAGGGCTGATCTTCCGCGTTTCGAATGCCGGCAGCCGTGATGACCTCGCAGACGATGGGCCAGGACCGGTCCTTTCCCAATCCGAGGGAACGCAGATGCTCTTTGAGGAGAAATATCACCCAGACCTCAGTGCTATGCTTTTTATTGTGTCGGAAATGAATCCGTTGTCGGAACGGTGTGGAATTCAAGCTTTTGATCACCGAGGTGTAGTCGGGGCCGCCGAGTCGCCCCGCCGCCTGCGCAATCCCTTCGAGCAGGGCTGAGAGGTCCAGTTCTGGGTCCGTCCGATTTTCGTCCGGCCCCGCTGTCTTAGGAAGGGGATGGGATTCGGTCAGCATGGCGAGAAACGGCCTCAATTCCCGAAGGCGTCCGACCGCCTGTTTCAGAATCTGCTCCGATTCGATCCAGTAATCCGGGTCGCCCTTCACCATGCGCTCCTTCCCGGCCGGAGGCAGAATCGGAGGCACCCAATAGCGGATGAGGACAAATAACACATAGTGTAGATCGCCTTGGGCTTGAGCGACTTTCGTAAAGGCTTCGATCGCACCGGATTCTGGGGATAGAAAGGCGTCACATTGGCTTCCGACGCCCAACCGCTTGGCGGTCTCGGACCACCATTGCGTGAATTCTAGCCATCTGGCCGGCGTCAGCATGACCGATAGTACCGTGGCCTTTCGGCGGTTTTCAACAAACGTGAATAGTCCCGACGCTTTCACTCACCCTACTGAAGATTCACCCAAGTCCGACCAAAAGAAGAATTCACTAAGAACCCTTGCAGGGGAATACTGGTATCAAAGAAGGTGCACATGGGGCATTGGACGAATTGGCAACTGATTCTGTGGTTCGCGTTGACACTGCTGGGCAGCGGTCATCGATAACTGAATAAGGGGCGTGATGGCTTCATCATGCCATGACAAATGAAGGAGCGACTATGCGGTACCTCGTCGTTGCATTTGCGCTGATCATGGGGGCCACCCCCGCTTTTCCGCAGGATGCTCCACGCATCTCCCCAGGCATCGCTCCTTCGCTTCCTCATGCCCGTCCCGAGGTTTCTGAGATCCAGAACAGCCAGCAGGCGGTGAACGCTCCGCAACGTACCGTAAAGGGCGAAGTCCTGGCATTGGAACACGACTACCTCGTGGTCAAAGAGCGCTCCGGCGCGGAAGTCCGCCTACCTCTCAACCTCAATGTTCCCGGAGAGCGTGATTTACATGTGGGCGACAAAATCGTCGCGCACATGGCACCGTCGGGAGATGTCACGATGATTCACAAAGGCCGTCCCAAGTACCGGTCGCTCGAAGAATCCTCAGGCGGCGCATCGGGCGGAGAACGAGGCTTTCCCTTCGGGAGATAATCAGCAGTCGACCCACCATTTACTACCGAAGAGACAGCACAGCCTAACCGCAAAAAGATGAGTTGGAACCCGGGGCGCGAGCCCATCGCCTGATGCACGGCATTGAGATACGCCTGTGCCTGCATCCGATAGGCCGCGACACGATCCGCCATCTCACACTCTTCGATGCGATCCGTCTTGTAATCCGCGATCCACATCTGCCCGTTCATCTCTTGATAGAGCACGTCGATGCGTCCTTCCATGAGACGTCGCGGCTCTCCATTGCCGGCTTGACTCCACGGCATGAGGAAGCACACTTCACGTCCCAGGATGCGCGCACGGCATAACGCGGCATAGGGTTGAGAGTTCGCAAAAGATGTCATCATTTCTTTGAGTTCCGCCCGCATGACCTCGGCTTCCGGGCCTAAGTGACCGGGCAGACTGTCCACGGCGCGATCGCAATTCGCCAGGAGCCCGCTGGTGTCGTTGCCAAAACTCCATTGCTCCAGGATGCGATGCGCAAGCGATCCGATGGTTGCGGCAAGAGAATGCGTGCTCTCTTGCCGTGCCACCCGACGAGCCGCCTCGTCGACAGTCAGGGAGCTGGGGGTCACCACGAGAGGCCGCGATTGATGCCACGCATATCGGTCGGACCATGCCCGCCAGCGTGTCTCATACGCGCACAGGTCTGGCAAGGACGTAACGGCACCGTCCGGCGCCTTCTTCCTCAGCCACGGCTGCCCTTCATCGGCGGGTAAGATTATCTGGGAAAGCACGCCGTCGCCAACCGCAAGCCGGGTCTCCCCGGCCTTTCCCAATCCTTCGCCAATGCTTTCCCGGCATAACTCCAGGAAATTTCCGGCTGCCCGCCGGGACGTCAATGCCCCGGAGAGCACCAGCCGTTCCTTCGCCCGTGTCATGCCGACATAGAGCAGCCGCTGCCGTTCCGCCGTCATGCGCGCGTCCAGCTTCTTGGCCAGGTACACACCCTCCAACGTACTAATCTCTTCGACACGAAGACCGACAAGGTTCGTGGACCAGTCATGATGGACTTCGATGTTCTCCCGCTTTGGGGCCGTCCCTGCCTGCATACCCGCGAGAATGACGATCGGAAACTCCAACCCCTTCGCTTTATGGATGCTCATCACGTGCAACGCTTCCAGGGACTCCTCCGCCAGACCACTCTCAGACTCTTCCGGCGGTTTGGTGATCCGGTCGGTCAGGACCCCGACAAATCCGGCAAGCGTCAACGCAGGGTCGGAGACCAGTTCTTCCGCCATGCCGCGGATCTTCCAGAGATTCGCCACCGCTTGCTCGCCATGGGAGGATGCGGCGGCCAGCTCGAGAACCGGCAGCCGGTGAAAAATTAGGTCCAACGCGTCCGGCAATGATCGTCGGGGGCAGTCCAGATGCAGAGAGTCCATCACCGCATACAAACGCGAAAGATGGGCCGCCTGGGAATGCTGTTCCAGAAGAGCATACCGGCCCGCACGGTAATCGTCTGCCCCGAGCGCCATCAACTCCACGATCTCCCGGTCGGTCAAGGCACCCATAGGCGATCTGAGCACGCCCAAACGGGCCACGACATCATCGGGGTTCTGGACCCAACGCAGCAGATTCGCGAGGTCGATCACCTCCTGCCGGCGATAAAAATGCTTTTCTCCATCCGCCACGTATGGCACCCGGTACCGACGAAGGGCATCGAGGTACTCTCGGCTCTGCGTGAAGGTGCGGAGAAGGATGGCGATGTCCCCGGGTTGGACTTTTCGAGGTCGGCCGTGCCGGTCGGTCAGCATCTCTTTTCCAATTACATTCGTTTTGACCCACTGCGCGACGGCTTCCGCTTCGCTGCGGACACCGCGTTCCGCAGTAAGGTCGTCGCCGTCTTCATCCTCGTCGGGTTGCGCGACGAACCGGCACTCGACGCCCTGGGTTCCGGCAGCCATCGGCCGTTGCGGCTGAGCATCGAGCGGCGCGTAGGCCGGCTGGATCCCGTGGATCGGCGTCATCAGCTTTGAAAACATCCCATTGACGGCGGACAGGATCGTCTCATGGCTCCTGAAGTTTGTGCTCAGGGATAGTGGCCGCCCGCCTTGCGCCACCACGAGATTCGTGACGTCATGAAATGCTTCGATGTCCGCCCGGCGAAACGCGAAGATCGATTGCTTCGGATCTCCCACGATAAACAATTTGCCCGGCTGCAATTCAATATCCCGCCATGTCGCCGCCGATCGATCCGGCCGTTCGGCGAGAAACAGGAGGATCTCGTACTGGACCGGATCGGTATCCTGAAACTCATCCACCAGAATCGCCTTGAAACGGACCTTCAGGCGCGTCCTGATCTGCGGATGGTCTTTCAGCAGGTCCCGCGCTCTCGCGAGCAGTCCTGCAAACCCCACCCGTCCGGTTTCAAGAAATGTCCGCCGGCACCTCTCCGCAAACGGCAGCAGCAGCCCGATCACGGACCGAAGAAACTCTTGATCGGTGTTGAACAAGGATTGGGCGGTGTCAATGATCGCGCACGCCTCGTCAAACTCGATTTGGTTCCAGTCCACGGGAGGCTTGGACCCGGCCTTCTTGTCCTTAAGCAGCAGGACCGCTTGCGGATCGACATGCGTCAGTCCGGAAAGCCCCTGCGACCCGACAGCCGCGAAGACCCGTTCCGCACACGCCAGCAGTTTTTCAACCTGACGAGGTTCTTTCTGCTCCCGGCGAGTCTCGTCAAGAAGTTCCTGGGCGCGTTCCCGATTCTTTTCGAGCCATTGAACGATGGTCGAAGACAAGCCCGTCTGTTCGAGTTGTGCCGCCAACGTCCGCAAAGGAATGTGGTCATGCGCAAGTTGGGTGGCGAGTTCGCGAAGACTTTCGAGAGACGTCTTCAGAAGAATCCGTCGCCACACGTCATGCTGCAGGCCCCGTGAGCCAAGCTCCAGATTCAGCCATTGGTCCCATGCCCACTCGAAGTGTTCCTTGAATCCGTGCCCATCATCCGGCTCGAAGCGCGGGTCCACACCGGCCTCGATCGGATAGAGCCGGATGAGATGCGCCGCGAAACTATGAATGGTCCCAATCTGGCTCCGTTCAACGGTCAGGAGCGCCGTGTCGATCCGGTCACGGATCTGCGAAAGGGACAGATGAGCCGCGAAGGTCGAGACCGACTGCGGGTGAGAGGACACTTCCATCAGACGCTCCCGCAACCGGACCTTCATTTCATTTGCCGCTTTTTCCATGAAGGTCAATGCCACGACGTCTGCGAGAGAGACCGGGTCGGCGGACGCCAGGATCAGCCGGACCATGCGCTCGACCAGCAACGTCGTCTTTCCCGTACCGGCGCTCGCCGTGACGACGACATTCCGATCGAACGTCTCCGTCGCCTGCTTCCTGGCCTCATGATCTGGAAGGTCCTGACTGTCAGGCATCGCCGTTCTTTCGGTCGACAGACGAATCTGCGTCCATTGCGGACGGCTCTTCTTTCCCGAGCGTCAGCGCACGGAGGTCCTTTAATGCTTTCATTCGAGGGTCGATCCTCGCGCGCCGGCGAGTCGGATCGTGGTTGGAACGGCACGCTGCGGCAAAGTCACAGTAACCGCAATAATCCGCCGGCAGGACCGCATAGCATCCGGCGCGGAGGCCGTCGACGATACGCCGGACCGATGCGGCAATCATCCGTCCCGTCTGGCCCTGCCAGCAGGAGGCGTCCAAAGACGTGCGTCGTAACGATCCCTCTTTCCAATGCGGTGCAAGAAAATAAAAGGCCGCGGACTGCGGGACTGCCGTCTCATCCGGCAAAAGATGTCGTGCCATGAGCGCATACAGCGGAGGCTGCAGCCTGAGGCCTCTGATGGCCGCCAACGCTAAATTCTTGTCGCAGGCGCGCATCGTCTTGCCCGGCGTGTATTTGTAATCCACCACCCGCAGATGGAACTGTTCTCCGTCTTTTTTAATGTCCACCCGATCCAGCACGCCATGGATCGCAAGCGGCCGGGAAGAGAAGCCATCCAGATCCAACACACCCTCCGTCTCGACTTCGAACAGGGCGGGGAAGTATCCGCTGTCGTGACATTCCTCCAAATCCGCCAACACCAATCCCTCCGTCAAAGACATGATCTCTTCCTTGGCGAGCTGCCACAAAAACGAATATCCGATCGACTCCGATCGCTCAAACTCGCCAAACACGCGCGTCGCTTCTTCGTTGAGCCACAACCGCGCCTCATCGGGTTCGACCTTGCGCTGAGGTCCCGCAATCTGAAGCCGCTGATAGAGCGCCCTCAACACACGATGGCACAGCATGCCGCGCGTGCGCCCTTCCAACTCGCTCACCGATTCTGGTTTCGGCAACGGCGTCAGACGCAAGACATTCGACGCAAAGTACTGGAAGGGACATCGCGCATAGCGCTCCAACGACGTGGGCGACACTCCCTTTTCTTCAACCATCTTCCAGTATGGATGGCTCATGCCCAGGAGACCGTCATAGGGCGTCAACGCCGGCAGAGGTCCGTCAAGCATGGCGACAACCTTCAACCCCTGCTCCAAGAGTTCCGCCATTCCGCGCTGACGAACGCATGTCAACAGGGCCGTCCCAATGTCCGGATGGTCACCCGCACGCAGGAGGAGATTCAGGGCCATTTCCTGAGGAGTCAGGCGGGTGGCATCATAGGGCAGAGACGCCCACCGCTCAGTGGGACGGCGGCTGATCGTCCAGTGATGTCCATGGTCGGGAACATCTGCCGACGGCCCTTGAAGTTCCCGTTGCAACTCCATCAGATATCCGGATGGGATCATCGCACGGCCGTTCTCATCGGCTCGCTGGTACACCAGATACAATCGCTCCGATACGGAACGCAGCAGCAAACCGAACAGCAAGCGCTCCTCGTCAAATCCATCCAGCTTGCGCGACATCTTGTAACCCAGGTCGCGCGCCAGGACGTCGCGGGCGGCATCGGAGAGAAACGCGTCCTCCTGAATCGACCGCGGAAAGACCTTCTCGTTGAGGTTGAGGACGAACAACGCACGAAAGGGAACGCCGCGGGCATCCATGGCATCGAGGACCTGAACGCCACACGTACTCCGATCGTCCACAGGTATGCTGCTGCGCTCGAATACGTCAATCACCTGGGCATACCATTGAAGATAGGGAACGGCTTCACCGAGCAACTCCAATGTAGAGACAGACTGAAGACAACGCTCGATTTCCGATTGCACGCGTTGCTCGCGCGTCTTGCCCGCGTTCTGGGTGGTCAGATCGAACCATTTCGGAAGCAGATCCAGAAAGGCCTGTGCGTACTCGTTCCATCCGGCGAGGTCTGGAATACGGGTCAAGTCTGCATGGAGCTCGCGGACCAGCATCGATAACACCTTGACCTGTTCCCGCGAAATGGTCAGTCGAGCAGAGGCACCATCGTCGTCGTCTGACAATTCGATATCCCTGCCTGAGTAGTGCTCCAGGCGCCCCCAATCGCCGAACCCATGATTCTCGGCATCCCCGGAGGCGATGCAGAGTTGTCGGGTGATCCAATCCCATTCATCGGGTCGCGGGATGACGCCGCGAGGCAACCGATCCACGAGCCGACAGAACGGTGAGGCCAGTACATCCATGACCGCCCCACGTTGGAAGGACGACGCGCGAAGGCCGATAAATTGAGCGATGGTTTTCACCAAGGGCTCATGAATCAATGGCTCTCCCGCCGCGCACGCGAAGGGAACACGGTTCTCTTCAAAGACACGCCGAATCATGGGCAGAAGAGGATCCAAGGACCGCGAGACCACACCGATGTCGAGGGGGTTCACGTCCTGGTCTTCGATCAGCCGGCGGATTTCCTTGGCCGCCACTGACACCTGCTCCTCAAGGCTGCCGGTGCTGACGAAGCGGCAATCGGCTCGGACCTGCGGGCGCATCTCCGTGACGAAAGAGCCGGACGAAAGCGGCGCGCTCCCGGCCTCGGCAGGTGTTCCTTTCTCTTCTGTGTTCAGGCCCTGCATGTGGCGGTCGAAGAAATCCTGCGCGAAGCGGTAGACGGGATTGCCCGCGACGAGGGGGAAAAACACGGTGGTTGGGGATGCGCCGGACACCGCCTTGAACAGGTCCACCTGGCACTGGATCAGGTCGTAGACCCCATAATAGTATGTCGCGGCCATTCGGCAAAGGAATGACGACTGCCCGGCGCATGCGGCCGCCATCACCGCCAAGTCGCTCTCGTCGGCGATGCCGAGCGCCTGATCGGTCTGCAGCACCGCATCGTGCAGATGCAGCACGGCCCTCAGTCGCGTCGGGTCCTCGCCGCCCAGCAGTCCTTCGTCGATGGCCGACATCAGCACAGACGTCTCCACACCGGACTCCTTGAGGTCCTGAATGGTCGCCCATACGCCTGCCCACACGCCGTGCATCTCCGTCCAGTCGCGGAACACATCGACACCGGGAATCGCGCGGTACACGAGGGAACGCAAGAGCTGCTCTCGGAAGGCCGGGTTCACGGCATGCGGCATGGCTTCCGGTCGCACGTCGGAGATGACCTTGACGGCCAACTGATGGAACGTCAGCACGTGCACATCCAACAATGTCAAGCCTTCTTCGACGGCGAGCAGCCATTTCACCCGACGCGCGAGCTGATGGGAGGGAACGAGAATGGCGAGTGGCCGGAGGGGATCATCACGCTTCGCGCTCCTGACTTCGTCCGCCAGTCGGCATTCGAGGTCGGGATGGAAGGGCGCGGTGATGATTCGTGGCATTGCGGACTACAGTCGTCTTGCCCGCGCAGGTATACAACGTAGGTTCAAGGAGGAAGGAAAAATCTTAACGGGCGGCACTGCGTGTTTCCGCAGCATCCCGGGCCGCGGCCCAAGCTTGCCGGACGGCCTGCACCGGCGCATGGTTCTCGTCAAGAATACCCGCTTCGACGAGCACAGCGATCCGCGGGTTCGGATCGAGCCGCACCACCCCTTCCCGATCGAGTACACTCCGGCCATCCTTCAGCACGTTCACGAAGGCGTCCAGCCAGGAACTGATGATCGCAGCCAAGGCGGGAGAATCCTTGGGCATCCGCCCGAGACGAACCTGAGGCAGCAGTTTGGGAATGGGGTCGGAACGCTGGAGCGTGACAAACGCCCGATCAAGAAATGCTTGGGAGGATTCCACAACTCCGGTGAGTCTAGCCTGTCTCGGGACCGCAGTCCGTACCGTTGCAATCCCCACAGAACCAATCGCCGTCGTTGAACATCATCGGCTCGTCGCAGACCGGACAATTCGGAGGCGCAATCCGGGGCATCGAGCGCAGGACGTCAAGGTCCAGGTCGTTGTCGTATTCGTCAGCCATATGCTACCGATCCTGTTTGAACCCGAGCGCCTTTTCGGCGCTTTCCCTGGTCGGCACGCCGATAAACTTCAATTTGCCGTCAACGATAGACGCCGGCGTGGCACGAATCGCGTGCCGTTCGGCCAGCTCCTGGCCGTCGGGACTCAAAATGTCCACTTCCCGGTAGCTGAAACTATGTTTGATCCGTAACCCTTTCCAGAGGGTCTTAGCGGCCGGGCAGGCGGAACAGCTCTGTGAATACACGAGCGTGACGTTCGCCATTTCTCAACGCGGCTCCTCCCGTATTTTAATCGGCAGTCGCCAAGGCCGCAAGCCGGGGCTGGCCATGCAACACTGCCACGAGGTTCTCTGCCGCCTTGACGGCCTGCCTCAAGACGCATTCCTCCGTATTCGGCCCAGCATGGCCGGAGACGAGCACATTGTCCTGGGACAGAAGCGGCACCGTGAAGGGGCTGTCCTCCGTCGGTAAATCAAAGGCCGCGGCACGAATCCGCTGGCTCCGCAAGGCATCGAGCACCGACCCCTCATCGATCAATTCGGGCCGGCCCGTGTTGATCAAGTACGATCCCGGCCGCATCCGGGCGACGCGCATCTTTGAGAGCCAGCCTTTCGTCTCGGGGTTGAAATCGAGATGCAATGTGACGATATCGGAATTTTTCAACAGCTCATCCGCCGGCACATATTCAATGCCATGGTGCTCAGCAAACGATTCATCGGGCTGCATATCAAAGGCCATGACGTTCATCCCGAGAGCAAGCGCCCGCTTGGCAACCTCTTTGCCGATCCCTCCCATGCCGATAATGCCGAGCATTTTCCCCATCAATTCGATCCCCGCCACCGAAGACCATTTGCCGTTGCGGATGTCGCGGTCCATCTGCGGAATGCCACGAAGCATCGCGAACATCAGCGCCAGGGTCAATTCGGCAATGGCCGGATGGCTGACGCCGGGGGTAAATGTGACTGGGATCCCGCGCGCAGCCGCCACGTCCACATCGATATTGTCGACGTGAGAACCAAACTTGGAGATAACTTTGAGCCCCGTGGCCCGGTCCAGCACCCGGTGCGTCAGTGGCTCATCGCCGATGATAATCGCCTCCATGCCGGGGATGTAAGCGGCCAGCTCATCCTCGGTCAAGGCACGTGGCTTGGGATTGGCCACCACCTCACAGCCGGCCTCTTTCAGAATGTGTTTATGCTCGCCCTCCATGTCAAGGAAAGCCCTAGGGGTCACAAGTACGCGCGGTCCTACCATCAGCCATCTCCTCTTCGGAAACGATGCAAATGATTGTGGTTATTCGATATTCTTTTGATTCTACCATCGGAACGTGCCGGTCCTCAACTCTTATTATTTCTGCAGCCCGACAGTTGTTCGGACATGATCGAATGGGCTATCGTGAGCGCGATGGCGACTCGACGCAATCCTCTTCCACACCTCCTTGGACGTGTTGTTACCCTCATTCTCCTTCCTGGGCTATCCGGTGCCTTGTTGCTCCTCAGTTTCCCGAGTTTTGACTTCAGTGCCCTGGCATGGGTCGGATTCGTTCCTCTTCTATTCGCGCTCGGAAAGTCCCCCTGGAGGACGGCCTTCGGCCAGGGATGGCTGGCCGGCGTGGTGTTCTTTAGCGGCACGCTCTCCTGGGTCGTCATTGCCATGCATCAATACGGCCACGTGCCCCTCGCCGTCAGCTATTTGGTCATGCTGCTCCTATCGTCGTACTGCGCCCTCTTTTTTGGAACTTTTGCCGCTGTTCTTCCTCTGGTTGCGGGCAAAAGCGGCTGGTTGACGGTCTGGACGGCGCCCGCCCTGTGGGTGTGTTTGGAATATGTGCGCAGCCATCTCTTCTCGGGATTTCCCTGGGCGCTCCTTGGGTACAGCCAATATCACGCTCTCTCAGTGATCCAAATCGCGGATATCACGGGGGTGTACGGCGTGTCATTCATCCTGGTGCTCGCCAATACCGTGATCGCCAAGATCCTCGAAGCCATTCGATCGCGAGTCCTCGTGCTCGCAACCGAACAACCGCTCCCCCTCCCCTGGGTGACGACGACCCTCTCAGTCGGTCTTTTTGCGGCGGTCATCTGGTATGGAGACTGGCACCTAGCACCGCATCGAGACATTGTCAATGATCCCCCTGTGCGGATCGGGCTCGTCCAGGCAAACGTGGACCAATCGCAAAAATGGGACGTCGCCTTCCGCCGCGAAACCATCGACCGGTACGAGCGGTTGACGATGCAACTGACGGATCATTCGGATCTGGTGATCTGGCCGGAGGCGTCTACACCTTTTCTGTTCGAGGTCGAGGTCAATTATCGGGATGAATTGCTCAACTTCGTCAAGGATCACGGCGTCCCGCTCCTTTTCGGAAGCCCTGCGGCCATGCCGGACAAGACACACAATCAACTACGGTTGACGAACAGCGCATTTCTGGTCGGGTCGAACGGCATGGTCCTCGACCGCTACGACAAAATCCATTTGGTCCCGTTCGGCGAGTACATTCCGTTGAAAGACGTGTTCTCGTTCCTGGACAAAATGGTGGTCGGCATCGGAGATTTTTTTCCGGGCAACGGCCCCGACGTGATGAGCGGCCCGGGGGGACGCTTCGGCGTCGTCATCTGTTTTGAAGTCATCTTTCCGGATGTCGTGCGCAGCTTCGTGGAACAGGGCGCGCAATATATGGTAACGATCACCAACGACGCATGGTTCGGCCGGTCCAGCGCGCCGTACCAGCATTTCGCCATGGTCGTTTTTCGCGCGGTGGAGAACCGGGTCTTCTTTGCCAGAGCGGCCAACACAGGGATCTCCGGTTTTATTGATGCGCACGGCCACATCCTCCGCGCGTCTGACATCTTTGTCGAGGAAGCGCTCACGGGCGAGATCCGGGCCGCAGGCCCACAGAGCGTATACACCGCCTATGGCGATGTGTTCGCATATGGCTGTGGTATACTGACGCTGCTCGCCCTTGTCTGGCGGCCCGCTCCCAAAGCACCGATACTGAGGAGACCCCATGCTCGATGATCTGAAAGTCCGTATGACGGCGCTCCGCACCCAGTTCGAAGATTTGCGGAGGCATCTTTGACCTTGCCTCGCTGAAGTCTCAAATCCAGGCCCTCGAAGACCGCATGGGCGAACCCAATTTTTGGTCGGATCGCCGCACCGCACAGAACACCACGCGTCAAAAAAACCAGCTGGAACGTGAAATCGGCATGTGGGCGGAGATGGACCGTCGCATCGAGGATCTCGCTGCCATGATGGACCTGTTGGGAGCGGAGCACGATGCCTCGCTCGAACGGGAACTGACGGCGGAGATGATCCATGCCGAACAGGCCATGGCGAAGCTGCGTGTGAATCTGCTGCTGCGCGGCGAGAAGGACGCGAGCAATGCCATTCTGTCCATACATCCGGGGGCCGGCGGCACGGAATCCCAGGACTGGGCCGAAATGCTGATGCGG
>Ga0066709_100002806_pt1 | contig 12966 bp, 9 predicted proteins | sample GraSoiAngelo_158_FD_79665 | JGI IMG/M metagenome (GOLD analysis project Ga0066709, IMG submission 79665) | Grasslands soil microbial communities from the Angelo Coastal Reserve, California, USA - 14_1009_16_30cm | ecosystem: Environmental > Terrestrial > Soil > Grasslands | place: USA... | reverse complement strand
TGTGCGAGCCGCTGCGCCTCCTGATGCTGTGCGCGCCGAACGAGGGCGCCGCGGCGGTCGTGCTCTCCGCGCGCCCGTCGTCGCGCGCCGTCCGGGTGGCGGCGGCGGCGCTCCGCTCCCACCTCTCGGGCTCCGTGCTCGGGGAGCACACCCCCCTCGGCGGTCTTACCGATGTGGACGTCCCGACGCCGACCGAGCTGGCCGCGCGCGCCGCCTACGACGAGGCGGGCATCGGGCCGGGCGACCTCGATCTGGTCGAGCTGCAGGACACCGATTCGGGCCGCGAGATCCTCTCCGTCGAGGAGCTGGGGCTCTGCCCGCGTCGCGCCGGCGGACGCTGGGTGCGCGACGGCGGCGGCGAGATGGGCTCCCGCCTGCCCGTCAACGCGAGCGGCGGCCTCCTCGCCAAGGGTGAGCCGCTCGGCGCCTCCGCGCTCGCTCAGGTCGTCGAGCTCACCTGGCAGCTGCGCGACGAGGCGGGGCCGCGTCAGGTGCCGCGCGTACGCGCCGCCCTCGCGCACACGGTCGGCCGGGGCGCCAACGCCTGCGTCGTGATCCTGGCCCGCTGAGCGCGGCCTCAGGGAGCCGCCGGCGGCAGGCAGGTGAGCTGCAGCGCGTCCCGGTCGATCGCGGCACCGGGGCCGTGCGTGAGCGTCCGGAACACGAGCTTCGTGCGTCCGATCGGGACGTCCGCGTCCATCCTGCCGGTGCACCGCTCTCCCGGCCCGAGCGGGCTCTGGAATCGCCCGAGGGCCGCCAGGAGCGCGTTCCGCGCCGCGACGTTCTGCACGCGCTCGAGGGCCGTCGGCCGGAGCACGTCGACGCGCGAGACGGCACCCGCCGCGCACGCCAGGCGCGGATCCTCGCCCCCGAGGCAGGCCCAGAGGTGGAACCGGCAGGTGCCCGGCGTCGGGTCGAAGTCGCAGGCCGGGTCGCCGTCGACGCAGAGCTGCTTCGCCATCGGCAGCCCGCTGCGCGCGACGACCGGCGCGCCCATCTCGATCGACCACTCGAGGCCGCAATCGCTGCCCGGCGCCCCGCCCCCCGGAATGCGCAGCGCCGGCGGCACCAGCTGGCAGTCGGCCGTGCACGCGTCGCCGGGCGCGCCGTTGGCCGGCCCGTCGTCGCACTGCTCGCCGCACTCGACGGTGCCGTTGCCGCACTCGAGGCGGCAGGTGGCGGAGCAGCCGTCGCACGGCGTGGTGTTGCCGTCGTCGCACGACTCACCGAGCTCCGTCACGCCGTTGCCGCAGACCGCGGGATTCGGCTGGCAGGTGAGCTTCAACCGGTTGGCACCCATGCGATGGCCCGAGGTATCGGTCGCGGTCGCGCTCACCACACGGCTCGCCACCAGGCCCGGGAGGTGCGGGACGAGGAAGGGCACGAGCCCCGTGCAGGCGTCGCGCGCGGTGACCGGCGTCCCGCTCTCGAGGACCGTCGAGCCTGCCATGACGGTCGTCCCGAGCGCCTCGAGCACCGGGACCAGGTGGTTCGCGTTCACCCCATCGGTGGCGTCGGCCGGGTTGAGCGGCGCCGGGTGGAGGAGATCGACGATCTTGATCGCCGCGGGATGGCAGGTCGGGAAGCGCGCATCGTCGGCGTTGATGCAGGCCCCGAGACGGAAGGTGCACGTGCCGTCGGTGGCGCCGTCTGCATCGCACGACGGGTCGCCGTCGATGCAGGTCTGGTCTCTGGACGGGAAGCCGTTCACGACCGGACCGTTTGGATTGTCGATCGCCCATTCGAGGAAGCAGTTCGAGGAGTCGACGTGCGACGACGGCACGAGGCGGATCGTTCCGACCAGCCGGCAGCTCGCGTCGCATCCGTCGCCGGCGGTGCCGTTGCGGGCGCCGTCGTCGCACTGCTCGTCGCACTCGGCGATCCCGTTGCCACAGCCCTCGACCGTGCACGACGCCGAGCACCCGTCGCACGGGCGGCTGTTGCCGTCGTCGCACTCCTCGCCGCTCTCCACGATGCCGTTGCCACACCGGGGAGTCGGCGTGCCGCACGGCGGCAGGAGCTGGTTCTGGCCGATCATGGGCCCGGGCGAGACGACCGCCCCCGGGACGATCTGCGGCAGGTGGGCGGGGTCGAGGTACTCGAGGTGGTTGGCGGCCGAGGTGAGCGTCCCGGCGATCGTCATCGGGCCGCTCGCCTGGAGCAGGTTCTCGCCGGTGGTGCCGAGCGTCGAGACGACCGCGCCCGCGTTGACGGTGACCGCACACGCCTCGAGGATCACCGAACCGCCCAGGTCGTCGCTGCTCAAGGCGTCGGCGTGCACCTTGCCCGTCACCACGATCGTCGCGGCGACGACCTGGAACATCCCACCGCCGTCGCCGTTCATCTGGCCCTGCACCGTCGCCTGCGCACCCGCGTCCGCGAAGACGGTCCCGCCACCACCGATACCGCCGCTGACGTCGATCGGGCCGAGGGTCAGGTTGCGGCCGGCGTCCGGCTCGAGGTCGCCGCCGGTCCCCTCCGTGCCGCGGCCCGCCGCCGAGACGAGCGCCGTCTGCAGGATGTCGGTGCCGGCCGTCAGACACACCTGGCCCCCGCTGCCGTCGGGAATGCCCGAGTCGGCGCTGATCGGCGCCGTCACGCTGATGCTACCCGCGACCGCGGTGATCTCGATGTCGGCGCCGCTGCCTCCGCCCTCCGTCACGCTGCCCGCCGCGTTCCCGGTGACGCTGTCGCCGATCGACACCGAGCCGTTCGCCATGACGGTCACCGAGCCGGCGTCGCCCGAGAGCCCTCCACCGTTCACGTTGAGCGGCGCGCCGGTGGTCACGTTGCCGCCCGCCTCGAGGTCGATGGTGCCGCCCCCGTCCTCGCCTCCCGAGGCGTTGATTCCCATGCCGCCCACGGTGATCGAGCCTTGCGGCGCCGACACCGTGACGTCTCCGCCCTCGTCCGGCGACGAGACGTTCGCACTGCCCTGGATGGCGCGATCGCCGCCCGTGCAGGTGCCGTGGGTGGTCACGTCGCCGCACTCCGGGATGTCCCCGACGCAGCTCGTGCCGTCGTGCGGCCCGCCCACGCACACCCCGAGCAAGTTGATCGAGCCGCCGAACGACGAGACCTGCGTGGACTTGGCGAGCAGGAGCCCATCGATCTGGATGACACCGAGGGCAGCCAGCGTGATCACTCCACCCGATGCCGGGCCACCGAGGTCGACCTTGCCCTTGGTCGAGCCGCTCGCCTCGACGCGGATGTCACCCGTCGTGATGATCGAGAGGCTCGGGAACGAATCGTTCGGCGCCGATCCGAGGATCGACGCTGCCGCCTCGAGCCTGACGCTCCCGGCCCGGATGGCGAGCGTGCCCGAGGTGAACGACAGGCTCGCGCCGGGTCTCAGGTCGAGCGCGCGACCGCCGAGATCGAGCGTCGTGTTGGGGTTCACCGTGAGGTCTCCGGTCACGACGCAGGGGTTGGCGCTGGCCGGGCAGAGATCGGTCGCCGACGAGACGGCGGCCGTGGCGGGACGCGGCACGAGCCCGAGCGGCAAGGCGACGGCCACGAACCACCCGACGGTGACGCGCATGCGGAAAACCTCCAAAAGCGCGATCCCTTAGCATGCACGCCCCGGCGCCCGCTAGAGACGAACTCCGGAAAAAGTACGCGAGTTCGCTCGCGTACGGCCGCTTGCGCTGGCGGGCGGGTCCGCTACCCTCGCGCCGCATGGGCCGCGAGACGCTCGAGCCTCACGAGCTCGTGGAGCAGGAGGATCTGGAACGGCCGCGTCGCCGCGGCCTCTCGACGCGCGTCGCCGTCACCGCCGCGCTGCTCGCGGTGCTCGCCTCGATCTCCGCCCTCGAGGCCGAGCACAGCGCCGCCGAGGCCATTCTCGCCAAGAACGACGCGGTCCTCTGGCAGAGCCGCGCCTCCGACGAATGGGCCTACCGCCAGGCCAAGTCGATCAAGCTCCACCTCCAGGAGCTGGCCCCCGGCGGTGCCCCCGATCCCGAGCCGCAGCGCGCCGAGATCGCCGCCTCCGAGAGCCGCGCGCAGGCGGACGAGGAAGAGCGGGACCGAGCCAATCAAGAGGCCGCCGAGCATTTCGCCCGCCACCACCGCTTCGCGGTCGCGACCAGCCTCCTGCAGATCGCGATCGTGCTCGAGACGGTCGCGGCCGTCCTCGACCGGACGGCCGTCTGGTGGGGCGGGCTCGCGGTGGGTGCGGTGGGCGCGGCGGCCCTCGCGAACGGGTTCCTCGGGTTCCTGTGAGGAACACGACCTGGGATTCCGGTCACGTCGGCCGGGGAACGTGCTACCTCCGCCGTACCAGGACCAGATCGCGGCGGTGGCGCGAGAAGACGTGTGCGCTCCTCAGCACCTCCTCCCAGCCGGGCCGCCGTCCCCAGGCACCCCAGCGTTCCTGGTCCAGCACGTAGTAGCCGGGGGCAAGCTCCACCGGTCGACCGCTCGCCAGCCGCACGCGACGGCCGACGTAGAAGATGAAGGGGATCTCCTCCTCGCCGGTGAAGAGGCTCAGCCGATCGGTGGGCTGGAGCCGCGCGCGCACGGCGAGCGCGAAGGGACGGATGGACTTCTGGGCGGCACGCGCCGGCACGAATACTCCGAGCGCGAGGAGGGCGACGCCGGCCACGGCCGCCGCCGTGGCGAACGTCGCGCGCCGCCAGCGCGCGCGCCCGAGCGCGCGCGCCGCGTGCGCACCCGCCAGCGCGGCCGCGAGCGCCAGGGCAACGATCTCGAGCTGCCGTGCGGCGATCGTGCGCGCGTAGGCGTCGACGTCGATCTCGTAGCGCAAGGCGACGTCCCGGATACTCGCCGTCGAGACGAGACCGTGCCCCACGGCGATCGCGCTCGCCGCGGCGAGGAGGGCCCCGGCCGTGACGGCGTGCGCCAGCGTGCGAGCGGCACCGCTGAGCCGCGTCGCCGGTTCCGCCTCGCGCGCGACCTCCGCCAGCCACCAGCCGACCACCAGCGCCAGCGCGGGGCGGAGCGGGAGGAGATAGGCGGCGCGCTTGAGCGGGGCGATCGAGAAGAAGATGAACACCGTCGCCGCCCAGACGACCGCGTACCGCCGGGGCCGCTCGCCGCCCCACGCGCGGGCGGCGGCCCAGGGCACGACGAGCGTCCACGGGAACCCGCCGAGCACGAGCGGGGCGACGTAGTACAGTGGCGAGCGGTACGGGAAGCGGCGGCTGCCGAGCAGGGCCTCGCCGTTCTCGGACAGGATCTGCTTGGCGACGAAGTCCATGCCGCGATGGGCGTACGCCAGCGCGTACCAGCCGCCGGCGACGACGACGAAGAGAAGAACGGGCAGCGGGCGCACGAGACCGAGGACGGGGCGAAGCTGTCGCTCGCGCGCCGCGAAGGCGAGCGCGGTGAGGCCGACGAGACCCGGGCCGATGGGACCCTTGGCGAGCATGGCGAATGCGAGGCAGAGGGCGAGTACGAGTCGTGCCCCTCGGCGCACGCCGAGGGCCTGCACGACGGCCACCTGCGCGCCGGTGACCGCCGCGGTGAGCGTCATGTCGACGCGCCCGTCGCTCGCCTCGGTCAGGAACTGCGGGGTGGTCACCAGCACGAGCGCCGCGAAGGTCCCCACCTCGGCCCCTCCCCAGGCGAGGCCGGCGAGGAAGACGACCACGACGACGACGCCGCCGAGGACGACCGACGGGGCGCGGAGCGTCCGGACCGTGACCTGCCCACCGGTGAGCCGCGCGCTGCTCGCCACGAGCCAGTGGAAGAGCGGCGGTTTCGAGGGCACCACGCTGCCGTTCCACAGCGGCAGGATCCAGTCGCCAGTGTCCAGCATCTCGCGCGCCACCAGCGCCTCGCGCGCCTCGCCACCCTCGTAGACGTCGCTGTCGATTGCACGCGCGCCGAGCACGACGGTGAGCGCACCGAGGGCCGCGATCCTGAGGACGAGGGCGCGCGTCACCGGTCGCGGGGCGGCGGCCAGCCGCTCGAGAGGCACGCCACGTCCGCGCCGCGACGGCGGCGAACCCGGTCCACGACGTGGCCCGAGACGTCCACGGCGCGGATGTCGAGCTCTGCGGGCGTGACGCGGATGCGCAGATAGTGCGTCACCGAGACCACACGCGGGAAGTTCGGGTGCGGCCGGACGGGATCCGGATCGAGGTTCGCGCCGCCGCCGCCGCTCACCACGTGCAGCGTACGGGCCTCGGCCGCATAAGCGCACGCGGGTGTGGACCGCTCGTAGAGGTGCTCGTGGCCCGCGAGGACGAGGTCCGTACGCCCGCGCTCGACGATCGGCTCGAGGACGTCGCGCAGCCCGGGAACGGTGAACTTCACGCCCGCGCTGTACGGCGGCTCGTGCAGGAAGACGATGCGCCACGGCCGAACGGCCGCCGCCGCGAGATCGGCGGCGAGCCAGCCCGCGCCCGGTGCTCCGTCGCGCGCGAACTCGGGCGACGAGACCGAGACCAGATGCGCCGCATTCCAGTCGAAGGCGTAGTGCGGCCCGCCCGCGTCCTCGCCGTCGGCGGCGGGCGCGAACAGGTCGTGATAGACGCTGCGCGGCTCGAGGTCGTGGTTGCCTGGCGTCGGCATGAGGGGGATGCGTCGGAGGAGGCGCCCGTAGGGCCGGAAGAACTCCGCCGCGTATTGGCGCGCCTTCCCGCCCGGGTAGGCGAAGTCGCCGAGATGAACCAGGAAGGCGGGCCGTCCCGCGAGGATGCGACGAGCGAGCGCCGCCGCGGTCCGACTGCCGTCGCCGGTGTCGCCGACGGCCGCAAAGGTGAAGGGCACGGACTCGACCGACGCGGTGCGGAAGCGGACGCGCGACGGCGGATGACCCGGGCCGATGCGGCAGCCGTAGTCGGTGGCCGGGACGAGTCCTGCGAGGCGTGCGACGCGCAGGCCCCGCCGGCCCTCCGGCGCGACGACCTGCACGCTCTGACCGTCGGGCCGGCGGCAATCGACCGTCTCCATCGGGCCCGTCCACACGACGGTCGCGGCCGTCGGCGTGACGCGGGTCACGTACGCCCAGCCGGCCGGCAGCCGTCGGCTGCAGGCGACGCCGAGAAGCAGGACCGCCGCCCACCACGGCCGACTCCGCCGTCCCACGGCCGCCCCCGTATCATCGGTAGGCGGCCCCCGCCACCGGCGGGCCGGTCCTCAGGCGCGAACGACGCCGGACTCCGTGAAGTAGCGGCGCGGGTTCTCGACCAGCATCGTCGTGATCTTCTCCTGCGAGACGCCCGCCGCCCGCAGCCGCGGGATCACCTTCTTGAAGACGTACGTCGGCTGCCAGTCCGGCATCAGCTCGGGAGGCAGGATCGGCGGCCGGCCGCGCCAGCACCACACGGTGTCGTGCGAGAGGACGATCTGCCGCTCGAAGTCGAGCCCGAGGAGCCCGATCAGCGCTGCCAAGCGCTCGCGATCCGGATGCAGCAGCTCGAGACCGAAGCGGTCGAAGCCGAGGTAGGCCCCACGATCGAGCATGGTGAGATGATAGTGCAGGTCGCTCGAGCCGTCGGAGTGGCCGACGACGATGGCCTGCGGCGCGACGCCCTGGCCGACGAGGATCTCGAGCTGCTCGGCGCCCATGGTGCCCTCGTCGGTGTGCGTGGTGATCGGCACGCCGGTCTCCAGGTGCGCGCGGGCCGCCGCGCGCAGGACCATCTCCTCGTAGGGCGTGATCTTGTGGGCGCTGGTCGCCACCTTGATCACGCCGGCCCGGATGCCGGTGTCGCCGATCCCTTCGGTCAGCTCGCGGATGAAGACGTCGGTCATCTCCTTGACGCCGTCCCCGAACTGCGCCCGGAACTTGAAGTAGGCGGGCGCGCCCTGATCCTCCTTGTAGAGTCCGGTCGCGCACACGATGTGGACGCCGGTGGCGTGCGCCACCTCGGCCATCAGCTCGACGTCGCGACCGAGGTCGATCGGACATGGGTCGAGGAACGTCGCGAGCCCGAGGTCGCGGAGCTCGAGCATGCGGTCGACGCACCGCTTGGCGTGCTCGCGCCGCGCGGCGCGGTCGGCGGGCGCCTCCGCTTCCCACCCGGGCCAGCCGATCATGAGGTGCTCGTGCATGAGCGTCGTGCCGAGCTCGCCCGGGGAGACCGGGCCCGTGACCGTCTGCACCGTCTTCATGCGGGCACGAGAGCGCGGTCCGGGCGCCGCAGTCAAGACGCCCTTCCGGCGGCCGGCTGTCGCGCGGATGCATGATCGTGAAGTGCGGCAAGGCCGTCCTAGGCCCCGCCGCGAGCCCCCCGGGGTACACGGCTTGCTGCGCCCTGGCGTATGCCGCGCACCGCGTGGGTGATCGCCTGCGCCGTCGTCTGCCTCGGCTCGGCGCGGGCGGCCCCCCCGCCCTGCCCCGCGCTCGCGACCGTCCTCGTGTTCGCCGACAACCGGAGCGCGCAGCCGGGGCTCACGCTCGCCGTCGACGGAGAGCTCCTCGATCCCGCCGCCACCTGCGCCGCCGGCGGGGCCACGACCTACCATGCCACCCTCGCCTGCGCCGGCACGGGCGTCGTCCGCTGCGGGACCGTGACCGGTCTTCGCCCCGGCGCCTGGGTGAACCGCCTCGCCGTGACCGTCACCGGCTCGGACCCGCAGGAGGTGAGCCAGCGAGCCGCTTTTCTCGCGAACGGCGCCGGTGGCGCCTCGAACGTCCTCGTGTGGACGGTGTACCCGCGCACGTTCGTCGTGCCCGCCGCCACCGAGACCGGCCTGCGCACGACGCTCGCCGCCGCCAGCGACTACACCGCCGCCAATCCCGGCGCGGCGCTCGTGACCTTCTCGCGCGCCGCCTTCCCCGGCAAGGATGCGCCGCAGACCATCGATCTCTCGCGCCACATCTGCGATCCCGACGGCTTCCCGGCGGGAGTCTGCGTGACGGGCTCCCGCGTCGTCGTCGACGGGCTCGACGCGCGCGGCGACCGCGGGGGCGTGATCCTGGCCACCGCCGCGGACGCCTCCGTGGTCCGCATCTATGGAAGCGACGACGTGCTGCGCGGGCTCGTCCTCGCCGGCACCCGGGCCCCCAACCTGGCAGTGCAGCGGGACGCCGTGGTGTTCGTCGGTGCCGGAGCCCGCCGCAACCGTCTGGAGCAGTCGCTGGTGACCGGCCCCAGCGTGGGCGACGGGGTGAGCATCGAGCGGGACGCGGGTGCGCCGGGCGAGGAGAACGTCGTCGAGGAGTGTGAGGTCACATCGGCCGCCGACAAGGGCATGAAGGTGACGACCGGCGGGACGGCACTCGTGCGCCGGAGCTGCATCCACGACAACACCAACGGCGGCGTCGAGATCACGGTCGGCGGTCAGGCCCGGGCCGAGGCGAACGTCATCGAGCACAACGTGCCGGGACCCGCGCAGAACGGCCTGTCGGTGGGCGGACAGGAGGACACGAGCACGCTCGAGACGCGTGGCAACGTCATTCGCTTCGCGGGCGGGCGCGGTCTCTCCGTGGTCGACAACGCCGAGGCGACGTTCACCGACGACTACGTGAGCGACAACCAGTTCGTCGGCGTCCGGGTGGAGACCACGGCCGCCGCGACGGCCGCGCGCGCGACCTTCCGCGGCGTGGCCTTCGTCTGCAACCACGACGGCGGCATCAGCAGCGCCTGCCAGCCGTCCCCCGACGACACCGAGCCCGCGTTCTGCCAGGCGACCGCCGAGTGCTGCGGCCTTCCCGGACGTTGCTGCCGGGACGATCCGGCGTGCGCCGCACCCCAGTTCTGTGCCTCGCCCTTCCCGCGCGGCTTCGGGGCCGTGCAGTCACGCTGCGACGGCTGCGCGTCGCCCGCCATCGACTACGGAACCGCCGACAGCCCCGGCCGGAACGCCTTCACGCTGAACGTCAACCGCTCCGGCGACGGCGTGAACTTCCACCAGACCACCCCGGACGCCGTCGAGGCGCAGGGGAATCAGTGGGAGCACTGCGGCGACGGCGGCGCGTGCGACACGTCGGCGGTCGCGACCGCGGACGTGCAGGTCGAGCCGGGCGCCAGCGTCGATCTCGGCATGCCGCCGGGCGCGCGCAGCGCGGCGCCCGTCCTGAGCGCGATCTCGCCGGGCCGCCCGCGCGCCGGCGACGTCGTGCGCGTGTACGGCGAGAACTTCGACGCCGTCGACGCCGCCGCATGCGCCGGCGAGACCGCGCCCGCCACCCCGTGCTCGGCGGAGAACCCGGAGGTGGAGACGGCGAACCGCCAGACCAACGCCAACCGCCTGCGCCTCACCACCCTGGACGGAGGTCCTGTCGCCACGCTCTACCCGCAGGCCGTGACGCCCACCATGCTCGTCTTCCGCATGCCGGTCGACTGCTTCGCGCCGCTCGTGCTTCAGGTGTCGAAGCGAGGCCAGGACGGCAGCCGCTCGGCCGCGACCCTGCCGCTCTGCGACCCCGATGGATGCGTCGGCCGGCCGGCCGGCGCCCCGTGCGACGACGGCAACGCCTGCACGGCGGGCGATCACTGCGACGGCGACCCCGGCCACGAGGCGTGCGTCGCGTCCCCGGTCGCGTGCGACGGGCCATGTCTCACGTGTGATCCCGCGGTCGGCTGCGTGCCGACGTCGGCGCGGGCCGCCTGCGACGACGGCGATGCCTGCACCGTAGGGGACCACTGCGTCGGGACGTCGAACGTCTGCGTGCCGGGACGGCCCGCCACGTGCAAGGGCCAGTGTCTGACTGGCGCCTGCGATCATCGGCTGGGATGCGTCCCGAAGCCGGCCGGCAGCGTCTGCGACGACGGCAACCCGTGCACGCTCGGCGACCGATGCAGCGGGACGGGCGACGTGTGCTCGGCCGCCGACACCCTCCCCTGCCGCGGCCAGTGCCTGACGGGCGCCTGCGATCCGGCGCGCGGCTGCGTGCCCCGGCCGTTCCCGGCGCCATGCGACGACGGCGACGCCTGCACCGAGGACGACCACTGCCGCGGTGATGCCGACGTCTGCGTGCCGGGATCGCACGCCGACTGCGATCTCGGCGATCCCTGCATGATCGACAGCTGCGAACCGGCCACCGGTTGTCACCACGACGCGCGCAGCGGCTTCGACGCGGTGGCCTGCGTCTGCCGCCGCCCGACGAGCCCGGCGTGCGCGAGCGACCGGGTGCCGAAGTCGTTCGCACGGCGGCTGACGCGCGCCTGCGCGCTGATCCAGCGCGCCGAAGGGCCGGCGAAACCGGCGGCGACGAAGCGACTCCTGCTGGCGTCGAGCCGCGCGCTCGAGCGGGCCGCCGAGGCGGCGGCGCTGCCGCGGACGCAGCATCACCTGAGCCCGGGCTGCGCCGCGGCGCTGAGCGCCGCCTTCTCCGACGCCGGTGGCCGCACCGATCGGCTTCGCAAGAGCCTGTGACGCGCGGCCGGCTGCTGGGCCTGATGGTCGCGGTCGCCGCGCTGTCGCTCGCGGCCGTGCCGTTCGCGGGGCGGTTGCTCGTCGTGGCCGATCCCCTGCCGGCATCCGCCGATGCGATCGTCGTCCTCGCGGGATCGATCCCGTCCCGCGTCCTCGAGGCGAGCGACCTTTACCGTGCCGGCGTCGCCCCTCGAGTCGTCGTCACCCGCGAGCGCCTGGCGCGCGGCGAGAGCGCGCTCCACGCGCGCGGCGTGCACCTGCCGGAGTCGGACGAGCTCACGATCTCGGCGCTCGAGCAGCTCGGCGTCCCGCGCCGCGCGATCGTGCGCCTGCGGCGGCGGGCGCGCAGCACGGAGAGCGAGGCGCGGACGGTCGCGCGCTATGCGTGCAGCCATAGCCTGCGGCGCCTCGTCGTCGTCACGTCGCGTGCACACACCCGCCGCGCCCACCTCATCTATCGTCGCGCCCTCGGCAACGCGGTCGCCGTCGCGGTGCGTCCGTCGCGTTACGACGTCTTCTCGACCACACGCTGGTGGCGCGTCCGTCGCGACGCCAAGATCGTACTGTACGAGTACGAGCGTCTCCTCCACCACTGGCTCCGCGAACGCTGGACCATCCAGCCATGCGGCGGGCTCGCGCACCGCGCTGGAGGTTCGCCGCTCAGCGTGCCCTAGGGCGGCGCCCCCGCCGCCGTCCGACGCGACGATCAGGCCGCCTGAACCGCCGACCGGATGAGCGGCGCCAGCTCCCCGCGACCATGCATCTCGCGCACGATGTCGCAGCCGCCGACGAACTTGCCGTCCACGTACAGCTGCGGGATGGTCGGCCAGTTCGAGTACTCCTTGATCGCTTCCCGCTTCTCGGGCTCGGCGAGCACGTCGACGGCCTTGAACGGAGCACCGATCTCGCGCAGGACCTTCACCGTGGCGGCCGAGAAGCCGCACATCGGGAAGCTCGGTGTGCCCTTCATGTAGAGGACCACCTTGTTGTCCCGGATCTCGCCCTGGATCTCCTCGAGCACGTCGGCCATCGTCGTCTCTCCTTATGATGCAGAGGTGCGGAGCGACAGCGCGTGGATCTCGTGCATCAACGTTCCGAGCGCCCCGTACACGAGCTGATGCTGTTCCACGAGCCCCTTGCCGGCGAACCCCGGCGCCGCCACCTGGACCTCGAAGTGGTCGCCCGCTCCGGTGGTATCGGCCACCTCCACCCGGGCGCCCGGCAACGCGACCTCGATGCGGCGCCGGATCTCGTCCGGATTCACCATCGTACCCTTCGAGTTAATAGTCGTCCCGTCCAGATGGAGCAAGCACCGGCCCGCGGGCTCAGCGAGCGACGGGGGGATGGCTGTCGCCGAGGTCCTTCAGGTTGAGGAAGGGGATGGCGCCGCCCCCGGTGAACTGCGGCAGGGTGCCGTTCCACCGCTCGATCGCCTTGTTCTGGATGAGCAGCGCCGAGAGCGTCTGCTGGAGGAGGTTGTTCGCCTCGGCCTGCGCCTTGGCCTTGACCAGCGTCGACTGCGCCTCCCCTTCCGCTTCCGCCACCTTGGCCTTGGCGAGCGTCTGCTGGCGCTGGAGCTCGTAGTCCGCCTGCTGCGCCTGCTGCTGCGCCGCCATCTTCTGCTGGAGCTGCTTCTCGATCACGTCCGGGAGATGGCTCGCGCCGAGGTTC
>Ga0066709_100002805_pt1 | contig 12968 bp, 10 predicted proteins | sample GraSoiAngelo_158_FD_79665 | JGI IMG/M metagenome (GOLD analysis project Ga0066709, IMG submission 79665) | Grasslands soil microbial communities from the Angelo Coastal Reserve, California, USA - 14_1009_16_30cm | ecosystem: Environmental > Terrestrial > Soil > Grasslands | place: USA... | reverse complement strand
TGGGCGGATCCTCGAGATGGACGCCGACTTCTCCCACGAGCCCGGACGGCTGCCCGCGCTGCTCGCCGCCTCGCGCGATGCCGACCTGGTGCTGGGCAGCCGGTACGTTCCCGGAGGCGGGACGAGCCATTGGGGCGTTTGGCGACGCCTGCTCTCGCGCGGCGGGAGCCTCTACGCGCGCATCATCCTCGGCGTCCGCGTGTGCGACCTGACCGGCGGATTCAAGTGCTTCCGCCGCGAGGTCCTCGAGCGGATCGATCTCGGCACCGTCACCAGCGCTGGCTACGCCTTCCAGATCGAGCTGACCTGGCGCGCCTTGCGGGCCGGCTTCCGAGTGGTGGAAGTCCCCATCGTCTTCGCCGACCGCCGCATCGGGCAGAGCAAGATGTCGCGGTCCATCGTCCTCGAGGCGCTCTGGAAGGTGTGGCTGATCCGCGCCGCCGGCTGGCGGCCGGGGCGGTGACGGTCAGCCTGAATCGGCCGAGGGACCCGGGAACAGCTCGCCTGAAGCGCGGGCTCGTCGAGCGCTTCGATCTGGCGCGTCGACTTGCCGGTCGCCTCCGCCAAGACCTTCTCCTGGTTCTCGGCAGTCAAATGCGGCGCAAGCAGGCGCAACCCGGCCAGGTGCACCTTTCCTGAACGGAGCGTCTCCAGGATGGTCGGCATGCGCCGTGCGGCGCGGGCGACGTTGATCCGGTTGCAGGCGACGTCCTCGGAAAAGCCGAGCTCCTCGACGCAGTAGGCGAACATCGAGGGGAACGACCAATCGAGGTACAGTTTGCGCTCCTCGATCTCCCCGAGGTGCATGAGAAGTGCGGCGTCGAGACCGTGCGACCTCTGCACGAGGTCCCAGGTCGCGGAACGGAGATCCGCAGAGCTCAGCGATCCGACAACGGTTCGGGAGTTCATCATGTGCGCAGTCGTAGCACGGTGTTTTTCAGGGCCTTCCCGTGCCTACACGTGCACAGCGGAGGGAAGGCCGGCTCGGGCGGCGAACCGGCGCCACTGCATTGCTCTCCACGCGTGTGCGGCAGCTACACGGCCGTTGCGATGACGCTCGCAAACCGTTTGCGAAGCGAGGGCGGGAAACCTGTCAATCGCAAACGGCTCGCATACGTAAGTTGTCCGATGGGACGGGATGTCGCGCTGCCACAAATCGTCCTATCCGCCGCGCGGCGGGACGCGGTGCGTCACTGGCGTCGTCGCGCGAGTTACCGCTTCTTCGCCTCCCAGTCCGGGAGGTGCTTTCCCGCCTTGACGTGGTTGAACCCGGGTGTCTCGCGGATCAGCACGTAGATGTATTCGAGAGGCGCGTCGATCGTCTCGTGTACCACGCGCGTGATCTCCCGCGCGAGCGCGCGCTTCTGCTCCACGGTCCGACCCTCGCGGATGTCGCACTGGATGACCGGCATCGCGTCCTCCTGTGTAAGGGACGGCGTAGAGTAACCCGCGCCGACCATCATCCGTGCGCGAAGAAGGCGCGGGCGCGCTCGCTGCGCGGGCTGTCGCACACCTGCGCCGGAGGGCCGTCCTCCACTAGCCGGCCCTCGTCGAAGACCCACACGCGGCTGGCGGCGGCTCGGGCGAAAGCCATCTCGTGCGTGACCACCAGCATGGTCATGCCACTCCGGGCGAGATCGCGCAGGACGGCGAGGACCTCGCCCCGCATCTGGGGATCGAGCGCGCTGGTCGGCTCGTCGAGCAGCAGCACCTCCGGCCGCATCGCCAGAGCGCGCGCGATGGCGACCCGCTGCTGCTGCCCGCCCGACAGCTCCGCGGGCCGGGCTTCGGCCCGGTCCGAGAGACCGACGCGCGCGAGCAGCTCCGCCGCGCGCGTTCGCGCGGAGCCGGGCGCCTCCTTCCATACGTGCACGGGCGCCAGCGAGACGTTCTCGAGCGCGGTGAGGTGCGGGAAGAGATTCAGCGACTGGAAGACCATCCCGACGCGCGCCCGCAGCGCGCGCAGCTCGGGCGCGTCCGCCGGCGTGCGCGGCTGCAATTCCACTCCCGCGATCCGCACGGCACCCGCGTCGAAGGAGGTCAGCCCGTTCAGGCAGCGCAGGAAAGTGCTCTTGCCGCCTCCCGACGGTCCGACCAGCGCGATGGTCTCGCCGTCGGCCACCTCGGCGTCGATGCCGCGCAACACCTGGCGCGCGCCGTGGGACTTGCGCAGCCCTTTGACGTGAATGGCGCTCACGCCACCGCCTCCCGCAGCGCGCTCGAGCCTTCGTGCGCGCCCAGCCGGGCCTCCAGCCGCGCGGCGAGGCGCGCCAGCGGGTAGCTCATCCCGAAATACAGCGCCGCGCAGAGAAGGCCCGGGAGCGCCCAGGAGCGGACGTCGACTGCGGTGATGGTCATCTGCTTGGTCAGCTCCACCACGGTGATCACCGAGACCAGCGAGCTGTCCTTGAGGAGCGAGATCAGGTCGTTCGTCATCGCCGGCAGCGCGGTGCGCAGCGCCTGCGGCAGGAGGACGAGCCGGAGCTGCTGCCCGCGCGTGAGCCCGAGCGCCGCCGCTGCCTCCGCCTGTCCCGCCGGAACCGCGCCCAGGGCCGCGCGGTGCACCTCGGCCTCGTACGCGCCGTAGTTCATCCCCAGGCCGAGGATCGCCGCGGTGAGCGCGTCGAGGTGCACCAGGGGCGCCAGCCCGTAATAGAGCAGGTACAGCTGCAGCAGCACCGGAGTGCCGCGGAACAGCTCCACGTACCAGTGCGCGCAGACGCGCGCCAAGGGCCGGCCGTACACGCGCGCGAGCGCCAGCAAGAGCCCGAGCGGCACCGCCAGCGCCATGGCGAGGATGGAGACGAGCAAGGTGACCGCCGCGCCCCGCAGGAAGAGCAGCACCTGGGCGGCGTCGAAGCGCGCCTGCGTCTGCGCCGGGGCCCCGGCGCCCGACGCCGGTTGCGGCGGCAGGTGGTACTTCGCGAAGATCGATTCCAGCTCGCCGCGCGACATCAGATCTGCGAGCGCACCGTCGAGCGCGTCGCGCAGCTCGGTCTCGCCGAGGCGGACTGCGATCACGTAGGTGCCGCGCGCCACGTCGGGATCGCCGAGCTCCAGGCCGGGCTTGGTGAGCCCGTACCGCGACGCGATCACCGAATCGAGCAGCACGGCGTCGGTGCGGCCGAGCTCGAGGTCGCGGTACGGCTCCTCCTGGCCGCCGTACAGCACGATCGGGATCCCGGGCGTCTCCCGCAGGATCGCGTGCGCGAGGGAGCCGGACAGCGTCCCGACGCGGTGCCCGTGTAGCGCCGCCAGCGTACGCAGTGGAAACCCGCGCCGCACTACCAGCTGCTCGGAGAAGGAGTAGTAGGGCCGGGTCACCAGCGCCTGGGCGCGGAGCGCCGGCGTGTCCTCGATCCCGTTCATCGCGACGTCGAAGTCCCCGCGCACGAGCGACGGGAGGAGCGTGCTCCAGTCGTTCTGGACGAATCGCTGCCGCACGCCGAGACGCTTCGCCAGGCCCTGCGCGATCTCCACCTCGAAGCCGTCCAGCTTGGATGGGTCCGCCGGGTCCCGATAGACGTACGGTTCCCCGCCCTGCAGGTCCCCGGCCCAGCGCAGCTCGCCTCTCTTTTCGATGCGCGTCAAGGCGCCCGCCGCGATCAGCGCGGCACACGTCAGCGCGTTCCGTCCCAGGAGCACTGCCCATAGGTTTGCTGGAAGTGCCGCCCGACCGCAAGCGTCGGACGGTTGTCTACGGCAGGACGCGCAGCGCGGCCGCGCCCTGTTCCGTGGCCACGTGCAGCGTCGCGGGCGCGACGCGGCGATCCAGCTCGAGCATCTGGATCGATCCTCCCGGGATGCCGCCGACGGCGGTGTGCCGGCCGGCCGCGGGATCCCACAGGACCAGCGCGGAGAAGCTCGCCACCGCCAGCCGGCCGTCGGTGAGGGCGACCAGGTCACGCACGTTCGATTCGGGCAGTCCCGCGTCGCGGATCGGATCGAAGTACCGGAACGCCTTGCCGTCCCAGGAGGCGATCCCGTACGCGCGGGAGCTGGAGCTCTGTGGGCCGCTCGCGAACCACACCGTCCCGTCCTTCGCGACCGTCACCGTCGACAGATCGACCGGGTCTCCTTCCCGCGGCGGCCGGAACACCGGTGGGTTCCTGCCCGTCGCCGCATCGTAGGGATCCCCGAAAGCGATGGCGAAGGTGTCGGCGCCAATCCGCGCGTGCCATTGCGAGAGCGGCTGCGTCCACCGGATCTTCCCCGCGGTCCACTTGCCCGCGACCCAGAGGTCGCCGTCCGGAGCGAGCGCCAGCCCGCGCCAGTCACCGATCATCTGCGTGTCCTTGCTCTCGTCGCCAGTGCAGGCCTTGTGGAAGCAGACTCGCGGGTGGAGATGGTCGCTCAGCCACTCGCGCGTCGGGGCCAGGAACCACTCGCCCGGCTTCGGGTTGCGGAAGGCGTCCGGCTGCAAGCGGTCGACCCCGTGGTTCGTTCCCGCATACAGCTCGCGCCGGGCGTGATCGTAGAGGAGCCGCTCGATCCTGCGGTTCTCCCAGAACTGCGCGCTGACGCTGGAAACCAGGTCCATCCGGTCCACCTGCAGCGACCCGTCCGGCTTCAGGCGTACCCGGTCGATCTTGCCGCTGTGCCGGTCGGGGTCGGTCCAGTCGCCCGCGCCGGCTGACCGGCCGTAATACCCGACGAAGACCTCCCCGCTGCCGCCTCCCGCGATGGTGCGGATGCCCGGCGGCACCGCCGCGCCGAAGATCGGGCAGGCCCGGTCGCCTCCGCTGAAGTCGCTGTCGCAATAGCGGACCGGGTTGCCCGACAAGTGCAGCCCGTCCCGCGCATCGAAGCGCCGGAAGCGGGTCTCGCCCGGCTTGAGCAGGTACAGCGCTGCATTGGTCGCCAGCCACCGGTTCTGCGCCGCGTCGGTGGACAGGCCCACGACGGGCGTCTCCTGGATCCCGTCCGCCGATCCGTAGGTCACGTTGGCCACCGGCCACGGGCCAGGCCCGCTCGCTACCGACCCGGAGTCGGATCCGAGCCCGAACACGCCGCCGCAGCCGGTCAGAAGCAGCAGCAGCGCGGCGCGCCTCACGGCACGATCCGGATCGATGTCGCTCCCGAGTTGGTCGAGACGTGCAGGGTGGGCGGGTTCACCATCGTGTCCAACTCGAGGCGCTGGACGGCGTCGTCGGGGAGCGCGCTGCCGGCGCGCACCACCTTGCGCGCCTTGGTCTTCGGATCCCAGAAGACGAGCCCGCTGCGGGGTCCCGCGAAGACGATCCGCCCGTCGGGCAGCGCCACCATGTCGCGCACGTTGGTCTCGGCCATGCCGAGGTCCGCCATGGGCGAGTAGTAGGTGAACTGGAAGGTCTTCCGGTCGTAGGAAGCGACGCCGAGGTCGCGATCGCCCGCGTTGCACCCATTGGCGCCCTGGTACCCGTAGGGACCGCTGGCGAACCAGTAGACGCCGTCCGGCGTCTGCGTCGCAGCGCTGACGGCGATCACATCGCCTTCCTTGGCTACGCACCACACCGGGCGGCTTCCGCTACACCCTCCGAAGTAAGGGTCCCCCATGCTGAAGCCGCCGAGCTTGGGTTCGTAGGAACCGCCCCCGCGCTGGAACCACCCCTTGCCGTCGGCGGTCCAGTTCTCCTTCGCCCAGAGGATCTTGCCGGCGGCCCACCGGCCGCCCACCACCAGATCTCCGTTCGAGTCGATCGCGAGGCCCCGCCAGTCGCCCAGGAGCAGGCCCGATTCACCCTGGCAAGGTCCGCAGGAGCACGCCTGCGGATGCAGGTGGTCGCTCATCCAATCGTACGTCATCGAGGGGAAGATCTCGACGCCGGGGTAGCCGGGTCGCACCTCGATGGGCTTGAACTTGTCGGGAGTGAACCGGGTGATGCCGTGGTTCGTGCCCACGAAGAGCTCGTGTGGATGCTTGGAGTGATCGTAGACCAACCGCATGACGTCGCGGTTGTGCCAGAAGGCGGCGCTGTCGCCCGACAGCATCTGGAGCATGTCCACCTGGACTGTCTTCCCGTCGGGTTTCACACGCACGCGGTCGAGCATGCCCGTGTGCCGGTACTTGTCCGCCCAGCTGCCGTCGTTCGGGTCGCTCCAGTCGTGAGTCCCGTTGTACCCGACGAACACCTCGTCGGGTCCGCCGCCCACGATCTCGCTGATGCCGCCCGGATCGGCGGCGCCGGAAATCGGGCAGGCGCGGTCCGGTTCGGGAACCGGATCGGTGGGCTTCTCCTTCGCGTAGTCGCGGTCGCAATAGGTGATCGGATTGTCGGCGAGATGGAGCCCCGCCTTGCTGTCGAATCGCGTGAATTTCGTCTGGCCCGGCTTCAGTAGATAGACCGCCTGGCGCGTCGCGACCCACAGGTTCTGCGATTCGTCGGTGCTCATCCCCACGATGGGCGTCTCGAGGATGCCGTCGTTGAGGCCGTAGGTGACGTCCTGCATCGGCCAGGGACCCGGCCCACCGAAGGTCGGGCCGGCGTCCGGACCGGCGTCGGGGATCCCGCCGTCGCCAGCATCCGCCGGTCCCGCGTCGCCTCCTCCATCGGGAACGCCGATGAAACCGCCCGCATCCGACACCGGCGGCGGCACGACTTCGTTGCCCCGCGCGCAGGCGACTGCCGCCGCACACAAACCGACCGCCAGGATCCGCAAAGAGCCGCCCATCGCCCGTCCCCCTGCCCCGCACACGGGGCCCCGACCGATTGCGAGGCGCGGGCCAACCCTCCGGCTGCCGTTTTCCCCCTGTCCGGCCCGTCAGCTGGGCAACATGTTTCCGTGCGCGCGGAACGGTTTTGCCCACATCGGGGTGCTCTGGTATCGAGGCCCGGTGAAGATCGACGTTCCGTCCGGCGCGCGTGCGGTGCCGTCCGACCAGACGCGCATCCTCCGCGCGGCGCTGGACGCGATCCAGCCCGGCCGGCCGGCGGCTGCGTTCGATCTCGATTCCACCATCCTCTCCAACAAGCCGCGCCAGGCGCGCATCGTGCGCGAGTTCGGGCACGTGCGCGGGATCCCGGCGCTCGCGGATTGCACCGCGCAGGCGGTCGTCTCGTGGGACTTGCGCGACACCCTGCGGCTGTGCGGCCTGCCGGCGGACGAGGTGGACAGGCTCCATCCGGACCTGCGCCGCTTCTGGTTCGAACGCTTCTTCACCAGCGAGTATTGCCGGGAGGACGAGCCGATCGCCGGAGCGAGCGACTACCTGCGACGCGTGCTCGGCGCCGGCGGGGACGTGCTCTACATCACCGGTCGGCACGCCGGGATGGAAGCTGGGACGCTGCACAGCTTCCGCCGGGCCGGCTTCCCGCTGCCCGACGGCGCGCGCGTGCAGCTGTGGCTCAAGCCACGGCCCGACGACGACGACGATCGCTGGAAGGAGGTCTGCCACGCGCGCCTGCTGGAGCTGTCGGGCCTGGCCTGCGCATTCGACAACGAGCCCACTCACGTGAACGCCTACAAGCGCGCCTTCCCCGATGCCCGGGTCGTTCACCTGGACACCGACCACTCCGGCAGGCCCGTCGAGGTGCGGCCCGACGTGCCCTCGATCGTCGACTTCCGCATGTCTGGATGAGGCGCCGCGCGCAAGTCATCCCGCTGGCGGTGGTGGACCTGGGCTCGAACGCCGTCCGGCTGCAGATCGCCGACGCCAGCGGGGATGGCTCCTTCACCGTGCGCGCCGAGGATCGCGCGGCCGTCCGGCTGGGGTCGCAGGTCTTCCGCACCGGACGGCTCTCTTCGGACTCGATCGCGGCTTGCGCGACCGCATTGCAGCGCTTCGAGAAGCTCGCGCAGCGCGCCGGGGCGCAGCGGGTCCGCGCGGTGGCGACCAGCGCCGTCCGCGAGGCCTCCAACCGCGCGCAGCTCTTGCGGGCCGTCCGCGCGTCCTCGGGATTGACGGTGGAGGTCATCTCCGGGGCCGAAGAGGCGCGCCTGGTCTGCCTGGGCGTCCTGCAGGGCGCGCCGACTTCCGAGCGGACGCTGCTCCTGGACATCGGCGGCGGCTCGACCGAGGTGATCTCGGCCAGGGGAGAGGAGCCCGACAGCTCTGCGAGCCTGCAGATCGGCTCGGTCCGCCTGACGGAGTTCTTCGTCAAGAACGATCCCGTCACCCGGCACGAGGCGCGGCTGCTCGAGGAGGCGATCCAGGACGCGCTGGCCGACATCGACCCGCTCTTGATCGGCCGACATCGCCGGCTGATCGGGGCCGCGGGCACCACCGGTGCCGTCGCCGAGCTGGCGCGCAGGCTCTCCGGAGCGCCGGGCGGGAGCGGTCCGGTGACCCACGCTCAAGTGGAGCGCGTGCTGGAGCGGCTGGGCGACACGACGGCGAAGCAGCGGCGCAAGCTCGGGGTCGACGAGTCGCGCATCGACGTCATGTACGCCGGAACGGCGATCCTCGATGGGGTGATGCGCCGGCTGCGCGTCGAGGAGATGGAGGTCACCACGCGCGGTCTGCGCGACGGGCTCATGGCCGACCTGGTCCGGCGCGAGGTGCGCGCGCCGCCCAGCGGGCTCCACGGCGAGCACGTGGTGCTCGAAGGCCTCCGCACCTTCGGCCGGCGCTGCGGCTATCGCGAGCCGCACGCCGAGCAGGTCGCGCAGCTCAGCCTGGCGCTGTTCGATCAGACCCGCAGCGTGCACCGCCTGGGCGCCGAAGAGCGCGCGCTCTTGCATGCGGCGGCGATGCTGCACGACGTGGGGTCGTTCGTGTCGTACAACCGCCACCACAAGCACGGGTACTACCTGCTGTACCACGCCGATCTGCCGGGATTCACCGACCGCGAGCGCGAGCTGATCGCCACCGTCGCGCGCTATCACCGCCGCTCGGTGCCCAAGGACCGCCACGAGGTCTTCCAGGTGCTCACTCCGGAGGAGCGCACCGTCGTGCGCAAGCTGGCCGCCATCCTGCGCGTGGCCGACGGGCTCGATCGCGGCCACCGCCGGCACGTGCGCCGCCTGGAAGCGACGCGCGGCCGGGGAGGCGGTCTGAGGATCGACGTGTGGGCCGAGGAGGGCTCCGAGCTGGAGGTGTGGTCGGCGCAGCAGAAATCCGATCTCCTCGCGGAGGTCTCCGGTGGACCGGTACGCTTCCGGCTGCACGCGGCCCGCAAGCCGTAAGCCGCCAGCCGCCTTACCCTGAGGGCCATGCGATTCGCCGCGCTTGCCACCGACTACGACGAGACGCTGGCCGACCACGGGCGCGTCGTCGAGAGCAGCGAGCAGGCGCTGGAGCGCTTGCGCAGGAGCGGGCGCAAGCTGCTGCTCGTCACCGGGCGCGACCTGGACGATCTGCTCCAGGTGTTCCCCCGCGTGGACCTCTTCCATGCGGTGGTGGCGGAGAACGGCGCTTTGCTGTACCTGCCCGATCGGAAGCAGGAGCGCCGCCTGGCCGAACCCCCGCCGGCGGCATTCGCGCTCGCTTTGGGGCGGGCCAAGGTGCCCATCACCACCGGCCGCGTGATCGTCGCCACGCGCGTGCCGTACGAGACGACCGTGCTGGCGGAAATCAGGCGGCAAGGGCTCGAGCTGCACGTGATCTTCAACAAGGGCGCCGTGATGGTCCTCCCCTCGGGCATCAACAAGGGCACCGGCCTCCGCCACGCGCTCGCCGAGCTGCGCCTGTCGCCCCACAACGCGGTGGCGGTCGGGGACGCCGAGAACGATCACGTCTTCCTCTCCGAGGCGGAGCTCGGCGTGGCGGTGGCGAACGCGCTTCCGACGTTGCGCGAGCGCGCAGACCTGGTGCTCCGCGGCGCCGCGCACCGCGGTGTCGAGGAGCTGATCGAGCAGGTGCTCGCGGACGACCTGCGCGCCACGGCAGCGCGCTCCACCCGGCGCGACCTGCCGCTAGGAGAGGACGAACGCGGCGCCGCCGTGACGGTGAAGCCGGCGTCTGGTCCGCTGCTCTTCGCCGGGACCTCGCGAAGCGGCAAGTCGACTGCGGCGAAGGGTTTCGTGGAGCGGCTCATCGATGCCGGTTACCAGTGCTGCATCCTCGATGCAGAGGGTGATTGGATGGAGTTCGAGCGGACCGTCCTGATCGGTGAGGCGCGCCGCGCCCCGACCGTGCACGAGGTGGTGCACGCGCTGTCGCTCCCGGGCGAGCAGGTGGTGGTGAACCTGGTCGCGGTGCGCCACGACGACCGGCCCCGGTACTTCGCCGCGCTGCTGCCGCGCATCCAGGAGCTGCGCGCGAGCGCCGGCCGCCCGCACTGGCTGGTGGTGGACGAAGCGCACCACTTCCTGCCCACGCTGGCGCAACCCGCCCTGGAGGCGCTCCCGGCCGACCTGACCGGGGTGGCGGCGATCACCGTCAGCCCGCGCGACCTGGCGCGGCCCTTCCTGGAACGCCTGGATACGGTGCTGGCGGTCGGACCGCATGCGGAGGAGACGCTGGCGGACTTCTGCGCCGCGCGCGGGCTGCCGAGGCCTCCGCAGGTGCGCCGACGCATGGAGAAGGGCGAAGCGTTCCTCTGGCGCGAGGGGCAGGACGGACTGCTCTGGCTCCGACTCGCCCGCACCCGCGCGCCGCACCAGCGCCACCTGCGCAAGTACGCCGAGGGTGAGCTGCCGCCGGACCGCAGCTTCTTCTTCCGGGGCCCCGAGAAGAAGCTGAACCTGCGCGCGCAGAACCTGAAGGTATTCGAGCAACTCGCCGAGGGCATCGACGACGCCACCTGGCTCCATCACCTGCGCCGCGGCGACTACTCGCGGTGGTTCCGCGAAGGGATCAAGGACGAGGAGCTCGCCCGCGAGGTGGAGGGCATCGAACGGGACGAGTCGCTCTCGCCGCAGGAGAGCCGCGAACGCATCCACGACGCGATGGACAAGCGGTATACGTTGCCCGCCGGCGGCTCCGAGGCTCACTGAGGCGCAACCGTCCAGGGCACGTCGATCGGGTTCCCGTTCGCGTCACGCCTCACGAACGTCAAGGACCCGTCGCGATTCTGCAGCACGGTGCCGAAGCCGGGCGCGGTGCTCGACGGGGCGCCGCCCAGCCCGACGCTCGCGCTGCGCCCGCCGAACGCGTCCGGATCGTGCGCGTACAGGTGCGAGTGCGCGGTCAGGATGAGCGAGTACTTGTGCCGGGCGATGGTCTGCACGATGCGCGCATTGCCCGGGCGCGCACCGGTCACGGGATGGTGCCGGGCGACGATCGTGTATCTCGCCGTCGCGTCCGCTGCCGAGAGCGTGCTTTCCAGCCAGTCGGCTTGCGCGGCGTCCCACGAGTCATCCGCGACGACGACGAACCGCGCTTTGCCCAGCGACGTCTGCACGTCGGCGAAGTAGTAGGGCAGGGACCGCCGCAGCGCGGACATGTACGCGGTGAAGTTGGCGTCGCCGTGCCCGCCAAAGCACGAGTATGGAGCGGTCTCGTTTCCGCACTCGTGGTTGCCCATCGTCATCCACCAGGTCGCCGGCCCCTGCGCCACCGCTCCCATGTAGAGGCCCATCTGCGCCTTTGCCTCCGCGAGCGACTGGTTGCAGACGTACATGTGGTCGCCCAGGTCGAGCGCGAGCTGCACCCGCAGCGCCTTCATCGCGCGGGCGATCTGCCCGATCGCCGCCGAGGGGTAGTCTTCCGTCCGGTCGCAGAAGCCCGGGCGCGTGTCGCCGGTGGTGGCGAACCAGAGGCGATCGACGGAACCGCCGGCCGGGCCTACGCTGCCCGCCGGTACCTCGCCGGGATCTGGCGTGCCGGGGAGGGCCCCGCCGCCGGGCGCCGGGTCCGCGCAGGGGTCGACGACGTCGCCGGGCGGCGTCTCGCACCGCGCGGCCTCGGGCGCCGGGATGCAGCGCACGCCGCCGAGCGCGGCGGCGCAGGCGAGCAGCGGGGCAGCGGCGCGCGGGATGCGCATCGCGCCACGGTACCTCCTCGACGCGAGCGTCCCGGTCGGTCAACCATCCGATGAAGCCATCACTCGAGCACGCGCACCGGCAGGATGACCATGGCGAGGCCGGCGAACTGCAGCCGCCGCTGGATCACGTACGCCGTCTCGTTGTGCAGGAGGCGGTCCCACCAGCGCTCGCGCTCGAAGATCAGCTTCCCGGCGAAGAAGATGCTCCGCTCGTACTCGCGCGCGACCTCGGTCGCGAGCCGCTCGCATTCCGCCACCGCCTCGGTGCCCACGCTCATCCGGTAGTCCGCCGGGATGCCCATGCGGCGGGCCAGATCGACGTACTTCTGCAGCGCGGTCTCGGTCTCCTCGCGCACGCGATCCACCTCTTCCACCCCCTGGAACGTCGCCGAGTCGACGACCGCCACCGACATGAACACCACGTTGTGGAAGTAGCGCGGGAAGAGCTTCACCACCGTGAGCAGCGAGTGGATGCCGAGCCCGGAGAAGCTCGCCACCAGGAGCACCGCGGTCGGCTTGCGCTTCTCGATGTGCAGCTCCTTGAGCGGCCCGCTGGTGGGGAGCGCCTCGAGGATCGTGTCCAGGCGCTTCAGCCGCGCAAACACGCCGCGGTAGTGGCGCTTGATGATCAGGCACACGACGATCAGGGCGCCGGTGACCACCACCGTCAGCCAGGCGCCCTCGAAGAACTTCTCGAAGACGTTGATGACGAGAATGAAGCTGCAGAGGACGAAGCAGACGACCGCCACGGCCATCGACGAGCGCCACTTCGGGTACTTCTGCTGCGTGTCGCGCCGCAGCCAGTAGCGGATCATGCCGGCCTGGCTGAGCGAGAACGTCACGAAGACGTTGATGGAGTACATCACCACCAGGGCGTCGACGGAGCCCCGCGTGTAGATGAGCATGAACAGGCTGGCGCCGCCCATCAGCAGCACGCCGTTCTGCATGGTCAGGCGGTCGGAGAGCGCGCTCAGCCGGTGGGGCAAGTACGAGTCGTGCGCCAGGTTCGCCATCACCCGAGGCCCCGCGATGAAGCCGGCCTGCGCCGCCACGAACAGCAGCAGGGCCTCGGACGCGAGCGTCGCCACCACGAACCAGTCGCCGAGGGGTAGCGCGAAGGGA
>Ga0066709_100002804_pt1 | contig 12968 bp, 14 predicted proteins | sample GraSoiAngelo_158_FD_79665 | JGI IMG/M metagenome (GOLD analysis project Ga0066709, IMG submission 79665) | Grasslands soil microbial communities from the Angelo Coastal Reserve, California, USA - 14_1009_16_30cm | ecosystem: Environmental > Terrestrial > Soil > Grasslands | place: USA... | reverse complement strand
GTCATCGGAGGATTGCATTAGCAACGAAATTATCTAGATCGGAAACGTAGACAGCGATTTTTTGCTGAAGATTACGCACGGAAATTTCCGAAGCTGTCATACTGAGCGAAGCGAAGATTCATCGATTGTTTCTGCCGGACAATCGAAAACAATAATCAGAGATGTTTCGCTTCGCTCAACATGGCATGAGTCATGCCGGCGGTCTTTGCTCCGATTGAAAATTGCGAGTGATCAACCGCGCGCCTTTATCGAACGTAAGATAGGCCCAAGCCCATTGAAAAAGGACGAGCAAGCGATTCCGAAAACCGACCAGAAAAATGATATGCACAAACAACCACGCCACCCACGCGGGAAGACCGCTTAAATGTATGAATTTTAGATCGGCGACCGCTTTGTTCCGCCCAATTGTCGCCAGGCTTCCCTTGTCCCAATAATGGAAGCGCTGAGGTTTGCGTCCTTTGATCATCGCAAGAATGTTGTGCGCAGCATGGCGCCCCTGTTGGATCGCTACAGGCGATACGCCAGGCAACGGTTCTCCGGTCTGATGTGAAAAGTTCGCCAGGTCACCGATGACCTGAACTTCAGGATGGCCGGAAATGCTAAGGTCGTCGTTTACAACAATGCGGCCGACCCTGTCAATTGACGCGCCGAGTGTTTTGCCAATGAACGACGCATTGTTGCCGGCTGCCCAGATTTTCACACGGCAAGGGATGAATTCGTCGCCGAGTTGTACTCCGTCCTCATTAAGATTCGTTGCCCGCACGCCCGTGCGCACGTCCACGCCGAGATGTGTGAGCTGTTTTTGAGCGCTTTTCGATAAGTCCTCGGGAAAGCCAGATAGCAAGCGCGACTCGCCTTCAATGAGAATGACCCGTGCCCGGGATGGATCGATATGGCGGAAATCTTTCGCTAACGTGTGACGCGAGATTTCTGCGATTGCTCCGGCCATTTCCACACCGGTGGGTCCGCCACCAATGATCACAAACGTCATCGCCGCCTTGCGCGCCGCTTCGTCGTTGGTTTTTTCCGCATATTCGAATGCCATCAGAATCCGACGCCGGAGCTCAATCGCGTCTTCAAGACTCTTTAATCCTGGCGCCAGTTTTTCCCAGTCATTATGTCCGAAGTAGGAATGCCGGGCGCCAGTCGCGAGGATTAGGTAATCGTAATCGAATTCCAGGTCTGCGGTTTTCACTTTTTTGGCGTCTACGTCCACAGACCGCACTTCGGCGAGAATTACCTCTACGTTCTTGGATTTGCTCAGCACGGAGCGCACCGGAGCCGCAATGTCTGCCGGTGAGAGCGCAGCGGTCGCGACCTGGTAAAGTAAGGGCTGAAAAAGATGATAATTTGTGCGGTCAATCACTGTGATCAGCACATTCTTGCGAGCAAGCTTCTTCGCGGCCTGAAGCCCGCCAAATCCAGCGCCGACGATTATGACGCGCGGTTTTCGGTTCTGTGATTCCTTCATCCTCGAGAATTTCCGCAACATTCCACTCCGAAACGATTGCCAGCAAGCGCTTAACGCACAATGCGAACGTTCAGGCAAAGCAGTCAGATGAACAACAAAAGGCAGTTGTGAAAACCTAACGACCTACTATCTTGTCGCCGTATGCCAAAGGCAATCGCTCGCAGTAAAACCCGTAAAGCAGTGGCAAAACGCTTTAAGATTACGGCGCGGGGCAAGGTGTTGCGGGCGCACTCTTCTCGACGCCACCTGCTGTCAATAAAAAGTGCAAAGCGGAAGCGCCATTTGAGCAAAGCGGCACGCGTGGATGCAACGGATGTTGCCCGCATCAAGGCGAATCTGCCGTTCGGTTAAGGGTGCCGCGCATTGCCACTATCGTTAGAGGCTCAAGAACCAGAGTCTAACTAATATTGACGTACGCCCGCTGGTTGAGTGATTTCATCGCTTCGAGTCGTCGTTGCTGTTGTGCGTGTCGTTGTGACGCCGTACCACTGACGCGCCGCTTCCAGCGAATCTGGCCCCGGTTCAGGACTGTAAAGATCGCGCCGATTAACGAGCGTTGTACAGGATTCCATAGTGGCCAAAAGAAGAACGAGCAAGAGGGACGCCAACCATTTCACGGCGTCGATGCAAACAGAAACGTCAAAGCCTGTCAATGTCTCCGCCTTCGAAGAAGACAAGTCAGCGGTTGCGCGATGCCAATGTTGAAGAGACATTCGTTTTCCGTCAGGGGCTATGGATCGAGGACTTACGAAACCCGCCAGGGCAGGAATGCAGCAACGGTAGTCTGATCTTCCTTGCCGTAGTTCTCTGGCGGACTTTTTGCGATGGGACGCGCCTAAACGGCTGAGTCATGAAGCTGCTAAAGACTAAAACGGCACGCTTTGCGCAGGTCATTGAAGAGTGTGGCAAGCCGCAGGTTTACACCCTTTGGCAAAAACCATCTTCCGATCGTCACCTGCAGGCGGAGCTAAAGAAGAATCGAGTCATGACGATCCTGAAGACCGAAAGCGGGACAGATTTTGGGGTTGCTGGCTTCAAAGAGAACAGAGGCGCCACTTATCTCGTTTTTCCCAAGTCCTTGAAACAGTTTGTGGACAAGCGTGTGGCCGGAATCGATTGGACGCTTGTTCGCGAATAGCTGCTATTTTATCCCGGTGGCCAGGCGAGCGCGCGTTTGCCAAGAAGATGCACATGCAAATGCGGAACACTTTCACCCGCATCTGGCCCGCAGTTGATGACGACACGATAACCGTTCGATAACTCCAGTTTCTTCCCCAGATCGCGCGCAACCAGAAGCAACTTGCCGAGCAGCGCGCGATCCTCATCCTTCGCATCTGCGAGGCGAGGAACTACTCTCTTTGGTACAATCAGCACGTGCACGGGCGCTTGCGGATTAACGTCCTGAAAAGCGACTGCGTCATCATCTTCCCAGATAATTTTCGCTGGAATTTGTCGCGCGATGATTTTTTCGAAAATGGTCATGGCGTGAAGTACTTAGTCGTCTAGAGAATTCGGATAAATCTGCGCATTCTGGCGGTAATTCAAATATGAAACGCCACAGATTCGAAGCTCTTTGGTAAGGCCCGTAAACTCTCTTTTAGTGCAGCGAACAATCGAGTCTCTCTACTGTGGGATCCATTGCAGAAGTTAGTCTTTCGCGCACAAAGCAGACAATTTCTTCGCGCAAGGCGTCGCAGGCGCGCGTCCAGGTCTTCACTCCGCGAAGATGTTTGACGCAAGGCTGGAGCGAGCAAAGCTGGAGATTATCGGCGCCGATTTCGATCAAGCTGTTAATTCGCTTTTCCAAGAGATCGAAGAATGCAAGCTCGTAACCGGCGCCAGCATGGTGGGCGATATCGAGTAACGAGATGGAAATAGGCGGGGGCGCCGGAGCGAAAAAGGGCACGATCTCCTTGTAACCAATTGCCTTTAGGACATATCGCACGGTCTGCGACAACTGACTAAACGCGACCACGCTCTCGTCATTTCGCAGGTGCAGGTAAAACGCGATGCTTTCGGTCACGTGCTCGGTCAACCACCAACTGGGGTAGCCCGCTTCGTCGGCTGCGCGCGTGATCGCCGCCTGCAACCAATCGCGATTGAACTCGAACAGTTGTCCCGATTCTGTGCGGAGATATGGAAATTCTTCTTTAAACGCGACCATGATTCTTGCTGATTGGAACCTTGTGTGATCCGGGTGCAGGGTTTGGTCCGGTCTCAGACGGAAATAATTCCCGCTGCAGCGTATTTGGTTTTACGCGACGCCCAAGAGTGTGAATGGCATCCACAAACTGATCGACGTCGTGAAATTGCTGGTACACTGAGGCGTAACGCAGGTAGGCTACTTCATCGATCCCACGCAACTTTTCGAGCACTTTGGTGCCGATTACGGATGAGGGAACTTCACGCCCGCTCGTTTCAAGCGCGTGGACAATTTCGTCCACGGTGTCTTCCAGAGTAAGAAGACTGGTGGAGCGTTTTTCGAAAGCTTTCGCGATACTGGCGGCCAGTTTGCGCCGATCAAAAGGTTCATGAGTTCTGTCACGTTTCACCACGCGCAGATCGGAGCGCTCGACTTCTTCGTACGTGGTAAAGCGATACTTGCATTTCAGACATTCACGACGACGACGGATACTGGAGCTATCCCGCGACTGACGGGAATCGATGACCTTGTCATCACGAGACCCGCACTTGGGGCAACGCATAGTATGGGAATCGCAATTACCATACTATTCCTTGTGGTGTCAACGCTTCTTTGATTGTTTGTACGAGTTAGCGGACCAGTCGGAAAAACTATGCGAGGACACGCTTTGGAGTGCGATGCGCCCTCGCATCGCTTTTCGTTGAGGTCGCAAGGACGCGCCGCATTGACGCAACGCACTACCGGCGATACACGCTTGCCAATGCAAAACCGCCCGCCGCGCAGCGCCCACTACGGTCCATGGCTGGTGGGTTTAGGCGCTGCGCTCTGGGGCACAGAAAGCGCGTGGCGCATTCCACTTAACGAATTATTCGATGCCAAGGTCATCGTTTTTTGGGAGCACGTGCTTATTCTGATCATGTTACTGCCGATTCTAATCCCGTGTCTAAAGGAGATTCCAAAAATCCGGGCGCAAACGTGGGGTTATCTTGTTTTTTCAGGCTTCGCCGGCTCGGCAGTCGGCACGATCTTCTTCACTCTGGCGCTAAAGTACGGGAACCCGACCGTGGTAAATGTCGTTCTCAATATCCAGCCCGTTATATCAACCATTGGGGCGTTCTTGGTTTTCGGTGACCGGCTCGCCCGTCGCTTCTTCTTTTACGCATCCACGGCAATCGTTGCGGGCATCTTCGTTTCTGTGACGCATCCGACCATGATTGGCGTCTCCTTCGAGCGCGCCGGCCTGAATGTTGGCTCGGGGTACGCGCTGATCTGCGCGCTTTTCTGGGGACTCTCTACTGTGGCAGGTCGCGGGGTGATGATTGGCATGTCGCTTCGGCTTGCCTCAAGCATGCGGATCGTCATAGGCCTCGCATGCATGACGATGATTCTTCTGGCCTACGGCAAATTACACGGCGCAGCCCTTTGGCCAGCCACGGCCCAAGCACACCCTGCTAAGGCAATCGTCCTGCTCTTGTTTCTGGCGTCGGTCTCGGGCGGAATCCCGCTCTTGATCTATTTTCAGGGGTTGCGGCTTACGCGGGCATCAACGGCCGGCTATTTTGAAATGATGCAAACCCTCGCTGCGGTGTGCATCACATGGGGAATCTTCCACGCGACGCTTCACGCGCACCAGGTGATCGCAGCGTTGATGCTGATTGCTGCAGTGGCCATGGTGCATCAGGTGCAGCAACGAGTTGAGCTGCGACAGGCGATGAATGCCTGATCGATCGCAGAACTGCCAATCAAAGGCTCTCGTTAGAGCGTTGTGGTTCCTTTATAGGGCTTTTCGACTTGCTCAGTTTCCCCGGGAAGCTCGAAGCCGACCTTGCCATTTTTCAAGTTTCAATACCCTGAAAACGGGCGGGCCTTTCTTCGAAATGAATTTCGGGAGTAGATCGTTCCGATGGCGATGAGTTACGGTCTGCCCTTGGAATTTCAGACAGGACGTTCTAACGCGGAGGAAACTCGAACTCGGCCTTGTCTTTTTTCTGCGAGAGCACGAGATGAGCGGCGAATTTGTTACCGCGTTTGGAGACGAAATTTTCGATGAGGTGCGACTTTCCCTCGGAGAGCAGTTCCTTCACTTCATCCTGCGTGATCTCGTGCTCGCAAAGTCTCTTCGTCAATTTGAAAACTTGCCGGTTCTCCTGCTCTGGTTTGCGGACGTAATAGGCGTCATCGGTCTCCACCAATTCGCCGCCGTGCACTCTGCTTTCACCGATCACTCTGGCTTTGGAGAGATCGACCTTCGCCCGCGCCTTGCGTTGGATGGGTTTGCCCTCCTTGTCGGTTTTCGGAGCACGCGGCGGAAATTCCCAGCGAATCCGCGCATCGTTGCGCAACAAAAACGCATCGAACGGACGGCCTTTTTTCGAGATGAAACCTTTAATCAAATCGGTCTTGCCTTTTTCGACCAACTGCACGGCTAGTTCGCGTGAAAGCTCTTTTTTGCACATGAGGCGCGGGATACGAAAAACTTGTTTCCATTCGCCGTTATCGCGTTCGCGCAGAACGTAGCTCGACCCGACTTCGCATAATTCCGCGCCGGTCGAGGGATCGATCCAGAAAGGTTCCACCGCGCCGAGATCGATCTTGTCGCCAAAATCGTATTCGGCTTTCCACTTCCCGCTCTCAGCATCTTTCGCGAGTTTGAGCGCGGCGGCGAAGATCGCGCGCGTCTTGGAGGAAATGAATCCGTCGAGCGGGCCGACGACGCCCTTTTCGACCAGTTCGCGTACCTCGGACTCCTCCATTTTCCGTCCACCAATGACCTTGTAGATCATGAATTCGCCATCCTGTGATTTGTAGCCACGCAAAGTTTCCCGCAACGGTTTGCCGTCAGTCGGCGACAGGATATCTGTCTCCCGCGCTACAGATTCGTCCTCCTCGAATTTCTTCACCCGATCGACGATGCCTTTGGTTTCCTCGACGATTTCGGCCATGAATTTCTCTCGCGGAAACTTCCCTTGCTCCATCGAGCGGAGTTGATGTTCCCATTCCCCGGTCATGGCCGGGCTGGTAATATCTGTCGCCTTCACGGCGGTGAGGAATTGGATGAGTTGCTCCGCTTTGGCAGTTGGCAGCAACTCACGCTGATTTCGATGCATGTATTTTTGGTAAATGAGCCCGTCGATTATGTCCGCGCGAGTGGCCGGCGTGCCGAGACCGCGCTCCTTCATTGCTTCGGCCAGTTCCTCGTCCTCAACTAATTTTCCCGCCGTTTCCATCGCGGCAAGGAGCGTCGCTTCCGTGTAACGCGGCGGCGGTTTGGTCGTTTCGGCATGCAGATTCACTTCGAGTGTTTTTGCCTGATTCTTGTCATCTACGATCAAGGCAGGCAGCGCTTTGCCGTGCGCTGAATTTTCATCTACTGCACTCTTCCCATAGACTTCCAGCCAGCCGGCGGACGTCATGACTTTGCCCTCAGTTTTGAACTTGTGCACTGCGACCCGACTGAACCGCGTCGTCACATCGAACTCCGCCGCTGGATAAAACGCGGCCACGAAGCGGCGCGCGACCAAGTCATAAATTTTCGCTTCCGCATCATCGAGGTTCTTCGCTTCCGAAGCCGTGGGTATAATGGCGAAGTGATCGCCGATTTGCGCGTTGTTGAAGATTCGCTTGTTGAGCCGCAGGTAATTTTTCTCGAGCGCCTTCTGAGCATGCGATTGCAGCGAGCCGGAAAGGTTACCCAGCGTCTGCCTAACGACCGGCAGATAATCTTCGGGCAGGGCGCGGGAGTCCGTGCGCGGGTAAGTCAACATCTTATGTCTCTCGTAAAGCGCCTGCGCGATTTGTAATGTGCGCTTGGCTGAAAAACCGTAGCGGCTGTTCGCCTCGCGTTGCAGCGTTGTCAGGTCATAAAGACGCGGCGCTATTTGCGAACTGGCTTTCTTTTCCTCGGAAACGGTCGCGACCGGCTGGCCCTTGCACGCGGCGACAACCGCTTCCGCTACTGTTCGGTCCCAGATGCGGTCGATTCGATCGTGCTCATCGCCATTTCTTTTGAAGTCGGGACGCTGATAGATGCCTTGGTATTCGCCCTGCGTGATTCCGAATTTCGCAGTAACACGCCAGTAATCGTGCGGCTTGAAATTCCGGATCTCCAACTCACGACCGTAAACCATTGCGAGCGTCGGAGTTTGCACACGGCCGACAGAGGCCACGTTTCTCCCACGCGAACCAAACATCCGTTTGGTGATTGCCCGCGTGCCGTTGATGCCGATGAGCCAGTCGCTCTCGCTGCGCGAACGCGCGGCATCGGCCAGACCGGCCATTTCTGAACCATCCCGCAAATTTTGAAAGCCCTCACGAATGGCCTGAGGCGTCATCGATTGCAGCCAAAGACGCTTCACCGGGTGTTTGTTTTTCGCCAGCTCGCAAAGCTGGTTAAAAATGTGTTCTCCCTCGCGCCCGGCGTCGCAGGCATTGATGATCTCCTTAATATCCTTGCGAGCTATCAGCTTTTTGAGACGATCAAATACTTCCTTTGAATCCACCTTCGGCTTAAGCTCGAACTTCTTGGGAATGATGGGCAGCGTTTCGAGCCGCCAGAAGCCGTACTGCTTCTTGTCGATGTCCTCCGGCATCAGTAGCTCGGTGACATAGCCGACCGCCCACCCAATGACGTATTGCTCATTCTCGTAGTGGTCGCCTTTTTTGGGAACCTTGCCGAGCGCCTTAGCGATGTCGCTAGCGACCGACGGCTTCTCGGTAATGATGAGAGACTTGGACATGAGGGGCTGGAATCGAACCCAGTTATGGCGTTTTTGCAAACACGAGCGAAATTCGCGTGGGTCCGCAAAAAATTGTGGCTTTTGGAAGTCCCTGGCTTATGCCAGCTTAACAAAATATTTTCCCGGCAACTGTTTGACCAGGCGCTTCAGCTCAAGCCGAAGTAATGTCGACGAAACTGTCGCGCTCGGCAACTCGGTCTTCGCCGCAATGTCATCAATTGATGTCTCGGTCGCTTCGATGGCGTCGTAGATGCGGCGTTCTTCCTCGGAAAGCGGCGGCAAAGGCCGCATTGCAGCTTCAGCGGACGGTTTTGCCTCAGGCAGAAGAATCTGCAGATCATCCAGGACGTCGTTGGCATCCATGACCAGCTTGGCACCTTGCTGAATCAGACGATTGGATCCCATCGCGCTTGGCGCGTTGATATGACCGGGCACGGCGTAAACTGATCGCCCTTGTTCGAGTGCCTGCGATGCTGTGATGAGCGCTCCGCTATTCAAGCCTGCCTCCACAACGAGAATTCCGTGACTCCAGCCCGAGATGATCCGGTTGCGCATTGGAAAAGTTTGGCGGTCTGGTTCAATTTCCATGGAAAATTCGGACACGATCGCGCCATTTTCTGTTCGAATCTTATCGGCAAGCGCAGCGTTTTCCGGGGGATAAAGCTTCGCCAGCCCGGAGCCGATCACCGCTATCGTGCGACCTTTTGCTGCCAGCGCTCCTTGATGTGCAGCGGTGTCGATGCCCCGCGCTAGGCCGCTGATTATAGTCAGTCCCGCATAGGCGAGCTGATATGCGAGCTTTTTCGCGGATTCTACTCCGTAATGTGTAGTGCGCCGTGCGCCGATAATTCCAATTGCATGATGGTCGCGGTCCTTGAGTTCGCCCCAAATGTAAAGAACGATTGGCGGTGCGTGGATCTCGCGCAGAGACTTGGGATATGATGGCGATTCCTGGGTAATGACCGTCGCTCCGAATTCGCGAATCCGTGCGAGCTCCGCGCCAAGATCGACAGTCGACTCCCAGTTGCCGATTTGATCGGCCACTTCACTGCCAATTCCTTCAGTTTTCCGAAGCTCGTTGCGCTTTGCAGCGAGAATTTGTTGCGGCTCCTTAAATACCTCCAGTAATCTTCGCAGCCGCACGGGCCCCACTGTTGGCAGCATGTTGAGCGCGATACATGCTTCCGTCGCGTTCATTCGTAAGGCGCAAGCTGGAGGCTCGCGCTATTTCTAAAAGGGAATTTCGTCTTCGCCCGGCTCGGTCGGCCTTGCCGGTTTCGGCGGTGCGGCGGTCTTGCTGCCAGCGCTGGTCGCTACGCGATCTTCTTCGTTGGTCTCGCCTGCGGCGGCGCCGCCGGGACGTCCGCCTAGCAACTGCATGCTCTCGCCCACAACCCGAAGTTTAGTCCGCTTTTGCCCGGTCTGCTTGTCATCCCAGCTATCCATTTGCAGACGACCTTCGATGAAAACGGGCCTGCCTTTCCTTAAATATTCACCGGCGATTTCGGCTAGGCGCGCCCACAGCACAACATCGACGAAAGTAACTTCTTCGCGTCTTTCACCCCCCTCCGTTGTGTAAACGCGGTTGACCGCGATGCCGAGATCGCACACTGCACTGCCTTTGGGGGTATAGCGCACTTCTGGATCGCGCGTGAGATTTCCAAGCAGAATGACTTTATTGAAACTGGCCATTCCCGTTTTATAACCAAGTCACTTCGCTTTCGCCATCTTTTTCGCAGGCTTTTCCTTCTTTAGATCGACGCGCTGGTAAGTTTGGCGATAAACCTCCGGATCGAGTTTGAATTTTGAGCGCAATTTTGCAATCGACTGGGGCTCAGCGTTGAAGACAAAATTAACGTAATATCCGGCGTTGAGCGGGCCGGCCACGTAGGAAAACGGGCGCTTGTCCATTTTCTGCACTTGTTCGATCTGAGCGCCTTCTTGTTGGAATTCGGATTCCAATCGATCGATGACTTCCTTGAGTGTATCTTCCCGGCCTTGTGTGTTTAGCACAAGCAGAGCTTCGTAACGGTGTTTCATGGTTCTTCAGTTTTGTTGAAAATGTTCATCGCGGAAATGAGATCATTGTCAATCGCGCATTTCACCGCTTCGACTGCGCGATCGATTGTAGATCTAACGATCGGCTTTTCCTCTTCAAAGAACCGGCTCAATACGTAATCGACTGATCCTGCAGGTGGCGCCTCTCCGATTCCGATTCGGAGACGGGGGATTTCTTCGGTACCAAATTGCATAATAACCGATTCGAGGCCGTTATGGCCGCCCGATCCGCCCCTGATCCGCAATCTCAGATGGCCGAGCGGCAACGCCATATCATCAAGCACCACGAGAATCTCGGCCGGCTGGATCTTGTAAAACTGCGCTATTTTCAGGAGCGGGTAGCCACTCCGGTTCATGTAGCTCATTGGTTTTGCCAAAAACACGTCGCTGCATTTGGCCATTAGTGCGTCCCATTTTGTCGACTTTTCCCAAGTCGATCCAAACTGCGCGGCAAGCTGATCGGCTACCATGAATCCAATGTTATGCCGGGTGGCTGCGTATTCCGCCCCAGCGTTTCCCAACCCAGCTACGAGGCGAATCGACGATTCTTCCACGTCTGATCAAGTCGCGATCCGGTCCGAGCCGACCTGGCATTTTTCGCAATCCGTAATCAAAAAGGCTACTTCTTTTGCTCTTTTTCCTTCGGAGCCTTTTCCTTTGCAGCCGGTGTGGCGCCACCAGCTTCGCCCTCTTCCTTCTTCTCAGTGATGACTTCTGGTCCTGCAGCCGCGGCAGCTTCAGCCTCAACTGTGACTGCTTCCTCTTCGACCACTGGAGCCAGCACCGAAAACGCCGTCAAATCCGACGGCACCTTTGCGCCCACTCCGGATGGGAGTTGAATCTCGCGCACGTGAATGGAATCGCCGATATTCAATTGTGAGACATCGACGGTAATTCGATCTGGCAAATCACGAGGCAAACATTCGATGGCGAGCGAGCGCAGGCTCTGCTCAAGCAGCCCGCCGAAAGTCTTAACGCCGACAGGAGTACCAATCGCCTCGAGAGGAATTTCCGCCTGGATGGTTTCATCCATGGAAATGGCGTGAAAATCGACGTGAACGATCTCGCCACGCACCGGTGAATGCTGCACTTCCTGCACTAGCGCGGCGCGGTTCGATTTTTCGCCTGTGATTTCGAGGTCGACCAAGACGTTTTCGCCCGAGGCATGGCTCATGATTGCATTGATGTCCCGAGCCGCGACTTGCAAGGGTTGCGGTTTAACTTTTCCCCCGTAAATGACGGCTGGAATAATTCCGCGGGCCCGTAGCTTGCGCACGCCCGAGCGGCCCACGTTGTTCCGCGGCTCTGCCTTTAACTTAACCTGTTTTGCCATTTGCTCCGTTCTCTATGTTAAACAGCGACGAAACCGACTCGTCATTATGAATCCGCTTGATGCCTTCTCCGAGAAGCTCGGAAACGCATAGCACCGTGGTCTTAAACCCTTTCACGGTGCGCACAGGCGTGCTGTTGGTGGTTACTAATTCCGCAATTTGAGACTTTTGCAAACGCCCGATCGCGATATCGACCAGAACAGCATGCGAGACGCCGGCATAAATTTTCTGCGCGCCGCGTTTTTTCAAAAGCTCGGCAGCGGAAGTCAGCGTGCCGGCCGTTTCGGTAAGATCATCGACCAATAGGATATCTCGGCCTTCCACTTCACCAATGAGATATAGCGCCTCGGTCTCCGTGGCGCTGCGGCGTTCCTTTGCCACAATTGCAAGATTCGCATGTAATGCCTCAGCGTAAGCTGAAGCCATCTTGAGGCCGCCTAAATCTGGTGAAACAACCGTCGTTTTCCCAGTGAGCTGTTGCCGCAGATATTTAATTAACACCGGCAGGGAATAAAGGTGGTCCACCGGGATGTCGAAGAACCCCTGAACCTGTTGTGCGTGCAAATCCATCGTCAGCACGCGACTTACTCCGGCGGCATACAGCAAATTCGCCACCAATTTGGCTGTAATCGGCACCCGCGGCTGATCTTTCCGGTCCTGGCGGGCGTATCCGAAGAATGGAATCACCGCCGTGATACGATCCGCGCTGGCCCGCCGTGCCGCATCCACCATGATGAGCAACTCCATCAGATGCTGATTAGTAGGCGGACAGGTCGGCTGAATGATGAAAACATCGTGACCTCGTATGTTTTCCTCGATTCTTACGTAAGTCTCGCCGTCGGGAAACGAGCTGATTGTTGCCTGACCCAGTGGCACTCCCACATATTTGCAAATGCGTTCGGCCAGATCGCGATTGGCGGAGCCGCTGAAAATTTTTAATTCCGGTTGGAGCGCGAACATGGAGCGGCTAACTTAGGCGTGTAGCAATGGCCTTGGCAATCTTCAAAACTTGCCAATCAACTTTTGTTTAGCGAAGTTTCAGTACCCCCAATTTTCTCGAATGAATGCCGAAGTTATTCGAATAGAACGGCCGACGACAAACTCAAAGCTGTTCGCGCATACTCGCTGGGATTCCGTCCCCGCGTTGGCGGGCCTATTTCATCTGGCTTATTTCCTTGGACTATTCTTCCTTTACCCGCACGCGCCGCTGTGGATGATGCTGATTCTCG
>Ga0066709_100002802_pt1 | contig 12969 bp, 13 predicted proteins | sample GraSoiAngelo_158_FD_79665 | JGI IMG/M metagenome (GOLD analysis project Ga0066709, IMG submission 79665) | Grasslands soil microbial communities from the Angelo Coastal Reserve, California, USA - 14_1009_16_30cm | ecosystem: Environmental > Terrestrial > Soil > Grasslands | place: USA... | reverse complement strand
CGTTACGCGTCGCGGATCGAGAATCGAACATGACCCATCCAGGGGGTACCAATGCAGATCACGATCAAGGGGCGGCACTGGACGGTGACTCCCGACTACCGCGAGTACGCGGAGCGGAGAATCGAGAAGTTGCAGCGATACTTCTCGCACCTGATCAGCGCGCAGCTGACCGTGACCGAGGAGGGCTACCGCCACATGGCGGAGCTTCGCATATTCGGAAACGGTGTGGACTTGGCCGGGCGCGCCCAGGATCCGGATCCTCGCGTGGCGCTCGACGCGGTGCTAGAGAAGCAGGAGCGAGCGTTGAAGCGTCGCAAGGAACGGTTGAAGGACAGGAAGAAACGCGGGGAGAGCCTCCGCCGCCAGGGAATCCCCGTGCTCGCTCCGGAAGCGACACGCCGGGAGCAGGGCGGGGTCGAGATCGTCCGGTCTCGACCCAAGCAGCGGACCCTGACCGTGGACCAGGCCGTGCGGATGCTTCTCAAGAGCCGCCTGGCCGTGTTGGCCTTTTCCGAGCCGGACGGGGGCGGCATTCGGATCGTCTATCGCCTGGAGGACGGGCAAGTAGGACTGCTTGAGCTCGATTAGCACCGCCCAAATCACGATCGAACAGCTCTACGAGCAGCAGCGCGAGACCCTCTCGCTCGAGGTCCTCACCCAGGGGCTCGAGTCCCGCGTTCCGATCACGATCAGCGACATCAATCGCCCGGGCATGGCCCTCATGGGCTACTCGGAGAATTTCCTCTTCGAACGGATCCAGATCATGGGCCGGACCGAGATCGCCTACCTCGGAACCCTGAGCCCGAAAGGGCGCGCGGAGGCGCTGGACCGCCTCTTTCAGTTTGCGATGCCGGGCATCATCGTGACGAAGGGGCTCCAGCTTCCGGAGGGTCTGCTCGAGCGCGCGAACCGGCACAAGGTGCCCCTCCTTCGAACGCCGCAGGACACCACGCCCTTCATCCACCAGCTCACCGCCTACCTCGACTGGGTCTTCGCGCCTTCGGTTAGCGTGCACGCTTCGCTGGTGGACGTCTACGGGGTCGGGCTCCTGTTCACCGGGAGAAGCGGGATCGGCAAGAGCGAGACCGCGCTCGATCTGGTGGAGCGCGGACACCGGCTCGTCGCCGACGACGTGGTCCGGATCACGCGCCGGCACGGCGATATCCTGATCGGAGCCTGCAACGAGGTCCTGAAGCACACGATGGAGATCCGCGGTCTTGGGGTGATCGATGTTCAGGCGATCTTCGGCATCCGCGCGATACGCGGGCAGAAACGCGTCGAAGTCGAAGTGCACCTGACGGAGTGGGACAGCAAGGCGGACTACGAGCGCCTCGGCCTCGACGACATGCATGCCAAGTACCTCGACACCGAGATTCCCCTCGTGACCGTCCCGATTCTTCCCGGCAAGAACATCACGGTCATCGCCGAGGTGATCTCGCTCAACCATCTCGTCAAAGTGTACGGATACCACCCGGCCCGCGCGCTGAACGAACGCCTGATCGAGAGCATGCGCGCCAAGCTTCTCTCCAATCCGCTGGTCCGAGATGACACCGAGTGATCGAACATGAACCCGGCCCAGGTGCCGCGTCGGCCCTTCGCGCTCCTCGTGACGCACGCCGCGCTCGGCTCGGAGCTCCTCCGCACGGTCGAAGGGATTCTCGGCGCCCAGTCCGACGTCCAGGTCCTGAGCAATGACGGCTACTCGAGCGACGCCCTGAGCCGCGCGATCGAAGAGCGAGTGCGGGACGTTCCGGGAGACCGCCCGGTCGTGCTTTTCACCGACCTGGCCGCGGGTAGCTGCGGTATCGCCTCGCGCCGCGCCCAGCACGGTGAAAGGCTCGTGAGAAAGGTTACCGGGGTCAACCTCCCCATGCTTCTCGAGTTCTTCCACTACCGCGACACGCTTCCCTTGGACGAGCTTCTGCCGCGCCTGGAAGCCAAGGGGAAAGCCGGCATCACCGTACTCTAGCGTGCCGCTTCTGCTCGCGCGGATTGACGACCGGCTCATCCACGGGCAGGTCGTCCACGGCTGGGGCGGACCACTTCGGCCGACGTGGATCGGCATCGTCTCTGATTCGCTCCGCGCGGATCCCGGTCGCGCGGGCCTCTACCTTTTCGCCGCGCCGGAGGGCGCGCGCGCCGTGGCACTCTCGATTTCCGAGGCGCTCCTTCCTTCGACGCTCGCGACCACCGAGGCGGAGCGGGCGTTCTTGCTGTTTCCCGGACCCGAGGAGCCGCTTCGGCTCAAAGAGGGCGGGTTCCCGCTCCATGAGGTGAACGTGGGTGGGCTCCATCACGCGGAGGGGAAGGTCCAAGTGCTCCCCTACGTGTATCTGAGTCCCACGGAGCGCGAAATGCTCCTTGCCCTGGAGCGGCTGGGGGTCCGGCTTACGGCGCAGGATCTTCCGACCAACCCCGCGCGAAGGCTCGCGCCTTTGCTCGGCGGGGGGGCGTGATGCCGCTCGACGGGGCGCCGGTGCGGCTGGCCTTCGCGCTCCACAACCACCAACCGGTCGGAAATTTCGATTCGGTCTTCGCCGAGGCGGTCGAGCGCGCGTACCGGCCCTTTCTCGACGCGCTCGCGCGCCATCCCGGCGTGCGCCTCTCCATGCATTGGTCGGGGCCGCTCTTCGAGTGGCTCGAGAAGCACGAGCCTTCGATTCTTGACGCGCTCGGGACGCTCTGCAGCCGCGGCCAGGTGGAGCTTCTTTCGGGGGGATACTACGAGCCGATCCTCGCCGTGATTCCCCCGTGGGACCAGCAGGGGCAGATCGAGAGGATGAACGGCTACTTGAAGGCGCGATTCGGCGTGACCGCGCGCGGAGCCTGGATCGCGGAGCGGGTCTGGGAGCCCGACCTGCCCGACGCGCTCTCGCGCGCGGGGATCGAATACACGCTGGTCGACGATCATCACTTTCTTCTCGCCGGGGCGGATTCGGGCACCCTCCGCGAGCCGTATTGGGTCGAGTCCACGATGGGCCGCGTCGGTGTGTTCCCGATCGAGCGCGAGCTCCGCTACCGGATCCCGTTTCAGCCCGTCCCCGAGCTTCTCGATTTTCTGCGTGGCACGTCGCGCGCGGCCGCCGGAGTCCGCGTCTTCGGGGACGATGGGGAGAAGTTCGGCATCTGGCCCCGCACGCACGACTGGGTCTACCGCGACGGCTGGCTCGAGTCCTGGCTCGGTGCCCTGGAAGAGCGCCGCGCGGTCGAGGCGATGCCGCTCGGCGACGTCTGGGACGCGGGGCTCCCGGCGCGGAGCATCGCGCTTCCGGCCGCGAGCTACCCCGAAATGATGCTCTGGGCGCTCCCGGCCGGCGAGCAGGTCCGGATCGAATCGGAGCAGCGTTGGCTCGAGGCGCAGGGCAAGGCCGATCTCGCGAGACGGATCGCGACCGGGAACTGGCGCGAGTTCTTCGCGCGGTATCCGGAATCGCGGCGCCTGCACCGGCGCGTGACGGAGCTGAGCGCGAAAATCGAGCACGCGAGCCGCTCTTGCCTCGGCCGGACCCAGTACGAAGAGGCGAGGCGCGAGGTGCATCGCGCGCAGTGCAACTGCTCCTACTGGCACGGGGTCTTCGGCGGATTCTACCTGCCGCACCTGCGGGCAGCGGTGCGGGGCCACATGCTCCGCGCCGACGCGCTCGCCGATGAGCTTCAGGGACCGGCGAGCGGATGGATCGTCGAGCGGGGCGAGGAGGAGCACCGGCTCAAGTCACCCCGGGTCGCGGTGGGGGTGGCGGTGAACGCCTCGGGGGCGATCGTGGAGCTTGCCGAGCGCCGGCGCCCGCACGACTTCGCGTGTGTGATCGCCCGCCAGCGTGAAGCCTATCACGCCCGCGTCGAAGAAGCCGCGCGGCGCGCGGGCGCGCAAGGAGAGGGGAGCGCGACTGCTCACAAACCCGAGACGATCCACGGATCGATCCAGCTCAAGGAGCCCGGGCTCGAGCGGCTCTTGCAGTACGACGAGCGCCCGAGGTACGCCTCGCAGGAGTGGCTGCTCCCCGCGCCCGAGGTCGCCGCGTCGGGGAGCCTCCGCGCTTTGATTGGTCTCGGCCCCGTGGGGCTCACGTTCGCGCCGGCGGGCGCGGGCGAACCCATCGCCCACGCGGACCCGCTCATCGCTCTCGCGTCCATGGGCGATCCGCGCGGCACGATCGAGAAACAGATCGCCCCGGGTCGCGACGAGGCCGAGTTCGAGGTCCGATTCGCCGGCGTCCCGGGCGACGCCTGGCTCGTGAGCGAATGGAACCTGAGCATCCTGACCGGGGCCGCGCCGGGACGCCGCCTTTCTCTCGAGGGGAAGGCGCCCGTGGCGTGCTCCCCGGGCTCGACCGGAGAAGCGGACTCGGTCACCTCGATGAGGCTCGAGGACTCCGAGTACCTCCGTGTGGCGTTGACGCTCCAGTTCGAGCCGGCCGCGCGTGTGGAGTGGTCCCCCGTCGAAACCGTCTCGCTCTCTGAATCGGGCGCCGAGCGCGTCTACCAGGGGACGGCGTTCCTGGTCGGATTCCGTTCCGGAGCCAAGACCGGGCCGATTCGAATCAGGGCCCGGGTGGAGGAGGTAGGCGCTGCTCCCTGAGCTATGGCGTGTCGCCCTTCTTGGGGGCATCCTCGCCACCGACCGCTCGGCGGGCTGGAATCTCATGATCGGCCAGCCGCTCGTCGGCGCCTGTCTCGCCGGAGCGCTGTGGAACCCCGGACCCCAATGGGAGCTCTGGGCGCTTCGAATCCCGCTCGGCGTCGGCGTCCTGCTTCAGCTTCTCCTCACGGATCCCTCGCTGCCGGCGGCGCAGCGCCCGCGCGATGCCGCGACGGCGGGGGTGATCGGCGTCTCGGTCGCGCTTTTCTGCATGGAGCGGCTCACCCCCTCGGTCTCGGTGTCGACCGGCGGAATCCTCTGGGTTCTGGTCGGTACGATCGCGGGTCTTGTCGCCTCCGTGGTTGGGGGATGGATGGAGGCGCCTCTCCGCGCGAGGAACCGGGCGCGCGCCGCGCGCGCCGACGAGCTGGCTCGGGAAGGAAGGCTTCGCGCGTTCGAGGCGCTCTACTGGGGGGGCGTGCTCCGGATCTTCTTGCGGGGCGCGAGCTGGTCCGCGGCGGGAACGGTGGCGGGTATCGCCGCGGCATCGCTCATCCTGCCCCGGCTCGCCGACACCGTCACCGGCCCGAGGGCGGGGCTCGTCTTTGCCGTGCTCCTCGGCGCCGCGTTCGCGTCCGGCTTCCATACCCATGTGCGCGCGGCGCGGCACGGACTGCGCTGGGCGGCGGCCGGCGCGCTCGCGGTGCTCCTCCTGCTCCTCCGGGTCCGGGGCGCAGCGCCATGATCGAGACCCCTCCCGCGGGGACCGCCTCCCCGCTTCGCGGCTTGGACCTGGCGAAGGTCACGTCGCGATCGTTCTACCTCCAGGCTCTCTTCTCGCCCGAGCGTCAACAGGGTCTCGGCTTCGGGTTCGCGCTCCTTCCGGTTCTTCGACGTCTCCACTCGGGAGCCGGGGAGCAGGGTAAGGCCCTCGCCCGGCATTTGGGTTTCTTCGGCACGCACCCGGTCCTGGCGGGCTACGTGCTCGGGGTCGTCGCGCGCCTCGAAGAGCGCCGGGCGCGGGGAGCGCCCATCGAGGAGACGCAGATCGAGGACGTGAAGCGCGCGCTCGCAAGCCCCCTGGCTGCGCTCGGGGACCCCCTGTTCTGGGTGACCCTGAGGCCGTTTGCGGGGCTGGTCGGCATCCTGGGTATGGGGCTCCTTCCGCTCGCGGACCCGCTGGGGCCGGACCTCCGCGTCCTGGTCTGCCCCCTTCTCGCGCTTTTGACGTACAATGCCGTCGCGCTGAGATTTCGCTTCGCCGGCGTGCCACGAGGGTACGCGCTGGCGGACGAACCGGGGAAGCTCCTCCACTCGCTCAAGCTCGCGATGCTCACGCATATTTTCGAGCGGGCCAGCGCGTTCGGATTCGGATTGCTGGTGGTTCTCACGCTCTCGGTCCTCACGAAGAGCGCGGATCCAGCCGGCCAAGGGCTCGCGCACATCACACTCGTTCTGGCGCCCTTCGTCCTGGGGTTTCTGGGGACGGCTCTCGGACTCAAGCGATGGCCGGGACGGAGCGTCGAGATCGCGCTCGCGGCGGCTCTTTTGGCCCTGGCTCTTTCGACCCGCGTCTAGAGGACCGAGACACGAGATGGTGGAGCAGACGGTCACGATTCAAAACCGCCTCGGGCTTCACGCGCGGGCGTGCTCCGTGTTCGTGAAGGAAGCCGCGAAATTCGCCTCACACATCTTTGTCATCCGCGACGGGCTCGAGGTGAACGGCAAGAGCATTCTGGGGGTCATGATGCTCGCCGCCGAGATGGGCGCGCAGCTCACCCTCCGCGCCGACGGGAAAGACGAGCGGGAGGCGCTGGAATCCCTGGTGCGCGTGGTGAACAACAAATTCGGTGAGGAATGACGACCCTTCAAGGAATCGCCGCGTCGCCGGGGATCGGGATCGGCCCGGTCCACATCGTCGATCCCGAGGAGGCCGAGGTCCAGGACGGCGATCTTCGCGTCCAGGATCCAGCCGCCGAGCAGGAGCGCTTTCGCAAGGCGATCCGCGAGAGTCTGGTGGAGGTTCGGGAGCTGCGGGAGAAAATCGCGCTCGAAACCGGCGAAGAGCACGCTCGGATCCTGGACGCCCAGATCGAGATTCTGGAAGATCCTGACGCAACCGCTCAGACCCTTGCCGTGATCGAGCGGGAGCGAAAGCCGGCCTCCTTTGCGTACCGGAGAATTCTGACCGCCGTGGCCGCGCGCCTGGACGAGGCGGACGGGGAGTACTACCGCGGCCGTGCGATCGACGTTCGCGACGTCCGTCGGCGCGTCCTCGCCCATTTGGGCGGCGTCCGAGCCCGTTCGCTGAGCGATCTCACCGAGCCGTCGCTCATCGTCGCGAACGATCTCCCGCCCAGCGAGATGGCGCTCCTTCAGCGGAACATGGCGCTCGGGTTCGCCACCGACCTCGGCGGACGCACCTCCCATACCGCGATCATGGCTCGCGCGCGCGGGATTCCCGCGGTAGTCGGGCTCAAGAGCGCGACCGAGTCGGCGCGCAGGGGCGCGATCGCCATCGTGGACGGCACGCGCGGGATCGCGATCTTCAATCCGGATCCCGAGACGCTCGCCGATCACGAGCGCAAGCGCGAGCACTATCGCGAGCTCGCCACGAAGCTGACCCAGCTCAAGGACCAACGCTGCGTGACGGCAGACGGCCGCGCCATCGGGCTCGGCGCGAATCTCGAGGTCCCCGAGGAGCTCCCTGGGATCCTCGAGAACGGAGCCGACGGCATCGGGCTTTATCGGACGGAGTTCTTCTATCTCGCGCGAAAGCAGTTGCCGACCGAGGACGCTCAGTTCAACGCCTACCGCTCGATCGTCGAGGCGATGGACCCGAAGCCGGTCATCATCCGCACGCTCGACGTGGGGGGAGACAAGTTCGCCTCCTACCTTGGAACGCCGATCGAGAAAAATCCCTTCCTCGGGATGCGCGGGCTGCGGTTTTCCCTCCGCCGCGAAGAGATCTTCCGTACCCAGCTCCGCGCGATCTACCGCGCCAGCGCTTACGGGAACTTGCGGATCATGTTTCCGATGGTGATCGGTCTCGAGGATCTGAGGCGGGCGCGGGAAATCGTGGAACGCGTGAAGCTCCAGCTTCGCAAGGAGGGCGTCGCGATGGCGCAGAACGTGCCCCTCGGGATCATGGTGGAGACACCGGCGTCCGTGTTCTGTATCGACCGGCTTTCCCAAGAGGCGGATTTCGTGAGCATCGGGACGAACGATCTGATTCAGTACACCCTCGCCGTGGATCGCGGCAATGAGGCGATTTCCGAGATTTATGAGCCGCTCCATCCCGCGGTGCTCCGCGCGATCAAAAGCGTCGTGGAGGCGGGTCACCGCGCGGGAATCCCGGTGGGGATCTGCGGGGAGATGGCGGGGGAGCCGCTGTACGCGGTGGTTCTTGTGGGCCTCGGTCTCGAGGAGTTCAGTGTGAGCCCCTACCTCGTTCCGGAGATCAAGACGATCATCCGCGGTTCCACGTACGACGAGGCGCGCGGGCTCGCGGAGCGGTGTATGAGCCTGTGCACGCCGAGCGACGTGCGCACGGTGGTGACGGAGTTCATGAGCCGGCAGTACCCGGGAATCTTCCTGCCCGCATGACCCGCGCTCGCGAGAGCCGGCCGCTTCCTCCGCGCCCTCTCGATTCGAAAGCCCGGGTGGAACGATTCGACCCAGGCGGAATGGCCGGCAAGATCGAAGGGTTCCCGGCCCAGCTTCGCGCGGGAGGGATCATCTCGGCGGAGGCGGTGCGCCGCATCGAGCCGCGCCGGCCGCGCAGCCTCGTCGTGCTGGGAATGGGAGGATCTGCGATCGCAGGCGATCTCCTCCGCGTCCTCGCCGATCGCGAGGGGGCGGTACCCGTCCACGTCGTGCGGCACTACGAGCCCCCGTCCTGGATCACGCCGGAGGATTTCCTCGTGTTTTCGTCCTATTCCGGCGAGACGGAGGAAACGCTGACCGCCTTTCGCGCGCTCACCCAGGTCCGCACGCGCGCCCTGGTGCTTGCGTCGGGCGGCACCCTCGTGCAGCGGGCGCAGGGGGAGGGCGTTCCCGTCGCTCTCCTGCCCGCCGGGTTCCCGCCGCGCGCGGCGCTCGGTTATTCCTTCTCGGCGCTCGCCCACGTGGCCCACCACCTGGGGGCGCTCCCGGACGCGGGGGCGCGCCTCGAGCGGGCGGCCAGGGCTTTGGATAAGGCCGCTACCGCCTGCTCGCCCGATGTGATACAATCGCGTAACCCGGCCAAGCAACTCGCGATACGGTTGAGGGGCCGCCCGATCGTGCTGGTGGCCGACAAACGTACGGCCGAACCTGTCGCGCTGCGCTGGAAGGGGCAATTCAACGAGAACTCGAAGCACCTCGCCTGGGTGTCCGTACTTCCCGAGATGAATCACAACGAGGTGGATGGCTTCGTGAACCCGGGTGCGATCGTCGGCCGGATCGCCGCGGTCCTGCTTCGCGATCCGAGCGACCACCCGAGGATCGTGCGGCGCTTCGAATGGCTCGCCACCTATCTGCGTCAGCGCAAGGTCCAAGTCGAAACCGTGGTACTGGAGGGAGACGATCCGATGCTTCGGCTTCTCTGGGGCGTGTCACGCGGGGATTTCGTGAGCTTCTACCTCGCGCTGCTGAACGGCGTCGATCCAAGCACGCTTCCCGGCGTCAACGCCCTCAAACGAGCCCTCGCGAAGTGAAACCGGTCGCCATCGTCCCGGTCGCGGGCAGCGGCTCGCGGCTCAGGCCGCTCACCCACACCACGCCGAAATCGCTTCTGATGGTGGCGGGGAAGCCTATTCTGGCCCACATCCTGGATCAGTTGAAGCCGGCGGGGCTGGAGCGCGTGATCTTGGTGATCGCCCCGGGTCCCCAGGGTGAGCGCATCCGCCGCTACGCGGCCTCTCGGCAAGATTTCCGGATCGAGTGCGTTCTGCAGGAGGAGCCGCTCGGGCTGGGGCACGCGGTCGCGCAAGCGAAGCTGGCGGCCGGCCGGGCCCCGCTTCTCATTATCCTTGGCGACACGATCGTGCAGGCGGTGATCGGAGACCTGGTCCGGAACGGCTCCCAGGTCGGCGTGCACGAGGTGAGCGATCCGAGCCGGTTCGGAGTGGCGACCGTCCGAGGGGGAAAGATCGTAGAGCTCGTGGAGAAGCCGGAGCGCCCCGTTTCGAGCCTGGCGCTCGTGGGCCTGTATTACATTTCCAACGGGCCGCTCCTTTTTGAATCTCTGGAGACCCTCGTCCGTGAGCGGCGGCTGACGCGGGGCGAGCTGCAGCTCACCGACGCGCTCCAGCTGCTCCTGCAGCGCGGAGAGGAACTCCGCCCCTTTCCGGTGTCGGGCTGGTATGATTGCGGCAAAGTGGAGACCCTTCTCGAGACCAACCGGGCTCTGCTGGAGCAGCTCGCGACGCCCGTGAGCCGTGAGGGGGTGGTGGTGATCCCCCCCGTGGCCTTGGATCCCACCGCGGACGTCACGGCGGCCGTCATCGGTCCGCACGTTTCGATCGGCCCTCGGGCCCATGTGCGCCAGGCGGTGGTACGAAACTCGATCGTGAACGAAGGGGCGATCGTCGAAGACATTGTGCTGGATGCTTCGGTGGTGGGGGAGAACGCGGTGGTGCGCGGCGCGTACCAGCGCCTAAACGTGGGTTCATCCGAGGTGGAATCTTCATGACCGTTCCCCTGGTGCAAGCCAAACCGGAAACGAAAAGGAGCCCGACGACGCAGAGAGGGATGGCGTTTACTTCCGAGTCCGTGACGGAAGGGCATCCCGACAAGGTCGCGGATCAGATTTCGGACGCCATCCTGGACGCGATCCTGGCGCAGGACCCAACCGGTCGTGTTGCCTGCGAGACGCTGGTGACGACGGGGCTCGCGCTCGTGGCGGGTGAGATCACGACCAAGTGCTACGTGGACATCCCGCGGGTCGTGCGGGACACGATCCGGGATATCGGCTACGACAATCCGACGTACGGATTCGACTACGAGACCTGCTCCGTGCTGACCTGCATCGACGAGCAGTCGAAGGACATCGCGCTGGGGGTCGATCGCGCCGGCGCGGGAGATCAGGGCCTCATGTTCGGCTACGCGGTCCGGGAGACACCCGAGCTCATGCCGCTTCCGATCCGCCTCGCCCATTCCCTGACCCGAGCGCTGGCCCAAGCGCGCCGGTCAGGCACCTTTCCGGAGCTGCGCCCCGATGGAAAATCCCAGGTGACCGTCGAGTACGTGGACGGAAAGCCGCGCCGCGTCAGCACCGTGGTCCTATCGACCCAGCACGCGGAGATGCCCGAGGCCGAGTACAAGCGCTTCACGGACCGCCTGATCTCCGACGTGATCCGCCCGGTGCTGCCGCGCGAGATGATCGACGGGGAGCCGGTCTATTTCGTCAATCCAACCGGCCGCTTCGTGCTGGGGGGACCGCGCGCCGATACCGGGCTCACGGGCCGCAAGATCATCGTCGACACCTACGGCGGATTCGGGGGCCACGGCGGGGGATCCTTCAGCGGCAAGGACCCTTCGAAGGTGGATCGCTCCGGTTCCTACGCCGCGCGCCATGTCGCGAAGAACGTCGTGGGCGCGGGGCTCGCGGACCGCTGCACCGTCCAGGTGGCGTACGCGATCGGGGTCGAGCAGCCGGTCTCCATCATGGTGGATTCCCACGGGACCGGAAAGGTGCCCGATTCGAGGCTCGAGGAGCTGGTGCGACGCCACTTTGATCTGAGGCCGGCCGCGATCATCCAAAACCTCGATCTACGGAAACCGATGTATCGGAAGACAGCCGCCTATGGACATTTCGGACGCGAGAACGAAGGCTTCCGCTGGGAGCTGCTCGACCGCGTGGAGGATTTGAAGCGTGACGCCTAGCGGAACGGCAACGATGAACGCCCAGGGACACGTTCGCGACCCCAAGCTCGCGGAGCCGGGAATGAGCCGGATCGAGTGGGCGGAGCGCGAGATGCCGGTGCTCCGGCAGATTCGCGCCCGATTCGAGCGGGAGCGTCCGCTCCAGGGGAAACGGATCGCGGCCTGCCTCCACGTGACCACGGAGACGGCGAATCTCATGCTCACGCTGAAGGCGGGCGGGGCGGAGATCGCGCTCTGCGCCTCCAATCCGCTCTCCACCCAGGATGAGGTCGCGGCGGCGCTGGCGTACCGCCACGGCATCGCGACGTTCGCGATCAAGGGGGAAGACTCCGAAACGTACTACAGCCACATCGGCGCCGCGATCGATTGGAAACCCGAATTCACGATGGATGACGGCGCCGACCTCGTCACCGTGCTGCATACCAAGCGGAGCGATCAGATCGGGCACGTCATCGGGGGGACCGAGGAGACGACGACCGGTGTGATCCGCCTCCGAAGCATGGCCCGTGAGGGAGCGCTCCGGTATCCGATCCTCGCGGTGAACGACGCGAAGACGAAGCACCTCTTCGACAATCGGTACGGGACCGGCCAGAGCACGATCGACGGCGTCCTGCGCGCCACGAACCGGCTTCTCGCGGGATCCACGTTCGTCGTGCTGGGCTACGGATGGTGCGGCCGTGGTGTGGCGTCGCGCGCGCGCGGCATGGGGGCGCACGTCCTCGTGACCGAGGTGGATCCTCTGCCCGCGCTCGAAGCGGTCATGGACGGGTTCCAGGTGATGCCCGCGCCGGCGGCGGTCCGGCTCGGGGATGTGTTCGTCACCGTCACAGGCAACATCCACGTGCTCGGGCTCGAGCATTTCCGAGCCATGAAAGACGGCGCGATCGTAGCGAATTCCGGACACTTCAATGTGGAGCTGGATTTGGATTCCCTGCGGAAGGAGGCGAAAGCCGCCCGCGTCGTGAGGCCCTTTGTGGAAGAGTTCACGCTTCCGAACGGGAAGCGGATCTTCGTTCTCGGCGAGGGCCGGCTCATCAACCTCGCCGCGGCCGAGGGACATCCCGCCGCGGTGATGGACATGAGCTTCGCGAACCAAGCTCTGGGCATCGAGTACTTGCTCACACACGCGCGCGAACTCAAGCCGAACGTCTATCCGATTCCCAAGGCGCTCGACCAGGAGATCGCCCGCCTCAAACTGGAAGCGCTCGGCGTCCACATCGATACCCTCACTCCCGAGCAGAGCGCCTACCTCGCTTCCTGGCAACAGGGGACCTAAGCAGCGCCATGTGGCTCCTGGGCCGGCTCTCGGTCCGGCGGAAGTTCCAGATCCTCGGACTCTGCCTCCTTTCGATCGGGGCGTTCTTCGCGCTCGCGCTCGTCACGCGCGATGCGCGCGATCAAACCACGGAGCTTCTCGGGACCGGCGCGGTCCGTAACCAGGGGGGGGTGCTTGGGGCCCTCCTCTCGGGGAGCTTCGTGTCGAAGCTCGGGATCGTGGGCGCCTGGGCGGTTCCGCTCGCCCT